>Ga0209806_1001882_pt1 | contig 13442 bp, 11 predicted proteins | sample GraSoiAngelo_152_FD_186166 | JGI IMG/M metagenome (GOLD analysis project Ga0209806, IMG submission 186166) | Grasslands soil microbial communities from the Angelo Coastal Reserve, California, USA - 14_1009_12_30cm (SPAdes) (version 2) | ecosystem: Environmental > Terrestrial > Soil > Grasslands ... | reverse complement strand
CAAGGACGCGCAGCAGATCTGGGTCAACGACGGCGGGACCCTGGGCGCGATCAAGTCCCTCAACTACACCGACCCGGTCTTCAAGAACGCAGCCGCCGTCGCCGCCGGCGCCAAGAACCTCCTCGTGACCGCGGGAGACTTCATGCCCTCAGACATGCAGAAGGCATTCTGGCAGTCGCTGCTCAACGTGACCAACAACCCTGGGAGCCTGAACAGCGAGCTCTCGCATCTCGACCAGGTTCAAGCCGCTGCATACAAAACCAGCTAGTTAGCACTTTCGTGGTCCTCGTACGGCCAGGGCGGGACGCAAACCGCCCTGGCCCCAGGGTCTGCAGAAGGAGGTAGGCGACGGGTGGGTGCCATTTCCGTAGATCAGGTCGTCACCGCGCTGGTCGCGATCATCGCCGTGCCGCTGGTCCTGTTCGGGTACATCGTCCTTGGCGAACAGATCATCGAGCGGCTGCCGGAACGAATCCAGCTCTGGATCAGGCCTTACTTCTGGGCTCTGCCGGCCATCGGATTCGCGGGCATCTTCATGGTCTATCCGCTGCTCCGCACTGTGGTCATCAGCTTCCGAAACGGTGCCGACACGGACTGGGTGGGACTGGCCAACTACCAGTATTTCTTTACCTTCCCGGACACCCTCACGTCGCTCCGGAACAGCATCCTGTGGCTTGTTTTCTACACATTCTTCGCGGTCTTCCTCGGCCTCGTCGTGGCAATCCTTCTTGACCGGGTTCGCTACGAGACTTTGGCGAAGATCGCCATTTTCCTGCCGGTTCCGATCAGCGCAGTCGCGGCCTCGATCATCTGGAAGTTCATGTTCGACTACCAGCCCCCTGGCCAGCCGCAGACCGGAACCCTCAATGCGGTGATTGGTCTGGCGCATCACGATCCCGTGGCCTGGCTGGTCAACTACACGACCAACAATGGGGCGCTGATCTTCGTCGGCGTATGGACCGCCGTGGGATTCTGCATGGTCATCCTCTCGGCCAGTCTCAAGGCGATCAGCACCGAAGTGCTCGAGGCCGCTCGGATCGATGGGGCGAACGAGTTTCAGATCGTACGGCTCGTCGTGACGCCACTGTTGTGGCCGACGATAACCGTGGTCGGCACCACCATGATCATCAACGCGCTCAAGACATTCGACCTCGTGTACGTCATGACGAACGGCGCTTACAACACCGACGTGATCGCCACCCAGATGTTCAGCCAGCTGCAGCACAACCACAACAGCCGGGCGGCCGCCGTTGGCGTCGTCCTCTTCCTTGCGATCGTGCCACTTCTGGTCGTCAACATCCGGCGATTCCAGCAGCAGGAGGAGCAGCGATGAGCACAGAGCAGGTCACCACTCGTCGCCGGAGCGTCGCTGCGGAGGGCGTGTCGGCGGTCTCAAACCTCGGCTATCGCCTGCAGCGGTTGCCCCTGCACGTCATCGTCATCATCTTTTGCGCCGTCTGGGTCATCCCGACTGTCGGCATGGTCATCAACTCGTTCCGCGCGCTGTCCGATATGCAGTCAGCCGGATGGTGGACCACTCTGTTTCCGCCCCACGGCTTCACGCTGGCTAGCTATCAGCAGGTTCTGAACATCGAGGGCGTTCAGCCGTCGATCGTCACCAGCATTCTCATCACAATCCCGTCGACCGTCATCCAGCTGACGGTCGCAACCATGGGCGCTTACGCGTTCGCCTGGATGAAATTTCCGGGCAAGAACATCTTCTTCATCGTGATCGTGGGCCTGATGGTCGTTCCGATCCAGATGACGCTGGTGCCGCTGCTGTCGTTCTTCAAGGTTCTCCACCTCAACGGCACGATCATGTCGGTCTGGCTCGCCCACACAGGCTTCGGCCTGCCGTTTGAGGTCTTCCTGCTTCGGAACTACCTCGGCGGTCTTCCGCGTGAGATCTTCGAGTCTGCTGAGGTCGATGGCGCCGGCCACGCGGTTCGCTTTCTGCGCATCGCGGTCCCGATGACGCTGCCGGCGATCGCGTCCTTGACGATCTTCGTATTCCTAGGCGTCTGGAACGACCTGCTCGTCGCGCTGACATTCCTTGGCACGAGCCAGTTCCGGCCGTTCACGGTGATGATCGCGCAGCTCACCACGTCGTTCGGTGGTGGGTGGCAGTTCTTGACCGCCGCCGCAGTTCTGCAGATGGCGCTGCCGCTGGCCGTGTTCATCGCGCTCCAGCGCTACTTCGTGAGAGGCGTGACGGCAGGTTCGGTCAAGGGCTGACCGCCGGGGTTTGTTGCACCGCTTGGGGGGATCGTGGCTCCCCACCCGGCGCCTTCGGCGCCGACCTGCCGGGCAAGCCGGACCAGGACGCGCTGCCCGCGCCCAATGATTGCCCCGGCTAGCGGGGAGGTGAACGCGCTCGCGCGCGACATCGTGGTCATGACCACCCACGACATCGGCCGTCACCTCCACTGCTACGGGCGGGAGAGCGTCGTCAGCCCAAACCTCGATGCGTTGGCGGCGGACGGCGTGAGGTTCACTCTGGCGTTCGCCACCGCGCCTCAGTGCAGCCCCAGCCGGGCCAGCCTGGCCAGCGGCATGTACCCCCACAACAACGGGGTCATGGGCCTGACGCACGCAGGTTTCGATTGGGCGCTCGCGGTCCCGCACGCGGCGGCGATCCTTGGGGAGCACGGCTTCGAGGCCCATCTCTTCGGCGGCCAGCACGTCACGTCGCACCCTGAGGGCCTCGGTTTCCAAGCAGTCCACGCGATCGCGGACTTCGAGAAGGTGCTCGCGCAGAAAGGACAGGATCAGCGCCTCTATCTCGAGATCAACTTCGATGAGACCCACCGCCCGTATCCGCCCGCGGGTGAGACGCCCAGGGGTCTGGTGGTCCCCGGCTACCTGCCCGACGGTCCGGAGTCGGTCGAAGAGATGACGGCGGTCGAGCAGACCATCGCGACCATGGACGCCGCCGTCGGTCGCGTGCTCTTGGCGCTCGACCACGCGGGCCGCGCGGATGGCGCCATGGTCGTGTTCACCACCGACCACGGGCTGGCGATGCCGCGCGCCAAGTGCACGCTCTACGACCCTGGTCTCGAGGTGGCGCTGCTGGTGCGATGGCCTGCGGGAGGTTTGGGGGCCGGCGTCACCGGGTCCCAGCTCGCCAGCAACATCGACGTGCTGCCCACCCTCCTCGAGTCATGCGGACTTCCCGTGCCCGCCGGCGTCCAGGGACAGCCGCTCTTCGGACCTGGGCGCGGCGAGGTCTTCGCCGAGAAGACGTTTCACAGCTACTACGACCCGATGCGATGCATCCGCACAGACCGCTACAAATACATCCGGAACTTCGAGACGGCGTTCGCCGTCGAGGTGCCCGCCGACATCCAGGCGGGCCCGATCTTCCGCTCCGACCCCAGCCGGTACTCGCGGGACAGGTCAAGCATCACCGAGCTATACGACCTCGAAACCGACCCGCTTGAGATGACCAACCTGGCGGGGCGGCCCGAGGTTGCGAAAATCGAGCGCGAGCTCAGCGGGCGCCTGTGGTCCTGGATGCGGGAAACCAGCGATCCGCTCCTCAACGGGCCGGTGGGGTCACCTCGGTACCGCCAGGCGATCGAGCCCTAGCGCCTCCTGGAGTCCGGTACGAACGCGACCAGGTTGAACACCACGAAAACGACACCCAGCGAGATCCACTGCACGTTCTGGGGAACGTGGAGCCAATCCTCGATGGTGATCACCACGACGATGGCGGGCAGCCAGAGGCATCCGAGGGCAAGGCGCCATGCCCTGTCTCCTCCCCTATACCGAAGAAACGGCGCGAGTGCCGGCCCCGTGCGCTCCTCGACCGGTGGCGCGTCCAGATCCTCGCCGGCACCCCATCCCGCATGTTGTCCGATGTCGTCGTCCCGAGGCTGATCGTTGATCGAATCCAGTATGCGTCCGGACCGCGTGTTCCTTGACAGGAGGGCGATCGTCTCGATCGGCGGGACGTTCCTGCTCATGGGGCTCGTGGTCGGGGCCTACGGACCGCTGCTGGAGCACCTGACGCGCCGCTTCGCGGTGAGCCTGCCCGTTGCCGGAGCGACCATCAGCGTGCATTTCGCCGGGGCGTTGGTGGGCGTGCTGGTCGCGATGCGGGCGATGCAGAAGACGCCCGCGCGATCGACTGTCATCGTCGCCACCGCGCTCGCCGGCCTGGGATGCCTCGCCGTGTCAGTCGCCCCGACATGGCCTGCCTTCCTCGGCGCGGTCTTCCTGCTCGGGCTTGGTTTCGGGGCCCTTGTCATCGCCCAGAACCAGCTAGTCGCCTACAGCGAGGGGCGGCGCCGGGCGGCGCTGCTGAGCGCGCTGAACAGCGCTTACTCTGCGGGGGCGGTGGGCGGCCCTATCGTCGTCGCGGCATACGCGGCCGGCCATTTCACGCTGTTGTTCCTGGGCGGGGCGGCGGTCGCCCTGGTGCTCATCCCCGGCCACGCTCGTATCTCGGGTCGACTCCCTGTCGCCACGGGCTCACCGGGTCGCCCTGGCCTCCTGGTGCTCATCTTTGTCTGCGCGTTCGCGCTGTACGTCGGCATCGAGACAGGGACTGGGGGCTGGATGACGTCGCATCTCGAGTCGGTCGGCCTCGCGTCCGCGCAAGCCGCGACACTGACCTCCGGCTTCTTCCTGGCGCTGGTCACCGGTCGTGTGTTGATGACGCTGATGCCCGCCGCGATTCCAGACGGGGCGGTCGTCATCGCCGGGTCCGCCGTCGCCACGCTGTCGCTGCTGGCGGCGTCGATCGGAGCGCTCGCCCCGTGGGCCTACATCGTGACGGGGCTCGCCATCGCGCCGATCTTTCCGACCGGCATCGTCTGGCTCGCCAAGCTTCGGCCGGGCGACTCGAGGGCCACGTCCTGGTTATTCCCCGCCGTCTCGATCGGCGGCATCGCGGGACCGGGCGCGATCGGACTGGTCATCGCGGGGTTCGGTGTGCGCTGGGCGCCCGCGGTGCTGGCGACGGTCGCGGTCGGGATGTCGACCGCCTTCTGGCTGGCGAACCGCGCCTCCTCCAATCCGGATAGTCCGGACTAACCGAGGATTTAGACTGCGAGAACCCCGGATAGTCCGGACTATCCGAGGGGGAAGCCGAACCGCGTGGCTAGACGATGAGCGGCCGCAGCGCGTTGCGCGCGATCAGGAATCCGCGCTGCACCAGCTCGAGACTGCCTTCGAACTTGCGGTCTTCGTGCTCGACTGACACCACCCAGTCGTAGCCGATCGCGTACAGGGCGCTGATGAACCTGTCCCAGCGGACCTCGCCCAGCCCCGGCAGGCGCGGCACCTGCCAGCCGACGCCGAGCGACATCACTCCCTGCTCGTAGAGGCCTTCGCGGTCGACCTCCATGTCCTTGGCGTGCACGTGGAAGATGCGGGCGCTGAAATCACGGACGGCGCGCGCGTAGTCGATGAACTGCCACACCAGGTGCGACGGATCGAGGTTCAGCCCGAAGTTGTCGTCCGGGACGATCTCGAACATGCGGCGCCAGATCGCCGGCGAGTAGGCGAGGTTGCGGCCGCCGGGCCACTCGTCGGAGGAGAAGATCATCGGGCAGTTCTCGATCGCGACCTTCACGTCGTGCTCGCGTGCGAAACGCACAATCGGGGGCCACACCCGCGTGAAGTCCTCGAGGTTGACGTCAACGGAGAGGTGCTGGTCGCGGCCGACGAACGTGCCGACGATGCCGACCTCGAGACGCTGCGCGGCTTCGATCACGCGGCGCAGGTGATCGTTCGCGATTCTCCTTGCTTCGTCGTCGGGATCGAGATTGTTCGGGTAGTAGGCGAGCGCCGAGATCTCGAGGTCGTGCTTCCGAAGCAGCTGGCGGACCGCCTTGGGGTCGAAGTCCTCGACGTCGATGTGCGACACGCCGGCGTAACGCCGCCGCTCACCGCGGCCCGAGGGCCAGCATGCGATCTCGAGCGCTTGGAACCCGTTCTCGTGGGCCCAGTGCGCGACCTGCTCGAGGGTGAGGTCGGGGAACGCCGCGGTCAGCAGGCCGAGCTTCACCGCGACCCCAAGCGCACTGGGCTTTCCTTCTGTCTGGCAACCTCAACCCACCGGCGTTCGCGCGAACTCCGCGCGACGGCGTCGCAGACGAGCATCTCGTCGTGGCCGTCGGCAAAGGTCGGGTAGCCGGCGCCGGGCTTGCCCTCGGCGATGGCGCCGTAAACCGCCGCGTACAGGGCCTTGAAAGTGTCGGCGTACCCTTCGGCGTGGCCGCCGGGCAGGCCGGTGGCGCGGCGTCCTTCTTGGTTGAGAATCGCCGGGTCGCGCATCAGGAGTTCGTTGGGCCGGCCGCGGTGACCGATCCAAAGGTCATCCGGATGCTCTGCGTCCCATGCCGCGGCCGCGCTCGAACCGTCGATCTCGAATGCGAGCGAGTTCTTGCGGCCGGGGCTGATCTGCGAGACGGTCAAGGCGCCGCGCGCTCCATCCTCGTAGTGAAGCAAGATCGTGGCGCTGTCTTCGGTCGAGATCTCGCGGGCCACACTCGTGGCCGCTCGCTCCGTCGCGAAAGTCGCCACAGGTCCCGCCGGCTCGTACCGGGTCTTGATGAACGTCGCCAGGTCGGCCATCACCTCCGTGATGCGCTTTCCCACGAGAAACGACGTGAGGTCCATCCAGTGCGAGCCGATGTCGGCCACAGCGCGCAGGTCGCCGCCCAGCTTCGGGTCGAGGCGCCAGTTCCAGTCGGTGTCCAGCAGCAGCCAGTCCTGCAGGTAGCGGCCGGTGACGAGGCGCACGTCGCCCAGCCCGCCTTCTCGGATCAGCCCATGCACGTGCTGGCAGATCGGATAGAAACGCAGGTTGAAGTTGACCGCATGCACGCGCCCACTCTGCTCCGCGACGTGCAGCAGCTCGGCCGACTCCGCGGGCGTCATCGCCAGTGGCTTCTCGCAGACGACGTGTTTGTGGGCGCGCAGCGCAGCGCTTGCGTGCTGGTGATGGAGGTGGTTGGGTGAGGTGACATGGACGACGTCCACCCGCGGGTCGGCGAGCATCGCTTCGAAACTCTCGTAGGCACGTGGCAGTCCAAGCTCGCGCGAGCGTGCAGCGGCGCGGTCGTGGCTTGAGCCCACCACGCCGTGCACCTGGACGCCCAGGCGCCGCAGCGCCTCGACGTGAACAACGCCGATGAAACCGGTCCCGACCACGGCCGCCCCGATCTCGTTAAGAGGCCTCAATCTCCATCGAGGTACCAGTTTCGCTGAGCGTTGCCCGTCCGTGTGGTCGGCTCATCGTTGGCGGTCGCCACTCCGCCGCACCAGGCCACAGCGTTCGCGATCACGCGCTGCACCTCGGGCTGGTGATACACGGGAAACTCCTGGTCTCCGGGGCCGAAGTAAAAGACGCGACCGAGCCCGCGGGTGTAACAGCAGCCTCCGCGGAAGACCTCCCCGCCCTGGAACGAGCTGATGAAGACGAGGTCGTCTGGCTGTGGGATGTCGAAGAACTCGCCGTACATCTCCTGATGCGGGATGACGATCGGCTGCGGCACGCCTGCCGCGACGGGGTGACTGGGGTTCACAGTCCAGATGACCTCGCGCTCGCCACCCGGGTCAGACCGCCAGCGCAGGTTGCACGTCGTCCCCATCAAGCGCATGAAGATCTTCGACTTGTGGGCTGAGTGGAGGGCGACCAGGCCCATCCCGGCGAGGACACGAGCGTGGACACGGTCAACGACTTCGTCGTTGACCTGGTCGTGCGCGGCGTGGCCCCACCAGGTCAGCACGTCGGTTTCGCCCAGCACCTTGTCGGTGAGACCGTGCTCGGGCTCGGCAAGCGTCGCCACTCGAACGCTGACGTCCGGGCCGAGCTCGCGGCGGATGCCGTCGGCGATGGGCGCGTGCATGCCGTCGGGATAAATTTGCTTGACGGATTTCTCGCGTTGCTCGTGGACGTTCTCGTTCCAGACGGTGACGCGCAGCGGGCCGCGGCCCGGCATCAAATCGCGTTGATGACGCCGGTGGTCTCCCCGGTGCGACGGATCGTCACAGGCTCACGCCTCGAGGCTGACTCGACCGCGGCCTCCATGAGCGCCATGGTGCCCAGGTTGTGGCGTCCTGACGTTTCGGGCTCGCGGCCGGCCCGAATTGCCGCCGCGAACTCGGTCAGCGTTCCAAACCCGCCCGTTCGCGGCATCGGTGTGAGCGCAACCGTCCGGGGCTCACCGCCCCTCGGCCGCACCACGACGTTGTCTTGAGTCGAATCGCTGTCAGCGGCGCTCGTCCACGTCACCTCGCCGTTTTCGAACTCCATCCTCCATTCGCCGGCCCATGGGGTGACAGGCGCGGCGCTGATCCAGCTCCCGCGATAGCTGACCACCACGCCGCCCTCGAAGACGATCGAGGCGACCGCGACCGACGGCCCACTGAACGAAGTCCACTCCGGATTCCACGCCTCACAGAAGATGCGGTGCGGCTCGCGGCTGAGGATGAGACGAAGGAGGTCGAAATGGTGGATCGACATGTCGACGAGCAGCGGCTGCTCCTCGAGGTGGTGCCGGCCTCGACCGTTCGGGCCCGCTGTCGAATAGCGGCGAAAGTCGATGGAGATCTCGAACAGCCTGCCCAGCGCGGACTCGTGGACCATCGTGGCGATCGCGCGCGGAGCGGGGAAGTAGCGGTAGTTCTGGCTGACCATGAGCACCAGTCCTCGCACCCTCGCCGCATCCACCAGCTGCTCCGCCAGGGCCACACTCGGCGCGAAAGGCTTCTCGACCAGCACGTGGAGGCCGGCGTCGAGCGCGGCCGTCGTCAGCGGGACGTGCGCCGCGAGCGCTGTCGTGTTGAGGACTGCTTCCGGCTGGGTGGCTGCGATCGCTTCTTTCAGCGATTCGAAGCACAGCGCAGGGGCCACCTTCGACTCTTCGCGCAGCGCGTCGAGCGCGTACGGGTCTTTGTCGACGTAAGCCACCAGCTCGACTTCTTCGATCTGAGGAACCACCTGTCGCGCCCAGTTGCGGCCGTGCGGACCGAGTCCGACCTGGAGCAGACGAAGCGGAGCCACGGCGGAGAATGATGAAGGAAACGTATCGTCGCTTGACCTTCCTTAACCCCATTCCGCACGGCCGGCGTCAGAAAGGCGTCGGGATTCGCCGGATAGTCCGGACTGTCCGTGCATCGGACGGCGGCAAGTTCTCGATAGTCCGGACTATCCGGGGATTGGGGGGCGTCAGAAATGCGGAATCTAGCCGCTCGAGGCGCGGACGATGAGGTGCACGGGGAGGACGACCTTGCTCGGCGAAACTGAGCCTGTGGTGATCATGGTGAGCAGCAGTCGCATCGCCTCGGCGCCGGTTTCATAGAAAGGGACATGGATCGTCGTCAGCGGCGGCACCGTGTGCGGCGCCATGTCGATGTCGTCACAGCCGACCACCGCGCAGTCTGCGGGCACCTGCTTGTGGAGCTGGCGCAGGGCGCTGAGCACCCCGACCGCCATGGTGTCGCTCTGCGCGAAGACCGCGCTGATATCGCCACGTCTCTCGAACAAGCGCATGGTCGCGCTCGCGGCGGCGGCGATCTGCCAGCCGCCTTCTTCGACCAGCTCGGCGTCGAAGCGCAAACCAGCGTCTTCGAGGGCCCTGCGGTACCCGCGAAGCCGGCTCTCGGTGATGCCCCTGCCCCGCTCGCCGATCACGGTCGCGATCGCCCGATGGCCCCTCTCAACCAGGTGGTGGGTCGCCAGCAATCCGATCAGCTCGTCGTCGGAGCCGACTGTCGATACGCCGCCCCCGGGCACGTCGTGGAGGCTCACGACAGGCAGGCTTCGGTCCAGCACATGGGCGAGCGCCTCGTCCTGCTCCATCTGCGGCGCCGCTAGGAGGATTCCGTCGACCCGCCTCTCCATCATCGCCGGGAGCGCGTACTCCGTCCCTGACCCCTCCGGCTCGATGCTCGTCATGACCACGCTGTAGCCCTGACGCCGTGCTTCTTGCTCGGCGCCCACGATGAAGCGGCCGAGGTTGTGGTCGCTGAAATCGCTCGTGATCACGCCGACGGTTTGGGTCCGCTGCATGACCAGGCTGCGCGCCTGCAGGTTGGGGACGTAGCCAAGGTCGCTCGCCGCCTGCAGGATGCGGGCCCGGGTGACCTCCGACACCGAGCCTCCGCCGTTCAGGACCTTGCTCGTGGTCTGAAAGCTGACCCCGGACCGCGCCGCCACGTCCTTGACCGAAACGTGCCGCGTCGCCCTCCGCGCACTCACGCTCCCGGTATTATGCGCGGGAAGCGAACGTTCGCCCCTTGGAGGTTTTGCGACGGTCATGGGGCCCCGACCTGAGTATCCCCGGCCAGCCCTCCGGCGGGCGGCATGGGTCACCCTGAACGGGGAGTGGGCGTTCGGCGCCGGCCCCGACCCAACCTTCGACCGCAGCATCGTGGTTCCCTTCTGCGCCGAGTCCGAGCTCTCTGGCATCGGCGAGCCGCCAGGCGACGTGGTCTGGTACCGGCGCAGGTTCGATGCGCCCGCGGCCGAGGCTGTCGTCCTACATTTCGGCGCGGTCGATTACCGGGCGACCGTGTGGGTCAACGACGTCGAGGTCGCCCGTCATGAAGGCGGCCACACGCCCTTCAGCGCCGAAATCACCGCGGCCCTGCGCGCGCGCGACAACGTGCTGGTCGTCCGGGCCGAGGATCCCCTCGCCGACCAGACGATCCCGCGCGGCAAGCAGTACTGGAAGGCAGTCCCCGAGTCGATCTTCTACACACCGACGACGGGGATCTGGCAGACGGTGTGGCTCGAGCCGCTGCCGATGCGCCACATCCGCGGACTCCGGACGCGGCCCGACCTCCAGTCAGGTGCCGTCGATGTCGAGGTCGAAGCGGATGGCGAGGTCGAGATCATCGCGACCCTGGAGGGGCAGGTCGCCGGACGCTGGTTGGGACAGGACCGTGGTCGGATGCAGCTCGAGCACGTCGTCCCCTGGCACCCTGACTCGCCGGCGCTGTACGACCTGGAAGCAAGGCTCGTCGACCGGGAAGGCAGAACCATGGATCGCCTGGAGAGCTATTTCGGGCTGCGCACGGTGGAGACCATCGACGGCCGGTTCCACCTGAACGGCGAGCCCTTCACCCAGAGGCTGGTCCTGGACCAGGGCTACTTTCCCGGAGGTCTCTTGACCGCGCCGACCGACGATGCCCTCCGGGTGGACATCGAGCTGGCGCGATCGCTTGGCTTCAACGGGGCGCGCAAGCACCAGAAGGTCGAGGATCCGCGCTGGCTCTACTGGGCGGACCGCCTGGGCTTCCTTTGCTGGTCGGAGATGCCGAGCTTTCACGAGCACTCGGCCGAGGCTGAGCGCAGGCTCATCGCCGAATGGACCGAAGTGGTGCGCGAGCATCGAGACCATCCCTCGGTGGTGGCATGGGTGCCGGCCAATGAGAGCTTCGGGCTCCAGAACATCGATCCGTCGGTTCGCTCCAACTTCCTGGTCCGTCTCTACAAGCTCACGCATGAGCTCGATGGCACGCGGCCCGTCTCTTCGAACGACGGCTGGGAGCATGCCCTCACCGACATGTGCACCCTGCACGATTACTCCCCGCCGGCCGAACTGGCCATGAACTACCGGTCGGTCGAAGCCGCCCTTCAGGGGCACGCCGGCGACCACGCGCCTTACGACCCTGGTTTTGGCTATCGCGGCGAGCCGGTGCTCGTGACGGAGTTCGGAGGGCTCCGGGTTTCGGGCTCCGGCGGGTGGGGCTATTCCGACGTGCGAGACGCTGACCAATTTCTGGAGGTCTACGCGGGCCTGATCGACGGCTTGATGCAACCAGGTCCGGTCGAGGGTTTCTGCTACACGCAGCTGACCGACGTCGAGCAGGAGACGAACGGCCTGCTGACCTTCGACCGCGTCCCCAAAGTCGAACCGGAACGTATTCGCGCCGCGACCCAAAAACCAAAAGGGGGCCAGCTCAAGAATCACTCTTGACAGGTCGCCCTAGAGCGCATACGATCGCCGTTAAACCGCTTTACTAAAACGGTTTTAGAGCTGGGGGGATCGTGCTCATGGCAGGAGCCTGGCTGGGTGTCCCGGGTCACCATCGCTGACGTGGCGACGGCGGCGGGCGTGTCCAAGACCGCCGTTTCGTTCGCCTTCAACAACCCGGAGCGGTTGGGCCACGCCACGCTGGAACGCGTGCTGGGGGTCGCCGAGGACCTCGGTTATACGCCGCATCCCGCCGCGCGCGCCCTGTCGATGCGGCGCAGCGGGACGATTGGCCTGCTCATCCCGCAGCGCCTTTCGACGGTCTTCGCCAACCCGTTCGTCAGCGAGCTCATCCAGGGTCTCGGCGAGCAGTGCGAGGAGCACGACCTGACCTTGCTCCTGGTGCCGCCTCTCGACGGCTCTCTCGAAGGAGCGATCCGGCAAGCTTCCGTGGACGGGTTCATCAGCCTGGGCCTGTCTCCCGACGACCGGGCGCTCGAGGTGCTCGATCGCATCGGCATCCCGACCGTGCTAGTGGATTCCGACACCTCGCCTTCCCATCCCGCGGTCAACATCGACGACGAAGGTGGCGCCCAGGCGGCGGCTCGGCACCTCCTGCAGCTCGGGCACCGGCATTTCGCAATCCTCGTCCTGCCACCGGCCCGCGCCCAGGTCGACAGCACGCCCACCGCGACCAGGAGGCTCAACGGTTACCGTAAAGCGCTGGATTCGGCGGGCGCCCCAGAACCTGTGGCTGCGGTGGCGGGCATCTCGGTCGCCGCAGGCGCGCGGGCGTTCGAGTCCCTGTCCAAGGGCAAGGGCAGGCCGACGGCCGTGCTCGCCATGAGCGACATGGCCGCCATCGGCGTCATGTCGGCCGCCCAGGCCGCGGGCCTCCGGGTACCAGAGGACCTGTCGGTGGTCGGGTTCGACGACGTGCCGGCGTCGGCCTGGACCAATCCGCCATTGACGACGGTGCGTCAGCCGATCGTCGAGAAGGGCCGGCTGGCCGCTCGACTCCTGATTCAGCGTATGAAAGGTATGAAGGTGGAGTCGCCGGCTCCGCTCAGCACGAGCCTCGTGGTACGCAAATCGACCTCGAGACTCGCTAACGTCGATTTGCCAATTAAGAGGAGGTAAATAGAATTGTCCTCTGGAGGGCGCACGTGGCACTCGGATATAAGGGGAATAGGTAAGAAATGGCATCGGTAACTTACGACCACGTCGTCAAGCGATACACGGCGGATCTCACCGTCGTGAAGGATTTCAACGTCGAGATCCAGGACAAGGAGTTCATGGTCCTGGTCGGTCCTTCGGGCTGCGGCAAATCGACCGCGCTTCGCATGCTCGCCGGACTCGAGCAGATCAGCGAGGGTCGGATCCTCATCGGCGACCGGGTGGTGAACAACATCGCCGCCAAAGACCGCGACATCGCCATGGTTTTCCAGTCATATGCCCTGTACCCGCACATGACCGTCTACGACAACATGGCCTTCCCGCTGCAGATGC
>Ga0209806_1001880_pt1 | contig 13450 bp, 6 predicted proteins | sample GraSoiAngelo_152_FD_186166 | JGI IMG/M metagenome (GOLD analysis project Ga0209806, IMG submission 186166) | Grasslands soil microbial communities from the Angelo Coastal Reserve, California, USA - 14_1009_12_30cm (SPAdes) (version 2) | ecosystem: Environmental > Terrestrial > Soil > Grasslands ... | reverse complement strand
AGTTTCCCGCGGCTGTAGAGGTCGCGCAGTCGATCCAGCCGGGCATGGAGGCCATACATCTCTTTTCCATTCGCAGTCGCGATCACACCCAGAGAGTTCTGCGGCAACCCCGCGATCGTTCCTCGCACCCGGATGTAGTCGCTGTAGCTTTGCTTCTCCGTTTTGATGGGAACGATGAGATTGTTTCCGTCGTTACCGCCCAACATGAAAATGCAAACCAGCGCGCGGTAGTCGCTCGTCTCGGATGCCGCTGCATAGAGACGGCTGAAGCGTCCCAGGCAACCGCCTGCGGCCAGGAAGCCCAGCGATTGCGCTCCCATTCGCAACAGTTCTCTTCGAGTGATGTAACTCATCGCGATTGCTTCCCACTCAGTGCTGCACTTGATACAACGCCGAACTTGCTACCAGGTATATCGCATTGCGGACGCGCAGGTTGTAATCGTGCGTCGCCGAAACCGCGGTGACAATTTCCGGCTTCAAAACCGCGGGCAAGCGCCCATAAAGAAACGCATGATCGACCGCATCCACCAGGTCCGGCGGCGACCCTGCGAGCGAGACCAGCGGCGTGAGGTCGAACTGCGCGTCCCCATTCAAACCTTTCTCGAGCAAATTACGCACCACGTTCGCCCGCATTAACGCAGTGCCGGAACTCAACAACTCAAACTCCGGCGCCAACAAGCCGCTCGAGGTTCGGTAAAGCGGCGAATAGTCGTTGAACACACTCTCCGGATAAAAAAGCCTCTGGCCCAGGCTGGTGGAAAACCGTTCTACGCGATTATCCGCGCGAACGCGCACTCCCAGGCTTCTCATCAGGGCAACGACCGCCAGCACCGGCTCACGCCAGTGACCGCTCTTTTCCGATACAGCCGTGTTCGGATCGTCCCCTGCACGCGCTTCCGGATCCATCAGGATCTCGCTGACCACGGCTTTCAAGTCCCCTCCACTCGACCCAAACACCTCGCTGACGCGCCGCAGATAGTTGGGACTGGGATCGCTGGTCACCAGGTGCTGAATCAGCCTGAGCGAGATAAAAGTCGCGGTGTTCGGATGCATGCTCAGCGCATGCAGCACGTCATCCAAGTCTTTTTGGGCGGATTGCCCCGCAGGCAGCTTGGTCCCCCCGACAATGACCTTCGGTGCCTCATCATGATTGCTCTCGACTGCGATCATGGGGCCGTCGAAACTCTCGGGATTGTGGCCCTGCGTGATTGCCTTGCCGGGAAATGTCCAACCGGTCAAGGCGCGCGCCATGTCGGTAATTGTGCTCTGATCATAGGTAGGCCGCCCCGTCTCGCTGCCGTCGGAATTCAGGCTCACGGTTCCAATGCTGAATAACTGCATCAGCTCCCGCGCATAGTTCTCATTCGGAGAAGTCCCGGCACTTCCTTTGTCATCATTCACCATGTCAAGGTAAACGCCCATGGTAGGGCTCAAGGTGACGTCGCGCAAAACATTGGCATAAGTCCCGAAAGCATCCTGCAGAAGCATATTTTGGTAAGGAACCATCTGGCGCGGCTGCCCGGTCTTCAAACCGGACACCACAAAAATCTGCGCTAAGGCGAATGCAACTCGCTGCCGCAGCTGGTCCTTACCCTCGACCGCATGAACAAAGAACTCGCTCTGCTCGTCGGTCAGATTGTCGGCGGTGTTGTTCGAAGACTTGTAGAGGGTCGCAGGCGTCGCGAACTGCTCTGCCAGCCATGCCTCAAAGCCCACGTCCTGCAGGTGCGCAATGCTCTCGGCAGATGGACCCCAAGAGGCCTGTTCCAGAAAACGCCCTGCAGCGAGATAGCTGATTTTGGGATTCGGAGGGCCTGACGTCGCGACCGCGGGAGTCGAAGTCTCGTTGCCCGGATCTGGATTGAAAACGGTGAAGGCGATTCGACCACCGGTTGCGGGAGCCAGGGTCGCAGTCGTAGTCAGCCGCTTACTCGAAATGACCTTGGTTGGCAGCGCCACATTATTTATCTTCACCTGCGAACCCGATACGAACCCACTGCCCTCGATCGTGATTTCGTGTTCGCCGTAGGTGAGCGTCCTCGGGTTCAAGGACGCGATGACGGGCGTGGGATTCAGGATGGTGATCACGGCCTTGCCGGAAATATTGGGCCGTGACGCGCTGGTCGCTTCGATCTCGACAACGTTATTCGCTGGAGGGAGTTCGGGTGCGATGAAAGTACCGTCGGCATCGATCGTGCCGGTGGCGGCGCTCCCGCCCTTCACACCGTTCACACGCCACACAAATTTGGAAATGGACCCATCGCTTACCTGCGCAAAAAACTTCCGGCTCGTGCCGGCGCGCAGATTGATTTTCGAAGGGCTGACGGCCGCCGTCGGGAGCGCCGAAGCGGGAGCGCGGACAGCCGTACTTTGCTGGGCTGGATTTCGGATTGCAGTGCTTTGAGGAGCGGACGCAGACAGCCCTGAGGTGGGCATTGCCGAAGTTCGCGCGGCCGCCGTTTGGGATGGCATATCGTGCGCAAGCCATCCTCCAAGGACGATACACGCCCACACCGTTGATCGTGCCATCACAGCGGTTCCGATTCTATGCGGGAGAACTAAGCCCATTCAATGTGCGAAAAAGTGAAAGGTTCATGGACAAAGGGGGTGCGGGTCTTGTTATCTGCCGGATTATGCGATGACGATCCAGAAGTCGATTGTTGACGGTACCAAAGAGGAAGTGATTTTGATAAATCTTGTCATTCCTCGCGCAGCAAGGAATCTGCCGGAGCATATGAGGAGCAGCCGTCGGTCCAAGCGAGGGATTCCTGCTCAATCCAGATTTCCTCGTTTCGCTCGGAAGACAATTCGTTTTGTTTTTATAAACTTACGGAGCATATTGACAACACGGCGCAAGCGGAGCAAAATTTATGAAAAGGCGAATAAAAAGCGAACATACCTTATTCGCTCATACGGGATTCCCAGCTACGGCCTTCCCTGAATGTCGAGGATCTCATGTCTTCCCCGCTGCTCCACGTCGAAGCGATCAGCCATTTTCCCCTGGTCGCCCGATCCAGCTCGGCAAAGCTTTTAAAAGAATTTTCGGAAACACTGGCAGGTGTGACCCCGGCGTCGCGGCTGGAAGTGCGCCCTGCGCCGGAAACAGCGTCCAGCGGAATTGCGCAGATCGATGCCTTGACTGGCGGACTGCCGCGCGGATGTCTCACGGAAGTGTGTGGACCCGAGTCTTCCGGACGCACCACCGTGATGCTTGCCGCGATCGCTGCCGTCACGCGCCGCGAAGAAATCTGCGCGCTCATTGATGCCAGCGACGCCCTTGATCCCCATTCCGCCACAGCGGCCGGCGTGAACCTGGAACGGCTCCTTTGGGTACGGTGCGGATCGCATGCCCAATCTTCTGCTTTATCGCGCAAGCGCCGCCAGGCCTTCAGCCTGGAAGAGCGTGAGCGGCGCCGCATGGAAGATCCTGTCGAACAAGCTTTGCGCGCAACGGACCTGCTGCTGCAAAGCAGCGGATTTGGCATGGTCGCCATTGATCTGGCTGGAGTGCCTTTGAAGATGGCGCGCCGCATTCCGCTGACCACCTGGTTCCGCTTCCGCCGCGCCGTGGAGAACACTCCCACACTTTTGCTGGTGACGGGGACGCAAGCCTGCGCGCAATCGTGCGCGACGTTGTCGTTGGAACTCAGTCGTCAATCGTCGGAAATCAGTCGTCAGGAAAAAGTTCTGAGTTCTCGGTCCTCAGTTCGCAGTAAAAGGCAATCCTCGGAAGACCGACATGATTCTCGCGATGAAACATCTGCCAGCGAAAAACCATCGCATGCAGAACTGCTGACTGGAATCGAGGTTCAGATAGAAGTTCTGCGCTCGCGCATGGAACGCAAGCCGGTGAAGTCGGTGGGCGATTTCACAACAAAAGCTGCCTGGACAGCATGAGAGTCAACCTCAGCGGCTAAAGCCGCTGGAGATTTAGAACTTTTTCGGACCGGCTAAAGCCGGTCCCTTTCAAAGCAGGGATTGGCTGAAAGCTGATTGCTAATAGCTGATAGCAGCTGACGACTGGAGACTGACGACTGACGACTGATCCCATGCCTTTTGCCTGCATTTTCGTTCCTGACTTCCCCGCCGAAGCGATTCTGCGCGCGGAACCTGAATTACGTTCGCAGGCAATCGCCGTGCTCGAAGGCAAGCCGCCGTTGCAAAAAGTATTCGCCATTAACGAAAAGGCGCGCCGCATCGGCATCGAGCCTTGCATGACGAAGATTCAGGTCGAACCCTGGACTGATCTGACACTCCGCCCCCGGTCGCTTTTGCAGGAAACCGCAGCGCACGCTGCCCTGCTCGACTGCGCGCAATCGTTCTCACCGCGCGTCGAAGACACGGCAGCGGACACGGTGATTCTCGATCTTTCCGGACTCGAATCCCTTTTCGGCTCGCTTCCCCAGATTGCACGCGACATCGCGCGCCGCACGTCTGACCTCGGCCTCGAAGCCAACGTCGCCACGGCCTTCAACCCCGATACTGCCCGCTTTGCGGCCCGCGGCTTCCCGGGAGTCACGGTGATCCCCGAAGGCAAGGAAGCCGAGCGGTTGGGCAATCTTCCGCTGGACGTCTTGTTTCCCGAACTGATTGCACCCAATCCGTCTGAGGCAGATGCTCGCATGCTTGAAACGTTTGATCTATGGGGAGTGCGCAATCTGCGTGCACTGTGCGCGCTTCCCGAAGTCGCTTTAAGCGAGCGCATGGGCCAGACTGGACCCTATCTGCAACAACTCGCACGCGGCGCGGTCGCGCGCACGCTGGTGCCTGTGGAACCACCTTTGATTTTTGAAGAAGCCATGGAATTAGAGCACCCGCTGGTATTGCTGGAGCCACTCGCATTCCTTCTGGCTCATATGCTCGATCAGCTCAGTGTCCGCCTGGGCGCCCGCGCCCTGGCCGCGCAGAAACTGCGCCTGCAGTTGACTCTCGACAACGGCTTTCATTTCGTCGAAGACGTGCCCGCGGAAGAATCAAGCCCATCGCAAAAGTCACAATCCACAACTCGCTCCTCTCAATTCACGAATTGTCATCCTGAGCGAAGCGAACGACCTGCTTTTCCGACGCGCTCTGCACCGCTCCCCACCAATCTGCAATCTGAAATCCCAAATCAAAAATCCGCATCGGAGCCTGGCCTCTACGCGCCCGAAGGCGGCCTCTGTGATGAGTACCTCCAATCGAAACTCGAAACCCGAAACTCGAAACTATTCACCCGTACCCTCGAACTTCCCGTCCCCATGCTCGATGCCAGGGTCTTCCTGAAACTTCTGCAACTCGATTTAAAAGCGCATCCTCCGGGCGCGCCCATTCTGAAAGTGCATCTCTCTGCCATTCCGGCTCAGCCGCGCAGCACGCAGGGAGGATTGTTTCAGCCGCCCACGCCTGAACCGGAGAAACTCGAACTCACCCTGGCGCGTATTGCGGGCATGGTCGGCGAAGAAAAAGTCGGCTCGCTGCAACTTCTCGACTCGCATCGTCCGGGAGCTTTTCGGATGCGGCATTTTGTGCCAACACAGCCCAAGGGACAAAAAGAAAAGTCAGACAGCGCCACCACACAAGCGCCGATCACCGCATTGCGCATGTTCCGTCCGCCGCTGCGCGTAATGGTCACCTTGCGCGACGGCAAGCCCGCTCACCTGGTTTGTCCGAAACGAAAAGAAGTAGACGGGGAGATTCTTTGGATGGCCGGCCCATGGCGCTCTTCCGGGGACTGGTGGGAAGAAGATGGATGGGCAAGAGACGAATGGGATATCGCGATTCAGTCGCCAGTCGTCAGTCGCCAGTCGTCAGCAGTCGTCAGTCGCGGGTCGACGGGCGGGGACGCCCGTCGCTCCATTATCAGAAACCCGGCGTCAGCAAAGTCTAGCTTGGCTCTTTACCGTCTTGTACACGACTTGCTCAGTGGACATTGGTTTGTGGAAGGGACGTATGACTAAAGCAGTTCCCAGTTCTCAGTTGCTGGCAACCATTTCTCGTATTGCAAAAGTTCTTTGTTTACGGAAGCCTGACAACGGGATCTCAGCTTGAAACCAGGAACTGAGAACTGAGAACTGGGAACTGAGAACTGATTACCAGCAACTCATGTACATCGAACTCCACTCGCGTTCCGCTTTCAGTTTTCTCGAAGGCTCCACTTTGCCCGAGGACTTGATCTCGGTGTGCGCGGCGCGGGGCATGTCGGCGATGGGCTTGCTTGACCGCGATGGGCTCTACGGATCTCCGCGATTCTATCTCGCCGCGCAGAAGGCAGGCCTCAAAGCTCACATCGGCGCCGAAGTGAGCTGTGAAGCTTTTTCATTGCCAAGACATTTTTCACCACAGAGACACAGAGACACGGAGAAAACCACCAATAAAGAACAATTTGAAATATCCGAGGAAGTACCCCATTCTTTAGAAGCTTGTCATTCCGAGCGCAGCGAGGAACCTGCATCGCCCGAGCGGCCTGTATCGAATTCCAACAATCTGCAATCTGAAATCAAAAATCTGAAATCCGGTGATTTCCAACTCCCTCTGCTGGTCTCCTCCCGCACCGGCTACCAGAATCTCTGCCAACTCATCACCCGAATGAAGCTGCGCGCGCCGAGAAAAGAAGAAGGAGCGGTACTTGAGCACGAACTCGCGCAGCACGCCAAAGGCATCGTTTGCCTCACCGGCGGCGATGAAGGTCCGCTCGCCGCTGCCCTAAAGATAGGAGGCCCTGCCGAAGCCCGCCGCGCGGTCGAGCATCTGACCGGCATTTTTGGCCACGAGAACGTCTACGTCGAACTCCAGCGCCATTTTCACCGCGAGGAAGAAGCCCGCAACCGCGTCGCCATCGAAATTGCCCGCGACCTCCATCTTCCGCTCTTAGCCACCAACGGCGTCTGCTATGCCACGCCGCACGATCGTCCGCTGTGTGACGTTTTCACCGCGATCCGCCACCATCAGACTCTGATGACTGCCGGCCGCCTGCTCGCCCGCAATTCCGAGCGCCACCTGAAGACGTCCGAAGAAATGGCGCAGCTCTTTGCCGACCTGCCTGAAGCCATTGCCAACACCGCCGAACTGTCCGCGCGCCTCGAGTTCAAGCTCAGCGATCTGGGCTACGAATTCCCGCGTTATCCCGTGCCCGAAGGCGAAACCATGATGTCGTTCCTGCGCCAGCGCACGGAGGAAGGCGCCCGCTGGCGCTACGGCATTTCGCTGTCAGGCGATCGCGTTCCCCAGAACGGATTTCACAATAAGGACCTGCAACAGCGCGCTCGCCGCCAGATCGAGCGCGAACTCCAACTGATTGAGAAGCTCGAACTGGCCGGATATTTCTTGATCGTCTGGGATATTGTGCGCTTCTGCCGCGAGCAGAATATTCTCGCCCAGGGCCGCGGTTCTGCTGCCAACAGCGCAGTCTGCTACTCGCTGGGCATCACCGCAGTCGATCCAATCAGCATGGAACTGCTTTTCGAGCGCTTCCTCTCCGAACAGCGCGGCGAATGGCCTGACATCGACATCGACCTGCCCAGTGGTGATCAGCGCGAGCGAGTGATCCAGTACATCTACCAGCGCTATGGCCAGCGCGGCGCCGCCATGACCGCCAACGTCATCACGTATCGCAACCGCATGGCTGCTCGCGAAATGGGTAAGGCCATGGGATTCGATCCGGAGACGCTAAACAAAATTTCTGCCGCGGTCGCCACCTGGGAATATAAGGATGCCAACGACGCGCTCGATCGGCGCTTCCACGACGCCGGCCTGGATCTGAATCACCCGCGCCTGCGCAAATATTTCGAACTTTGTATCGCCGTGCAGGATCTGCCACGCCATCTCGGTCAGCATTCGGGAGGTATGGTCATCTGCCAGGGACAGCTCGATTCCGTGGTCCCGCTCGAACCTGCTTCGATGCCCGGGCGCGTAGTCGTGCAATGGGATAAAGAAGACTGCGCCGATATGGGCATCATCAAGGTGGATCTGCTCGGCCTCGGCATGATGGCCGTGCTCGAAGAATCCATCCAACTCATCCGTAACGACTACCACCAGGAAGTCGATCTTGCGCACCTTCCGCCAGACGATTCCGAAGTTTATTCAACACTGCAGAAAGCCGACACGGTCGGGATGTTTCAGATCGAAAGCCGCGCGCAGATGTCGTGTCTGCCGCGCCTGCGCCCGAAAAGGTTCTACGACATCGTGGTGCAGGTCGCCATCATTCGCCCCGGCCCCATTGTTGGCCAGATGGTGAATCCTTTTCTCCAGCGCCGCCAGGGACGCGAACCCGTCACCTATCCGCATCCTTCGCTCGAACCGGTGCTGGCGCGAACGATGGGCGTTCCCCTTTTTCAGGAGCAGTTGCTGCGCATCGCGATGATCAGCGCGAATTTCACCGGAGGGGAAGCCGAAGAACTCCGCCGCGCCATGGGATTCAAGCGCTCGCAGGCGCGCATGAAAGAAATTGAAGTTCGTTTGCGCGAAGGCATGACCCGCAATGGAATCGCCCAGGAAGCGCAAGAGCAGATCATTCTCTCTATCACCTCTTTCGCGCTCTACGGCTTTCCCGAATCCCATGCCGCCAGCTTCGCCCTGATCGCCTATGCCAGCGCGTGGCTGAAGTGTCATTACCTGGGCGCCTTCACCGCAGCCTTACTGAACAACCAGCCCATGGGCTTTTATCATCCGGCCACGATTGTGAAAGATGCGCAGCGCCACGGATTAAGAGTTCTGCCGATTGATGTGACGAAATCGGATTGGTTGTGCACGCTGGAAGAAGTCGTCAGTCGCCAGTCTCCAGTCGCCAGCGAGAAATCAGCTATCAGCTATCAGCCATCAGCTATCAGCTATCACCCATCAGCCATCAGCTATCAGCCATCAGCTATCAGCCATCAGCCACCAGCCATCAACCAAGAATTCGCTTTGAAAGGGACCGGCTTTAGCCGGTCCGATAAGAATCTCAATTCCAGCGCGGCTTTAGCCGCTGAGGTCGGCGTCATCCCTCAAGATCAGCCGCAAGCACATGGACGGGCCGCCGACTTCACCGTCCAAATCTCCTGGAACGAAATCGGCTCCTACACTCGCTCCAACGCCGTGCAGCGGCAAAAGAATGAAGGCTTCCAACAAGCGCAATTAAAGGATCTGCCGAAAACAAATGATTTCTCTGTGCCTCGGTGTCTCTGTGGTGAAGAAAAACTCGCTCTCCGCCTTGGCCTCAAATATGTTCGAGGACTGCGCGAAGCGGCCGGGCAAGCTCTGGTTCGGGAACGCAGCCTCGCTCCTTTCCAGTCGATTCACGACCTCACCCGCCGTGTCCCGGAACTCCGCAAAGACGAACTCACCACGTTGGCCGAAATCGGAGCGCTGAATGCAATTGGAAATTCACCACAGAGACACAGAGTCACAGAGGAAATCAATGAACAAAACAATTTCAATACACAAAACAATTTAAAAATTTGTCATTCCGAGCGCAGCGAGGAATCTGCTTTTTCGCGGCCAGTTCCCGAAAGCCCCAACAATCTGCAATCTGAAATCAGAAATCTAAAATCCTCGAATTCCTCTGTGCCTCTGTGCCTCGGTGGTGAAAAATCGCCAAATTCGCGACTCGGGACTCGCGACTCGAAACTCGAAACCCGAAACTCGAAACTAACTCACAACTCGGTACTCGCAACTCGGTACTCGCGCCATCGCCGCGACGCGCTCTGGCAAATCGAAAAAGCCGTTCGCCGCTCTGGCCCTTTGCTGGAAGAACTCCCGGAACCCGACGCTCCTTCGCCACTGGAGCACATGACCCATGAAGAGCGTCTGGTGGCTGACTTTCATGGGACCGGTCTGACCACTGGGCCACATCCGATGGCTTACCGTCGTGCCGAAATGAAGGCAATGGGCATTCACCCCGCCTCCAGCCTCAGTTCCCTTCCCAGTGGACGTCGTCTCCGGATCGGCGGATGTGTCATTGCACGCCAGCGGCCGGGCACGGCAAAAGGATTTGTGTTCCTGAGCCTGGAAGACGAAACCGGCATCGCGAATGCGATCGTCACGCCGGACCTGCTCCAACAAAACCGGATTCTTCTTAGCTCAGGAAGGTTTCTGATGGTGGAAGGCATCCTGCAGAATCAGGACAACGTGATCTCGGTGAAAGCAGAGCGTGTGCTACCGCTTTCCGTCACGCAAGCTGAAACCAGTTCCCACGATTTCCATTGATCGGCCATGTAACTGTAGAAAAATCTACCCTGTCAATTTTCTTCCACAATTTTTCTCCAAAGCCTTGTCACATCTTGGACTAGAAGGTTTATATTTAAGAAATCACCCCGCTACCCAACATTCATCCCCCCGGTCGTGGTTGAAGTGTAGGTATGTGGCTCATTCATCAGTTCGACTCATTCCTAAAATTTAGGAACTTGTAAGGAGTATTCAATCATGGCCAAAGCTAAAACACCTCGCACCAACGCCGGCAAGACGAATGGCGAAAACCCGAACAAGTCTGTAAATCCCGTGAATCCTTCGCTCATGGCCGAAGCGGTTCCGGAATTCAGGGAAATTCGCAAAGCTCAGCCCGATGCTCGCAAAAACATCGTGCCGATCAACCTGGAAGACGAAATCCGTCGCCGCGCTTACGAACTCTGGGAGCAGCACGGACGCCTATCCGGCCAGGAAAATGAACACTGGTTGCTGGCCGAGCGCGAAGTTCGTGAGCGCTACCGCGCCCACCCGCAGTCGGCGTAAGCGAGACAAATGTAGCGACGAACTGCGTGCGCTCGGCGATCGTGTGCTTGCAGTCGAAGTGCCTTGCCTGACCTTCCCCCATCGACGATAAAAGCAATCCAAGTCTCATTCGGGGGATGCGGGCTCGCTTGCCCCATGTTCCTTAGCTTGCAGCAAGTTGCCGACAAACGAACCGCCGGTGAAGCGGCCCTTAAGCTTGATTGTAGACAGGATTGACGATCCAAGTATCCGCCTGAACTGTACTTCCGGCACTTGTCCTGGACTCCCAGCATGCGACACCATAGTTTCACGCCGAGATCGTTAAAATATTCACGCGACCCCATTTCGGCCGGTATCAAGCCCAATCAGCGCAACCTGATCGCCCCGGCAAAACTCTAAGTAAAGAGTAGAGTAAGGTTCGGTCAGGGTCTTCTCGGTTGCTCTAGTCGCGTGTTTCTGAAAAGATATGCAAGGGTTCCCCCATGTCCCAATTCAGTAGTATTGCACTGCCGCAAATCGGTAGTTTTGCGCTTTTGTTGGCGCTCGGACTTGCCGGCTACTCGTTCGTGGTCGGCGCGCTGGCGCTGATCATTGGTGGACCCGGATCCGAGCGTCTCGGGGAAACCGCGCGCCGCGCGGGAATCGCTGCGTTCGGAACCATTCTGCTGGCGTCCGTAGTGCTGGTCACGGCCGCGTTCACCGATGATTTCTCGGTCGCCTACATCTTTCACCACAGCAACAAGGATCTTCCTGGCCCGTATAAGTTCGCGGTTCTCTGGTCCGGACAGGAAGGGTCGCTGCTGTTCTGGTCGTTGCTGCTCGCCGCGTACGGATTCGTTCTGCGGCTGCGCTACAAAACCGATCCGGGTCTTTTTGCGTATGCCTCGGTCGTCATCGCGGGCGTGCAGGTTTTCTTCCTGCTCCTGCTGAATATCGCCGCTCACCCCTTCGCCATTCTAGAGGGCCAGATTCCGCCGGATGGCAGTGGTCTGAATCCGCTCCTGCAGTATCCGGAAATGGTCATCCATCCGCCCATGCTGTATCTGGGCTATGTAGGATTCACTGTTCCCTTCGCATTCGCGCTGGGCGCACTCATCATGCGCTACCCGGGGGAAAAGTGGATTCAAATTACCCGCCGGTGGACCATGGTCACCTGGGGCTTTCTGACCATTGGGATTTTCCTGGGCGCGCATTGGGCATATTCAGTGCTCGGCTGGGGCGGCTATTGGGGCTGGGATCCTGTCGAGAACGCTTCGCTGATGCCGTGGCTGATGGGTACCGCCTTTCTGCATTCCGTGATGATGCAGGAGAAGCGTGGCATGCTGAAGACGTGGAACATGTGGCTGGTCTTCTCGACGTTCTGGCTTGCTATCCTGGGAACTTTCCTGACACGGAGCGGAATCATCAGTTCCGTCCACGCCTTCGCGCAATCCTCGATCGGTTCGTGGTTCGGCTGGTTTCTGATCATCACGTTGGCGACTTTCGCTGGGTTCTACGTAGCGAACCGATCGCACCTGCGCAGTGAGCACAAGTTGGAATCGATCATTTCGCGCGAGTCAAGTTTTCTTTTCAACAACCTGCTCTTTGTGGTGGCCTGCTTCGTCGTGCTGTGGGGCACGTGGTTCCCGAAGATCTCGGAATTGATTCAAGGATCGAAAGTCACCGTCGGCGCTCCGTTCTACAACAATGTAGCTGTCCCGGTGGCGCTCTTCCTGCTGGTGCTGACCGCGGTCGGCCCACTGTTGGCCTGGCGCAGGACATCATTCGAAAGCCTGAAGCGCAATTTCATGTGGCCCGCCGCCGGAGCCCTGGCACTCGGCGTCGTCATGATGATTTTGGGCGTCCGCCCCTGGAAAGATATCTCCTACTTCTATTCACTGATGGCCGCGATGCTCGCCGCCCTGGTCATCTGCACCGTTATTTCTGAATTCGTGCGCGGCGGCCGCGTCATCGCGCAAAAAACCCCCGGCCTTGGACTGCTCGGCTCCATGGTTCATCTCTATCATCGCAACACCCGGCGTTACGGCGGCTACATCGTGCATTTCGGCGTCGCCGTCGTCATCATCGGCATCCTCGGGACACCTTTCAACCGCGAAGCCGAAAAAGAGATGGGCTTCGGCGACAAGATCAACATCGGTCCCTACACGCTGGTTTGCCAGTCCTACACACAGGACGACAACCCGAATTTCAGCAACGAGTGGGCAATCATCAACGTCTTCAAGGGAAACAATCAGATCACGACCATGTACCCGGAGCGAAGGCTTTATAAGGCCAGTTCGCAGCCGCAGACGATCCCGCGGATCTATCCCACGTACTCGCAGGATCTGTTCCTGGTGAACGATCTGTACGTTGTCTACGAGGGCCGAAATGAAGAGACCGGCCGACCCATCATCAAGGCTCACCTGAACCCGATGGTGCCGTGGATCTGGACCGGACTGATCATCATGATTTTTGGAACAGTGACTGCCCTCGTTCCGAACGCGGCTCCGATCGCCGCACGTGTGCCTGCGCGGGTACAAACCGCGCCGGCAGTAGGAGCCGGCGACTGATGCGGCCTCCATCGAAACCAATGCTGAAGCGGGTTGCACAATTGTTGCTGGTCGTGGCTGCGCTGTTCACGTTCATGGGCGTCGGCGACGAAGATGCGCGCTTCCAGAATCTGGGCCATCACCTGATGTGCGTCTGCGGTTGTTCCCAGATTCTGCTCGAATGTAACCACGTGGGCTGCCAGTATTCCGACCGCATGCGAGTGGAACTCGCGGCTGCGCTCGATCACGGCGACAACGAC
>Ga0209806_1001874_pt1 | contig 13496 bp, 10 predicted proteins | sample GraSoiAngelo_152_FD_186166 | JGI IMG/M metagenome (GOLD analysis project Ga0209806, IMG submission 186166) | Grasslands soil microbial communities from the Angelo Coastal Reserve, California, USA - 14_1009_12_30cm (SPAdes) (version 2) | ecosystem: Environmental > Terrestrial > Soil > Grasslands ... | reverse complement strand
CGGTAGTCGAAGGCTGCCTTCAGCCGGGATCTGACGAGGTCCATGACTTTGAGAAGTGTTGGTAGTCCTTCCATGGGATAGAACTCGCATTGGACTGGGATGAGGACTAGGTCGGACGACACGAGCGCGTTGAGTGAGAGCAGTCCGATGTTAGGTGGGCAGTCGATTACAATTTGTTCGAACCGGTCTTTGATAGAACCGATGGATTCTCTGAGTACGTATTCTCTACCGGGTGTGGATGACAGTTCGACTTCTGCACCGGCGAGGTCCAGATTGCTCGGCAGTAGCGAGAGTTTCTCGATGCGGGTGTTTAGAATTACTTCTTCTGCCTTCCGCGATTGAGAGAGAACGTTGTACACGGTTGAAGAAAGCGTTGCTTTCTCGAAGCCTAATCCGGTGGTGGCGTTTCCCTGAGGGTCCAGGTCCACGATGAGTGTCTTTTTGCCTTCAATTGCGGTTGCGGTTGCGAGGTTTACTGCGGTTGTGGTCTTTCCTGTCCCGCCCTTGTTGTTTAGTACGCTAACAATCATTGTTAGGTAGTGCTATTCTGTATGAATACTAAGAGATTGATTCGCAGAAAACAGCTAATGGGGACAGGCTACGGATTCGATATCCTCAGAATTCCATGCTGTGGACGCAAGAACGGGCAAGGTTCCAAGTCTTCTCATATAAGGAACCAAAGGGTCCCCGCTTATATGGCGAGACTCGAACGATTCGTTTCGTTAACAAACACTTCATCGAACTTGCTAATCTATTCGTAGATGGTCCAATAGGATGAGCAAGGAGATGATCATGAACTCGGACTCAATCGCCGGGACCTCACCCTCCGGAAAGAAGCGACTTCTGTCTCTGAATAGCGAGGTTGTCGGATGCCGGGTCTGTCCTAGGCTGGTCAATTACCGAGAGGTTGTGGCCAAGGTCAAGAAGAAGCAATTTCTCAACTGGAACTATTGGGGCAGACCTGTCCCGGGTTTCGGAGATATCATGGCTCCGATTCTGGTGGTCGGATTAGCTCCAGCACCTCACGGCGGGAATCGGACTGGAAGAGTGTTCACGGGAGACAGGAGCGCTGACTTCTTTGTGAAGGCGTTGTTTGAAGCTCGATATGCAAACCAGCCCAGATCGATCGACGCGGACGATGGACTAGAATTGCATGGAGTTTACATGACAGCAGCGATAAAATGTGTCCCTCCCGACAATAAGCCCACGAGCGAGGAAATCTCAAACTGCGCTCACTTCCTGAAATCGGAGTTGGAGATATGCAATCGGTCCAGAGTGATTCTATGTCTGGGCCAGCTTGCCTACCGTTCAACGATGAATTTATTGAAGCGGGACAATTTCTTCTCGCACAAGATTCCGAAGTTTGAACACGGCCTCGAAATTGTCCTGTCAGATGGCCTCAAGGTCTTCGCGTCGTACCATCCAAGCCCTAGGAATACCCAGACAGGGAAACTAACCATGAATATGTTTGGCTCTCTCCTCCAGAGGATAACCAGAGGTCTAGGACAAACCTCTTAGTTTTCACCGCCGAATATTGCCGCCTCGTGAATCTAAGTTGGTTTCGGATCTATTTCGATAGTCGAGGTCGTTCTATCTGAACGTCGCGTGACAGGTATTGTTTAGTCTTCGATTCTGCTTGGATTAACAGTTCCTCGAAGTGCCTGTTCAAGGTCTTGATCTTGTCCTCCGCCAAGTGAAGCCTCTCGGTGGCTTGAAGCTCGTTCTTTTTTCCCTCTTCGATTTTTTTGAGAACGATTTTTCTTTCGAGATATAGATTCTTGCAGTTTGGATCGTGTAGGAGTCTCTGTCGTTGCCCGAGGAGGCTTCGGCCTTTGCTCTGTTTCTCGGCGAGATGCTCAGTGGTTGTTAGCTGGTCAAGCTGAACTACGACTCTCGTTGTCTTTCTATGGCTGAGCCCCATCTTGCCTGAGGCTAAGGCGCTCTTCAGGTTTGTCAGAATCGGGGTGAGGTAGGGTCCCGAGTTTCGGGAAAGGAAGCTCCTATATGGGGATTGAATATATTCGCCTAATGCGTCTCTCTCCTCAGTTCTAATGGCGATTTCGCCTCGCTGGGAGAGGTCCCTGAGTTTTCGGAGGGGTCTTCGGAGATGGGTCAGCGTATCTGTTCTGAATTCTCTGCTCTCCTTCCGGAGTTCTTTCTCGATTTCCAGGACTTGTTTGAGGGCATCGTTTGATGTGATCTTCTCCATCTCGCTTGACAACTCTTTCACCACGGACGAGAGTGCTTCACGGGTTCTTTCAAGTTCTACAGTCTCCTTCTTCTTCTCGTCCAATTCCAATCGGGTTTGATGGATCGTCTCTACGATGCCGGTGAGGGTCTTGGCTCGTTGAAGATTTTCTCCATCTCCCTCGAGGAACTGTGATATTTTTTCTCCGACTTTCGCAATTCTCTCGACTATTCCCGAGAATGACAGCATGTCTAGAAGATAGAGTCCGTGGATTTCTCTCTGGGTATTGGTTCTGCTCTCTCTAAGAGAACGAGCTGTGTTGGAGAGGTTGTCTCGAAGAACCTTGTAGGGATCCCAGCTAACTTCTTGGGGTATTTGGATCTTTTCTATGCTTGAGATAGCGTCGCGAGCCACTCTTCCCACGACTCTTGCGGCTCGATAAGAGATAGGGTCTTTCTTGGTCGCAAGGTTCCCGTCGGCCTTGCGAGAGAGTTCCTCGAAGAAGCTTCGGGCCTCATCAAGTGCACGGCGCGCGTCGTCGGAAAGTTTCCCCGCCTTACTCCTCGTAGGGCGCAGTGCTTTCTCGAGTTCTTGATCCAACCAGTTGTCGTATTCTTCTATGCGGATTTTCAATTATCGGGGGACCAGGGGAGGATTCTTACCTAGTCTCCTCTCTCAGATTAATGACTATGGTGTCCATTGTCTGCTGAGCTTTCTCTTTCCTCTTAGCGAGGTCTGATATCAAAGACTCGTACAGTTCTCTAGCTATTCTTGCGCTCCTGTATTGGTTCCTGAGGTCTGCAGATGTGGTTCGGACTACTTGGATGTCGGCCTCGGCTCGTTCGAGTCTTTTGATCATGTCTTGGTAGCGGGGGTTCGCCTTTGATAATTGGTCTTTGACCGGTGCCAGTGTTCTTTCTAGCTCGGCAATTCTCAAGTCGACAACGCGTCTTCTTCTCTTGAACTCATGACGGTTAAGCGCTCCTCTCGCAAGGTCCTCGTCCATTTTTTCCGCTTCTAGTCGCATGGCCGATTTTTCATCGTACAATTCCACGAACCGTCCGATGAGTTCGAACGGAGCGCCTGAGAGTGTTACTCCTGCAGTGCTGGTTGCGCCGACAGCTAGGACAATGGCGGCGATTGATCCCACAGCGAGTCCGGCCCATCCGAGGGCTGAGAGACTTGCCCAGAATGGGTCGAGCTGATAGTCCATCGTAAACGATAGGTTGGACATTGGCGTAACCGTTGATGTCTGCACGAGGATCTGGTTACCAGATGTGATGAAGGCTTGGCCGCTGAAAGAGTCTAGACGGAACCCCATCGGGGTGACTATTTTCGTCTGCAGCGTTGGTTCGAAGAACTTGACGTTGTCGAACAAGCGGAAGCTAAGTTCAAATCGCCCCAAGCCTTTGGATGACAAGTAGGACTGGCTCGGAAGTGCGTACGTAATCGTAACCGAAGACTCAGCTCCGGTCCTTACCGTTCCGAACCTCGGAATGAATGTCACTGTATTTGTCCCGTCTGTCGCGGTTGCTGCGGTAAGGGTGTTAACTACTCCTATGATGTCGCGGGCTGTGGCTGTCTGAACGTTCTTCGGAAGAGGTAGAGTGAGACTCGACAGGTCATGACCCCTGTTTGTCATGTTGTAAGAGTCTGTGACTTGTATTGAGCCAGTTTGTGCAAGCGTGATGGTTCGATTTGCTGTGACGTCAAAAATAGTTTGGGTTGTGCCGGATGATGAGAAGGTCATTGTCGCCACCGTCGTGTTGTAGGGCTTGAGCGTAGTTGTTTGGGCCGTGAATGTGGCGCTTGCGAACGTCCCGTTCACGGAGGATACCTTCGGAGACGGCCAGTCGCTGGTTTTCACGGAGAGTTGCGCGCTAGTAACGGTGTAAGTTCCGTCGGTGAGAGGGAAAGGTTCGAAGGCAAAAGTGAAGTTGCTTGATGTCGAGTTGAAGTTCAGTAGGTCTGAGTATACGCTTGTAAGGTTGAAGCCGTAGCCTCCGGTCTTAGGGGAAGGGAACGCGATCTCAATTGCGGAATAGTTACCCCCGGAGGGTAGGCTCAGCAGGCTCGGGGGGGAAATTCGCAGCTGGTTTGATTGCGAATCCATAGCCTCCGTGAATCGAAGCTTGCTGCTCAGAGCAGAGGGTATGCCTAGAGCGATTTGGGACACGGGCGATGATCCCAAGGTCAGTGTGAACTGATCACTAACAAAGGTCACGCCCCAGTTGTTTGTCGTTATGGATCTGTTGACGATGGCGGTGCAGCTGCTCGAGGTGCAATTTGTCTGAGCCGTGGCGAAGCTAGGAAGCTGTGTTGTCAATATTGCCAATAGCAGAAGCGAGAGTACGAGTGCCTTCATTTGCAGAAACCATTGTGCACCGTGGGACTTTGACTAGTCTCGGAAAAGACTCCCTACTTATTTATTCCCATACAAGCACGAAACACGACGCCAAGGTATCGTTATGCGAAGTATTCTGGTCACCGGTGCTGGGGGTAGCGCGGGTAACAATGTTTGTTGGAGTTTGAGGGTCAGTAGAGATGGCAAGAAAGTCTCCCTCGATGGAACAGATGTAGACAGGACTAGTATCGAACTTAATGGATGGATCGACAGGGCCTACCAGCTTCCCCCAGCCAACAGCCCGCGATACTTGCTGCGCCTTAACCAAGTTATCAAGAAAGACAGGGTTGAGATGGTCTTTCCTCAGCCAGACTCGGAAGTGGGCCGGTTGTCGAGAGACAGGGACGAAGTTCGCGCTACTTTGTTCCTGCCTGATCGTGAAGCGGTAAGGATCTGCCAGGACAAGTACGAGGCCTTGTCGAGATGGTTCAAGAAAGGACTCAGGAGAGAGCCGATCGTGCTCTCGCCTGACAGCCGAATCACAAGGCAACTGGTTAGGAGTCTCGCGTTTCCCTGTTGGGTGAGAGCGAGGCAGGGAGCCGGGGGGAGCCTGAGTTGCTTGGCAAAAAGCTGGCAAAGTGTCGAGTACTGGATTGGCTACCACTGGGCGGAGGGTTTGAAGACGGATTTTATCGTGGAAGAGTATCTTCCGAATCGCGATTTCTGTTTCATGTCCATCTGGGTCGAGGGGAAGCTTGTGACCTCTATCGTTCGTGAGCGTCTGAGCTGGGTGGGACCCCGGATCGTGGGTTCGGGCGGCACCTCCAAGCTAAATCGGATTGTTCATTCAAACAAGGTAAACACGGCAGCTCTGAATGCGATTAAGGCCGTTTCCGAGAAACCTCACGGCATCTTCTGTGTCGATCTAAAAGGAGATGCGAGAGGGGTCCCGCGTCCGACTGAGATCAACTGCAGATTCACAACCAACGTTCACTATCTAACCTTGGCCTCTCTGAAACTAGGTCATCCTGAATGGAATTTTCCGTGGTTGGCTGCAAGACTGTGTCTCGGCGAGAAGATCCCGTCTACCAAGACCTTGAACGCCTTGCCCGCGAATCTGTGGTTCACCAAGAATACTGATATGGGCTTCACAATGGTGGAAGACGAGAAATGGCGCGCGAGAGACTACTCCTAAACAGGCTCTGAAGTACCTTCTCTTTTCCTGTAGAAGTACAGTCGGACTTGGCGGTCCCAAATGAAGAGCCAAGATATAGACAAGGCTAGCGCTATCATGGCTTTTACGGCCGCGTCAAAATACCGGCCGAGACCTGGATCTGCTGGTATGCGAAGTGGGGCTACCAGTAGGGCTAGGATTCCGAATCCGATGATCATTAGGCCCCACTGGGTTACGAAGACGATGAGTTGAAGTCCTACGGCTCGTCGGTTCAGTCTCTTCACCCTGTCAGAATCATCGTGATCAACGCTAGCGCTCCTGAAATGAGGAAAAGGGCAAAGATCGTGGAGACGACGTCAGACTCTTTAGCCGGTCGACCAACGATCAGAGTCCTCACAAGGGTCAACGGCGCCTTGGGATCTGATGACGAGGCTAGCCGCCCATCGTCAAGCAATTTTGTCGGCTTTGCGGTCAACGCTCGATGCTCGGTGAACCTCTTGATTTTCGAGAGGAAAAAGAACGAATTCTGGATCTGGGGAAACATCGCTACTATGCTCGCTATCTCAGTCCTCCCAAGTATCGCCAGCGCGCCTAAGGCTGCACCGACGGACAATTGTCCGACGTTTCCTGCGAATGCTTTGGACGGGTATCTGTTGAAGTAGAAGAAACCTAGGGCCGAGAAGAGTAGGCAAGCGTATAGGAAGACTGTGCTTGGCGCTGGGTCAGTGATGAGGACCCCTATGAGGAGAGCCGCGGATATTATGGAGATACCCCCGGCCATGGTTCCGTTCAGCGGGTCGAGCATATTGGTCGTGTTTGAAGTCACTGAGATCGCGACAGGTATGCTCAATGGATAGATGACCGGCAAGTGGAAGCTTCCGAAAATCGGGACTTGTAGCGTCGGATTGTACACCTGATTCGGGTAGAGCAATCCAAGGACTACTATGGGTGCACCGCAGAGAAGTGTGAGTAGAGGCTTGTAGATGCCCCTCATCTTCAGCCGGTCATCCACTGCCCCGACGATTGCTGCAGACCCGACAACTAGGGAGAAGGCGAGCATTGTTATCGAGTTTCCGCCAGCGATGAGAACATAGGCTGAAGACAAGAGTATCAGCGTAACAGGTATTGCGGCGCCGCACATCTCGGGGATTCGTGGTTTGCTTAGTTTGTGAACGTCTATTCCGACGATTCCCTTTTTTGCGTTCACTTGCATGAAGAAGCGGGTGAGAACTAGAGTCACGGGGAAGGATACGATCGCAAGTATGATTGCGGTGGTGACCTCCCACCCGCTAGGGAGCATGACGCCGAGTCGGAGTAGCCGATTATAAAGAAGTGATTTGCTCGGGCGAAGGATTATCAGTAGTTGGGAACCGACCGCGATGAGAATTCCGATGGCGACTTTCGACCATCCTTTTCTTCCCAATGCCGGTGCAGCGATTAGGAAAATGATGCTGGAGGCAATCGGAGTAGCCTCCATAGACGAGCTCTATTCTGACATTCCGACCCAGGTTCGCATAAACCGTCCGTTGAAGGTCGATTGGTTGCCCTCAGAACAAGATGTCAAGGGTCACGTCGACCGCTTGTTGGCTAAGAACAAATCCGCGAACGACATGCCCATCTTCCTCGGCGCGGGCATCTACAACCACTATCTCCCTGCGGCCGTCAAGTCGATTCTCTCGCGTACAGAGTTCCAGACCTCCTACACTCCGTACCAGGCGGAGATTTCCCAAGGACTTCTCCAGTCTTTGTTCGAGTTCCAGTCCATGATCGCCGATCTCACCCAGATGGACGCCGTTAACTCATCGCTCTACGATGGGTCAACGGCTCTGGGCGAAGCTGCCAGGATGGCGTCTCGGGCTACTGGAAGGAAGAAGATTCTAGTGCCACTCTGCTTGCATCCGGATAGGTTTTCAGTTCTGAAAAACTACACCGAGCCGGCAGGCATCCGACTCGAGACTTTCGCGTACGACAAGGAGACAGGCGGCTTAGATTCGGCCGACTTGCAATCCAAGGTTGACAAGGACACTGCCGCAGTGTATTGTGAAGTCCCATCCTTCTTCGGAGTTCTCGACCCGGAGGTCGTGAATATCCCCTCGATTTGTCATCCGAAGGGAGGTTTGTCAATAGTCGGCTTTGACCCGGTATCACTTGGAGGATTGAAGCCTCCAGGCGACTACGGAGCTGATATCGTGATAGCCGAGGGGCAGTCCATCTCGACGGAGATGAACTTCGGTGGACCTGCCCTGGGAATGATCGGGTGCCGGGGAGAGAACCTGATACGCCAACTACCAGGGCGGTTGATCGGGATGACCACCACCCTAGACGGAAAAGAGAGAGCGTTCAGCATGGTCCTTCAAACCCGAGAACAGCACATACGTCGGGAGAGAGCTACGTCTAACATTTGCACTAACGAGGCTCTTTTTGCGATAGGAGCGGCTGCCTACCTTTCCCTACTAGGGCCTAAAGGTCTCCGCGAACTGTTCGAGAGTATTCTTGTCAAGACGAATTACGCGATCAAGATGCTTGGCGAGATACCTGGCGTAGTTGTGCCCCGCTTCCGGAGCCAGCACTATCAAGAGTTCGTTGTCTCTTTCAAAGGGGCAAAGGGAAGCGTGGCCAGATTGAACAAGTCTCTGCTTAGTCATGGAGTTCACGGGGGAAAGACCCTTGTCTGGGACTTCCCTGAGCTGGGTGAGAGTGCGCTCTTCTGCGTGACAGAGGTTCATAGCACCGAGTCGATCGACGAGCTTCGACTACTCATCGAAAAGCTTCTGGAGGCGTAGCACTTGTTTCACCAGGCAAAGTGGGACGAACCCCTTGTCATAGAAAGATCAGGAACTGGCAAGAGAGGGCACACCCCGGCAAAACCCAGCGACATCGAACGGAAAGTCGTGGGGTGGGATGCTTGGAGTGGCGTCCCGAAGGCCTTGCTGAGAAACGGGCCGCCTCCCTTGCCCGAGGTTTCTGAACCGGAAGTGGTTCGTCACTACACGCGCCTCTCCCAAGAGAACTTCGCAGTAGACCTAGGAATCTATCCGCTGGGGAGTTGCACAATGAAGTACAACCCGAAAGTCTCCGAAGCAATAGCCCAGAACCCGAAACTGGAAAAGATACATCCTGAGCAAGACGAGTCGACGGTGCAGGGAATCCTGGCCCTAATGCACCGGCTGGACCAGTTCCTAGCAGAGATCACGGGCATGAGCAGAATGTCCCTCCAACCTGTAGCAGGCGCAGCTGGAGAATACCTCGGAGCGCTCATCATGCGCGCCTATCACAGATCGAAAGGAGAGTTGGATGAACGGAGCGAAATGATCATTCCCGACTCGGCACACGGAACAAACCCCGCAAGCGCAGCAATGGCCGGATTCAATGTCGTCGTTGTCCCGTCAAACGCCGACGGGATAGTAGATCTTGAGGCGCTCCGAAAGGTTGTTGGACCTAGGACAGCGGGCCTGATGATCACCAATCCCAACACCCTAGGCATCTTCGAGAAGAATGTGCTCGAAATCGCGAAGATCGTTCATGACGCCGGGGGTCTCCTGTACTATGACGGAGCGAACTTCAACGCCATACTGGGGAAGGTCCGCCCGGGAGACATGGGATTCGACATCGTCCATCTTAACCTACACAAGACGTTTGCAACGCCTCACGGCGGCGGTGGGCCGGGCGCCGGGCCAGTCGGGGTCAGGAAAGATCTGGAAAAATTCCTACCTGTACCATTGGTCGGTTTTGATGGCAAGAAGTACTTCTTCGACCATGATGCTCCTGACTCTGTTGGCAAAGTGACTGCGTTTCATGGCAACATCGGCGTTTTGGTCCGAGCCTATGCGTATGTCCTTAGTCTGGGCCCTGATGGGCTCAAAGCAGTTGCCGAAACGGCCGTATTGAATACAAACTACGTCCTTTCCAAGGTTCTAGAGCGGAGCAAGTTTGAACTTCCTTTTAGTCGGAAGAGGAAACACGAGTTCGTCTTGAGCGCGAAGAAGATCAACGAACAGACAGGCGTCAGAGCTTTGGATATTGGGAAGAGGATGCTCGATTTTGGGCTCCACTCGCCCACCGTCTATTTTCCACAAATTGTTGACGAGGCGATGATGGTCGAGGCTTCAGAGACCGAGAGTCTCCGGGACCTCGACGAACTTGTCGAGGCGTTCCTCAAAGCGGCAAAGGAAGCTGAGACTGACCCGGACAGACTAAGAAGTTCTCCCCACAACACTTCAGTCGGAAGAATCGATGAGGTGAAGGCGTCACATCCCAAGACGCTCACACTCAAGTGGAACAACCCGAAAGCCCGCGGTCAAACCCCGTAATGATTTGCCCCCTTTCCAAGAGATCGCAGAAGTGTAGTTTGACATTCCCGCCTCATGCAGGAAAGGCCCGGGAAGGGCTCAGTTGACTGGTTCAACCTGCTTCTGACAGGTGTATTTATTAGCTTAATCAAGTGAGACTATCATTTCGTATTACGTCTTGAATACGCTCTACCTATTCTATGATATATGATCGTTCCCAGCCCAACAGACCTGACCGATCTTGTCTGCAGAAGAAATCTCTTCCGACGAGAGACTCGCGAACCCAATTCTGAGAGTCTCAGTTGTTGGAGTAGGCGGTGCGGGGAACAATTTGCTGAGCCATGCGATAGGGGGAGGGGTTAGCCCAAGCAGGTGTGTAGCTGTCAACACTGATAGAGGACAGCTCTCGCGATCACCCGCTCGAAACAAAGTCTTCCTTGAGGACTCAGTCACGTCAACGAGCTCAAGTGTCGTCGTTGGCCGAGACGACCAGAGAGTGTTTCAGTCTGCGGCCCACAGGGTTACATCCTATACCGACGGCTCGGATTTCACCATTGTCGTAACAGGGCTAGGCGGTGAAACCGGGACACAAAGTGCACCTATCATCGCACAAAGATCACGGACCCCAGTTCGTCCAGTAGTATCAGTCGTCGCGATTCCCTTCATTCACGAGAGAGAACGTCGATTCATCGCTCTGCGAGGACTCAAAAAAATGGTCGAGGCGTGCGATTGTACCATCGTAATAGACAACGGCGTTAACCGAGACTATCTTAGCACTTCCAAAAGAACCACAGACGAGACAGCGAGTATTGCAGTTCGAAGTCTGACCGAGCTGTTGTCGGGAGCCGAGGATGTCGAAGCGAGAGACATTCTGCAAGTTCTCTCGAGAGGAGACCTAGCGACAGTCTGTAATTTCGCACTGAGGACCGGGGATACGCTTCAATCTTCTGTGATTGAAGCTCTCAGAACTCCCTCCGCGAACCTGCCTCTGAACAAGGCCAAGGGAGCGCTGCTACTCTATCGAGGACCCGCCACTCTCAGCACCGCTCAGTTCGCTCAAGCATACGACACGCTGGTTTCCATCGTAGGATCAAATCTATCCTTCGTACACGGAAGCGTCTACAGCCCTTCAGAGCCTTCCGTTTGCCTCTTCCTGACAGGCTACACCTACGGGACCGCGCTAAGCGGATTCATCGACTTCATCGAATTATACGACGCGGAATACGGTCAAGAAGACGGCAAGGAGTTCACGACACTCTCAGTGCCACTATATCAAATGGAGCAGGTCCAAGCCCGAAGGGGCTAGTTTTCCTCGCGCTTACCACGAAACATTTTCCGAACTCGCTCGGATACCCGGATTGGACGGCCGACGGGGGTTACCAATCCAGCTTTTAGAGCAGCCAACACTGATGCAGTATCCTTAGACGGACTTTCCACCTCAGCGTATGCTCTTCCAATTGTCTCCGGAATATGCGAGTCGCTGCCAGCAGTCATAGGATAGTTCTGTTTCTCCGCGAATTTCCGTGCCCGCTTCCAAGTCACAGAGTGAAGGAAGCTGGAGGAATTGATCACTTCGATCGCATCAGGACGGACCTCCAGAGTGTTTGGTCTAACACTTGAGCGAAGAAGATCATACGGGTGAGGGACGATCGAGATTCCGTGAAGATTGTTGATTCTCCGAATTGTGTCGTCAGCCGACAGTCCTCTGGGAATGGCCTCCGAGAGTCCGAGCCCGATTATGTGCCCATCTCGCGTCGATATTTCGATCCCGGGGAGGAACACAACCTCGTTGCTCGAATCGACAGAGAGAACATTGTGGTCGGTTATCGCTAGACCGTCTAGTCCACGATCTCTACAGATGATTGCAAGCTGTTTGGGCGATGTGAAGGCATCGATGGATCTGCTAGTGTGTACATGTAGATCAAGCTTCAGCTTCAATGGGAACCCTGGTTCTAATGTCATCTAGCTGATAACGAAGCTTTTCCGCATTGACCTTGTGGAACAAAGGCTGGAGAGAGCGAATCGTCGCTCCGGGTTTTATGATTGTTTTGCCAGCGGATTCCCATGGAAGACTCGATTTTCCGGTCAGGCTGGAGCAAATCTTTTTCGAAGCTGAAGGAAGGAAAGGCTGTAGGAGTATGCCGAGGGTTGCCACGATTTGTATGGAGATGCCAAGGGTCTCACCGGCGGCTTGAGAATCCGTCTTGTAGAGGCGCCATGGTTCGTGCTCATTCAGGTACCTGTTTCCTTCGCGTGCCAGCTCGACAACTTGTTCGAGACCCTCTTTCAATCTAAAGTGTCCGAGCCTATCATCGACCTTTTTAAGGCTGGAGCTAAGTGATGACAGAACCGTTGCATGTTGCTCCTTTGTCGTCGAGTATTTTGGGACTTTTCCATTGTAGTGTGTTTGAGTGAATGATATGGTTCGATGAACATAGTTCCCGAGTACATCGTTAAGCTCTGTGTTGACTTTTCTCTCGAACTCTTCCCATGTGAAGTTGGTATCTTTCTGTTCTGGTCTGAGGCTGATCAAAGCATAGCGCCAGTATTCGGGGCCTTCTAACTCAAGGGCCTCGTCCATCCAAACGCCGATTTTTCTGCTTCTCGAAAATTTCTGCCCCTCGAGCTGTATGTACTCGGAGGAGGATACTTCCCAAGGCAGATCATAGTTCTCTCTCGTGGACAATAGTAACCCTGGGAAGATTACAACGTGAAAAGGGATGTTGTCTTTTCCTACGAAGTGGACGTTGTGGCTTTGTGGGTCAAACCAGTACTTCTTCCATAAAGATGGCTTCTTCTTTTTTTCTGCCCATTCCTTAGTCGCTGAGACGTATCCGAGGACGGCTTCCATCCAAACATAGATGGTCTTTCCCTCCGCGCCCTTGAACGGTGCAGGTATACCCCAGGCATTGTCGCGGGTAAGCGAGCGAGGCTTGAGCCCGTCTCTGATCCAGCCCAGGCTGAAGTTCCGCGCATTCTCTGGAAAGTTAGGGTTTGTTTCGATGTATTTTCGAAGCGGATCTGAGAGTTTGGGCAGATCGAAGAACCAGTGTTCCGATTCTCTCTGAAACGGGATCTCGTGATCGAGGGCGCATCGCGGGTTGATGAGGTCCTTCGGGTCGAGGACCCTGCCACAATTGTCGCACTGGTCACCGCGGGCGTTGGGGTTGTGACAGTAAGGACATTCACCTTCAACGAAACGGTCAGGAAGGAATCGCTTGTCTTTCAGACAGTATAGCTGTGTTATCTTTTGGCTGTAAACGAAGCCGTTCTTTTCGACTTTGAGGTAGAAGTCTCGGACGAACTTCTTGTGGACTGGGCTTTCGGTTCGAGTATAGTTGTCGAACTTTATCTCGAAAGTCTTGAGCAGATGGACGATGAGCTTGTGGTACTTGTTGGTCAACTGGCGAGGAGGAATTCCTAGTTTGATCGCCTCCACTTCTATAGGAGTGCCATGCTCATCACTTCCACTGACCATGACGACATCCTGGCCTTTCAGTC
>Ga0209806_1001870_pt1 | contig 13510 bp, 13 predicted proteins | sample GraSoiAngelo_152_FD_186166 | JGI IMG/M metagenome (GOLD analysis project Ga0209806, IMG submission 186166) | Grasslands soil microbial communities from the Angelo Coastal Reserve, California, USA - 14_1009_12_30cm (SPAdes) (version 2) | ecosystem: Environmental > Terrestrial > Soil > Grasslands ... | reverse complement strand
CTCGAACGTCGTAGCAGCCCTCGGAGCGTAGAGCCCACGTAACAGCACCTTCAAAGGAGAGCCCCGCGAGGGGCTCTCTTTCTTTACAGCGAAGTGGGGGGAAGATCGCGGTTCCCATGGTTACAATGTCGCCACTCTTCACGAGGATTCCATCGGAGGTGACTTAGTTTTGGCCGTCGCACCTGCTGCTGCAAGACCCCGTCCGGGCGGTGGTCGTCTGTTCATCATCGTGGGCGTTGTACTCGCCATCGTCGCGTTCGGCGCCGTGTTTCTGCTGTCCAGCGCGACGGGAGGAGCCGGCATCGGTGGTCCGAACACGTCGGTCGTGATCGCCAAACAGGCGATCCCGCTCCGCCACCAGATCACCTCGGCGGACATCGAGATCGCGAAAGTCTCGATCAACGGCAACGGCTCGCTGGCCAACACCTATCCCGCCACCAATGACGTGCTCAGCCTCGTCTCCGAGATCAACATCACGAAGGGTTCGGTGATCACATCCGACATGCTGGCCCGGGACATCAGCCTGGTGCCCGCCGGCGCAGCCCCCGCCTACCTACCGCTGGCCAAGGGTTACGTCGCGATCACCATTCCTACGGCCGAGCAGCAGGGCGTCGCGGGTCACATCAGCGTCGGCGATTACATCACGGTCATCTCGTCGGCGAACCTCACCCTGTTCAATTCATCTGGGGCGCAGCAGGGCCCAGTGAGGCAGGTGAGCAAGACCGTCTTCGTCAACCTACGGGTGATCGGCCTCGGTCCCGCGTCCGCGGGGGTTCAACCTGCGAACGGCAGTGGAGGCACGACTTCCGCGGCTGCGTCCAGCGGTGTGACCTCGAGCCTTACCGTCGAGCTCACGCAGTGCGACGCCGAGTTCCTGACCTGGTTTTTGGCCAACACGCAGGTGCGGTACACGCTCGAGTCGTACAAGGACTACTCGACGGCTCCGACGGACAACCAGGACACCACGTGCGCCACCATCCAGGCCGCCGGAGGAGTGACCAACAAGCAGGTCGACGCGAAATACAAGTTCTCGTCGCTCTAACAAACATCAATGGGGCTCCTCGATAGGGTCAAGCAGAACCAGACGGTTCCACCGGCGGGACCAACCGGAAACGGTCCCGCCGGCACAGCGACCCTGCCGGGAGCCACGCCCTACACGCCGCAGGCGCCGGTAGCTCAGCCGGCAGCACCCACGCCTGCGGCGCCGTCGCTTTCGCAGCGCGCAGGCGCCGTGGGCGCCGAGCTGACGCCCGCGTTCACCGCCGCGAAGGTGCAGATCCACTCCAAGCTGATCGAGAAGTTCGCGGACGAGATCGACTCCAGCAACAAGGCCGGAGTCCGCGAAAAGATCCTCGAGCTCGCCGAGGAGTACTTCCGCAGCACGGCGATGACGATGACCAAGAACGACAAGGAGCGCCTTGTCGACTCGGTCCTCGACGACGTGCTCGGCCTTGGCCCGCTCGAGGCGCTGCTCGCAGACCCGAGCATCACTGAAATCATGGCCAACCACCCCAAGCAGATCTACGTCGAGAAGAGCGGCGAGCCGATCCTCTCCTCGGTGACGTTTGAGTCGGAGCGCCAGATGCGCCAGGTCATCGACCGCATCGTGAGCCTGGTCGGCCGGCGCGTCGACGAGTCGACCCCCATCTGTGACGCGCGTCTCAAGGACGGGTCCCGTGTCAACGTGGTCATTCCGCCCATCGCGCTCAAGGGCCCCGCGCTGACGATTCGAAAGTTTGCGAAGGAGAAGTGGGGCCCGGCGGACATCGTCAACCGCTTCAAGTCGTCGAGCCCGGAGATCATGACGTTCCTGCGCTCGTGCGTGCGCGCGCGCCTCAACATCCTCGTCTCCGGAGGTACCGGCTCAGGCAAGACGACCCTGCTCAACATCCTGTCGTCGTTCATCCCGGAGAACGAGCGCCTCATCACGTGTGAGGACGCCGCCGAGCTGCAGCTGCAGCAGCCCCACTGGATCCAGCTCGAGTCGCGTCCGCCCAACGTAGAGGGCAAGGGCGCGGTGCCCATCCGCGAGCTCGTCAAGAGCTGTCTGCGTATGCGCCCCGACCGCATCATCGTCGGTGAGTGTCGTGGCGGTGAAGCCCTGGACATGCTCCAGGCCATGAACACGGGCCACGATGGATCGATGTCGACGCTCCACGCCAACAACCCGAAAGAGGCCCTTGTCCGTCTCGAGACGCTGGTTCTCCAGGCCGGCCAGGACCTGCCCTCGCGGGCCATCCGCGAAACGATCGGATCGGCCATCCACCTGATCGTCCAGCAGTCCCGCTTGCGTGGTGGTATCCGCCGCATCGTGAGCGTCGCGGAGATCACCGGGATCAAGGACGGCGACGTGCAGTTCCAGGAGCTGTTCACGTTCAAGCAGGTCGGAGTGAGCGCCGAGGGCAAAGCGGTCGGGTATCACACCGGGGCCGGCATCTTGCCCATGCGCATGGAGCACCTTCGGGCCGAGGGTGAGGATGTGCCGGAACAGATATTTGCGCCTGCCAAGCAACCTTCGCCGGATAAGCTGTACTGACTTTTTAGGAGAATCAAATGCCACCCATCCCCGTGGTTTTCGGGCTGATCGCCTTCGCGGGCGTCTTCCTCTTCTTCCTGGGCGTCAGCCAGATGCGGCGCGCAGCTGGAGGATCTGAGGATTTCCAGGCGAGACTTGCCGCCTACGGGGTGACGACCGCCGGCGCCCAGGCGCTGCCCCAGTCGGCGGGCATGCGCGACACCCTCAACCGCCTCTTCCAGCCCGCAGCCGACCGCATGGGTCGCGGCGACGCCAAGAAGGGCAAGCCTTCCGTGGCCGAACAGCTGCAGCGGGCGGACCTGAAGCTGCGCCCGTCCGAGTTCTTCATGATTCAGCTGGGCAGCGGCGTGCTGGTGGCGCTGATCGTCTACTGGCGATTCAACAGCATCTTCGGGATCCTGACGTTCGTCATCGGTTACCTCGCGCCGAGCTTCTATGTTCGCTACCGGATCAGCCAGCGCCTGAAGAAGTTCAACAACCAGCTTGGCGACACCCTGACCCTGCTCTCCAACGCGCTGAAGGCCGGCTACTCCTTTGCCCAGGCGATCGACACCGTCGCGAAGAATGCGATTGCGCCGATCGGGGACGAGTTCGGCCGGGCCGTCCGCGAGATGAACCTCGGTGGCTCGCCGGACGAGGCTCTGTCGAACATCACCAAGCGCATCGCGAGCCCTGACTTCGACCTCGTGTCGACCGCGTACTCGATCCACCGGACAGTCGGTGGCAACCTGGCCGAGATCCTGGACAACATCGCCTACACGATCCGCGAGCGCGTGCGCATCAAGGGCGAGATCCAGACCCTCACCGCGCAGGCCCGTGCGTCGGGTTCAATCATCACGGCGCTGCCGATCCTGCTGGCCGCGTTCATGTTCTTCGTCACTCCGACCTACTTCCAGCCGATGTTCGGCAACGTCATCGGATGGGCGCTGATCATCATCGCCTGCTTCCTGATCTTCATCGGCAACTTGATCATTCGCCGCGTCGTGGCGATCGAGGTTTAACGATGGGAACCACAATGCTCCTCGGCCTGGTCGTCGCAGTCGGCGTGCTGATGATCTTCATCGGCCTCTCGCGCACCCCGTCCACCAACACCGCCCAGATGGTGCAGCAGCGACTTTCCGTCTACGGCGGTGAGAAGCAGCTGACGGTGGAGGAGATCGAGCTGCAGCGTCCGTTCAGCGAGCGTGTGTTGCGGCCCGCGATCGAGAGGCTGGGCTCGCTGCTCTCGCGCTCCACGCCGCAGAAGGCGAGACAGGACGTGCTGAACCGGCTCGAGCTGGCGGGTCGGCCCGGCAACCTGACGCCTGAAGACTTCGTCGCCGTACGTCTCGTCGCGGCCGCTGTCCTGGCCGCGCTGGGCCTGCTCGTTGGCCTGCTCTTCGGCAACCTGGTCTACCTGGTCATCTCGGCCGTCGCCGGTGCCATCTTCGGCTACTACCTGCCAGTTCTCTGGCTCAAGCAAAAAGTCGACGCCCGCCGCAACGAGATTCAGAAGGGTCTGCCCGACGCGCTCGACCTGCTCGTGATCTGCGTCGACGCCGGCCTTGGTTTCGACGCCTCGCTGGCCCGCGTCACCGACAAATACCGCAACGCGCTCTCCGACCTCCTCTCCAAGGCCCTGCGCGAGGTCAGCCTCGGCCGCCCGCGCCTCGAGGCGCTGGACGAGATGGGCAGGAACAGCGGGGTGGAAGACCTCCACAACTTCATCCAGGCCGTGATCCAGTCCGAGCAGTTCGGCACCGGGATCGGCAAGATCCTGCGCATCCAGGCCGACGAGATGCGGCGCAAGCGGCGCCAGCGGGCCCAGGAAAAGGGCGCCCAGGCGACCCTGAAGATGATGCTCCCGATGGTCGGCTGCATCTTCCCGACCCTTTGGATCGTGCTGCTCGGACCCGCCGTGCTGATCCTTCTACGGCCGCGCTGAGGTAACCCGGACGCTTCTAGCGCTCCCAGCGGCGCTGACTTTGTCGGTTAGCTGGTGGGAGCTTGTGCTTCGCGGCGTCGTGACCTACGCGGGGCTGCTGGTCGCGCTCCGGATCTTCGGCAAGCGCGAGATCGGGCAGTTCACGCTCTACGACCTCGTGTTCATCCTGCTCGTAGCGAACGCCCTGCAGCCCTCGATGACCGGACCCGACACCTCTGTGCTCGGCGGCCTGATCTTGATCGTCGCGCTGGTCGGAATGAATTTCCTCATCGGCCGCCTTGACCGCGTGCCTCGTTGGCACGAGCTTTTCAGCGGATCGCCCTCGGTGATCATCAAGAACGGCAAGTTCATTCCCGAAGCGTTGAAGCGAGAAGGGGTGACCCCCGACGAGGCCGAGATGGCGATCCGCGAGCACGGAATCGAGGATCTCAAGGACGTGCAGCTCGGTGTCCTCGAGCCTGACGGAACGATCTCGATCGTGCCGACGGCCGATGCAACCGCCCGCAAGAGCAGGCGCAGGGTCCGCTTCCTCCGCCGTCCGAACTAGTCCTCGGCAGTCAGGAAGTCAAGCGCCGCCTGCTTGAACTCGCGCGCCGGTACCGCGCTCATGTGGTCGCGCCCGGCGATCGTGACCAGGCGCGCGCTTGGAATCAGCTCGATCAGCTCACCCGCGCCGCGCGCGATATCGTCACGGTCGCCGACGACGACCAGGATCGGGGTGCGAATCTTCGCCAGGCGTTCCGGGTGCCGCTCTGGTCTCAGGCCGCTGATGCAGGCGGCAAGCGCGATCAGGTCATTGTCCGGACGGGCAGAGGCGAAGCGATAAAACGTCTGCGCCACGGGATCGTCCGTGGGCTCGCCCTTTCGAAATGCGTCCGCGATCTGTTTGGCGCGGTCCATGGCTCCGGCCGCTCCCACGCCTCCCAGCACCGCGCGTGTGATGCGGTCGGGGTGATCGAGCACGACCTCGAGCCCGATGCGCCCTCCCATCGAGTACCCGAGATACGCAACTGCCGGCACGTTGAGATGGTCGAGGAGGCGAACGATGTCTCCGGCCATGATGTCGACCGCGTATGCCGCCTCGTCATGGGGCTTTTCGCTGTGGCCGTGGCCACGGCAGTCGAGGCCGATGACCTTCAAGCCCGTATTGGTCAGCGTCTCCTGCCATCGCGTGCCGACCCAGTTGAGCCGGTAGTCGGACGCGAAGCCGTGCACCAGCACGATCGGGGTTCCGTTCTCAGGGCCGTTGACCTCGTAATGCAGACGTACGCCATCGCTGTCGAAATCCATCGGCTTGCGGACTAACCTATCGGATCGCAATGCAAGGCCGGCGAGCGGTGCACGAGAGGAGCGGGAAAGTCCTGGCCGAGAGTCTCGAGATGCCGCGCAACATGTTCGGGCGCGGAATCGGATTGATGTTTCGGGCAACGCTCGCTCCAGGACGCGGGATGTGGATCAATCCGTGCAGCAGCATCCACATGATGTTCATGAAGTTCGCGATCGATGCCGTGTTCCTGGACGGAAGGGAGCGCGTGACGAAGGTCTACCGAAAGCTTCCCGCCTGGTACGGGCTGGGTTGGTCGCTGGGAGCGCAAAGCGTGCTAGAGCTGCCGCCAGGATCCACATCGGAGATCGACCTACAGAAGGGCGACCAGATCATCATCCAATAAATAAGTCACCTCCCCATTCATGGGGAGGAGGGCCGGAGGGGCTGATCCGCACCCGTTAAGAAGGTGTTGACAGCCTCGATACGTTGGAGTGGTGCACGTCCTGGACTTTCTGCTGCCGCCACGCTGCGGAGGCTGTCGCAGGATCGGATCCTGGCTGTGCGGGGGTTGCCGGGCCAGAATCCGCCACCTCGAAGAGCCGCTGTGCCGGCGCTGCGGCGTCGAGCTGCCGTCGGCGCGTAGGGAATGCGGCTGCCGCGCGCGCCTCAAATCGTTGAGCCGTTTGCGCTCCGCGGTCGCCTACGAGGGGCCCATCGAGCGGGCCGTGCACCGGTTCAAGTACGAGGGCTGGCGCCGCCTGGCGGTTCCGCTGGCCCTGCTGATCGCCGAGCGGCTCGCCGTCGAAGGCGTGTCGGCTCCATGGGTGGTCTCCGTCCCGCTGCATCCGCAACGCCTCGGGCAGCGCGGCTTCAACCAGGCCGAGCTGCTGGCCCGCGAGCTGCGCAGGCGCCTCGCCCTCGGCTCGCCCGCGGGCGTACTCGTGCGTACGCGTCCGACCCCGCCGCAGGTCGGCCAAGACCGAAAGCGACGCTTCGAGAACGTCGCGGGCGCGTTTGTGTGGAAAGGCGGCGCAATTGAAGCCGAATCGATCTTGTTGGTCGATGACGTCGCCACGACCGGAGCCACCCTGGACGCCTGCGCAAGCGCGCTGCGCGCGGCCGGATCGGGGCCTGTAACAGGGGTCTCAGTCGCGCGCGTGAATGTATAGTTGGCGATCGGTTTATCAACTCGCGAGGGGAGGCTAGCCGAATGGCAGTCCGGATCCCAGGTATCAACATCGATGAGTACTACCAGCAGCTCGGGCCGATCGAGCCTCTGATCCGCGACGACCGCGTAACCGAGGTCATGGTCAACGGCAACGACCATGTCTACGTCGAAATGGCCGGCAAGGTTGTGCTCACGAACATCAAGTTCGTCGACGAGGACCAGCTCCTCAACGTCATCCAGTTCATCGTCCGGACCGTCGGCCGGCGCATCGACGAACACTCACCCCTTTGCGACGCGCGTCTGGCGGACGGCTCTCGTGTCAACGCCGTGATCAGGCCCCTGGCCTTGAACGGCCCGCTGCTCACCATCCGCAAGTTCTCTCGCGACCCCTACCAGGTCGAAGATCTCATCCGTTTCGGCACGTGCAACGAAGCCGGTTTTGGATTTCTCAAGGCCGCTGTTCTGTCCAAGGCCAACATCATCGTCTCGGGTGGGACCGGCACCGGAAAGACCACGTTCCTCAACGTGCTGTCCGGATTCATCCCGGTCGAGGACCGCATCGTGACGATCGAGGACGCAGCCGAGCTTCAGCTCCACCAGGAGCACGTCTGCCGCCTCGAGACCCGGCCTAAGGACATCAACGGCGAGGGCGAGATCACGATCCAGCGACTGGTCATCAACTCGCTGCGCATGCGCCCCGAGCGCATCGTGGTCGGCGAGTGTCGTGGGGGAGAGGCGCTGGACATGCTCCAGGCTATGAACACCGGCCACGACGGTTCGATGACCACCCTGCACGCGAACAGCCCGCGCGACGCGCTCGCGCGTCTCGAGACGCTTGTCCTGATGGCGGGCGTCGACCTTCCCGTGCGCGCCATCCGCCAGCAGGTTGCGGGCGCCATCAACCTCATCTGCCAGCTCGGCCGCTTGCGCGACGGCTCACGCAAGGTGACCGCGATCTCCGAGATCGTCGGCATGGAGCAGGACGTGATCACGATGCAGGACATCTTTGTGATGGACCAGAAGGGCGCCACGCCGGAAGGCAAAGTCATCGCGGAGTTCAAGCCGACAGGGCTGCGACCGAAGATCCTGGACCGCATGTTCAACCAGGGCATTCCGCTCCCGAAAGAGATCACCGCTCTGTTCCCGCCGCCTCCCGGATACAAGCCGGCCAGCCGCTAGGCAGTCCCGAAGGCCAGGGTTATACTCGGGTTGTGAAGGTCGTCCTGCACGACCGCACGGACGGTCTCGGGCAGGAGGTGCGTGAGGGGGCGCAGCGGAAGCTCACCCGCCTCGAGCGCCACTTCGGCAAGGTGCTGGACGCCGAGGTGGAGTTCTCCGAAGAGCGAAAGAGAAGCGGCCTGGCGACCACTGTTTGCCGGATCAGTCTCCACCTCGATGGCCGCCGCACACCGGTGCTGTACGCGCGCGAACGCGGTACGGATCCGCAGTCGGCCCTGGACCTCGCCCTCGACAAGATCGACCGCCAGGTGGTGGCCTTCAAGGAAAAGGTCACCCGCCGCAAGCAGCAGGCGTCGCCCGTGCGCGTGCCGGCCGAACCCGCCCGCCGCGGCCAGGAGCGATCCCCCGAGCCTGAACGCATGCGGCTCAAGCTGCGCCCAATGTCGGTCTCCGAGGCCTCCTCCGAGCTCCTGGCGGACAGCCAGCCCTTCCTCGTCTACCTGGACGAAGACTCGGGTGAGATCCACATCATGGTCAAGCGCGCCGACGGCTCGCTGGCCGTGATCGAACCTGTGATCCCCTAGCCGCGGGTTCAGTTACCCCGCGGGCGGGTAACCTCTATTCCAGTGGTCATCCTCAGCAAGCTGCTCGATCCGAACGAGCGGGAAGTCAAACGCCACCTCGCGGTGGCGCAGGCGGTCAATGCGCTCGAACCGGAGCTAAAGGAGCTCGACGACGCCGGCCTGCGCGCTCGTTCCGATGAGCTGCGGGCGAAGGCCGTCGAGGGCCATGACCTTGACGAGCTGCTGATCGACGCCTTTGCGATCTGCCGCGAGGCTGCCAGGCGCACGATCGGCCTGCGCCATTTCGACGTACAGCTCGTGGGCGGCATCGTTCTGCACCAGGGAAAGATCGCCGAGATGAAGACCGGTGAAGGCAAGACGCTCGTGGCGAGCCTTGCCCTCTACCTCAACGCTCTCGCGGGCAAGGGCGTCCACCTCGTCACCGTCAACGATTACCTGGCACGCCGTGACGCCGGATGGATGGGTCCGATCTATCACCTGTTGGGACTATCGGTCGGCATCAACGTCGGCTCGACCGCCACCTATATCTACGACCCCGAGTACCTCGACGAAACTCACCCCGATTCACGCCTGCAGCACCTCCGTCCCGTGACCAAGAAGGAGGCGTACGCGGCGGACATCACGTACGCGACCAACTCCGAGCTTGCATTCGACTACCTGCGTGACAACATGGCCCGCGACCTTTCGCAATGCAGCCAGCGCGAGCTGAACTACGGCATCGTCGACGAGGTCGACTCCATCCTCATCGATGAGGCGCGAACGCCGCACATCATCTCGGGGCAGTCGGACGAGTCCACCGACAAGTACTACCAGTACGCGCGCTGGGCGGCGCGGCTCACAGAAGGCGAGGACTACGAGGTCGACCTGAAACACAAGTCAGCGTCCCTGACGGAGACGGGCATCGCAAAGATGGAGCGCTGGACCGGGATCAAGAACATCTACGACCTCGAGAACGTGATCGAGGCGCACCAGATCAACCAGGCCCTCAAGGCCAAATCGCTCTTCCTGCGCGACCGCGATTACCTGGTCAAGGACGCGGAGGTCGTCATCGTCGACGAGTTCACGGGGCGCACCATGCCGGGCCGGCGCTGGTCCGACGGACTCCACCAGGCGGTCGAGGCCAAAGAAGGCGTCAAGGTGCAGCAGGAGCAGAAGACGATTGCGACGATCACGGTCCAGAACTACTTCCGCCAGTACGACAAGCTGGCCGGCATGACCGGCACTGCGGTGACCGAGGCCGAAGAATTCCACAAGATCTACGGCCTCGACGTCGTGGTCATCCCTACGCACCACCCGATGGTGCGAGACGACAACGCCGACGTGATCTACAAGACCGAGAAGTCGAAGTTCGAGGCTGTGATCGACGAGATCGTCGAGATGAACAAGCTCGGTCGTCCAGTCCTGGTCGGCACGGTTTCGGTGGAGAAGTCAGAGCGGCTTGCCAAGATGCTCGAGCGCCGCGGCTTGAAGCACAACGTGCTCAACGCCAAGCAGCACGAGCGCGAGGCGGCGGTCGTCGCCGAAGCGGGCCAGGCGAACGGGATCACGATCGCCACCAACATGGCCGGTCGAGGGACGGACATCGTGCTGGGTTCGGGTGTGACGGACGTTGGTGGGCTGCACATCATCGGGACGGAGCGGCATGAGAGCCGTCGCATCGACAACCAGCTTCGCGGTCGCGCCGGCCGCCAGGGCGATCCCGGCTCGAGCCGCTTCTTCATCTCGTTGGAAGACGACCTGATGAAGATCTTCGGCCCAGCCGCCGACCGCATCGGACGCTTGATGGACAGCCTCGAGGTGGAACCCATCGAGCACCCATGGGTCGCAGGCTCGATCGCGAGTGCCCAGAAGAAGGTCGAGGGCATGCACTTCGACTCCCGCAAGCACGTCGTCGAGTACGACGACGTCATGAACAAGCAGCGCCAGATCGTCTACGAGGAGAGACGGAAGGTCCTCGAGGGCGCCGACACGCGCGACAACATCCTGGGCTATGTGCGCGAGCTCATCACGAAGGGCGTCGACCAGCACTGCCAGAGCCGGCATTACGAAAACTGGGACCTCGAGGGCCTGGTCAAGTACCTGTCCACCTATCTGCCGATCGCCCCTGGGTCTGAGATTCCCGAGGAGGCGCTGCACAAGGGCCCTGAGGGCCTTGTCGAGCACCTTTACGCGTCCGCCGAGGAGGCGTACGACCGAAAGGTGGAAGAGATGGGTGCCGAGCTGATGCCGGTCGTCGAGCGGAGCGTGATGCTGCAGACGATCGACTGGCAGTGGATGGAGTACCTGACGCAGATGGAGCAGTTCCGCGAGGGCATCGGGCTCCGTGCTTACGGCCAACGCGACCCGTTGGTCGAGTACAAGAACGAGGCGTTCGAGATGTTCAACGAGCTGCGCGAGCGCATCCAGAGCTCGATCGTTTCGTTGATCTACAGGGTTGCGCCGGCTCCGCCGCCGCCTCCGACGCCGATCGTGCGCCAGATGACGGAAAGCGGACCAGGGGAGCCGGACGGCGCAAACGGGGCCGGTCGCAGGGCCGCACCGCAGCAGCGGCGCGCGACTCCGGTGGGAGCGGCGGTCGCCTCAGGCAATGCCGACGCCGCGGGCGGCACGCAACATAAAATCGGCCGCAACGATCCGTGCTGGTGCGGATCGGGGAAGAAATACAAGCGGTGCCACGGCCGATAAAGCCGATTCCGCAGAACTGGAGATCTAATGGACACTGAACTCAAACCTAAGGAGCTTTTGAACCGAATCCTTCAGCTCAAGGAGCACCTTTGACCTGCCCGCGAAAGGGAAGAGGGCTGACGAGCTAGACGCCCGGCTCACCCAGCCCGGCGTATGGGACGACCCGAAGCGCGCCGGTCAGATGGCCCGCGAGGCGGCGGAGAACAGGGAGCAGATCGCGACGTGGGACCGCCTCGAGAGGCGCGCCCGCGACGTCGTGGAGCTCGAGCAGCTGGGTGAGGACGATCCTGAGCTCGAGAAGCAAGTGGCCGACGAGCAAGCCTCGGTGGAAAAGGAGCTGCGCTCCCACGAGCTCGACCTGCTTTTCACCGACCAGTACGCGAACCACAACGCGGTCGTCACCATCTCGGTCGGCCAGGGTGGGGTGGAGGCGCAGGACTGGGTCGAGATGCTGCTGCGCATGTACCTCAAGTGGGCCGAGCGCCGTGATTTCGAGACCGAGATGATCGACGAGTCGCGCGGTGAGGAGGCGGGCCTGAAGAGCGTCACGTTCATCGTGCGCGGAGCGCGGGCGTACGGCCTCCTGCGCTCAGAGCATGGGGTCCACCGGCTGGTCAGGATCTCACCGTTCGACCAGAACCACCGGAGACACACTTCGTTCGCGCTGGTCGAGGTGATGCCGGAGCTCGAGAGCACCGACGAGGCCGCGGTCGTGATCAACCCCCAGGACCTGCGGATCGACACGTATCGCTCGACCGGGGCGGGTGGGCAGCACGTCAACAAGACCGACTCGGCCGTGCGGATCACGCACCTTCCGACCGGGATCGTGGTCACCTGCCAGAACGAGAGGTCGCAGATGAAGAACCGCGAGATGGCGATGAAGGTGCTCAAAGCCCGGCTGTTCCAGCGCCAGCAGCAGGAGGCCGCCGAGCACCTGGACCAGATTCGCGGCCAGGTCATGCCGGCCGAGTTCGGGTCCCAGATCCGGAACTACGTCCTGCAGCCCTACACGCTGGTCAAGGACGTGCGAACGGGCCTGGAGGTCGGGAACGCGCAGGCGGTGCTCGACGGCGAGATCGATCCCTTCATCGAAAGCTGGCTGCGGTGGCGCCTGAGCAAGAACGGAGCCACTCTCCCCGGATAGTCCGGACCATCCGGGGATCCGAGCTTCAGAAATACCTGATAGTCCGGACTAACCGGGCGTTGCGGAACGGGCAAGCCTCGTCGCGCCCGTTCGTTAAACCACTGTTTGACACTCTGGGAAGGGGTTGGACGGATCGGGACGCTGCGTTATACTGCCCGCGACCTAGCCACGCGCGCCCGGGGGCACGCAACGACAAAGCAAGAGACGCAGCTAATGGTTTTGACACCGGATTTTGCAACTCGGCCGGTTATCAGCTTCCAGCACGTCTTCAAGACGTACCCCACTGGAACTGAAGCTCTTCGTGACGTCAATCTCGAGGTCCCGGAGGGCGACTTCCTGTTCCTCGTCGGTCCTTCGGGCGCCGGCAAGTCGACCCTGGTGCGCCTGCTGATCCGCGAGGAGAAGCCCAGCAAGGGCAAGATCTTCGTCGACGGCATCGAGCTGGGCCGCATGAAGCGGCGCAGGCTGCCTCACTACCGCCGCAAGGTCGGTCTCGTGTTCCAGGACTTCAAGCTCTTGCCCAACCTCACGGTTTACGAGAACGTGGCATTCGCGCTGCGCGTCCTGGGAGAGCCCGATCACCAGATCCAGTCGCGAGTCGCCGAGGCGCTCGACACGGTGAGCCTGTCGGGCAAGGAACACACGTACCCGGCGAACCTTTCCGGTGGCGAGCAGCAGCGCGTCGCGATCGCGCGGGCGCTGGTGCACGCTCCGCGATTCATCATCGCCGACGAGCCGACGGGAAACCTGGATCCCGCGACTGCGTGGGAGATCATGCAGCTCTTCCTCCGGATCAACGCTCGCGGAGCAACCGTGGTGATGGCGACGCATAACCGCGAGATCGTCGACCTCCTCCGCCGCCGTGTCATCGCCATCGACGCGGGACAGATCGCAAGAGACGACCGCTCAGGCAGGTATCACGATGATGTTGCGAAACCTCAAGTTCGCGTTCAATAGCGCCTGGCAGAGCTTCTGGCGGAACCTGGCCGTGAGCCTGGCCGCGGTTCTGTCGATCACGCTCAT
>Ga0209806_1001869_pt1 | contig 13511 bp, 13 predicted proteins | sample GraSoiAngelo_152_FD_186166 | JGI IMG/M metagenome (GOLD analysis project Ga0209806, IMG submission 186166) | Grasslands soil microbial communities from the Angelo Coastal Reserve, California, USA - 14_1009_12_30cm (SPAdes) (version 2) | ecosystem: Environmental > Terrestrial > Soil > Grasslands ... | reverse complement strand
TATCGCGCAGGAGTCGGGTCCGGACGTGTTCGTCCACTTCACGGCGATCCAGGCTGAGGGCTTCCGCAGCCTCGCCGAGGGCGATACGGTGGAGTTCGAAGTCGCTCAGGGTCCCAAGGGCTTGCAGGCGCAAAACGTTCGCAAGGTCTGAACGACGCTGATCGTAGGTGACGGGCCCGGGGCTCCCCGGGCCCGTTTCGTTTGGGCGGCTTATATTGACCGCGTGGCTACGCTGCGCCTCGCGCTCCTCGCCGTGGTTACCCCTGGCGTCATAGCGGCCCAGGTGACGGCGCGCCCCCCGGCGTCCTCCCCGCTCCCGCCCTCGCCGCCGTACCGCGGCTTCTCGCCAGGCATCAGCTACCGGGCGTTCGTAGAACGGGCGCGAGCACTCGCGGACAGCGACGTGTTGCGCTGCCAGACGTCCCCCCACACCGCCCAAATCATGGAATGCGGCGTCGTGATCCGCGATCCGCGCGACGCCGCCCGTTTCTACCTGAGCGCCCATTTCATCGAGGGGAACGCGGATGTCGTCGCGTTCTACGATTCGGCGGGGTTCGGTAACGCCCGGGGTGTGCCACTCGTGAACCGCACGAAGCAGGACTTGACGCGCGTGTTCGGTCGCCCGCGGCCGCTCGGGAAGAGCGGGTGGGAGTGGCGCTACGGGCGGAAATCGGTGCGGTTCAGCTGGCGCGGCCGCGGCACGGCGCGCTGGGTGTCGGTGACGTTGACCGACAACGACGTGATGGACCGGATTGGGAGGTACGTGACACCAGCCAGAAGCCGAAAGCCCTAAGAACTTGCGGCTTACGACTTGCGGCTTGCCACTGCGATCAACCGCTCCGCCAGGGTAGCCACCCCCTTCGCCGCCCCCAGCTGATCGAGCCAGCGCGGCGGGATCCCCGATTCCCCGTCCCGCGCCCCGAGGAGCGCGCCCGCCACGGCGGCGTTGGTGTCGGTGTCTCCGCCCGCTTCCGCCAGGAACACGAGCGCTTCCTCGAGCGACGGCCGGTGGACGGCGCACCAGAACGCGATCTCGACGCAATGCACTACGTAGCCGTACTCGTCGCGGACGGCGATCGGCAAGTCGCTCTCGGGCTCCCAGGGCACCCGGCGGATCGCTTCGATGAGCGCCCGCGGGGCCGTACCCTGCAGCCGGTGCAGCACTTCCTCCACGAAGTAGGGGTTGCCGTTCAGCAACTCCCGTCCGGCGAGATTCACCGCGACGGCGCCCCACGTGCACCGCTCGTCCGCGTGCGTGATGGCGGCCTGCTGGGTCGAGACGCGGATCAGGCGGTCGACATTGTCGTGATAGCGGAGTGCGACCGGGATGCACCGCATGACGGCGCCGTTCGACGCGGCTCCCCGGGGATCGGCGCCGCGCGCGCTGCGTCCCGCGTCGAACGGCTCTGCGCCCCGAGCGATGAGCCGCAGGGCGCGTTGCGTCAGCACGCCGATGCCCCGGCCATCCATCTCCATCCATTTCACCCACCGGCGCGCCACGTCGTTGGCGTCGAAGTCGCCCAGCTCGGCGAGCGACTCCGCAAGCAGCAGCGCCATCGCTGCGTCATCGTCGAAGGGGGAGCCTTTGGGAGGGGGGGCGAGATCGCGTACGCCCTGGGGGAACGCTTCCCGGATCGCCTGCGCGGTGCCGAGCCGCTCGGTCGGTACGCCCAGCTGGTTGCCGACCACGAGTCCGAGCAGCGCACCACGCGCGCGCGTGAGCAGCAGCGGATCGAGAGCGTCGCCGGAGGACCGGACGGTCAAAACGTGATCACGACCGCCCCGCTCGAGGGCGCGACGCGGGCGGCGAAGCCTTCCCGGTCGGCGTGGGGGCCCACGTAGGGATGGGCGTTGTTGTACGCCGCGACGACGGAGTTGCGATACAGCCGGTAGTACCCGACGTGGGTGCGCACGCCGCCCTTCGGGACCACGCAATTGCAGCGCGCCGCCGCTCGAGTCCCGGGATTCACCTCGATCGTGATGGCGGTGGCGCTCGTGTTGGTGACGAGCGGCGCGAAGTAGCTCTGCCCCTCGAGCTCGGCGACGATGCGCGCGACCTGACGTCCGCGAAGTGGCCGGAACTCGGGGAGCGGGCCTTGCAGCAACTCGCCGATCGGCGGGCTGCCGGGCCGGATGAGGCGCCACCGCAAGTCGGCGCGACGAGCCCCGCGCAGCGCCAGCCGGGCGGTCCCCTCCGGTCGCACCGTGTCGATCGGAGTCCCACGCGCGAGAATCTCCACCGGCTCGACCAGCGCGTTGTGCACGAACGCGACGCCCGTTCCAAGGAAGCCGGCGCGGCGCGCGAGCAACAGGCCAGCGGCCGCGACGGCGAGCCCGCCCGCCACCCACCACCCCAATCGGCGCGAGCGGGAGCGGACCTCGCCCGAGCTCCGGACCTGGCGCTCCACCGTGGCCGCGCCGACGAGCTTCGGGGACCCGGCGGCGCGCCCCCGCGCCAGCGTCGCCAACACGTCGTCGGCCGTCTGGAAGCGCCAATCCGGCTGCTTGGCGAGGCACTTCACGATCGTATCGGACAGCCAGCGGGGGATGCGGGCGTTCACGTCACTGGCCACGGGGATCGGGTCGGTCAGGTGCTTGCCGACGATCTCGGCGCTGGAGTTGCCGTCGTAGGGCGGCGCGCCCGTCACCATCTGAAAGAGCATCGCGCCGAAGGCGTACAGGTCGCTGCGCCCGTCGAGGTTGGGTTGGCCCAGGGCCTGTTCGGGGCTCATGTACTGCACGGTCCCGACGGTGAAACCGGTCGCCGTCATCGCCCCCTTGGTGCCGGTGGTGGGGTCGAGCAGTTTCGCGATGCCGAAGTCGACCAGCAGCGCGCGGCCCGTCTTCGCCTCGAGCATCACGTTGTCCGGCTTGATGTCGCGATGCACGAGGCCCTGGGCGTGTGCGTGCGAGAGGGCCTGGAGGATCGGCTCCGCGATCCGCAGCGCCTCGTCGGGAGAGAACGACCCACGCCGGCGCAGCGCGTCGGCCAGCGATTCGCCCTCGACGAATGGCATGACGTAGTAGACGAGCCCCTCGCCGTCGCCCGTGAAGTGGATCGGCAGGATCGCCGGGTGCTGGAGACGCGCCAGCGCCTTCGCCTCCTGGCGGAACCGGGTCAGCATCCCCGGGGTCCAGGCGATCTCCGGATGCAGCACCTTACAGGCGAGGCGCCGGTCGAGGTCCTGGTCCCACAGCTCGTAGACCTCGGCGAACCCACCGCGTCCCACGAGTCGTTTCACCTGGTACTTGGCGCCGAGAGCGCGGGCGAGGCGCTCCGCCGTCGGCACGGCCGTCGGCGCGGGCGAGGGCGCGGCCCGCTCGTTGGTGATGACCGTGGGCGAGGGGTTACCGCAAGCGGGGCAGAACGCCGAGCCGGTGGGGATCTCCGCCCGGCAGACGGGGCACGTCATCTGGGTCGTCACGGCAGGTAAGATTCGCTTTCCGCGCCGCCGGTGCAACGGGACGTTGGGACCATGTGCCTTGCATCGCCGTCCCTTCCTAACGGACCGACGCCGCACCCCCCTGCATTAACTTCTCCCCGTGCTCATCCTCCGAATCGCGCTCGGCCTCGCCCTCGCCTATGTCGCGCTCGTCGTCCTCGCGTGGCTGTTTCAGGAGCGGCTCGCGTTCCCGGCTCCACGCGCCCCGGTGCCGGACCCGCAACGCCTCGGCGTCACCAACGGGGAGCGGATCGAGCTGGTGATGGCGGACGGAACGAAGCTGGCGGGGTGGTACTTGGCGCCTGTACGGGCAGGGGCGCAGCATGCTGCGCCCCTACACCTGTCCCCCGCCCTGCTGTGGTTCTACGGCAACGGCGAGAACATTGCGACCATCTGGCCGATCCTGCGGGACTTCCAGCCGCCCGCCGCGGCGCTGCTCGTCGTCGACTATCCCGGTTACGGCGGAAGCGACGGGCGGACCACGGAGGCGGGCCTGTATCGCGCGGCGGACGCCGCGTACACCGCGCTCGCCGCCCGCCCGGAGGTCGACCCGCGGCGCATCTACGTGTACGGCCGCTCGCTCGGCAGCGCGGCAGCGACCTACACCGCTACGCGCCACCCGGTAAGCGGCCTGATCCTCGAGTCGCCTTTCACGAACGCGGCGGACATGGCGCGGGACGCGTATCGCATCCTGCCCCGGTTCATCCTCCGCCTCTCGCTCGACAACCTCGGCCGCATGAACCAGGTGCACTGTCCGGTGCTGGTGTTCCACGGAACCGCGGATCGGCTGGTACCGATCGCGATGGGCAGGCAGGTCGCCGCCGCTGCAGCCGGGCCGGTGGAGTTCGTGCTGATCGAGGGCTCGGGACACAACGAAACGTACGACCTGGGGGGGAAGCAGTACCGCGACAAGGTGTGGGCGTTTGTGGCGGGCCCGGCAACCCCGAGGCACCCCTAGATCACCACCACGGGCACGATGCGGTCCCGCTGCTCCTCGAACCGGCGCTCGGCGTCGTCGAGCGCGCGCTGCACCGCCTCCCCGTCCCCGTCGGCGAACTTGGAGCTCGGTGCCAGGCGGCCGGTCAGCTTCCGCACCGCGACGAGCGCACGCGTCACCTCGCACCGGTCGATGTCGGGGTCGGTGTGACCAGCCACGAGCAGCTGTTCGAACAAGGGCAAGCTCTGCTCCTCGGCCAGCACGTACAGCGACTCGAGGATCTTGGGGCCGAGGAACCGGCGCAGCAGCTGATCGCCCCGAATCCGCTCGAACAGCGAGACCAGCACGTCGGCGTGCCCGCTGTAATAGCGGGCCGCCTCGACCGCGGCGGCGACGAAGGCATGGTGCGCGCCTGGCGTCACCAGATAGCGCTCGAACAATGGCCACGCCGCGTCCGGATGCCGCTCGGCGAGGCCCAGGAACGCGAAGTAGCGGCGCCCCAGGGGGGCCTGCGTGTCGGCGACGACGGTGCGAAGGCCGGCGACGCCCCAGCGCGCGCCCACCAGCGCCGCCGCCGCGGCGTGCTGCCAGCGCTCGAGCTCGGGCACGCGAAACGTGACGAGGTGGGGATCAGGAAAGGCGCGGCAGCGCTCAAGCACGGCCAGCAGCCGGCGATCCACTTGCGCGAGGGGACGCTCCACCGCGTCCGTGTCGGCGCGCCGCGCCAGTGCCAACGCCTCGCGGGCGAGCCGGTCCAGGCCGACCGCGTCCCAGATACGCTCCAGCACCGCAGCGTCGGGAGCGGCGAGCAACCGCTCGATCGCGTCGGCGAAGCGGCACAGGCTCTGGACGACGTTCACCCCTTGAAACTACGGATTCGGGCTCCGATGGCGAGGGGGATGTTGTCCACATGCATCTGGAAAACCGCGTGGAAATCGCGTAACCTTGCCGCGCGCCCCGGCTGGGAAACCCATGGAGGGCCTCTGCGAAGGTCAGCTCTCGTCGGCGCCGCCCTCATGCTGGCGGCGTGCACTCGCCCGAGCGGCCCGATCGTCATCGGCCTCTCAGGTCCGTTCTCGCAGCCGCGCGGCGCGTCCATGCTGCGAGCCGCCCAGCTGGCGATCGCCCAAATCAATGCCAAAGGGGGCCTGCGGGGACGGGGGGGGGCGGCAGGGGCGTCCCTCAAACTGACGACCGTAGACGATTCGGGTAGTGAGAACACCGCGGTGCGGGTGGCCGAGCAGTTGTCCGCCGATCCCGCGATCGTGGCGGTGGTGGGCCACCTGAGCTCGGATCCATCGAGGGCTGCGGTGCGAGTGTACGGGGGGGGGACGAGCCCCGTGGTTATGGTCTCGCCCTCCGCCTCGAGCCCTGATCTGGCAGGAATCAACCCCTACTTCTTCCGGGTCTGTCCGAGCGACCTGCAGCACGGGCCGCAGCTGGCGCGGTTCGCGTGGCAGACGCTCGCGGCGCGGCGGGCCGGAATCATCTATCTCAACAACGATTACGGCCGCGGCGTGCGCCGCACCTTCACGACCGAATTCGCCCGGTTGGGCGGAGTGGTCGTCGAGGCCGACCCGTACGTGGTCACGACGCAGTCGCTCGAGCCGTACCTGTCGCGCATGCGGCGGGCGGGCGGGGTAGACGTGCTCGTGCTCGCCGCCGAGCGCCCGGGGGCGGAGCTCGCGCTGCGCGAGATGCGTGCGCTGGGGATGCGCTGGCCGGTGATCGGGGGGGATGCGCTGACAGGGATCGAGGCCGCCGGCGCGCTGGCGGAGGGGGTGCACGTCTCGACGGCGTACCTGCCCGACCGGCAGGGCGAGCGCAACGCGACGTTCGTCGCGGACTACGCGGGCGCCTATGGGGGACAGCGGCCCGACCATCGCGGGGCAGGGACCTATGACGCCATCTATCTGCTGGCGCGCGCGATCGCGGCGGCCGGCCCGGGCCGCCGCGCGGTCCGGGACTACCTGGCACAGGTCGGCCGCGGCAAGCCGCCGTTCGAGGGGGTGACCGGGACCATCGTCTTCGACACCAACGGGGACGTCCCCGGCAAGCAGGTGGTGATCGGCGTGGTCCGGGGCGGCCGGCTCCTCACGGAGGCCGGGCCCTGATGCGTCCGCTGTTCGACACGATCAGGGCGCGCATCCTCGCAGGGCTGATCCCGCTACTGATCGGTCTCGTGGGGACCGCGCTGCTGGGAGCGGTGACCCTGCGGCAGATGCGGCAGGCGGTCGCCGACGAGCTGGGGGAGCTGCGGGCGTCGAGCGAGGTCGGCAGCGGCCTCGTCGCCACGGTGCTCGAGGAGATCCGCGTGGCCGAGCAGTACCTCGCGGCGCCGAGCGGCGACACGCGCCAACAGTTCCAGACGGCCGGCGACGAAGCGTTGCAGTACGAGAAGCGGCTCGAGGCGCTGGGCCTGACAGGCGAGGACCGCATCACGGTCAACAAGCTCAAGCAGCTGCACGCGTCGATCCAGGCGGGGTACTCGATCGCGCACGCACTCGCGGACCTGGGGCGCGAGCGCGAGGCCATGGGCCAGTCGGCGGCGGTGCGGCCGCAGGCGGCCGAGGTGACGCGGTTGGTGCGCGACCTCTCGAGCCGCCAGGCGGCGAAGGCGGTGCAGGCAGCCGCGCGGCTCGCAGAGGCCTCGCGGGACCGCGAGACGGCGCTCTGGATCCTGCTCGTCGGGATCGCCCTCGTGGGATTCTTCCTCGCTCGCTGGGCGCTGCTGTCGGTCCAAGGGCCCCTCAGCCGGCTGGTCACGGCGGCGGAACGGTTCGGCAGCGGTGACCTGCGACCCGTCACGGTGGGGGACATGCCACGCGAGTTCGCCGTGCTGGCGGAGGCGATGCAGCAGATGGCGCAGCGCCTGCGGCGCATCGTGGGCGAGGTGATCGGCGAGTCCGACCGCATCGCGGGCTCCGCGGGAGACCTGTCGGCGACGAGCGAGCAGCTCGCCGCCACGTCCAGCGAGGTGTCCAGCGCGATGCTCGCGATCTCGGGGGGCGCCGACCACCAGCGGGCCGCGCTCGGGTCCATGGGGACCGGCCTCGAAGAACTGCGGGTCGCGGCAAACGAGATGGCGGAGGCGGCGGACCGGACGGCCCAGCTCGGAGAAGAGATCCGCAGCGTGGCGGACCGCCATCGGGGGGACGTTGCGGCCGCCGGCAGCGCGTTGCTCGACGTGCGCGAGGTGGTGCAGACGACGTCCAAGCAGATCGGCCAGCTCGGTCAGCTGAGCGCCTCGATCGACGACTTCGTCGACTTGATCAAGCGCATCTCTTCACAGACGAACCTGCTCGCGCTCAACGCCGCGATCGAGGCGGCGCGCGCCGGCGAGCACGGCCGTGGCTTCGCAGTGGTGGCGGAGGAGGTCCGTCAGCTGGCGGACGAGTCCGCGCGGGCGGCGGAGGAAGTGGCTCGCACCACCGCGCTCATCCGGGAACAGATGGAGGATCTCACGGCGACCATGGCGGCGGGGCAGGCGAAGGTGCGGGGGATCGAATCGATCGCGGGGGGTGCCGCGCGCGGCCTCACCGAGATCGTCACGGCGATCGAGCAGGTCGAGCAAGCGGCGCTGCGAGTGCGCGTCTCAGCCCAGACGAACCGCGACACCACGGAGCGGCTCAAGGGACAGGCCGAGCAGGTGGCGACCCGCGCAACAGCGCACGCCTCGAGTGCCGAGCAGGCTACGGCTGCCTCCGAGCAGCAGGGGGCGTCGACCCAGGAAATGGCGGCCGCCGCGGCGCACATGCTGCAGGCCGCCGAGAAGCTGCGGGAATTGGTGCAGGGGCTGAGGGTGTAAGACGACGAGGTCGGCGGGAGCTGATCCCGTCAACGGCGCGACTTCTTCTTCTTCCCCACCCTCCGCGGAGCCGCTTTAGCCTTGGCGCCGCGCGCCACCTTGCGTTTTGTCTTCAGCGCGGCCTGGACTTCCACCAGCACGCGGTCGCCCTCGTCGGGGCCGATCAGCCCGCGGCGCACGGCGTACCGCACCAGCTCTTCCGAGTCCTCCGGGGTGAAGTCCCCGATGCCGGCCGCGGCGCGGATAGCTTTGATGAGCGCATCCGCCACCGGGCTGCGCAAAACGCTCGCGATGCCGGGGAGGGCCTCTAGCAGCGAGGAGATCTGCGACCCGCCGAGTTCGGCTGGCATCGACACGCTGCTCCGGCGCTGAAGGTCGCGCCAAGCTACTACGGCCCCAACAGAGCGTCAAGCATTTCCGACGCCCACGTCCCTCGTCAACTCCTTGTGATGCCTCTCGTTACCGCTCGTACCGCAGCAACAGCGACGTCCCGTAGCCCCGCAATGGCGCGAAGCCGCTACCGCGTGCGTAAATCCAGCCCGCGTCGTAGCGGCCGGCGAGCGTGGCCGACAGCCGATCGCTCAAGCGCGCCCGGGCGACGAGGCCGCCGCTCTTCAAACGGCCGCCACGGTAGTCGGCCGGGCTCCACTGCCGAAACCCCAGCATCGGCTCGAGCTCCAATCGTGCAGCCACCGGATAGGTGAGCCGCAGCTCGCCGTCGAACACGTTCTCCTTGCTTTCCGAATTGGGACCGGTGCTGGTGAGCCCGGCGAGCCGGTAGAAGTCCCACGCCGAGACCGTGAGGGTCGCGCGCCCGATCACGCGCACGAACGCCAGCTCACTCACGAACCGCGTACCAGGGGCGTACCACCCCGCTACGAAGGCGCTCGATCCGGAGTACGTATCGGTCGAGAACGTGCTCATGGTCAGCCCGAGCAGCAGCCGCGACCTCGCGCCCAGCAGCCGGTCGGCGCCGGCCCGCACGCGACCCTCCCACCCGGGGGTGTAGGAAACCGTGTCGTCGGAGAACGGCGTGTAGCTGGAGAGGTAGCGGAGGCTCCCCGAGACGCCCAGGTTCCAGGCGCCGGCTTGCCGCGCGTACGCGACGCCACCCGCCACGCCGACGCCCGTCCCGAAGTTCGCGATCGGGAACGAGAGGTAGTTCGCGCCGACCGCGCCCGCGACCTGGAACTCGCTGGTGGACACCGTATGCCGTCCGGTCGGCAGGTTGAACGAGAGCGAGCCGATCAAGCGGTCGCGGCGCACGGTGTAGAGGAAGCGGACCTCGGTATCGGTGAACCCCGACAGCGTCTCGGGGCTCCCGGAGTACGACTCGAAATGTCCGCTGGCGTAGTGCGTGGTGAGATCTACCGACACCCGTCGCCCGAGCGGCGCCACGACGACGACGGGGATATTCCACTGCGCCACCGTCTTCGCGCCGATTCCCTGGTCAAAGCTGTAGCCGCGCAGCTCCCATCCGCTGAGCGCCTCGACGCGGGCATACAGGACGTCCGAACCTTGCGCCGCTAGACTGCCGCTGCAGACCGCAGCCGCGAGGGCGGCTGCCGGGAGCGACGGGTGCCGCATCCCGCTCAGGGGCGCTTGAGGATGATGAACACCGTGCCGATCAACGCGGCGCGCGCTGGGCCGTCGCAGGAGGCACCCTCGCAGATGCGGTTGGGATCGGTGGGCGGCTGGGCAGGCGCCCCCGGCGTGCCGACCCCCTGCAGGCGGCTCGCGCCTGTAGGTACGGCGCCGTTGATCGCAGTGAGCAGCGTGGCTTGGGTCGCGGGCGACCGCCCGGCACCCGAGCCTCCCCCCGCTCCCGCTGCGGCGGCCAAATCGCTCGGCGGGGTCGTGCTGGCGCTCCGGGCCGCCTGGCTCGCGGCGGCTTGCCGCGCTGCGGCGCCGAACCCTGGGTCGCGTTGCGCGGCCGAGCCGAACGCCCGCGCGGCCGCGCCAAAGTCCCCTCGATCCTGCGCCTCGAGGCCGCGGCTGTACAGCAGGAACGCTTGGATGTCCCGCGTGGGCCGCTCGCTGATCGCGACACGCTCGGCCGGGGTCAACGTGATGCCGAGCTTGGTGAGCAGTTGGAGCACGACGGCCTTCTCTACCTCGAACAGGGCCTGCAGCCGATCGGCCTGCGATCCGGTCGCGGTGACGTGGGCATCCGCCGCCCGCACCACCGTCGCGTCCAGCCGGAGCTCAGTCGCGGCACCCAAATCGAACTGGCCCTGCACTACCTGCGCCGCCTGCACCAGTCGCCCCGAGCGCGCGCCTGTCGCCGGGTCCACGAGGCCGGTCCCGGCGAGCGCGAGCTCGTCGAGCAACACCTGGAGCCGGTCCCGCTCCACCAGCTTCAAGTCGTGCACGCGGGACAGATCGGTCAATACGAGCGCCGCGAGGCCGCGCTCGAGCGGCCGATAGCTGCTGTCGCTGCCGATGTAGTGAAACGGCATGACGGCAACCGTGTTGGCGCCGGGCGGCGTGCGTGCGAGTAGGGATTCGCGCGCGATCGCTTGTCGCGCGGCCAGCTGGAGCTGTTTGTGGGTGAGCAGCGTGAGCCGCCCGGACAAGAGCCGCTGCACCGACTTGCCCGGCCGGGTCGCGAGCAGCTGGGTGTAGACCGCGCGTGCCGAGTCGTACTGGGTCAGACCCTCGTACGCGAAGCCCAGGTAGGCGCGCGCCTCGGCGTTGGCGGGCTGCGCCCGCAATACCACGTCGAGCACGCGCCGCGCGTCGGCAAACCGGTCAGCCGCATAGTAAGCCTTGGCCAGGCTGAGGGTGAGCTGCGCGTCGTCAGGATGCTCGGCTACTCGGGTCTCGAGGGAGGCGATGTCAGCGAGGCTGGGAGCGCTGGGACGGACGCCACCGGGGGGCGCGCCAGCGGCGCATGCCGCGCAGACGAGCGCGACACATACGGGCAGTGCGGCGGTGAAATGCGGACGGCGCAAACGGAGCCTGGGCGGCGGAGCCGTGTTTAGGATAAGCGGCCCGCACACCGCGTGCGGTGACCGGCGGGAATCAGGGTTTGTGAGCGCGCTCACGCCGGTTCCGCAGCGCCACGAGGGTGCGGGGGCCAGCGCGCCGCGAGATAATCAGATCGGAATGGGACAGGAGCTCACCCAGCACCGTACGAGTGCGTGGGTCGAGCGGCATCTCGAACCGGAGGTCGAGCTGGTACTCCGCCAGATCGGGACCCTGGCCAGTGAGCATGAAGCCCTGGCGCTCGGGTTTGACCTGATCGACCTCGATCTCCGCCAAGGGTTCGTACTTTGGAGCGGGGCCATCCATGGCAACCTCCGGTTCCTCTGAGAGATACGCCCCCCACGGGGGGTGTCAAGGCAGGCGCCCGGACCCGCCTTGCCGGGCCGCCGCCCTTCCAGGGGTGGCTACATTTCCGCTTGGAGGTGCGGAAGTCGTGGGACGACGCGGCATCAAGGAATACCGAGCGCCGGAAGCGCTGGCGCTGATCGCGGCAGACCGGGAGCACGTTCCCCTGGTCTGCCCCTCTTGCAGCACACGGTCCATTGTACGCGCGCCCCGGCGGCGCGGCGGGAGGGTGGTTGTAGCGGCATCGGAGCGGATCACGCTCACCTGCCAGTCGTGCGGTCGGCATGCGTCGTACATCGAGCGCGGCCCGGAGCCGCCGCGCGATCAGACGATGGATCCTCGCGAGGCTGCCGTCTAGGCACGACCTGAACGAGAGGAGCGACTGAGGAGCGGTGGCCGGCGACGCCATACAGATGATGGGCACGGTGAGCGAGGTGCTGCCCAATACGACCTTCCGCGTGAAGCTCGAGAACGGCCACGAGGTGCTCGCCTACGTGAGCGGGAAGATGCGTAAGAACTACATCAGGATCCTGCAGGGGGACCGCGTGGCGGTGGACCTCTCGCCCTACGACCTCACGAGGGGCCGGATTACCTACCGATACAAATAAAGACAAGAGACGTCACCAGAAAACGTAAGAGGCCGGGATCGCTCCCGGCCTCTTGACGCTTTGCGCGACGCCTTTAGAAGAACAGCATGAACCCGCCGGAGATGTCGGTCTGCTTGACACCAGGCGCGAGACCGCCGATGACACCGGTGGTGCCTTCCTGCGAGCCCTCGAACACGAGCTTCAGGGACTTCGTCCACTGGTGATAGATGCCGAGGGTGTAGTCATACACGTTCGACCGGACCAGCTCGTTGCCGTCGCCACCAGACGCGACTGCCGTATTGTTATTCTTGAGACGGCTATAGCCCCAGCTGGCACCAAGGGTCGTCTTCTTGTTGACGGTGTAGGTGAGCTGCACGTAGCCCCCATCGGACGTGCGCAGCTCGGTGCCACCCGTCGAGATGCCGCCGCCGCCGATAGCCGAGAACGTGAACGTCGTACCAACACCCTTGCCGATGTAACCGTTCACCACGACCGAGAGGTCCTCGATGTCGGCCCGGACTCCTGCCGTGCCCCCGACCGAGCTGATCGTCTTGCCGCCGGTCGCCGCGTTCGACGTGCTCTGCCACAGGCCGCCAGCCCAGAACATGTACTTGTTCTTGCCGGACTTCTGATTGTAGGTGAACTCGGCCTCGAGCCGCGGGATCTTGGTGACGCCGAAGGCGCCGTTGCCCAGAATGATACTCGGCTGGAAGGCACCGATGCTGAGCTGCGCTGGCTGGCCGCCCCTGGTGCTGTAGGTCAGTTGCGCGTTGAAGTTGGGATAGAGGTAGCCGTATCCGATGCGCCCTGCCGTCGTACCGCCAGCCTGCCCGCCGCCGATCCCTACACCGCCGACGCCGAACAGCGTCATGTCGTTGAGAATGTTCTGGCGGCTAAACAGCGCCAGCTCGCGGCCTGCTAGGATCTGACCCCACTGACCCCCGACGGTCAGGTACACCTGACGCATGTCGATCTGGGCACCGAACTGATCGTGCACACCGGCGTTTTGGATTTGCGGCGCGAAGCCGAAGTGCACGCCGAGGTTCATCCCGGCTTCCTTGCCCTTCGCCTCGAAGGTGGCGAAGGCGGGGAGCAGGCCGGTGCGGACGCTCGAGTTCGCCGGGCCGCTGTTGTTGATCTTCGAGTACACCCAGAAGGCGTTCACGTTGCCCGCGAACGAGAACGACCATCCGTTGGACATCTGCATTGTGAGCTGGGCGTTGGCCGCCGCGGGCAGCAACAGCGCCACAGCTACCAACAACACCGCGAGACGCTTCATACGAGAATCCCTCCTTGGGAGTGTACCTGCTCAATCCTGCCGCTCGTGCCCTGCGAGGCGCCGCCGCGCGTGGCGCGGCGCCAGGTACAACCGAGTGGGACGGTGCTCCCACCGCTGATGCTCG
>Ga0209806_1001866_pt1 | contig 13516 bp, 13 predicted proteins | sample GraSoiAngelo_152_FD_186166 | JGI IMG/M metagenome (GOLD analysis project Ga0209806, IMG submission 186166) | Grasslands soil microbial communities from the Angelo Coastal Reserve, California, USA - 14_1009_12_30cm (SPAdes) (version 2) | ecosystem: Environmental > Terrestrial > Soil > Grasslands ... | reverse complement strand
TGAGGTGCCACGATGGCGATGCGAACTAAGCGCTACGCGCTGGCAATTGACGCCAAGAAATGCATCGACTGCAAGGCTTGTGTTGTCGCTTGCCGGGCCGAGAACGGCGTCCCGCTCGGCAAGAGCCGCAATTGGATCAACGAGGAACTCCGCGGCGACTGGCCAAAGTTGATGGAAGTGTTTGAGCCGGAACAATGCCACCACTGCGAAGCACCTGCGTGCGTACGGGTCTGTCCGACAGGTGCTTCCTATCAGCGTGCGGATGGCGTGGTCGCTGTGAATCCTTCGGAGTGCGTCGGTTGCCGCTACTGCATGATTGCCTGCCCGTACGATGCACGTTTCTTCCGCGAAGACCTGGGCGTGGTCGAGAAATGCGATCTGTGTGCACATCGGCTGGATCGCGGGGAGCTTCCAGCTTGCGTCGAAACCTGTCCGTCAAAGGTCCGGATATTCGGCGATTTGAACGATCCGACAAGCGAAATCCATCAAATTTTGGAAAAGCGGCAGTATCGGTTGAAAAAGCGGGAAGCAGGGACCGGGCCGCAGATCTATTACCTGCTGTGAGGAAACCGCGATGAAGACGATCGAATGGCAATATCTGATTGTCAGTTACTTGTTCCTCGGAGGGTTGTCAGCCGGACTCTATTTCGTCTCTGCTCTGACAGAGTTGTTTCGCAAGGATGACGACTCAGCGCAGGAGCATATTGCCCGCTTAGGCGCGCTGCTTGCCTCGTGGCCAGTAATGCTCGGTTGCACACTCCTCGTCTTTGACCTAGGGCACTGGTACCGCGCTTACAAGCTGTTCCTGCACTTTCGCTGGGAAAGTCCGATGTCGATCGGTTCTTGGCTGTTGATGCTCTTCATCGGCATTTCACTGATCTACGCCTACGGGTGGACATCCCGCGACGGGCGAGAGCACTTCTTCGGAAGGCTGCCGAGGCGCCTGCGGTTTCTCGGAATCCTCAACGTGGATGTCGCGCCTTGGCGTCGTCCGCTGGCGATTGCAGGGCTTCCAGTGAGCGTAGGGGTGGCCATCTACACGGGCGTACTTCTCGGAGCGGTACAGTCGCGTCCCTTCTGGAACACAAATCTCGTGGCACAACTCTTCCTATTCTCAGCACTGTCTTCGGGATGCGCGTTGCTAATCTTAGTTCTCGCAATGCGTTCGAGGAAATTCGAGATGTATCAATTTCGTTCGCTATACCTGCTGGATGTCTGCTTTCTGACGCTCGAATTCTTCATTGTGGTTCCTTATTTCATTCACGGAGAGCTCTCGGTTGAAGCCGTGCGCGAATCACTCAAGTTGGTGCTGGGGGGGCCGTTCACCATGGTGTTTTGGGTGTTTCTCATGGGCTTGGGACTGGTGCTTCCCTGGGCCATCGAAGTGCGCGAAGTGGTGCCGCTGTTTCTCACCCACGTTCAGTTATTGCCTCGCATGGGTGTCGCCACTCCCTCTCCGGCCGGCGCTTCCGTCTCCGTTGTCAGTGAACTCTCCGCACTCGCCCCTCCGGCGAACAAGTTACATTTCAGCCGCGGCTGGGCCGTCGCGGCTGCGTTGCTTGTGCTGGTGGGCGGAGTGTTAGTGAGATATATCTTTGTCTTTGCAGGTCAGATGAGCGCCATTCGGTGAGGCATTCGACCGCCGCGAAATCTTGCCTAGGAGGTGGTTATGCATGAGAATGAATCGACGGCCCACAAGGTTGGTTCGAGTTTGAACGCACATCAGGGAGCCGCGGCTTTCCTCGCCCGGGAGCGGCCGACCCGCGTACTTAACGTGAGAAGAAAAACAACACTCAAGAGGCCCCGGCCCGCTGGAGCCGCTGAAACAGCGAAGGCCGAGAATCGCATTTGCGAGATGCAAGTGCGGATTTGCAAAGCGCTCGCTAATACTACCCGGCTGCGCATGCTAGATCTCCTCGGGAAGAAGGCCTACACGGTATCCGGACTCCAAGCCGAGCTGGGAGTCCCGCTCGCCAATGTTTCTGTCCAGTTGGCCACGCTCCGTTCCGCAGGCGTCGTCGTGACGGAGAAGAAGGGCAGGCAAGTCTACTGTTCTCTAGCGCTTCCTGAAGTCCGGCAAGCGTGCCACTTCATCCGGCAAGTTCTGAAGGCCCAAGTGCGCAAAACACAGAGTCTGCACATCTAAGGTCAAATTCTGAGACCGCTGGGTACGCGACGGTGCGTGTTTTTGTGATAGAAGCAAAGATACTTCAGCAGCATCCACATCTTCCGCACCGGGAAAATGGCCAGGCTGAAACGAGGAGACCACTCATGAAGAGACCAGGTTTACCCAAAACGGTCAAATCCTTTTCTGCATCCTTTGCACCCATATGGCAGGCATTTCAGAAACTGGGTGATGAATGTCACGGCGCTGGGCCGCTCGATGACCGCGTTCGGCGACTCGTCAAAATAGGAATCGCCGCCGCCGCCCAATCCGAAGGAGCCGTGCACTCCGCAGTCCGCCAAGCGAAGACAGCCGGAATTTCCGCTGCCGAGATTCGTCATGTGATCGTAATAAGTATCACCACCATCGGGTTTCCCCGGGCCATGGCTGCAATGAGCTGGGCCGACGACATACTCCGAAAATAGTCTAGTTGATCCCAGAGCGCTCGGAAGCGCACCGGTGCACCTATCGCTGGGGGTCGTTCTGTGGGTTGGGTTTGCACAAACTAGATTCCCGCACAGCAATGGTGACTACAAACAAGACCCTAAGAGCGGGCGTCGTACAATGGTAGTACGGAAGCTTCCCAAGCTTCCTCTAGTAAATTCTAAGTCGCTGGAACGGCAGCACTTATACACTCCAAAGCAGCCCCAATTGGAAAATGAATGGAAAATGTGAAAATGCCGCGCCAGAGAAAAGTTGCGGGTTTTGTGTCCAGTGCATGCTCTGCTTCCTATTGACGCTCTATATGTGGGTCAGTATTACTCCTACAGAAAATCGATAGGAGCTTCCCATGCCACTCTTCATGAAGACCCGAAGTTTCCTGCGCAACCTCTTTCTCTCTCGGCGTGTGGAGGTGGACTTGGCCAGGAGGTTCACTCCCACCTTGAAATGCTCACTGAAGAAAATCTTCGCGCAGGCATGCTCCCGAACGAAGCACAACGCGCCGCACGCGTCGAACTTGGCGGCATCGAGCAAGTGAAAGAGCAGGTTCGCGAAGAGCGAATTGGGAATTGGCTCCACTCCGTCCTCTCCGATTGCCGCTTGGCTTTCCGCCAACTCCGGAAGTCCCCTGCCTTCACAGCCGTCGCCATCTTGACGGTCACGTTGGGAGTCGGTGCCTTGGGAGGCTCTTCAGCACCGGAAACGACCCAAGCCATCCTATTGCAGTGATTGGAATCGTAAAGAACAGTAGGAACTACGATTTTACCGGAGCCTTCGGTCCATACTTCTACATTCCTCTCACGCAGCACTACTCTTCTTCCCAGACGCTCCAGCTCGGGACTGGCTTTAGGGGCGCCACTGGGTATACTTAAAATGATTTTGCGGCATGCCTTGCTCATTGTGACCGTAGGCGTGATCTGCGCACTTCTTGCTGCTTTCGCTGTCTCCCGCTTGATGGCAGATTTCTTGGTCGGTGTGCTTCCGACTGATGCCATTTCTTACGCAAGCGTGTCAGTCTTGTCAGCAGCGGTCGTTTTGTTTGCGAGTTACATCGCCGCTCGCCACGCAACCCGCGTCGATCCCATAGTCGCTCTACGTTACGAATAGTCGCTTGCTTGTTTAAGCCAGAAGTGCGCCAGGGCCTCATGAGATCGCACCACGGTACATCGTCCTCACTGGCCCTCCCTCCACCCCGTCCTAAACGCCCCGCCTTCGGCGTCACAGGCCTTCGTTCCGGGAGGGGCCAGTGAGGCGCAAAGATGTGCCTCGCCAAAACGGACCATCCTACTCGGAAATCTCTTGCCAAAGCGAGCGGCTGCTTTATGGGAGCGAACCCAATGGTGTAAGGGAGGAGCCGGGAAAGCAGAAGACCCGAAGCTGCCGGACGCAGGAATTAGCCTGAAGCAGTGCCCAGATTTTCTGAGGAGTGGCAGAAAAAGGCCACTTACTGAAATCAGTGACAATCGGGCTGGGGAGCAGGAGTCGGGCTAAGAATCAGCGCGAACTACTCCTACGAAAATAGATTCAGGCGGTCTGAGCGAGTGGCTCCAAGGTCACTTTGTGGCCCAGACGTTCCAGTCGGTTGACCAAGGATCGGCGGATTCGGTTCACGTCGATCCGGTCAAAGTGATCCGCACCGAGTTCTCGGTAGTCTTCCTTACGCTTCAGCATGTGATAGGCAATAACTAACAGTGCGTGAGCTACCGCCATGACCGCACGCTTGGCTCCCCGCCGAGCAGCAATGCGCCGATACAGCGCCGAGAGGTAGTTATTCTTCATCATCGAGATGGCCCAGGCCGCCTGCGACAAACAACGCCGCAGCGACACATTGCCCTTGCGCATCTTCCCGCTCAGTCGTTTCCCGGCGCTCTCAAAGCTCCCTGGACACAGACAGGCCCAGGAAGCGAGGTGCGCCGAGGAGGGAAACTGATCCATGTTCAATCCGATCTCCGCCAGCAATCCCCAGGCGGTCACCCGGTCGACTCCAGGAATGGTGCACAGCCGAATGACCTTATCCTCAAAGGGCACATGCGCCTCTCGATCTCTTCCTCAATCTGCTGCATCTTCGATTCCGTGAAGCGCAGGTGCTCGAAGAGCTGTCGGAGCAAAAATCGATGATGCTCGGTCACGCGACCTTCGAGCGCCAATTTCAGTTCCGGGATCTTGTTCCGCAGTTTCCCTTGGGCCATCTCTGCCAGCTGGGCAGCGTCTTGCTTCCCAGCAAGCATCGCCTCCAAGATCGCTCTCCCTGAAGCACCCAAAGCATCGGTCGCTACCGATGCCAACTTGATGTTGGCATCCTCCAGTACTCTCTGAATGCGATTCGCAATCCGGTTGATCTCCTGTACCAAACTCACGCGATACCGCGTGAGGTCGCGAAGTTCACGTGTTGGTTGCGGGGGCACGAAACTCCCGCGCAGCAATCCGTGCTGCAGCAAATCCGCGATCCACTCACTGTCTTTCTGGTCCGTCTTCCGACCGGGCACGGCTTTAATGTGTTGCGCATTCACCAGCAACGCCTCGAACTGCTCCGCAAGAACGTTCCACACCGGCTTCCAGTACACCCCGGTGGACTCCATGGCCACATGGGTTACGCCGCACTCCGTGAGCCAATCAGCCAACTGCAGCAGATCATGAGTGAATGTCCCGAAGTGTTTCTTCTGTTTGCGGCTCTTCCCCTTGGCTTCAGCCCATAACACACATGCGGTAATACTCTTCTTATGTACGTCCAAACCACCACAGCAGGGATAGATAACTTCCATCGCGCGACTCCTCTCCACCGCGCGGCGTTGGACGCTTCAAAAAAGCGAAAATCTCCTACGCGTGCTCTCCGCAACTTCTGGAGGCTACAATTCGTTGTGCTTCTCAGCGTCCCAGCCATACTCGTATGCGGGCTCAACTTGCGCCAGAGTAGCTCGGCCTCTGTCGCCGACGCGGCTGCATAAACGCTACGCCATCTCGGGCCCATTTTCATCTTTCGTTGTGGCTCTCTGAGAGCCATGATTTACTCGTAACGCAAGGTCACGATGGGATCGACGCGCGTCGCACGGCGCGCGGGGATATAGCACGCCACCAGCGAAACCACCGTAAGTAAAATCGCCACACCGCCGAACGTCGCCGGATCGGTCGGGCTAACCCCATAGAGCAAACTCTGAAGGTACCGCGTTAATCCGAAAGCTCCGGCGATACCCACAACAGCACCGATCACTGCAAGCGCGATGCCTTGCCCTACCACCATGTGGAGCACGTCGCGCCGCTGCGCCCCGAGCGCAGTCCGAATACCGATTTCCCGCGTGCGCCGCGTCACCTCGTAAGAAAGCGCCCCGTACAACCCGACGCATGCGAGCGCAAGTGCCAGCAAACCGAAGAAGCTGGAAAGGTGCGCCACAAGCCTTTCCCTGAACAAGGAACGGTCAATCTGCTCGGTTTGCGTCTTGAAGTCTGGTGCGGGAATGTGGCTGTCGAGTCGGCTGACGATGCTCCGCACGGCTGGGATCAACTCCTCAGGAGTTCCAGCTGTGCGAAGCTCAAAATTTGCTGCGCTCCCCTTGAAAGGAACGTATGTCGTTGGCTCGATTCCCCTTTTCAAGTCGTCATATTTAGCGTCACCGACGACGCCAATGATTTCTTCCCCCGGATCGTCCTTGGCAGCCGATCCACCCAGGTGCAGCCCGAGCGGATTCCCGCCTTCCAAATATCGGCGGACAAACTCGCGATTTACAATTGTCACTTTGTGAGTGGACTCGAAATCGGCCTGTGTGAAAGAGCGTCCCGCGAGCAGCGGGATGCGCATCGTATCAAAGAACCGTGGGCCTACCGAAAGGACATTCCTCATGACCCTTTCTTTTTGGCCTTCGAGGCTGGTGTCGCCACTCGAGAGGCTGCCGGCCAGCAGAACGCTGGATGAATAACTCACATTGTTCACGCCCGGAAGCAAACTGAAACGGCTTTGCAGCTCTCGGCATAAATTCCGCGCCTGCTGTTCGCTGTACTCGTTTTCTTTGAGATCGATTCCAACAAGCAGCAGGTTGCGCGTATCAAAGCCCGGATCAATGCTTTTCAGGTTCTCGAGCGTTCGCACTAGCAATCCTGCTCCCGCCAGTATCAGCATCGAGAGCGTCACCTGCGCAATGACAAGGGCACTGCCGAGATTCAATCGGCGTCCATGGTTGGAAATATTCGGAAGAGTTGGCGCGCTTTCCTTGAGTGTGGGCGTCAAGTCCACGCGCGTGCCGCGAAATGCCGGGGCCAGGCCCGGGAGGATCCCCGCGACAAGCGACACCAGGAGCGTGAACATCAAGATCTGGATGTCAGGCTGGACCGCGAAATCATGAATGACCCCGAGCCAGTTGCTGGATCGGAGCGCAGTCAGTGACCAGTAGGCGAAGAAAACGCCGATCGCTCCACCTGCGGCAGAGAGCAGGACATTTTCGGTTAAGAGCTGGCGCATAACGCGAGCACGGCCTGCTCCCAATGCGAGCCTTACGGCAATCTCCTTCTGCCGTGATCCCGCGCGCGCCAGCATCAACCCGCCGACGTTTGAGCAGGCGATCAGCAGTACGATCCCAACGGTGGTCATCAGGATGTAGAAAGGCTTCTGATAGAGCCAGCGATTCCCGACAATGCCTTGTTGCACAGGCAAGAGAGAGATGGAGGGTTCATCCGTCTCCTTCGATAGTGGCTTCGCGCCATGCAGCATTTCGTTCCTGAAGAAGAGGCTTACGGCAGTCTGGGCCTGTGCGAAAGAAATTCCCGGCTTGGGTCGACCGACAATAGTGAGCCACCAATTTGCGTCATCATCGCGGCCGGCACCGGACCAGTGAGGGTCCGAATAAAGAGTCAACGGCAGCCACATACTCCACGCGCTTCCGGGAATGAGCTCTTCGAAATTTGGTTGCGCCACGCCAACAATCGTTATGGGGATGCGATTCACGTAAATCGTCCTGCCCACGATCGAGCGGTCGCCGCCGAACTCGCTTTGCCAGTAGCAGTAACTGAGTACCGCTGCAGGCGCCGCGTTCGGGACATCATCGATTGGCAAAAGCGTCCGGCCCAACGCGGCTCTGACGCCCAGCGTCTGGAAAAATTCACCGGAGACGAACGGACTGTGGACGTAGGTTCTTTCTCCGTCTTTATCGAGGTGGAGGTCCGGGCTCCCTGTGAAAGCGGTCACACTGGAGAAGACGGCCGTCTGTGAACGAAGCCGTTCGAAAAAAGGATAAGAAAACGAACAGCCTTGCTCTTTTCCCTCTTGGTCGTTATGGCAAACCCCGAAGCTGCTGTAACCATGGGTGGAGGGATGCCTGTGAGCTCCCCATTTCAAGACGACGGCACGATCCGAATCACGAACGGGGAGCGGGCGTAGCAAGATTACATCAATAAGGCTGAAAATCGCCGTGTTCGCGCCAATGCCGAGAGCAAGGGTGAGCACGGCCACTGCGGTAAATCCCGGATTCTTCCGTAGCATGCGTGCGCCGTAGCGCAAGTCCTGCCACAACGTCTCCAGCAAAGATTCCCAGCCGGCAGAGCGGACGACTTCCTTCGCAACTTCGAGATTCCCCCGCTCCAGTCGCACGGCGCGAAGCGCATCCTTGCGATTCATCCCGTGCTTCATCTTCTCTTCGGCTGCCATTTCCAGGAAGCCGTTTAGTTCTTCGTCCAGCTCCTGGCTGACTCGTTCCTTTCGGAACAGCGATCGCAATCCGTCTGATAGGCTTCGCAGTAGTGACATGGACTGTTACTCGTAACGCAAGGCCACCATAGGATCGACGCGCATCGCCCGCCGCGCGGGGATATAGCTCGCCCCTAGCACGACAGCGGCCAATGCCGCAATCACGGCAATGTACGTAAGCGGGTCGGTAGGGTTTACCTCGAAGAGCATGCTTTGCAGGAGCTGTGTGACCGCAGCGGCGCAGAGCAATCCAAGAACAATACCTGCACCCGCCAAGGCTAGAGCTTGTCGCAGGATCAGCCATAGAACATCGCTGCGACTCGCGCCAAGGGCCATGCGCAAGCCGATCTCGTTAGAGCGTTGGCCTGCTACGTAAGACATCACGCCATAAATGCCGGCCATCGCCAGAATCACCGCCAACGCTGCGAAGCCTCCAAGCAGCAGTGTGCGAAATCGCGGGGCCGCGACGTTCTCGCTCACGGATGCTTGCAGAGCCGTGAATTTCACGGGAACGTTGGGGGAAAGCGCTTGCGCCTTTTGCCGGAGGGTTTGGAAGAGAGCGTCTGGTTCAAGTGCTGTGCGCGCCAAGATGTTCAAACCTGTCGAGGGTCCGGGATGTTGCAGGTAAGGCGCAAAAATCTCAGACTCCGGCGACGCGGCAGGCCCAGCCTGCCGGACATTACCAACCACGCCGACAATTTTCATTGGCTCTGGCGAGTCCATTCCCCAATTGATCAAATGGCCTATCGGGTCCTGTCCTGGAAACGTCTCAGTAGCCAACTTCTGATTGACAATCGCAGTAAACGGAGCGTCAAAAGTGTCGCGGTCATCGAAATCGCGTCCCTCGACGAGAGGAATTCCCAAAGTCGCGAACGCGCCCGGCGCGGCGATCGAATAAACGGCATGGGGCGGATTCGCGATGTCCGTTCGTTGGTCGATGAAGTAAGTTCCATTTGCACTGATGCGGACTGGAAGTGTCCGAACGGCGCTGACCTTCAACACACCCGGAGTAGCCGCAATTTCGCCTAGCAGCTCTTTGTAGAACAATACCGCTCGTTTCTGGCTTTCCGGGTCGGACGCTGGAAAGCTAGTCCCCATCACCAACACACGCTCGGGCCGGAATCCTAAAGAGACGTTTTGCAGCGCGACAAAGCTCTTGAGCAGCAAGCCTGCGGTAATTAGCAACATTATGGAAAGCGCGATTTCGGCTACAACGAGTCCTCTCGCTGCGCCGGTCGTTCCCTGCTTCAGCGATTTGTTCAAATCCACGCGCCACACCTGTAAAGCGGGAGCCAGCCCAAACAGCAAGCTGGCAAGCACAGAAACGACAAAAGTGAATGCAAGCACGCGGGCATCTACCGACGTTTCCGAAAGGCGGGGAACATCGGTGGGAGCTAGCACGACGAGGGCGCGTTCGCCCCACACTGCCAGGAGTACTCCTATCGCCCCTGAGAGCAAGGCCAGGACGAGGCTTTCGGTAATGAGCTGGCGCGCGATGCGGCCTCGGCCCGCGCCGAGAGCTGCCCGAACCGCTATTTCTCTGCTGCGTCCCACGGCCTTGGCCAGCAGCATGCTCGCGAGATTCGCGCACGCGATCAGCAGCACAACGCCCACGGCGGCCAGCATCACCCAGAGCGTAAGCTGGAAGTTGCCCACCATGTCGTCGCGCATCCGCGCGACCGCCACGCTCTCGTTCGTATTGCTGTCTGGATATCTTGCTTCCAGGCGCGCGCCGATTGCCGCCATTTGCGCTTGTGCCTGCTCCAAAGTGACGCCCGGTTTCAGCTTCCCGACCACGAGGTAGTTGTGTCCCCCGCGGTTTTCGTTGTCGCGAAAGATGGTGTTCGCAGGAAGCCAAATGTCCGTTTTGTTCGGGAAATGGAAGCCGGGAGGCAGCACACCAACAACATCCAAGGTACGGTCAAACATGTGGATTTTTTGCCCCAACGCGTCGTTCGGGTTGCGGTAGTGACTGACCGCAAAATCGCAGCTGACCATCGCCGCGCCGCCGCTGCCGGGTTTTGTTTCGTCAGCATTGAATTCGCGGCCAATCGCCGGCTGCACGTGGAAGACCTGGAAAAATTCTCGCGAGACCATCGTCACCTGGCCGTACTCGGCCAAGGTCCCAGCCGTGATCGCCGTATCGCGGTTTTGGTAGTAGGCCATGGCGTCGAGCGCTGTGCTCTGGTCGTGCCAGTCGCGAAAATCCGGCGCGGACACCGGACCGAGCTTACTCTTCTCCCAGAGGCTCGCTAAGGTCACGATGCGGTCAGGATCATTAAACGAAAGAGGCCTCAGCAGCACGGCATTCACAACGCTGAACGTCGCAGCGTTGGCCCCAATGCCCAAGGCCATCACCAACAGGGCCACGAAGGTGAATCCGAGATTCTTTCTGAGCATGCGGGCGGCAAAGCGCAGGTCCTGCCAGGACGTCCCCAAGACAGATTCCCAGGCGGCAGAGCGGACGACTTCTTTACTGAGCTCGAGGCTGCCCCGCTCCAGGCGAACGGCGCGAACGGCATCCTTGCGACTCATGCCTTGCTTCATCTTTTCTTCGGCGGCCATCTCTAAGAAGTCCCGTAGTTCTTCGTCCAGCTCCCCATCGACCCGTTCCTTTCGGAACAGCAATCGTAGCCCACTCGCTATGCTGCGCAGCAATGACATCTCGATTCTTAAGACGCCTCCAGAATTCTCGCGCTTACTACTCGCAGCGCAACGCCACCATCGGATCTACTTTCGCCGCTCGTCGCGCAGGAAGGTAACTCGCGACAACCGCTACGGCGGAAAGAGTGCAAGAGGCAGCAATCAGGGTTACGGCGTCGCGCGCGGGCAGCCCAAACAAAAGATCCTGAAGGACGCGAACAGTAGCTAATGAGATGCCCACGCCTGCGGCGATTCCGCCCCCTAGAATTAACAGCATATCCCTCATCACCAAGAGCGAGATCGAGCCCGGCTGCGCTCCCAGCGCCCTGCGGATGCCAAATTCGCTTTGGCGCTGGGACACCAGGTAGCTTAGTGTCCCGTAGAGGCCAATCATGGCAAGGAGCAGTGCCAAGGCGCCGAAGAATCCCGAGAGCAGCGCGAGTAAGCGCTCGCGAACCAATGAGTCGCGCACTTGCTGTGCCAGCGTGCCGAACTCCAGCGGAATTTCCTTGTTCACGCCGGCAACCGCGGCCTGAACGGGCAACACGAGCGCGGAAGGCCGAATCACCGTACGCAACTCGAAGTTTTCCAGCTCGGGCTGAGCGTCGGGATAGAAGACTGTAGGGTGAGTCTGCTCTCGAACCGACTGGTACTTGGCATCCTTAACCAGCCCCACGACCTGGATTGGGGGAGCGGGTGCGGCAGAGGCCTGGTTGGCGCGGAAAGTCCTTCCGATAGGATTCAGACCCGGAAAGAACCGCCGCGCCAAAGTTTGATCAATGACCGCCACCTTCGCATCGGTCTTCAAGTCGGTAAATGTAAAATTGCGGCCATCCAGTAAGGGTGTGCGGAGCGTTTCAAAATAACCCGGCGAGACATAATTGAACCAAGTTTGTGCTTCGTCGCCCGCCAGACCCTTGGACCAATCCGTCGTAATAGGGGCGCCTATTAACATTCCGCCTTGCAGTGGACTTAACATCGAGCGGCCAACGGAAACGACCCCCGGCAGAGCACGAAGGCGCGTCTCAATAGCCTCAACAGTGGAAAGCCGTTGGTCCTGCGACAGCTTTACCGCTTGCAGATCAGCGCCGACAATGAGGACGTTATTACGGTCAAAGCCGAGGTCGAGCGCCGCGAGCTTCGCAAAACTTCGCAACAACAGGCCCGCTGCCACCAGCAGGACCAGCGAGAGCGCGAGCTGCGAAGCAACGATCCACGTGCGACCGGGAAAACGCGAAGGCCGCTCGATTTCCAACGCCTGGCGCCCCTTCATGGCCGAAGTCAACGGGACTCGTGTAGACTGCAGAGCCGGCAGAAGACCGAACAAAATCGCGGTGAGCAAGGCAACTGTTGCAGTGAACGCGAGAACCCGGCCATCGGGGGAAAGCTCCAGGAAGATGGCATTGTTGCTCGTGGAGATGTAGCGGACGAGCAGGGATGTACCCCAACGCGCAAAAAGAATGGCCAACAATGCCCCGGCTACGGAAAGCAGGAGGCACTCCGTCAGTAGCTGACAAATGAGGCGCATGCGGCTCGCGCCCAGAGCCTTGCGCACCGCGATCTCCTTGTGCCGGACAGCACCTCGAGCGAGCATGAGACTTGCAATGTTGGCGCACGCGATCAGCATTACAAGGGCGACAACGGCCATCAGAATATCCAGCGGCCGCTCGAATCGGCGTACCAATCCAAATTCGGAACTCCCAGTGGCGACGGGAACTGCTGTCAGCGTGCGCATCGCAAAGCTCCGCTGCGCCGCCGCGGGCCAGTCCAGCGGCACGGCAGCCGCGAGAATTCCGGACGAAAGGGTCTTTAGCCGAGCGATAATTAGAGCCTGGCTGAGCCCCGGCTTAGCACGGCCGGCCACCTGCAACCACGAACGGGAGTGGACGCGCGAGTCGAGTCGCGAGTCGTCTCCGTCAAAGATCCGCGCGGCACAGATCGGCAGGGCCACGTCGAACCTCTCGCCCTGGTCCATGCTATAGAAGTCGGACGGCGCCACCCCGATCACTTGAAAAAGATGGCGACTAAGCGAGAGATTGCTGCCTATCGCGCTTTCCGCCGCTCCGTAGTGTTCCTGCCAGAAGGCATCGCTCAGCACAGCTACAGCCGCGCAACCACGATTGTCGTCCGAAGCCGCTATCAGGCGTCCGGCAGTTGGGCGAAGCCCCAAAGTGTTAAAGAAATTGCCGCTCACCCACATGCCGTGAACCAGGTGCACTTCGCCGCCTTGCGCGAGATCGAAACGGTCCTCGCTCCAAGCGAAAACGTTCGAGAAAACATCTTGCTGATCGCGCAATTGCTCCCACAACGGGTTTGTGAAGGAGATGCTGGGTGCACCAGGTCGGCGCGGATTCTGTAGCTTCACTTGAAACAGCGTCTGCGGATCGTTGACGTGCAGCATCCGAAGCATCGCAGCGTCTATGAGACTGAAGATCGCTGTGTTGGCGCCGATACCGAGCGCGAGCGTCAGAATAACCACCATCGCGAATCCCGGCGATTTGCGCAGCATGCGAGCAGCGAAACGCAAATCTTGCCAGCATATCTCCACAAAAGATTCCCAGCCGGCAGAGCGCACGACTTCCTTCGAAGTTTCGAGA
>Ga0209806_1001861_pt1 | contig 13533 bp, 14 predicted proteins | sample GraSoiAngelo_152_FD_186166 | JGI IMG/M metagenome (GOLD analysis project Ga0209806, IMG submission 186166) | Grasslands soil microbial communities from the Angelo Coastal Reserve, California, USA - 14_1009_12_30cm (SPAdes) (version 2) | ecosystem: Environmental > Terrestrial > Soil > Grasslands ... | reverse complement strand
GGCCATCTTGATCTCCTGCGGCGAGCCGCGTCCACGGGCTTCCCGGTCCTCATGAAAGACATCGTCGTGGACTCGCGGCAAATTGCCGCGGCGGCGTCGAGTGGGGCGGGGGCCGTGCTCCTGATCGAGACGCTCTCCCGTCGCGGCCGGCTCCGTATGGGCCGGCAGGCCCTGATCGAGGACGCGCATGCCCGGGGCCTCGACGTTGTCCTCGAAGTCCATACGCTCGCCGAGTGGGATTCGGCAATCGAATCGGATTCCGATATCCTAGGGATCAACAACCGGGACCTCGCCACGATGGACATCGATCGCGGCACGACGACTCGGATCCTCTCGGAGCGAGTGAAGGACCGGCCCGTCATCGCGATGAGCGGGATCGAGACCCGGGCCGACGTGGATGCGATGCTCCGGGCAGGCGCCGACGCCGTCCTCGTCGGGACGTCGATCATGCGCCACGCGGACCCGGCGGGAAAACTGCAGGAGCTGCGGCATGGTTGAGGCGTCCGTCCTCCGGAAAAAAGGTCGCTTCGGGCAGTTTGGCGGGCAATACGTTCCGGAGACCCTGATGCCCGCGTTGCACGAGCTCGAGGAGGCCTACGAGGAGGCGAAAGTGGATCCATCGTTCCGCGAGGAACTGGAATCTTACTACCGCTACTACGGCGGGCGCCCGACGCCGCTGTACTTCGCCCGACGTCTCACCGAGCACATCGGCGGAGCCCGGATTTACCTGAAGCGGGAGGACCTCTGCCACGGCGGCGCCCACAAGTTCAACAACGTGATGGGTCAGGCCCTCCTCGCGAAGCGCATGGGGAAGGGCCGGCTCATCGCTGAGACGGGAGCCGGCCAACATGGCGTGGCGACCGCGATGGCCGGGGCCGTCCTCGGCCTCCCGGTCGAGGTGTACATGGGCTCGGTCGATGTGAAACGACAGTCTTTGAACGTCTTCCGCATGCGCCTCCTCGGCGCGGCGGTCCATGAGGTGTCGGAGGGGACCCGGACCCTGAAAGATGCGATCAACGAGGCGCTTCGCGATTGGGTCACGAACGTCGGGACGACGTACTATCTGCTCGGGAGCGTCGTCGGCCCGCACCCCTATCCGACGATCGTGCGGGATTTCCAAAGTGTGATCGGCGGAGAGATCCGGGAACAGTCGAAGGCTCAGATCGGTCGGCTGCCGGACGTCCTCGTCGCCTGCGTCGGCGGCGGGAGCAATGCGATGGGCACTTTCGCCCCGTTCCTCGGCGAAGAGACGGAGCTGCTCGGTGCGGAAGCGGGAGGCCTCGGGCTGGCGTCCGGGAAGCACGCCGCCTCCCTCACCGGCGGCCGCGTCGGGATCCTGCACGGAGCGCGGTCGTACCTCCTCCAAGACGAGGACGGACAGGTTCTCGAGACGCACAGCATCTCCGCGGGCCTCGACTATCCAGGCGTCGGCCCGCAGCTCGCGGAGCTGAAGGACACGAAGCGCGCGTCATTCGTCGCGGTCACGGACGAACAGGCGCTGGAGGGATTCCGCGCCCTCGCCCGGCTCGAGGGGATCCTGCCTGCCCTCGAATCGGCTCACGCGGTGTTCGCGGCGATGCAAAAGGCGCGCGACATGGACCGGGACGCGGCGATCATCGTCACCCTGTCCGGGCGCGGCGACAAGGACATGGCCACCGTGGCGGATGCGATGGGGGTCACCTTGTGAGCCGCCTGGCCGGCGCCTTCGCGGCGGCCCGTGGGGAGGGGCGCGCGGCCCTCGTCACGTACCTGATGGCGGGGGATCCGGATCTCCACCGCACCGAGGCTTTCGCCCGGGCGTGCGAGGAGGGAGGCGCCGATGTCATCGAACTCGGGATCCCGTTCTCGGACCCTATCGCGGACGGCCCGGAGATCCAACGGGCCGGGCAACGCTCGCTGCGTTCCGGGACGTCAACTCGCGATGTGCTCGGCCTCGCCGCATCCCTTCGTCGAGGATCCGAAATTCCGTTGGTCCTGATGAGCTACGCGAACCCCGTCTTCGCGATGGGCCTGGAAACCTTCGCCGAGCAGGCTCGTGCGGCCGGCGTGGACGGAGTGGTCGTCCCGGACCTCTCCTGGGAAGACTCGGACGAAATCTCGGGAGCGTTGGACGGATGCGGATTGGACGGAATCCAGCTCGTCGCTCCTTCAACCCCCGTCGGGCGCGCCGCCGCGATCGCGGAATCGTCGCGGGGTTTCCTGTATGTCGTTTCGCGATTCGGGACCACTGGCGCAAGGCCCGACCTGCCGAACGATCTTCCGGCGAGGATTTCGGACCTGCACCGTGTGACCGATCTCCCCCTCGCGGTCGGTTTCGGGGTGACGACGGCTCAGCATGTGCGCTCCTTGGCGGACGCGGGGGCCGACGGGATCGTCGTGGGCAGTGCGATCGTGCAGAAAATCGCCGAGGACGCCAAGCCGGAGGCCATCGCGCGGTTCGTCGCGGAATTGACCTCGGGCTTGCCGGCATGACATGCGGCCGAGCGCGAGGGTCCGGCGGGCTCATGGCCCCGACGCTACGCGAAACTCGGGCCTTGACGGCGCACGGCCGGCAGGGGACCGCTCGCCGGGCGGGATGCATACGGAAATAGACGAAAGCGCTTTCTCGTGCGGTCCGGAGGGTTCGGGAAATCCTCTCGATCCCCCAGGCATCGACTCCGGATCCCACGTCCCGAGGGGGAATACTCGTGAGCGAAGCGGAAATTGCGCGGTTGCGCGACGAAATCGCGGATGTTGATCGGGGGATCGTTGGCCTCGTGGCGAAGCGCCTGCACATCGCGGAGCAGCTCGGCGTGGAGAAGAAGCTGCTCGGCCTTCCCGTCGTGGTGCCGGACACGGAGGATCGGGTGTTCACGCGGCTCCTGACGGAAAGCGCAACGCGGGGCATCACCCTCTCCTTTGCGGAAGGTCTCGCGCGCCTGTTGATCGACGAGAGCGTGCGGGTGCAGGATCTCGTGCGTCTGCCGCCTTCGGCGAAGCGCCGGATTCTCGTGGTCGGCGGCGCGGGCTCCATGGGCCGCTGGTTGAGCCGCTACTTCCGCTCTCGCGGATACGAGGTCGTCGTCCACGACATCGCGGGTCCCGTCGAAGATTATCCGTTCGAACCGGACCTCAGGAAAGGCGTCCGCGCGGCGGACGTGGTGGCCGTCGCGGTCCCGATGACCGCGTGCGGCGAGGTGCTGGAGCAGATCGCCGCGGTCGAGCCGAGCGCCCTTCTCTTCGACGTCGCCAGCCTGAAGGCGCCGATCGAGAAGCAATTGCGATCGATGGGGGCCGCCGGCCTGAGGATCGCCAGCATCCACCCGGTCTTCGGCCCGGATCTGTGGCCCCTATCGAGCGGGAACATCACGTTCAGCGATGTCGGGAACAGCGTGGCGGTCTTGGAGGTGAAAGAACTCTTCCGCCCGAGTGGCGCATCCTTCGTCGATGTCTCCCTGGACCACCACGACGAGCTCATGGCTTTCCTGCTGAGCCTGAGTCATCTCTGCTTGCTGACTTTCGCCCGATGCGTCGCCCAGAGCCCGTTCGATCTCGCGGGCCTGCGTCGGTCCGCCGGGACGACCTTCTCCCGGCTCTCCGATGCGGCCTCAGGCCTGCTCGCCGACCAGCCGGCGTTGCTCCGGGACATCCAGGCCCTGAACCCCCACACCCCGCTCGTCCACCGGCGAATCCGCGACGTCTTGGATGATTGGAAGAGGGCCGCGGAGTCGAACGACGGGACGGAGTTCTATCGTCTCCTCGAGGCGGCGCGAACGTACTTCGGAGACGGGAAACCTCTCTGAGATGCCACGCGAAACGGTTGCAAACGTCAGCGGATGGAGTTTTGCGACGCGCAAGGCATGCTTTCGCACCCCGAATTCGGTACCACTTGTATTCCTGAGACCTAAATATTCGTGACTCCGGTCGGGAGGACGAGGCGAGCCCATCGGTCGGATCCTGAGGGATCTATCTCGGGACATCGTTTACGCGATCGAAGGAAACGTGTTCCAGTTATTCGAGACGTTCGGCCAGATCCCGAATTCCATCGTCGAGTCAGGCCCCAACATGCTCCGCATCAAGACCGGGCTCCCGCATGAATTCCTCAACACGATTTTCCGGGCCCGGATCCCGGAAGAGGATCCGGTGTCCGCGATCAATTCTGCTTTGGAGATCTTTCGCTCCGATCGGACGCCGATGATGTGGTGGGTCGGGCCGTCGACGGAGCCGCAGCACCTCGGCAAGTTCCTGGAGAACTGCGGGCTCGTCCACGCCGGCGACCTCAGCGGCATGGCGATTGACCTGGAGAGCCTGCACGTAAGCCCCACGGTCCCGCGAGAACTGTCGATTGAACCGGTGGAAGACGACGAGACGTTGGAGAGATGGGTCCGATCATGGGCCTCCGCGTACGAGATCCCCGAGGGAGTCTTGCCGGTCCTCGTGCCCTTCTTCCGGAAAGTCGGTTTCGAGTCGAGGAGCACCTTCCGCTTCTACCTGGGAGAATGGAAGGGGCACGCTGTCGCCACGTCGACCCTGTTCTACGGTGGGGGCGTCGCCGGCGTCTACATCACCGTCGCGCCCGCGTACCGTCACCAAGGCATCGGGATGGCCATGACCTTCGTCCCGCTGAGGACCGCCCGCTCCGCGGGATTCCGAGTGGCCGTCACCCACGTCCCCGTGGACCGCCTGGGGCCCAACCGCAAGCTCGGCTTCAAGCCGCACTGCACCCTAAGCACCTATGTCCCGCGGGACTTAGACCGTCATGCGAAAGACGTCGCCTAGATCGGGTTGCCGTCCGGGTCGGCGACCGCAACGGCTGAGGTCCGGCCGCGACCTGCTACGGAATTTTCCCGCTCGAATTCGCGGCTAGGGGACCGCCGCGACCTTGATTCGGATCTCGCGCGGGTGTAAGTCCCATTCCTCCGCGAGGTAGTCCCGGATCGCCCCGATCGGGTCCATGTCCCCGTTCCAATCCCCCAGGATGGAAGCGAATCGCCCCTCGAGGTTGTGGACCATGCGGATCACGCGCCGTTCGAGCCGATTCGATTCCCGGCCGCGGTAGACGACGTAGAGGAGCACGGAGTGGCCACGGCCGAATGCGACGTGGTGCCGGTCCCCCATCTCGATGCTCCGGACGTCCCCGATGCCCATGCTGTGGAACGAATCGTCCATGAAGTTCTGGATCGCGGTGAACATGGACGCGATGAGATCGGGATCCTTGTCGGTCGGGAACCGGCGGGAGAGATGCACGAGGGGCGTGCCACCGACGTCCGTCAGGTAGACGTGCTCCACGATGCGGCGGAGCGGGTGCAGGAAATCGGCCACATCCCGTCGTCATGTTCACGGGATTAAGTCCCTCGGATGCCATTATCCGCATCGATAGGACCGAGTCGGAACCACTCGACGGTGGGGGTCCGCGACGGATGACTAAGCCGCCGCAGGCCGCTCGTTTCCGTGGGCCATGCCGAGCAGGTACCCGCCGAAGCCGATCCCCCAGGCCAGGACGGGGTAGACGATCATGCGCTCCATCCCGCCGTTCCCGAGGTCGAAGTAGTTCTTCGAGATGTACAGGCCGAGGGCCAGGAGGGAACCGACGCCGAGCAGGACCGAAAGATACGAGAGAGGCGGACGGAGGACCCGGAACGCGAGGATTGCCGAAAGGGCCGCGAAGAGGAACGTGATGAAGGACACGATGCTGTGGAGCCCGTCGGGGGCGTTCTCCGTGAAGACGCCGACCCCGACCGCGCCGGCCCCCGCAAGCAAGACGACGATCATCAGGATCCGGTCCTTGAACGCCCGGAAGACGAACCAGGACGTGGCCAGGATCGCGATGCCGAGGAGGATGATCGAGGCATTGAAGATCGGGGCACCCGCTCGCACTCCCAGATCGCTGATGTAGTTCGTCGCGACCGAATACGTCGGGTCCACCGCTTCGGCGATGATCATGCCGATCGCGAACTGGACGGTGCCCGCGAAGAGGAACAGGCCCGCCCACTGTCGGTCCTCGAGGCGCATCGGCGGGGGAGTTGGGCCCTCCGCCTTAATCATTTCGAGGGACCGGACACGAGCCGTCGGACTTCCTTCTCATCGACCTCTTGGATCGCGGTCCGGAACCATGCGACCGCGTCGCGGTATTTGGCTTCAAGGTCCTTCGTGTCCGCGACGAACGCGAGGCGCTCCAGTCGGCGGACGAGATCCGGGCGAAGCTCCCGATGGACGTACCGCATGCGGAAATCGTAATGCCTGGGGCCGTGGCGCATCCGGAGCGCCTCGACGAGGGACGGAAGGACGAGCGCTCGGTAGAACTCTAGCGCCTCGAGATGGTTCCCTCGAAGGATCTCCTTCTCGACAAAGGGGCCGAAGAGGGCCATGCGTTCCACGAGACGTTTGCGACGATCGAGGAGCCCGCGGATGAACGCCTCGGCGTCGAACGATGGAATCGAAATTGCATTCTGCTTGTTGAAGAGGAACACAGCGTCTCCGTGGATCTGCGGGACGAGGAACTTGTCGGGGGCAGACGCTTTTAACACCGCGAGATCGATGAGGAGGAATTCGGTCGCCCTCTCCAGGCGGTAGAATCTCTGGGAAATCCCCGACCCCGCGGGCCACGCGACCTCATGCCGGATCTGGATCGGAGAGAGGGCGCTCAGCGACTTCTCGACGACCTCGAACGTCGCCGGGACCATGCCGTCGTCGACGACCACATAGAGGTCGAGATCGGACCACTTGTCGACCCGATTGAATGCGGCCGCCCCGCCCTCCCAAAACGCGTGCACATAGGGGAGTTCACGAAAATCCTCCGCCATTGATTGGATGATCGTCTCCCGCGATAGGGTTCCCTTCCTGGCCATCGTCGGCCCCGCAACCCTCCCGCGGACATAAACACGCCCCGCCCAAACTCGGGCGCGGTCGGATTCGTGAGCAGAAGCCGTCACGGCTCTTCGGCGGTTTCCTCGCTGCCAATCGTCGTTGCCGTTACCGAAACGTGGCCATCGGGGATGGGCGTCGGTGCGGACGGAATCGGCGATCCCGCGCGGGCGGTCGTGAGGCGGACCGCCAGGGCCACCGACCCGAGCATGAGCAAGGCCGCGAGGAAGAACGCCAGGCCTGGCAATACGAGAGGAGCGCTCGGTTGGATCGAGGCGGCGAAGAGGACTCCGTACAGGACCGGTCCGATCACCGCCGTCACCCCATTGATGCTCGCGTTCGCCCCTTGCAGTTGGCCCTGCTGCGACGGGCTGACGAAGCGGGTCATGAGGCTCTGTAACGCCGGCTGCACGAGGCCGATCGGCGCGAAGACGAAGATGGCGACGACGAAGATGATCCAATTCGACGCTAAGCCCCACACGAGGAGGGCCGCCGTTCCGAACAGGATCCCCACGATCATCGCGATCCGCTCGCCGTACCGCTCGATGAAACGTTTGACCACGAGGACCTGCACCGTGATGCTGAGGGCGCCGACCAGCCCGAGGGAGAGCCCGACCTCCGTGATGCCCCACCCGATCCGGTAGTTCGCGTAGATCGTGAAGATGCTCGGGAGGACCTGGAAGGCGAGGTACTGGACGAAGATCACGGCTCCGAGACTGAAGAGCTGCGGGTTCGATCTCAACAGGACGAGCGAACCGAGCGGGTTGGCCTTCCGCCACCGGAACCGCTCCCGGTTCTTGAGCGACAGAGACTCGGGCAAGAGGACAAGGCCGTACGAGGCGCTCGTCAGCGAGAAGGCCGCCGCCGCCCAGAACGGATACCGCGGTCCGAGGAGCGCGACGAGTCCGCCGAAGGCCGGGCCGATGATGAACCCGATTCCCCAGGCCGCGCCGACCATGCCGAACGCCGCGGCGCGTCGCTCGGGCGGCGTGACGTCCGCGACGTAGGCACCTGCGGCCGCGAAACTGGACGACGTGATGCCGGACAAGATGCGGCCGACGAACAACCATGCCAGGTTCGGCGCGAGGGCCATGATGATGTAGTCCACGCCGAGGCCGAATCCCGACAGGATCAGGACGGGACGCCGGCCGTACCGGTCCGAGAGGGCCCCGAGGACCGGGGCGAACAGGAACTGCATCAGGCCGAAGATTGTCAGGAACAGGCCGTTGATCGCGCCAGCCGCGGCCGAATCTCCTCCGGTGAACTGCTTGATCAACAGCGGGAGCGTCGGGATCGTGATGCCGAACCCGAGGGTGTCCAGGATGATCGTCACGAAGATGAAAACCAGCGCCGCCTGTCGTCCGCGAGGAGCGATGGGCGTCGAACTTGGTGCGGTCAAGGCCCGGCGCGATGCCGAGCGCAGTTAATGAAGGTTGAGGGGAGGGGTCGGCGAAGCCGGGCGGAGGTCGGGAATTCACGCCTCGGGCGGCGCTGCATCCGCCGGACGATTCAGGATCCGAAGGTGGTCCGTCGCGACGCGGCGGAAGGCGGCCTCCACGTTCGCGCCGGTCTTGGCGCTCGTCTCGAACCAGGGCCAGCGGAGCTCCTTGCATAGGACCTCGATTTCGTTCGGTGGGATCGTCTTGGGCCCTCGCTGGTCCGATTTGTTGGCGAGGACGACGACCGGGACCTGAGGTCCCGCGACGGACGCGACGGCCTCGTACCACTGGGGGAGGTCGTACAACGTCTCCGCTCGGTTCACGTCGCAGACGAGGAGGACCCCGCCGGCGTTCATGAAGAACGCATCCTTGAGGAGCTCCCGGAACTGGTGGTTCCCCATGATGTCCCAGATCGCGGCGCTGACGGTCACGGAAGTCCCGGGCCGCGAAGGATCGTCGACCGCGAATTCCTTCGAGCTGAGCTTGGTCCCCAGGGTCGAGATGTACCTCTCTTCGAACGTGTTCGTCACGAACCGCCGCGTCAGGGAGGTCTTGCCGACTCCCGGGTTGCCCGCGAGCGTGATCTTGAGGGTCAGGTCCGCCTGCGTCCGTCCGCGACCCTTGGAGCGGGGAGCCATTCGCTGGTCAGCCGACGCGCGGGCCCATAAGCGTTTCCGGTACGGAATCACGCGTGGTAACGGACTGCTCCGCGCCGGGCGATCGCGTGGTACCCCTTCCGCAGGAACCAGGAAAGGTCCGCTTCGAGGTCTCCCGTGCTCGACCGTAGACCGTCCCACTTCTCCAGGCGGGGACCGTAGGCCCCCTCAAGCCCTGAGAGGAACTTGACCAGCCGCGACGCGAGGGCCCGCGGCTTCGTGCCTTTTCCGACGAGCGCGAGGTACAGGAAGGCGCCCTTCGCGATCGTCACCTCCTTGTCGTCGACTTGGAAGCTCTTGAGCTCGCCGCCGGTCCCCTGCGGCCCTTGGAAGGAGTCGCGGACGAACTGGTGGACCAAGGTCAGCATCGCGGAGGTGGCCACCTCGTCCCGCGGCCCGTCGGCCCCCGCGTTCCCCACGACTCGACCGTCCGCGTGGATGAGCAGGAGGCCGGTCGCCGCGAAGTGCCATCGGAGCCGGAGAAGGACGAGGAGGGTGAGGAAGGCGAAGAAGGCGATGCCCCAGGAAACCGCGGGATTCCCGAGAGCGCCCGAGGCGATGCGGTAGCGGAGGGTGACGCTCTCCACCCGGGGACTCACAAGTGTGTCATTCGTGGCGAAACTGATCTGGAGGCGGATGCCGTGAACGAGAGCCGCGGATAGGTCATGGTCACTAGATGCGGGAAGCCAAGAGGTTCCGTTGTCGGAAGAGTACGCCGCACTGACGGAGGTGCCCGCCGGGGCCGTCGAGTTGATCGTGAGCAGTCCCCACGAGAGGAGCGAGTCTGGGTCGAATTCCTCGGTCTCAACGGAGCCGGTGAGGGCATATCTCGTAAACGTCGCGGTGACGTCCTGCACGCTCGGCGAGGTGGCGGACGGGGTGAAGAGGTCGAGGAGATATTGGAGGTAGTGCGTCGGCGGGACGGCGATCGGCATCCCGAAGATCGGGAGCGGAGCACTCCAGGGACTCCAGGCGGCGTCGACGGGGACCGAGTCGCCGGTGCGGAAGCGAAGCGTCACATTCGCGCCGGAGGGGACGGTCGCGTTCCACCAGAGGCCGGTCCATTGCGCGAGGCCGCCGGCCGCGATCGGCGCCGACAACAGCCTGCCGTGGGAGCTCGGCGTGGTGTACGCGAGTTGGAGTCTCGGCCATCGAGTGGCGTTCGGGTCCTCGGAGCTCGAGAAACCCTTCTGACCCATGACCGCGCTCGTGTCGCTCACCTGTCGGACCATCAGTCCGTCGTTTGGCACGGCCGAGGTCCACCACCCGACGACGAGGCTCGTCACGTTCCATCCGTACCAACCGGTCCCATTCGTGATCCCGGCCACGGTGGCGACGGCCGTCGGGTCGAAGTCCCCGCCGGCGGCGTTCCAAGGCGCGATGCCGTCCGCGCTGTTCCAGGTGGAGCCGAACTCCGTCCAGTTGCTCGTGACCGCATGCACGCTGATGTCCATCGGTGTGGCGTCGATCACGAAGTTGTAGTAGAGCTCTAGCTGGGCGCTCACGATCGTTGCATTCACGGGGAGCGGCAAGGCGGGGAACTGGAGGAACGATCGGGTCCAGGTCCCGTTGCTCCAGTTGCCGACGAACAGCTGGGCCGCATTGCCGTAGTTCTGGTTGCTGCTCCCGGCGTAGAGGAAGTTGTCCGCCATGGAGGCGGGGTCCGGCTGAAAGGTGATATTCTGCACGGGGCCCGCCTGGGACGTGTCGGCCAAGAGCACCCGTCCGGGGGTCCTCACCAAGTCGATGTTCGCGAGGCTCGAGGCCAGCGAGAAATCGGAGCGAGTCGTCTCGCGATGGCTCAAGGAGAGCCAGGTCAGCGAAGCCCCCGCCGGACCCAGGTCTACGTCCGAGGCCGTGTAGTTCGCGGGGTTCGAGAATCGCCACTCTGCCAGGACCTCGTCCGCGGCGGCTCGGCTGATCGCCGGGTCGGCGCGCACGATCGGCGCGAGGACGACAGCCACGAGGAGGATGGCCCCCACAAGGGCGAGGGACCACCGGCGACCCATGCCGGTTTCGTAGGAAGAGGGCCACCTAAACCCTCCTGGACGATTATCACGAAGGTCACCAGGACTCGATGGCCAAGATTCGGCGGGAGGGTGCAAGATGATGCATCGGTCGCGGCCCGCACGCGATCCGAATTATCGGGAAGCGCTCCAGAGCATCGCCCCGAGGCCGATCGCCTCGAAGGCGCCAATCCCGAGCAGGTACGGATCGAGGGCGTTCGGGACGATCGACATCATCGTGGCGAACGAGTAGACGACGAGGACGTTCTGCGCGAGGAACGCGGCCGCGAACAGGAGCAAAGCCAATGTGAACGGGGCCTTCGTGCGCGCATAGACGCCGCGGTACACAACGAGGAGGGCGGCGGCGAGTCCGATGTTGATGAGGCCGACCAGGATACTGGCCGTCATCATCTCGCTCATGGTGTACGCTCCGATACGGCGGGGAAGCCCATGGAGGTATCTCCGGTCATCGATCGGATCCTCCCGACCGCGGCAATCCGCGTCGAACCTCCTCGAAGATCGCGTAATTGGCCTCGAGGTACGCGGTCAGGAAGTACGGCGCCGCATATTCCTTCCCCGCGGGCTGCTTCACGAGTCCGTTCCGTTCGAGGAGGCCGAGATGGTGTCGCACGGTCCGGTAGTCGAGGCCGAGGATCTCCGACAGCTGGTTCGCGTTGCACGGTCGGCCGTGCAGCGTCTCGAGGATCCTCGCCCGGTTCGGGCCGCCCCGCGTGCCCGCGATCAGGAACCAGAGCAGCTGCCGCAGCGCCGCGCTCACGGTGGATCGCGCGCCGTACGGAAGGACCGGCTAAAGAGGGTGTCGTGGCTCAGCTCACCACGGGACAGTTCACGTAGATCATCGTCGGATCGATCGTGAGTTGGCCCGCGTCCCGCGCCGCGAGGATCGAGCGGGCATCCTTCAGGCTGTTCGCGACGTAGGACGTGTCGACGACGACCTTCATCACGTGCCAGAGGTCGCTGTAACCGGGCGAGCCTGGGAGCGCGTCGATCACATTCCGCTGCCCGGCGACCGGCGTCCCGTCGGCGTGGAAGAACGCGTAGATCGGCGCATCCACGACGACCCAGCCGTCGACGGGGGACCGGGTGCCCTCGTCGATGTAGGAGACGTCGCGGTTCCGATACCAGCCTGAGACGAGCGTGGCCGCGGAACCGCCGACCGTCGCGTTCGGATTCACGACGGGACAGTTGACCACGGTGTCCGTCATCTGGATCGTGTATCCGGAGGCGACGGCGTCCGCCATGGATCGGATCGTGTTGGCGACGTATCCGCTTGGGGCAAGGACCTTGAAGACCCGCCAGAAATCGTTGTATCCGGGCTGGCCCGGGATCGTGTCGATGATGTTCCGTTGACCCGCGACCGGTGTCGACGGGGAGGACGCCTGGAAGAACACGAGGATCGGCACCGCGACGTTCGCCTGCGGGCCGAAGTCGAGGTAGCTGACGGAGGCATTCCGGAACCAGCCGTCGACACGAGGTATCGCGCTCGCTCGGGCAAGACCGTTCACGGGCCCGAGAGGCGCGGGAGTGGCCGGTCGACCGAGGACGTAGCCGGCTCCGATCCCCACGAGTAGGAGGGCGATCGCGACGATTGCGAACAGGACGTTCGACCGGCCTTTCCGCGAAGGCGGACTCGAAGGTTCCATGGCTTTGCGAGCCGACCTCCGGGTCAAATCGCTATTTCAGAATTCGGCCCGAATTGGATGCAGTGGTCCGTATTTCTCTGGAGGGCAACGGGGCGGCCGGGGTCACTTGTCTCGGGAGCGACGAGAAGGCTTGGAGGGAACTCAGGTTCCATTCGCGGTCGTTCGAAACCACATTCCGAGAGACATTGACGTTCGAGCGGGCGCTCCTCGAGAAAATCGCCCCGAGTCGGGCTTCTGGTGTTCCGACCCAGTCGAGTCGCGGCTCCAACGAATGAGTCGGCGTCTCGAGTCGGTGCATGTCGGCTATTCGAACGGGTCCGCGCCCGATTCGGGTGGTGGGAGAGAGCTTCGCGATGTCCTGGGGTCCTTCGTGGGTGATCTCCAAGCCATCTTTGCCCAGGCCCGCGGCCTCGTGAGTCACTGCCCTTTTCTTAGGCCACCAGACGACAGGAACAAGGGCGGCCACGAACAGGACCGCCGCCGCGATCGACAGGTACCAGCCGAGGCCCGGGCCCCACGACGTAGTCTCGTTCGCGACCGTACAGCCAACCGCGCTCTGACTTCCGCACGTTCCCCAGAACGATTGGCCGGGCGAGGGAGGGGAGACGGGGCCGCGGTCGGCGGCGAACCGCTCGAGCAGCGGCCGCCAGTCTCCGAGCAGCTCGTCGAGCTCGCCCGCGGCCGCCGCGCGATCCTCCGGCACGTCGAGCTCGACCCGCGTTCGGCGCGCGACGTCCTTGAGCCAGTCGCGCCAGAGTGGTCGCGTGTCCGCGAGCACGGCGTCCAGATCGAGAGCGATCGCCTGCACTCGAGGATGCTAGACTCGCGCTCCAATCGGCGAGCGGTAAGGGAACTCCGGTGCAAGTCCGGGACGGTCCCGCCGCTGTAAGGGGAGACGCTTCTCCGCCACCACGCCACTGGGCCG
>Ga0209806_1001860_pt1 | contig 13548 bp, 12 predicted proteins | sample GraSoiAngelo_152_FD_186166 | JGI IMG/M metagenome (GOLD analysis project Ga0209806, IMG submission 186166) | Grasslands soil microbial communities from the Angelo Coastal Reserve, California, USA - 14_1009_12_30cm (SPAdes) (version 2) | ecosystem: Environmental > Terrestrial > Soil > Grasslands ... | reverse complement strand
GGGACGCCCCTGGTGGCCGAAGAGGTCGCGCAGCTGGTCGGTGTCAATGCCCGTGGGTACGCCCTGGCTGAACAGGGCTGGGAGCCGCTGCACGAGTTCCTGGTCGAGGTGCGCAATCGCCTCTTGGGCGACGAGGGCATGCAGGGCGTGCTCAGCGATGCGCCCCCGAGCGACAGGGCGATCATGTCGGATCCCGTCTGGCAGCGGATGTCGCGCGAGAACGTCGCCGAGACCCTGCGCCAGGGCGCGGAAGGCTGGACCGACGAATCGCTGGCCATGCACCGGCAGTGGGACTTCGACCCCAGCGAGGTCCACGGGTCAGTCACGTGGTGGCACGGCGACGACGACAAGAACGCGCCGCTCACCGCCGCTCGGCGGGTCATGGCGAAGCTCCGCAAAGTCGATCTCCGGACATGGCACAACGAGGGGCACTTCGTGTCATTGACGCACGACAAGGAGATCGTCGAGGAGCTGCTCGGGCGGTCTAGATAGAAAGGCGGTCCAGCCCCTCCGTCGGCTTTCGCCGACACCTCCCCATAAATGGGGAGGAAAAGGCCACCTCCCTATGAATGGGGAGGAGCCATGATTATTTGGAGACGCTCACCTGGATCGTGTGGTAGCCGCTGGCGCCGCTCGGGTAGCTCGCCGATCCTTGCCCGTCCTGAACCTTGCCCGAGCCGTCGGTCGCGCGGACCCTCAGCCGGTACGCTCCCTCTGAGCTCGGCGTCCACGTCGCGTGCCAGAGGACCCAGGTCAGCTCGGATAGGGGTTGGTCGAACGGCGCTTCGTTCCACGTGGTGTCGTTGGTGGTGTACTCGACCTTTGCGATGCCGCGCGTCCCGGCGAAAGCGACGCCACCGACCTCGATCGAGCCCAGCTTGAGGATGTCGCCGTCCCGCGGCGCGTCGAATCGGGCCGTGGTCTTCACCACCGCGTTGTGGTCCCAGCCCTGCTGCTCCCAGTAGCCGCCCGTCTCGTGGTTCACCAGCTCGATGGTGTCGAGCCACTTGGGTCCCTTCATGCCGTAGTGCCCGGGGATCAGGATGCGAGCGGGGTAGCCGTGGAGCATGGGAAGCGACGCCCCGTCCAGGTCGTACGCAACCATGATCTCGGGGGCTCCACTGACCAGGCTCAGCGGCAGGCTCTCCATGTATCCGTCGCGAGCTTTGAATGAAACCCAGGTGGCCTGCGACTGCGGTGAGGCCATGGCCACGAGGTCGCGCAGCCGCACGCCGGTGAAGGCGCCGGTGCTCATCAGCCCGCCGCCCACGTCGTTGCTGATGCATTCCAGGGTCACGTCCTCGGTGACTGCGGGCAGGGCGCGAAGCGCGGGGAGCGACAGGCTGAGCGTGCGATTGACCATGCCGCTGACGGTGAGCTTCCAGGCCTGCCCGTCCACGGAAGGGTCGCTGAAGTTCTTGGAGACGACATAGAAGTTCTGGACGGGCGTGATCGCGGGCGAGATGCCTCGCAGCCCGGACTCGGCCGCCCTGAAGATGGCCTGGTACCAGTCGGGCCCCAGCCGGTAGGCGAGGGCGAGCACGCTGAACCCGGCAATGCCGAGGGGTAAGGCGCTCAGCACCCGCCGCCGGCCTGCATCGAGGCCGGGAGCGTCCTGGTCACCAAACTGCAGCACGACCGCATAGATGGCGAACAGCGCAGCCCACATCAGGGGAGTGGCCGGCCCGTCGTTGAGGCCCAGAAATCCAATGCCGCCGGCTGGGAGGAGGAGCACGGCGACCACCAGCCAGCCAAAGCCGCCGAACACAAAAGGAAGGTATTGAGACGTCCAGCGCAGGCTCGCCACCGAGGCGGCGCCGCCAAGCGCCCCTAGCGCGACCACCATCGCGACGATCAGCCCGAACTCCTCAACGACCTTGCCGGCGTGCTGCAGGGTGTCGATCAGGAACCCGAACACGAAGCCCGGCATCAGGGAGAGCAGCGGCTCGTTCAAAAGCTGGGGAAGGGGTCGCAGCCCCAGGATCAGGTTGGCCAGGTACATCAGCGCCACGAGGGCCAGGCCGCCGATGCAGCCCCAACCAAACCCGTGCAGCGCAGCTTGCCTGCGTGTCATAGCGACACGTTGTAACACCGGAACATGTCGTTTTCTTTACTCAAGTTGGATACGAATGGACTGTAGGGATCGCGGCGACTGGTAGCATCCTCGGGTCGGAATGGCCGCACCGATAACTCCCGAAGATCTCTATCGATTTCGCTGGATCGACCACGTTCGCCTGAGTCCTGACGGCGAGCGGGTCGCGTATCAGGTTGCCTGGGCGGACTCGAATTCGAGGCAGAACCGCAGTCGCATCGTCGTGCGGCGCCTCCTCGATCCCGAACCGATCGAGCCGACCGCCGGTGTGCTGCGCGACCACTCGCCGGAATGGTCTCCGGACGGACGCAAGCTCGCGTTCGTCAGCAAGGTCGGCGCCGCGGACCAGCTGTTTGTCATCGACCTCGCCGTAGGCGGTCCCGCCCAGCAGCTGACCTCCGTCCCTGAAGGCGTTTCGAGGCCGCAGTGGTCACCCGACGGCACGCGCCTCGCCTTCGTCGGGGTGGTCGTCTCCGATCCAGACGCCGTGGTCGACGACCCGCGCCCACCTGAAGGTCGCGAGCAGCTCCGCCGGGCGCCTGTGGCGCGCGTGGTCCGGCGGCTCGATTACAAGCACGACGGTTACGGGTACGTCGACGGCCGCTATCACCACGTGTTCGCGGTCTCCGCGACGGGTGGCGACGCCAAGCAGCTGACGGACGGGACATGGGACGTCGCGGACTTCGACTGGTCGCCCGACAGCACGCGGCTTGTCGTCTCCGGCAACGCCGAACCCGGCGCGGACCTGCAGCGGGAGCTGAACCTGTACGCGGTCGACCTCGAGGCGAACCGTGTGCGCCTTGGGGGCGGCTTCTTCCTCGGCTCGCCCATCTGGTCGCCGAAGGGGGAGCAGATCGCTTTCATCGCACCGAACGGGCTGGACGTCGGCCTGCTGGAGCGCGTTTGGATCGTGTCCCTGGGCGGGGGCGGGCCCCGCTGCCTGACCGCGGACTTCGACCTGGCGGTGAACGACAGCGTCATCAACGACATGCGGGCGGGGCACGCCACCCGGATCTGCTGGTCGTCCGAGGGCGACCGGATCTACTTCGTGGCGAGCGGACCAGGTGTGACCGGCGTCCAGTCTGTCGACCTCGAAGGCAAGGTCCGCGAGGAGATCGGCGGCCGGCGCCGCATCTACGACTTCGACTTTGCCAATGGCGTCTTTGCCTTCTGCGCCTCCGACGCAAGCAACCCCGGCGAGCTCTTCATGCTCACCCAGGGAGCCGAGGCTCGGATCACCGACCTCAACCCGTGGCTCCACGATCGGTACATCGCCGAGCCCGAGCAGCACTACTTCACCGCACCTGACGGCTGGAAGCTCGAGGGCTGGGTGCTCAAGCCGCCGGACCACGACCCGAGCCGGCTGTACCCGGCGGTCATGGAGATCCACGGGGGCCCGCACGCGCAGTACGGGTGGAGCTTCTTCCACGAGCTCCAGATCCTGGCCGGCCAGGGCTACGTCGTGTTCTACATGAACCCGCGTGGTTCGGATGGATATGGCGAGCGCTTCCGGCGGGACGTCGTGCGCGACTGGGCGGGCAAGGACTACCTCGACCTCATGAGCTCGCTCGACCAGGTGATCGAGCGGACCGGCTACATCGACGCCAACCGGCTTGGCGTCGGCGGCGGTTCGTACGGCGGCTTCATGACCAACTGGATGATCGGCCAGACAAACCGCTTCTCGGCCGCGGTGGCGATGCGCTCGATCTCCAACCTCGTGAGCGAGTACTCCCAGCACGACATCGTGCTCTGGGGCGTGCTGCAGCTTGGCCAACCACCTTGGCCCGACCTGGACGAGCTCTGGCGCCGGTCCCCGATCCGCTACGTGCAGAACATCCGCACCCCGCTGCTGCTGACCGCCGGCGAGATGGACCTCCGATGCGCCATGTCCCAGTCGGAAGAGATGTTCGGCGCGATGCGCCTGCTGGGCAAGACGGTCGAGCTCGTGCGGTTCCCAGAAGAGTCGCACGACATTTCTCGCAACGGGCGCCCAGACCGGCGGGTGGAGCGACTGAGGCGAATCGGGGGCTGGTACGAGCGGTTCCTGGGCACGTCGTCAGTCGATCGACCGGCGCCGGAGGAGGAGACGCAGCTGCTGCCCGTCCCCGCCGAAGCTCCGCGGGAGTGGGCGAAGACGATCGCGATCGAAACCCGGCCGCCCGACACCAAGCCGGTCGAAGAGCCGACCGCGCCCGTCGCGATAGTCGATGAGCCGGAGGTGATCCAGCCCACCGTTTCCGAGTTCGCGACGGCGGCGGCGCCCATCGTCGAACCCGAAGCCCTCCCTGACCTGCCCGGTCCAGGTGGAGAGGAAGAAGAGCCCCTGGCCGAGCCGGAACTTACGGCCGCCGGTCCAGCCGAGACGGCTGAGCCCGAGCCTGACGTGGTCCCCCAGCCTGAGCCCGAACCCGAGCCGGTGGTCGCCGAGACCGAGCCCGTGCTGACGGCGTTCGACCAGCCGGCGGCGGAGCTTGAACCCGAGCCTGTGATCGCCGAGACCGAGCCTGAGCCGACGGCTTTCGACGAACCCGCGCCGCAGCCCGAAGTGGCGGCGTCGGAACCCCCACCCGAACCTGCGCCGGTCGAAGAGCCGGTGAAGGCGGAGGCACCCGAGTTGGAGCGCGAGCCCCTGACGCCGCCGGAGCCCGAGCCCGCCGAGGTCGCTCCTTACGCCGAGCATCAGGCCCAGGCCGCGCCGGACGTGCACTCCACCCTCGTGGCGTGGCCGTCGAGCACCCCATCCGCACCGGAAAACGGCTCCTCGGCTCAGGCCGGCTCGTTCGAGGAAGCAACGTCGGTCATCCCGGTCTGGCAGCAGACCGACCCGAACGCCGACTCGAAGCGGACCGTGTCGCTGCAGGCGATGCCGCCCGAGGAGGTCGCGTCCGGATCCGGCTTCGCCGCGCTCCTCACGTTCGAGTCAGGTCCGTTTGCGGGCCGCATCGTGGCGTTGCCGAGTCAGATGGTGAGCATCGGCCGCGCGCCGGACAACGACGTCGTGGTCGGCGATCCGGCCACCTCCGGCCATCACGGCCGCATCGAGGTGCGCGCGGGCTCCTTCTGGATCAGCGACCTGGGCAGCACCAACGGCACGCTCGTGAACGGCGAGCCGGTGCTCGAAAAGCAGCTCTCCGACAACGACATGATCGCCATCGGGCAGAACACGGTTCGCTTCACCCTGGAAGCCTAGGCACGACACCAAACTTGGCCTCGGTCGTCGAGATCTGGCGATACCCGGTGAAGTCGATGGCCGGCGAGCGCCTGGACTCGTGCATGGTCACCGACCTCGGATTGGAAGGCGACCGCAGGTGGGCTTTCATCGATCAATCCCCAAACCGCCTTGGCAAGTGGTTCAACATCAAGCAGCATTCGCCGCTCATGACCTACCGGGCTCGGCTGGTCGGTGGCGAGCTCGACCTGGTCGCACCCGACGGATCGAGCGTCGACCTGGACGCGGACCTGGTGCGAAGGTTCGAGACCGATTCGGAAAGGCCGCTGCAGCTGCGCGAGCTTAGCGGCGGAAACTTCGACGACTCGCACGTCCTCATCGTCAACCTCGCCTCGGTGGCGGCGTTCGAGCGCGAAGTCGGGATGCGGCTCGACCATCGCCGCTTTCGCGCGAACCTCTACGTCGACGGGCTGGAGCCCGAAGCAGAGTTGGGCTGGCTGGGTCGCGTCATCAAGGCTGGTGACGCCGAGCTCGAGGTGACGAGTCGCTGCGAGCGATGCAAGGTCATAACCATGGACCCCGACACGACCGAGGCGACCCCCGAGGTCCTGCGCGTCCTGGTCGAGCGGCACGACGAGCGGATGGGCATGTACTGCCGGGTCTTGAAGCCTGGGCGGGTGGCCGTCGGCGATCTGGTGGGGTAGGTAACCTTCTCGACGGACGGTTTCCGGTTCACCAGGAGGTCAAATGGGGGTCAGCGCTTTCTCGGACGAATGGGCCAGGCAGTTCAAAGACGAGGTCAACCGGTCCAGCACGTACAAGTCGGCCGCCAAGGGGTGGAAGTGGAGCGTCGGCCTGGTCGTGGAGGCGGAGCCGGACAAGAACTTTCCCGAGTCGAAGGGCGTGGTGATGGACCTGTTCGACGGCTCGGCGCGCGACATCACGGTCGGCACCGCAGCGGATGCCCAAAAATGCGATTTCGTCATCACCGCGCCCTACACACGGTGGAAGCAGGTCGCGACCAAAGAGCTCGACGCCACAAAGGGAATCCTGCAGGGCAAGCTGAAGCTGAAGGGCGACCTGCCGACCATCGTGCGCTACACCAAGGCGTCGCAGGAGATGACCGAGTGCACGACGCGGGTCCCGGTCGAATGGCCCGACGAAAAATAGAAACGGACAAGGCGGTCGACTACGCCGATCCGGAGCCGAGCGCGTTTGCGTCGATGCTTGGCGGCCTGATCGACGCGAACATCGCGAACAGTCCGGCGAAGCGCAAGGACTTCGATGAGCTCGGCGCGCGAGTGGGCATCTGGGTCACCGACATCGACGAAGGCGTGACGCTCGAATTTCACCGCGGCTCGCTGATCGTCCACAACGGGTTGAAGCCAAAGCGCGACATCACCATTCGCGCCGAGGCGGAGACCGTGATGAACCTCAGCAACCTGCGGATCGGTCTGTTCGGCATGCCCGTCTACTACGACGAAGTGGGGCGCGGGGTGGCGGCGAAGCTGGTCCAGCGCAAGCTGCGTATCGATGGCATGCTCGGCAACATCGCGACCGTGAACACCGTGACGCGCATCTTCTCCGTGCGATGAAGCTCACCGTGGTCGGCGCGGGAAGCATGGGCGCGCAGATCGCGCAGCAGGCTGCTCTGCACGGCATCGAGGTGGCGCTGCACGACAAGGACGGGACCCAGCTGCAGAGAGCCCTCGAGTCGAACCGGGGGCACCTTGCGCGTCGGGTGGAGAAGGGCAAGCTCTCGAAGCAGGAAGCGGAGGCCGCAGTGAATCGAGTCCACGCCACCACCGACCTGGGCGAGGCAACAGATCGGGCGGCGTTCGTCATCGAGGCTGTGTTCGAAGACCTGGAGCTGAAACGCTCGATCTTCCGCGAGCTCGACGAGGTGACCCGCGCGGACGCCGTCCTGGCGAGCAACTCTTCGACCATGGGCATCAGCAAGATCTCGGACGTCACACGGCGGCCAGACCGCTGCCTGAACATGCATTTCTTCTACCCCGTCCTGGTGATGGACCTGGTCGAGATCGTTCGCGGTCCGCTGACCTCGGACGAGACGGTCGAGCGCGCGACGGTGCTCGCTCGCGAGATGGCGCGCACGCCCGTGCTTTTGAACAAGGAGATCGACGGCTTCATCGTCAACCGCATCCTGCACGCGGCGACGCAGGAGGCCTACCGGCTGCTCGATGCCGGTGTCGCCTCATTCCAAGACATCGACACGGCTGTGGAGAAGGGCCTGAACTGGCCGATGGGGCCGTTTCGACTCGGGGACTTCAGCGGCCTGGACGTCACCTACAACGCCCGCCTGCACATGTACCGCGTCACCGGCGACGAGCGCTACAAGCCGTCGCCGCAGCTCGAGGCCAAGGTCCGGGCGGGCAAGCTCGGGCGGAAGACCGGCGAGGGCTGGTACACCTACTAGAACATGCGGCTGCATCATGTCGGCGTCGCGGTTGCCGACCTCGAGCCGGCGATCGAGATGTACACGTCGCTGTTCGGGGCTGAGCTCACGCATCGCGCCAGCAGTGAGAAGGACGGGCTCGAGGCGGCCTTTCTACAGATGGGCGATGCCGAGATCGAGCTGCTGGCGCCTCTGCGCGACGACTCGGCCGTCGGCAAGTTTCTCGCCAAGCGTGGGCCGGGCATGCATCACGTCGCCTACGCCGTCGCCGATATCCGCCAGGCCATGGCCGACGCGCTGTCGGCCGGCATGGAGCTCATCGACGCCGAGCCGCGCATGGGCATGCACGGCACGTTGATCGCATTCGTGCATCCGAAGAGTGTCGGCGGCGTGCTGACGGAGTTCGTCGAGACATGACCGACCGTCGCGACAGGGGGGAGTCCCCCCTCAGAAACGACAGCGGCATCCCGCTGAAGCCGGTTTACTCGGCGGAGGATCGGAGCAGCGAGGAACCGCCTCCGGGCACATTCCCATACACGCGGGGCATCCACAAAGACATGTATCGCGGCCGCCTGTGGACCATGCGCCAGTACGCAGGCTTCGGCACAGCGGCGGAATCCAACAAGCGCTACCGCTACCTGCTCGACCAGGGCCAGACCGGGCTCTCTGTCGCCTTCGACCTGCCCACCCAGATCGGCTATGACTCGGACGACCCCATGGCCAACGGCGAGGTCGGCAAGGTCGGTGTCGCGATCGACTCGCTCGAGGACATGGAGGTCCTGCTTAACGGCATACCCCTGGACAGGGTCTCGACGTCGATGACGATCAATGCCACCGCGGCGATGCTGCTGCTGCTCTATCAGCTCGTGGCGGAGAAGCAGGGAAGCCCGCCGGAAAAGATCACCGGCACGGTCCAGAACGACATCCTCAAGGAGTACGCGGCGCGCGGCACCTACATCTTTCCGCCCAGGCCCTCGATGCGCCTGATCACCGACCTGTTCGCTTATTGCGCACGCGAGCTGCCGAACTGGAACACCATCTCGATCTCCGGGTATCACATGCGCGAGGCGGGGTCGACAGCTGCCGAGGAGATCGCCCTCACGCTCAGCCACGCCATCGCCTATGTCGAGGCGGCGCAGGCGGTCGGGCTCGCGGTGGACGACTTTGCGCCGCGCGTCTCCTTCTTTTTTGCCTGCCACATGGATTTTTTCGAGGAGGTCGCGAAGTTCCGCGCCGCGCGCCGGATGTGGGCGCGCATCATGCGCGATCGATTCCACGCGCGGGACGAGCGCTCGCAGGCGCTGCGCTTCCACACCCAGACCGGGGGCGTGACGCTGACCGCGCAGCAGCCGCTCAACAACGTCGTTCGCACAACGCTCGAAGCGATGAGCGCGGTTCTCGGCGGGACGCAGTCGCTGCATACCAACGCCTACGACGAGGCGCTCGGGCTGCCCTCGCAGAGCGCGGCCGAGATCGCGTTGCGCACGCAGCAGGTGATCGGCTTCGAATCCGCGGTCCCGTACGTGGCCGATCCTCTGGGAGGTTCCTTCTACGTCGAGGGCCTGACCGATCGCGTCGAGGACGAGGCGCAGGCGATCATGGCCGAGATCGATGAGCTCGGCGGCGCGGTCGCATGCATCGAGTCGGGCTGGACGCAACGCCGCATCGCGGACAGCGCGTACCGGCTGCAGAGGCGCATCGAATCGGGCGAGCGAGTCGTGGTGGGCGTCAACCGCTACACCGAGACCGATGCACGCCCGATCGACATCATGAAGATCAGCCCGCGCCACCAGGTCGCTCAGGCGCGGGCGTTGAAGAAGCTGCGCGCGGGGCGCTCAAAGCCCGTTGTCGAGCACCATCTCGCGGAGATCGAGCGGGCGGCGCGCGGCACGGACAACTTGATGCCGCCCCTGAAGGCGGCGCTGGCCGATTACGTGACGATCGGCGAGTGCTGCGCCGTGTTGCGCGCAGTGTTCGGCGAATACCACCCTGGGGAGGCGGCGTGATGAACGAGTACCCCGCAGTGATCCCGATGATCGCGTACGAGAATGGACCGGCGGCGATGGACTGGCTCGCCCGGGCGTTCGGATTTCGCGAACGCGCCCGGATGCTGGGCGAGAACGGCCGGCTGAGCCACGGCGAGATGGAGGCCGGCGACGGCATGATCATGCTCGCCACCCCTTCGCCCCACTATCGCGGGCCGAAGCATCACCGCGAGGAATGCGAGCAGGCTCAGCGCTGGTCCGAGGTCCCGTACATCATCGACGGCGTGCTCGTCTACGTCGACGATGTCGACGCACACTTTCACCGGGCGAAAGAAGCCGGCGCGCGGATTCTGTCTCCGGTCGAGCAGGGCCAGGAGGGCAAGCGGTACCGCGTCGAAGACATCGAGGGGCATCGCTGGATGTTCATGCAGAGGACGTGAGCACTCCGCCCCGGCCCCGCAAGATCGACCCCCTCAACGACCTCCGCCGGCGCAAGTATGAAGCCGGACACGGCGATGCCGAGGCCTTCAACCGGCAGCACGCCAAGGGCAAGCTGACCGCCCGCGAACGAATCGCACGACTCGTCGACCGCAACTCGTTCGAGGAGATCGACCTGTTCGCGAGGCACCAGGACGGCGTAGCCGGAGACGGAGTCGTGACCGGGATGGCGAAGATCGACGGCCGCGACGTGATGCTGTTCAGCCACGACGCGAGCGTCTTCGGCGGCTCCCTGGGCGAGGTCTTCGCCGAAAAGGTGATCAAGGTGATGGACGTCGCCCTCGGCAGCCGGATCCCGATCATCGGGATCAATGACTCCGGCGGCGCCCGGATCCAGGAAGGCGTCGTGTCGCTCGCGGGTTACGCGGAGATCTTCTGGCGCAACGTCGAGGCAAGCGGCCTCATCCCCCAGTTGAGCCTGATCCTGGGCCCGTGCACCGGCGGCGCGGTCTACTCGCCGGCCATAACCGACTTCACGTTCATGGTCCACGGCGTCGGATACATGTTCATCACGGGCCCGGAGGTCGTCCGCGTGACGACGGGCGAGGATGTCACGTTCGATTCCCTCGGCGGGGCTGAGGTGCACAACGTCCGGTCCGGCGTCGCCCACTTCCTCGCGGAGAGCGAGGAGGAGTGTTTCACCCAGGTCCGCAAGCTCTTCAAGTACATCCCGCAGAGCTGTGAGGAGACCCCACCCCTGGTGGACGCGACAGACGACCCGGAGCGGGCCGCGCCGGGCCTCGCCACGATCATTCCCGACAACCCGAAGGAGCCGTACGACATCAAGGAAGTCATCGGGATGGTGGTCGACCACGGCGAGTTTTTCGAGGTGCAGCCGTTCTTCGCGATGAACCTGGTGGTCGGGTTCGCGCACCTCGACGGCAAACCCGTTGGCGTGGTGGCGAACCAGCCGAAGGTGATGGCCGGGGCGCTGGACATCAACGCCTCCGACAAAGGCGCGCGCTTCGTGCGCTTCTGCGACGCGTTCAACATCCCGCTCGTCACGTTCGTTGACGTGCCGGGCTTCCTACCGGGGACGGCGCAGGAGTACGGCGGCATCATCCGCCATGGGGCCAAGCTGCTGTACGCGTTCAGCGAAGCGACGGTGCCGAAGCTGACGGTGATCACGCGCAAGGCCTACGGCGGCGCCTACTGCGTCATGTGCTCGAAGCACATCCGGGCGGATTTCAACGTCGCGTGGCCGACGGCGGAGATAGCCGTCATGGGGCCCGAGGGCGCGGTGAACATCCTTTTCCGCCGCGAGCTGGCGGCCGGCTCCGCGCAGCGCAGTGAGCTGGTCAGCGACTACACAGAGCGGTTTGCCAACCCATACATCGCCGCCGAGCGCGGCTACATCGACGACGTGATCGAGCCAGGTCGAACCAGGGCCGAGCTCATCCGCGCGCTCCGCATCGCCATGCGCAAGGAGCGCCGCCGCAGCCCCCGATGGCACGGCAATATACCTCTCTAATTGATCCGGCTCGAGCGCTGGACCGACGAGGACATGCCGCTGCTGGTGGGGCTCAACGCGCCGGAGATGACTGAGCATCTGGGCGGCCCCGAGACTCCCGAGCAGCTGGAAAAGCGCCACCGTCGCTACGTGGCCGCCGTCGATTCCGACGCGGCGCACATCTTCAAAGTCGTTCTGCTTCCGGAGGGTGTGCCGGTTGGCGGGGTGAACTTCTGGGAGCGGGACTGGGAGGGCGAGCCCGTGCTCGAGATAGGATGGGGAATCCTGCCCCAATATCAGGGCCGCGGCATCGCGTCGGCGGCGGTTGCGCAGGCCATCGAGCAGGCTCGAGCCACCTCCAGGCGCGCCGCCGTCCATGCGTTCCCCTCGGTCGACAACGCGCCGTCCAACGGCATCTGCCGCAAGCTCGGCTTCGAGCTCCTTGGCGAATGCGATTTCGAGTACCCGCCGGGTCACCCCATGCGGTGCAACGACTGGCGCCTCAGCCTCCGCCAATACACTTAGCCGATGCCGAGGCAGGACGCACAGGGTCGTTGGATCAGCGACGACGGCCTGCAGTACTGGGATGGGACCGCCTGGCGGCCGGTCGGCGTGCAGGCAGCGCCCAAGCGCGGCATCTCTGCCCTCCCAGCTGTGCTGATCGGTTGCGGGTTCGCGCTCGTGATCGTGCTGGTGGTCGGCATCGGCCTGACCGTTTTTGCCTTGAACAGCCCCGACTTCCAGCGCAGCTTCTGCAACAGCTATGTCAACAGCGACAGCAACCTGACGTGCCCATTCCACCCTTCGCCATAACGTGAAGCTCCTCGAGTACCAGGCCAAAGAGGTGCTCGCATCTCTTGGCGTTGCCATCCCTCCGGGTGAGGTCGCCCGCACCGCGGACGAGGCCGCGGCGGCCTGCGCCAGGCTCGGCCCGGTCGCGGTCAAGGCTCAGGTGCCGGTCGGCGGGCGGGGCAAGGCGGGTGGGATCAAGCTGGCCCGCACCCCCGACGATGCTCGAGCGGCCGCCGACCAGATCATCGGCATGGACATCAAAGGCTTCAAGGTTCCGCTGGTCTACTGCGAAGTTGCGCTCGAGATCGAGCGCGAGATCTACCTGGGATTCACCGTCGACCGCGACGCGCGCGCCAACATCCTGATGCTCTCGGCGAAGGGAGGCATGGATATCGAGCAGGTGGCCGAAGAGTCGCCCGACTCGATCGCTCGCCTGTATCCCAATCCATGGCGCGGACCGCTGGACTTCGAGCTGACCCGACTGGTTTTCGAGGCCGGGCTGGGTGAGCTCGGGCGGCCGCTGACCGCGCTGATCAAGAAGCTGTATCGGGCCATCCCCGACTACGACGCCCTGACGGCCGAGATCAACCCAGTCGTCGTGACCAAGAAGGGCGAGGTAATCGCGGGCGACGCCAAGCTCGAGATCGACGACAACGCGGCCTGGCGCCACAAGGACCTGGAGCAGAGATACGGCGCTCTGATCGAGGGAGACCCGTACGAGGTCGAAGCCAAGAAGCGAAGCCTCACCTACGTTTCGCTCGACGGAGACATCGGGATCATCGGCAACGGCGCCGGCCTGTGCATGAGCACGCTCGACCTCGTCCAGCGCGCCGGAGGCAAGCCCGCGAACTTCTGCGACATCGGTGGCGGCGCCAAGGCGGAGGTGGTCGAGAACGCCCTCGCGGTGATCCTCATGAACCCGAAGGTCAGGGGCGTCGTCATCAACGTGTTCGGCGGCATCACCCGCGGCGACGAGGTTGCGAAGGGAATCATCACCGCTCGCGACAACCTGAGCATGAAGCTGCCGCTGGTGGTGCGCCTGAGCGGAACCAACGAAGAGGAGGGACGCGAGATCCTCAAGCGAGACGGCATCGAGCCTGGCGTCAACGCTTGGGCGGCGGCTCAAAAGATCGTCGAGTTGACCCG
>Ga0209806_1001857_pt1 | contig 13552 bp, 9 predicted proteins | sample GraSoiAngelo_152_FD_186166 | JGI IMG/M metagenome (GOLD analysis project Ga0209806, IMG submission 186166) | Grasslands soil microbial communities from the Angelo Coastal Reserve, California, USA - 14_1009_12_30cm (SPAdes) (version 2) | ecosystem: Environmental > Terrestrial > Soil > Grasslands ... | reverse complement strand
TGCCGAAACAGCGCTCGGAAACAGAAATCGCAGACGGCATTCCAGTCACTTACGTTCCTGCGCGTAACACCATTTTTCTGGCTTACGCGCTTGGCTGGGCGGAAGTGATTCAAGCCGCTGACATTTTTCTCGGTGTAAATGCAATCGATTACAGCGGCTACCCTGATTGCCGTCCGGAATTCATCGAAGCGTTCCAGACCGTCGCCAATGTTGGAACTAAAGCCGGCGTGGAAGGCAGACGCTTTCAGATTCACACCCCGCTGATCAAATTCTCCAAAGCCGAAATCATCCGTAAAGCCGTGAAGCTCGGCGTCGATTTGTCGCTTACCCACAGCTGTTACGATCCATCGCCGGATGGTCTTGCCTGCGGCGAATGCGATTCCTGTCTCCTGCGGCTCAAAGGCTTTCGCGAAGCCGGAATACAGGATCCGATTCGTTATGCGAAATAGGCCGTTCTTGTTATGTTCGGCGAAGCGAAACATCTCTGGCTGTTGGGCTCGGTAATTGTAGAAAGGAATGACTGAGATTCTTCGCTTCGCTCAGAATGACAACCTGCAGGGAACCCTAATGACAACGGTGCTCCAGAAATTGAACGGGAAAAGCTGCGCAACGCTTCGATGAAGCCCCTGTTTCGAATTTTTGAACTCTCCAAAAGCGAGCAGCGCGTCGTTCTCATCGTGATGTTTGCTTTGATCACGGTAGTTTTCGTCGGATACGAACGCCGATTGCATAGCGTTCACCTTCGCCCTCCGGCCCCGCCGGAGGCCAAAACAACTCCAGGTCCCGTCCAAACCGAGGAGGGGCAGTAGCGTCTATTCTTCAACGAGACCGGGAATTCGACCGTAGCCGACAAAGACCGGACTGATTTTGGCATCGCCGCTGTTGGGTGGCGGCGGCATTTTGAAATCGAAAACGCTGACGCCCCAGCGTTGTTTGCCGTCATAAGTGCGACCGTCGCTTGATCCGATCATGACCCGCTTTTTCGTTCGTTTTTCACGGCCCAGGTAAATCATCGTGTGCGTGATCGGTGGGTCGCGATCAATATTATAAGTGCCGCGCCAGAAGAGCAGGTCGCCCGGCTTGAGAGCGTCGAGTTCAAACGAGTCTTCCTTCCGGCTCAAGACCGCGTTGAAATCTCCCGCTTTGCGCACCCAGACGTATTGCTGGCTCGAATCACGCGGCACATCTTCGAACCCGTTTTCCCTCAGAAGATAATAAATGAAGCCGGAGCAATCCATTCCGCCGTTTGCTGGATCGGCGGAGCCGTATGTATAACCGAGATTCTGCTTTGTTAGCTCGAGGCCGGCATCGAGAATTTGGCGAACTTTCGATGGATAGCTGTCGTAACCTGAAATCTCATCGGGCGAAAGAGTGACGTTAGGCGCGCCTCTTTTTTCCGCAGCAGGACGCGGCGAACGCGAGGGGCTTGGGGTTTCAGTTGGACTTGGAACCGGGCTCTCTTCGGGAGTGGTTGTCGGCGTCGGAGACACTCGTTTGCGCTTCGATTTGGACTTCGGTGTCGGACTCGGAGAAGGAGTCGGTGAAATCTTCTTGTGTCGTGGCGAAGCTGCGGGCGATGGGCTGGGTGTCGTTTTCTTTGCGGAGCGTTTCCGATGTTTGCTGGGGGCCGGCGTAGGTGTGGCGAAAATCTTTTTGATCTTTGTGCCTAACGAGTCTTCAGCAGCATTCGCGGCGTGGAGCGCTCCAAATGAAATCGCGGCGATTAGAAGCCCGCGAAATATTGGTTGGGAGACCGCCAAAATTGTAGGGCGTTTGACTCGTTCGCTCCCGCTCTCTCGCCCGGGCGGGCTGCCCGTCCATGTCGCTCGCATCCCCGCGGCTCCATTCTGGGAAACGCCGTCAGCGCCGGCGTCTGACACAGACGACCTCCAATTCGCGTTCTGGTTTCTGATCGGATGAATTTTAGTCGCGGAAAACAATCAGTGAGCGAGCTCCTGAAGAATTGCTTTATTGAGGCGAATCCCGCCCTCGAAATTTTCGAGAGGAAAATTTTCATTAGGCGAATGTGCGCGGCAATCGGCCAGCGCGAGTCCCATGAGCAGCGTTTCGATGCCCAGGATGCCACGGAACTGTGAGACAATGGGAATGCTGCCGCCTTCGCGAATGAGCGCCGGGTCGTGATCGAATGCTTTACGCAATGCGCGTTGCGCGGCTTCGCCGAGCGGCGAATGCGGGTCGGTAAGATACCAGGGGCCGCTGTGTCCGTCGGTAATTTCTATTGTAACGCCTTTGAGCAGATTTTTTCGTAAATGCGCTCTTGCCAGCTTGAGAATTTCGTCGCCTTCCTGTTCAGGAACGAGACGGAAAGTCAGTTTCGCCATCGCATGACTGGCGATGACTGTCTTTGTCCCCTGTCCCTGATATCCTCCGCCGATTCCATTGATCTCGGCTGTTGGTCTAGCCCAGATGCGCTCGAGCGAATTGTAACCGCCCTCGCCAAAAAGTTCGGGGACGCCTGTTTCCTTGAGGATCAGTTTGTCGCCATCGACTGGAAGTTTGCGCCACGCTTCGCGCTCCCAATTCTCCAACGGTTTAACGCGATCATAGAAGCCCGCGATGGCCACGCGGCCTTCGCGATCATGAAGCGTGGCTAGCAGTTGCGCTAACGCGGTGATTGGATTGGCAACGGCGCCTCCAAAAATACCGGAATGCAAGTCCATCTTTGGTCCGGTCACTTTGATTTCGAGAGCGGTTACCCCGCGCAAGCCGTAGCTCAACGTTGGTACGCCGCGCTCGATCATTCCGGTATCTGAGACCACTGCGACGTCGCACTTCAGTGCATCGCGATTTTCGCTTAGAAAACCGCCAAGATTTGCGCTGCCAATTTCCTCTTCGCCTTCGATCACCAGATGCAAGTTCACCGGTAAATCGTGATCTTGTTCGATAGTTTCCTGAATCCCGAGAATGTGTGAAAGGATCTGGCCCTTATTGTCCGTAGCGCCGCGCGCAAAGACGTAACCGTTTTTTAAAACGGGTTCGAACGGCGGCGAATCCCAGAGCTCCAGAGGATCGGGCGGTTGCACATCGTAATGCCCATAAATCAAAACCGTGCGACGCCCGGGCTGATGTTTGTTGCGTGCCCAAACGATGGGATGCCCGCGCGTGGGAACAAGCTTTGTCTCCAGACCAATACTGGTGAGTTTTTCCACCAGCCATCGTGCGCACTCCTCCAGTTTTTGCTTGTACTGATCGTCCGTCGAGACACTCGGAAAACGCAGGAAGGAATAATACTCCTCGAGGTAATTTTCACGCATGGCCACAAGCTAATCGGTTTTCAGAGTTTGCCTACGCTTTCCGTCGAACCTGGCCGCGGACGAGATAAACGACTGACGCAACAGCCAGCACGACTCCAGTGACGACAAATTCGCGAGCAGTCGCATGGACGAGGATCCAAAGAATCGCAACGATTGCTAGGACAGGTACAATGTTCATTCCAGGAAAATTGAATGGCTGAGCGCCATCGGCTCGCACATCGCGTTGCACCAAGACCCAGCACGCGGCGCAGCAAAGCAGATACATTAACAACACCGCGACGTTCGAAAGCACCGCCAACTTTTCAAAGGTGCCGCTAATCGACAGCAAAAAGGCGAGCGTCGCGTAAGTCATGATCGCGACATCCGGCGATCGATAGCGCGGATGAACGTGCGCGAAAAACTGCGGTAACGCGCCATCCCGTCCGAAAGCAAAGATCATACGTGGTGAACTCAGGATGTCGCTGGTCACAAAACCAAAAGCCGAGATGGTGGCCCCAGTCAGAAGGATCGTGCGGCCTAAATTGCCGAGAAATTTCGCCGCTGATTCTGCGAGGGGCGCGTCAGGATGATTCGCAAGATCAGCGCCGAGTGTTCCCTGCCCTACGATTTGGATCAGGATGTAGATAACCGTCGTAATGACAAGCGCGAGATAGGCGGAGCGCGGAACAGTGCGCGCCGGATTCTTCACTTCACCGCTCGGAATCAATGCCACCTCGATTCCGACGAAAGCAAAAATCAAAAGAATAACGGCATCGCCTAACGACTTGCTACCGGGCCAGCCGCTCCACGCAAGGTTCGGCGGATGAATAAAAAATATTCCCACGCAAACGAACAGCAGCAGGGGCAGAAGCTTCGCTACCGTGATCACGGTCACCGCACCGGCGCCTTCGCGCACACCGCGGATGTTGATGAGCACTAGCGAACCGTAAACGCCGAGCATGACGACAATGCGCATCACGGGACTGCCGAGGAATGGAACGACGAGCGCAACCGAATTCGCGAGGACGTTCACGACGCCAGCAACTGCGCCGAGCGCCGTTAGAAAATAAAGCATGCCGGCGAGAAAGCCGACGTAACGACCAAACGCGACTTCGACATATGCGTAAAGACCCCCGGTCAACGACACGCGACTACCGGCGATCGCGAAACAAGTGACGAACAACACCATCGCAATCGCACAACAAACAAATGCGAGTGGCGCAGCGGGTCCCAAACCTCTCGCGACTGTCGCTGGGATCACAAAAATTCCTGCACCGATGGTCGAGCTAACAATATTTGCAGTGAGAGCCGGAATCCCAATTCCGCGGACCAACTGATGGTCGACACGCTCCGCTTGTTCGATCGACAGCGTCGCTTCTTCGGCCATTGGGGCATCCTGCGTGATTCAGTTGTCCAAGGCAAGAGTGCGAGCTAAGCTTCGCGACCCAAGAGGGCGTTTTTCGATGGCGGGTATTTGTAACGTGGCATGTGCGGAGGGACACCTCTCTCTGACGAAAAAGAGGGTCAGGACCGCCCCCAAGAGGCAGCAACTTGTCCCAATCCCCCAACTTAATGCTCTCCCCTTATCCCTACGGAGGGACGCGAAGCGCAAGCGTCTGCGTCAGTTCGGTTTCACCCGACCGAGCACGGGGAGCTCGCAACCCCCAACATCCTGTGGCTGGCTAGGGTCGAAAGCCCTTCAAATTGTGTGTTTTTCGCTTGTCACCCTTACGCGCCTGCTGTATTGACCTCCACAGGCCCGAGGTTTGGCCTATCATGCATTTACAATCGCTCGAGCTGCTCGGCTTCAAATCGTTCGCCGACAAAACGCTTCTTAATTTTCATGAAGGTGTCACTGCTATTGTTGGCCCGAACGGTTGCGGAAAGTCGAACGTGCTCGATGCCGTTCGCTGGGTACTTGGCGAGCAATCTGCAAAATCTTTGCGCGGCGATGAGATGGCGGATGTGATTTTCGATGGCAGCGAGACGCGCAAGCCTATTGGCTTCGCCGAGGTCTCTCTGACCTTCACCGATTGCGCTGAAGAACTCGGTATCGACTGGCACGACGTTCGTGTAACGCGTCGTGTCTATCGCGATGGCAATTCCGAGTACCTCCTGAACAAAACCTTGTGTCGACTTCGCGATATTCAAAGTCTATTCGCCGACACCGGCATTGCGCGCTCCGCGTACTCAATGATGGAACAGGGCAAGATCGATATGATCCTGAGTTCGCGCCCTGAAGATCGACGCGCAGTGTTTGAGGAGGCAGCCGGGGTCACAAAATACAAGACGCAAAAACGCGAGGCGCTACGCAAGCTGGAAGCGACCGATGCAAATCTCCTGCGCATTGGCGACATCATTAAGGAAGTAAAACGTCAAATCGGGTCGTTGCAGCGCCAGGCGGGCAAAGCAAGGCGTTACCAGGCATTGCACGACGATCTTCGCGTCCTTGATACGCATTATTCGCGCAAGCAACTCGAGGGGCTCGAAACGGATCTCGCCCATTGCCAGGCTGAGATTGCGCGCCTCGGCGAATCAGAAGATTTGGCTCGCGCCAAAATCGAAGCGGACGAAAACGAGTTGGCCGAGCAGCGCAACGCTTTGGAAGAGATCGATGCCCGAATTGCGGGCAGCCGCAGTGAACTCCAGCATCTTGAGAGCGAAATTAATGCGCATCGAAATCGAATCCAATTCAATCGGCAGCGGGCCGAGGAACTGAACGAACTGATCGAACGTTCCCGAAACGATATTGCTGTTGCTGAAACTAAACGCGAACAGCAAAGCAAAGAAATTCAACAGGCGAACGCGCTGATTGAAAAGACGAGCGAGGCTTTGCAGACCAAAGAAACGGAACTAAATCAACTTACGGGACGACTCTCGGACCTTCGCACCGAGAGAAGCGAGCATGAATCGAAACTCGAGACGCTGGAAAAAGCAGCGTCAGAAATCGAGAGCCGAATCGCCGACCTGGAGGATGAGATTTCCGGACTTAAAATTCGCCGTGAAACGACAGAGGAGAATCGGCGCGGTTTAGATACCGCGATTTCCAACATAGAGACCGCCCGCACCCGAATCCAGGACGACACCAACGCTGCACGGGCGGCGGCCGAGAATCTCCAGAACAAACTCGATCGCTGTCGAGGCGCTGTTCAGAGTAGCGAGGAGACGCTGCGACACCATCAACAACGTGTCGCCAGCACAGAGAAAGAGCTCGCCGCCATTGAGCGCGGCCAGGCAGAAAAAGAATCGCGTCTTGAAATTCTTCGTCAGCTCAACGAAGAGGGCGAGGGTCTTGGGGAGGGTTCCCAAGCCGTGCTTAAGGGCCTGCATCCCGCCGTCGCGGGACGAATCAAGCCTGCCTTGGCGGGCGCTTTGGTTGCGAATCTCGACGTGGATCAGAATTTCATTCCGGCGATAGAAGCTGCGCTGGGCCGAAATTTGCAGGCGATCGTGCTAAATGATGCACAATTGGCGCCCGAAATTATTGCGGCTTTGAAAGAGAAGAAACTCGGTCAGGCGGCGCTGGTCATTCCACAACTCGGTAATGGCACAACAAAAGAGCGAGTAAAACGGGCTCCTGAAAAATCGCTCGGTTGGGCGATTGACAAAGTGAAAGCGCCGGAGCCGATCGCATCGCTTGTTGCACAATTGCTTCACGATGTTGCAATCTTTCAGAATCTCGATGACGCCCTGGCTGCGAAGAAAAAGCACAGCGAAATCGCTGCTGCCACGGTGGATGGCGAATTGATTTCGACCGAGGGAGTTGTGTTTGGTGGGAGCAGGGAAACATCGGCGGATTCTCTACTCGAACGCAAAGCGCGAATGTCCGCGCTGGACAGGGAGTGTTCTGAGATCCGTAAGCAACGGGACGCTCTGCTTAAAGAATGCAACGACGCCAGAGCGGCGCTGGAAAAAGCGGGCGGCGAGTTGGAAGAAGCCCGTCGAGATTACGAAACGGCGGAACGTGAAAAATCTGATTGCGACAACCGAATTCTTTTTCTTACGCGAGAACTGCAAGAGGGCGAACAAAAGCAGGCCCAGGTTCGCTCTGAGCAAACTACGCTGGTCCGACAAATCCAGGCCGCAGACGAACGGATTGCAAAACTGGAAGACGAATTGGCTGGAGAACAGGCGACGCTGGCTGCTAACCAAGCCGAGCAAGAGATATTGCGGGCTGCGCAGGACGATGTCGCGAAGCGCGGAAACGAGGCAATAGAGCAACTGAACGAATTGCGTCTTACCGCCGCCACCGAGCGACAGCGTTACGAACATCTTATCGCGCAGCGCCAGCCGATGAGCGCGCGTGACGCGGAACTTGGGGACGCAATCGCGGCACGCCAGGCTGAGATCATCAACTTCGAGAAGCGGCTGACCACGCAGGCGGAAGAATCGCGAACGGCCGAATCAGCCATCGAGAAACAAACCGGGCAACGTGCGGTTCTTGAGGGAGCGTTAGCCTCGCTCATTGAACAGCGCAGGGAGCGCTCGACAACGATGAACGAAGCGGAGTCGAATCTGCGCACAATTCGAAACTCGTTGAATGATCTGCGCGACTCGCGTTCCAAAGAACAAGTGCGCCAGGCAGAACTGCAGTTGAAGATCGATAATCTCACCGAACGCGTTTCACGCCGATATCAAATCAATTTGCGCGAATTTAGCCAGGACCAGGCTGCGTTTGAAAAAACTCTGCGAGCGCAATTGAAACGCAATGACAAAGTGGAGGGCGGAGCGGCTGCGATGCCGGGCTCGCCGGAGCTCGCCCCTCCTGATGTCGAACAGCTTATTAGCGACCTTCGAACGCAACTCGATAATATGGGGCCAGTGAACTTGGACGCTGTTCACGAGTACGACGAACTGGAAGAGCGATACAAGTTTCTCGAAACGCAGAACAATGACCTTACCAATTCGCGTCGCGAATTGCTGGATGTGATTGCGCAGATCAACTCGACTACGAAAAAGTTGTTCAGCGAGACCTTTGCTCAGGTACGGATCCACTTCCGTGAAATGTTCGAAGAGCTCTTTGGCGGGGGACGCGCAGACCTGTCCTTGCTCGACGAAAACGATCCGCTCAACTGCGGAATCGAAATCAGCGCCAAACCTCCGGGCAAACAGTTACAAAGCGTTTCCCTGCTAAGCGGAGGCGAGCGTTCCATGGTTGCTGTGGCGTTGCTGTTCGCAATTTACATGGTACGACCAAGTCCGTTCTGCATTCTCGACGAAGTGGATGCAGCAATGGACGAAGGCAACATCAATCGCTTTGTCCGCGTGTTGGACCGGTTCATAGAACAGAGTCAATTCATCATCATCACGCACAACAAACGCACCATCGCCAAGGCCGACGTACTGTACGGCGTGACGATGGAAGAGCGCGGCGTGAGCAAGCTCGTGGGGATGAAATTGACGGCACCACAGCAAGTCTCCACAGAAACGTTTGCGAACGTAGAACAGAAGTCGAGACAACAACGTCTCGTGCTTGCAACGCGGTAATTTTCTCTCTGGGAGAGCGCAGGTTGCCAGCTTGGAGCTATCGGCAGCTTGTGGCTCTCCGCAGAGCAAGTCGTGAGGGTGTAAAATTTTTTTGCGCGGGCTGGCCGATCTCGCGTAAAATTGTCGGATGCTTCAGACGGCGCAGCGCCAATCGAAAACCAAAAAGCCCTCGCCGCCGCATGAGCGCTTCCTCGAAGCGTATCGTTGGATGCGGCTGACGCGTACGCTGGAGGAAAAACTCGTTAGTCTGTATCGGGGCGGCCTGATCACTGGCGGTGTCTACATCGGCAAGGGCCAGGAGGCGGTCAGCGCAGCGTGTGGCTTGTTCCTGCAAAAAGGCGACATCTTCGCGCCGTTGATTCGCGACCAGGCGGGACGATCCGCGTTCGGCGAACCGCTGTTGGATGTTACACGAACTTATCTAGGCTCGCGTCAGGGTCCCATGCGCGGACGTGACGGCAACATCCATCGAGGTCGCCCGCAGCAAAACCAGCTCGCCATGGTTAGCCATCTCGGCGCGATGATTTCCGTGACTGTGGGCGCGCTGATGGCGAAACGCTTTAAGGGAGAGAAAGATTTTATCGGCCTGGCGTGCATCGGCGAAGGCGGAATGCAAACCGGTGCGTTTCACGAAGGAATGAATATCGCGGCAGTAGAACAGGTGCCTCTGGTCATCGTCGCGACAAATAATCATTATGCTTATTCCACGCAGAATGACCGTGAGTTCGCGTGCCACGATCTAGTCGATCGCGCGATCGGTTATGGCTTTGAAGGTTACAGTCTTGATGGCACCGATCTCAGTGCGTGCCTCGAGGTAATCGGCGGCGCAGTCAAACGCGCACGCGCAGGACGTCCGCCACAGTTGGTCGTGGCCTCCGTTCTGCGGCTTTCCGGCCACGGTGAACACGACGATGCCAGTTACGTGACTGAGGAGATCAAGCGTGAACCATTTGCGCGCGATTGTTTGAAAGTCGCTGAGCAAACAATCGCTGATTTGAATCTGGTCGATGCCAAAACGCTGACTGAGTGGCGCAAAGAAGCAGTGGCGAAGGTGGATGAGGCGATTGCCACTGCGCAAAAAGAGGCGCCGCCGGAAGGCGACAAAGAAGATTGGTGCGCAATCTCCGTGCGCGACCTTGTGGATAGCCTGCAATGAGCATTACATATCTCGAAGCAATTCGCGAGGCGCAGGCAAAGCTACTCCGTGACGACGAGCGCGTGTTTATCTATGGACAGGACGTCGGCGGCACTTTTGGCGGCGCTTTCAAAGCGACGAAAGGTCTTGCTAAAGAATTTCCCGGACGCGTACTGAACACGCCAATTAGCGAAGACGCGATGGTTGGAGCCGCGATCGGGGCCGCGATCGAGGGAATGCGACCGATTGTCGAAATGCAGTTTGCCGATTTTTCCAGTATCGCCCTGAACCAAATCCTGAACAACGCCGGCACGCATTACTGGCGGACAAATGTACCGGTCCCTATCACCGTTCGTCTGCCTTCCGGCGGCACAAAAGGCAGCGGGCCATTCCACAGTCAATCGATGGAATCAATTTATGCGCATTACCCGGGACTCATCGTCATGACACCTGCGACGGTAGAAGACGCCTACACCATGCTGATTGAAGCGGTGGCCATCGACGATCCGGTTGTTTATTGCGAGCACAAGTACCTCTACTATCATCTCAAGGCGGACAAGCTACCGACCCAGGGCGTGCCCACCGGCACGGCACGCATAGCGCGGGAAGGGCGCGACCTTACCATTGTGAGTTACAGCGCGATGGTGCACGAAGCTCTCGCAGTCGCGGAACAATTGGCCGGCGAAGGTTTTGAAATTGAAGTTATCGATCTTCGCTCGGTTAAACCGCTCGATACTAATACGGTTCTCGCCTCAGTCGCGCGCACAGGACGCCTCTTGTGTGTGGGAGAATCGTTTCCATGGGGCGGCGTAACAGCCGAGGTGATTGCGCGCGCCGCGGCCGAGGGTTTTCATTTATTGGACGCCGCGCCGCAGCGGCTCAACGCGAAAGACACTCCGATTCCTTATCATCCAAATCTTTGGTCGGCCCACAGACCCAATGCAAAAGAGATCGCGCGAAAAGCTCGCGCGCTGCTTCGAGAGTAAAATTTATGCCGCAAGTCCCAATCATCATGCCACAGCTAGGCGAATCGATCGCCGAAGCCACAATTGTCGATATTAAGGTAAAGCCCGGCGACGAGGTTGCGGATGATCAGGAAATTTTAGACGTCGAAACCAACAAAGCGGTAATGGGCGTGACGACGCCGTGTAAAGGCAAGATTGCTCAAATCACCGTGCAATTGAAAGAGACTTATCCGGTCGGTGCAGTCCTTGGCTACGTGGAAGCGAGCGAGGCAGACGCTGCGAGATTTGCAAAGCAGGCGCCTTCTCCGGCGCAGCGCGAAGTCGCGGAGGAGATTCCTGCGCGCGCTGATCAAGAGGTCGCTCCCGCGCGTGAGAAGAAAGTGGCCGGGCGCGACGGCGATGGCGCACGCGCCGGCGGATTGCCTGTTCCAGTTACATCGAAAGGCGCGACGTTCATGTCCCCGCGTATTCGCGCGAGGATGGCCGAGCTGCAGTTAACAACTGCCGATCTTGCCGGAATCATGGGCACGGGCGCGGGCAACCGCGTCACAATTAAAGATCTCGAAAATTTTCTGCATAAAATAGAGAGCCAAATGGCGCAGGATGCTTCTGCGATTCGCACGGGTGTGGCAGACGCGATGCGGCGAAGTTGGATGCGGCCGCTTTCAACGATTGGTTCGTCGGTAAATCTCGATCCCGTGCTGCAGGATCGACAGTCGCGCGATCCCAAACCCGGCCCAGGCCTCTACGCGTTGCGCGCGCTTGCGCTCGCGCTTGCAGAAACTCCCGGCGCGGCGGCGAAATTAATCGGCAATCGCGTTGTGCAGTCAACTTCAATCGACGTCGGAATTGCGGTTGAGGCCGAAGATGGAATCATGGTGCCGGTGATCCGATCTGCCGAAAAAACTTCGCTCGCCGACCTTGCGACGAAATACAAGGAGCTCATCGAGCTGGCCCGCCAGCGGCGCATCTCGCCAGACATGCAAGCCGGCGGCATCGCAACCGTTTCAAACTTCGGAACTTTTGGAATGGAATGGGGCACGCCAATTCCGCTGCCGGACCAGACATTGCTGCTTGGTCTCGGGGCCGGAAAAAAAGTTCCGTCATGGAACGAACAGAAAAAGGAATTCATGCCGAGAACCGAGGCACAGATCACGCTGAGCTTTGATCATCGCAGTATTGACGGCGGCGGCGCAGGACGCTTACTGAAACGAGTGATCGAGCTATTGGAAACTCCCAAAAAGCTGTAATCTTCGTCCGCATCACCGGGTCGCTCGTTCGGAAATTTTCGAAAATCACTCCCGCATGATTTTTAAATTAACTCGTCAGGCTCACTAAATAATTGCAGACATGTTTCCGCAGTGAACCCTGCAATTTCTTACATCATTACTTCCGTTCAGCGCAGCGGGACGCATTTGCTTTGCAGCATCCTTCGAAGCACCGGCATAGCGGCGTCGCCAGAAGAGCATTTTTTATGTAAGCCCGGAGAAACCTGGGAAAAACGCTGGGGCGCGCCATCGCGCCTCGCCTACGTGCAAAATGTTTTGCGGCAAAAGACCACAGCCAATGGAGTCTTCGGGACCGTCGTAATGTGGAGCTATTTCGAACGAATGCTCCTGATGTTGCAGGAAATTCCCGCATATAAAAATCTTAATGGGGCGCAACTTCTCGCGGCTGTTTTCCGCAACCCGAAATACATCTGGATGCGCCGCCGGAACCATGTCGAGCAGGCGGTCTCCTGGGCCATGGCATGCCAGACAGGCATCTGGAGTCAAAAAGCAGAAAAAAAAACGCACCCGCGCGCCATACCCAAGTTCGATTTCAAGGTAATCGACGAATGGTGCAACCGGATCGCAGCACACGATGACGGCTGGGCGAACTATTTTCGCGAAAATCAAATTGAGCCTCTGATTCTCTTTTATGAAGACGTCGTCACGTCTCACCGCATCGCCGCGGAGCGGATCCTGGAATTTCTCGAATTGCCACTTCCGCCGGACTTGGAAATTCCGCCGCCAGCTGTTGAAAAACAAGCTAATCAAATCTCCCACGAATGGGCAGCATGTTACCTCAAGCTAAAAAAAGCGAAGACAGACAGGCTTGCACGTATCCTCCGGCGCATGCGAGCTTAAGCATTCCCTCGCGGGGCTGCGTCGCAACGCCAACGCAGGGGCAGCAAAAAGTCAGTTGTTTGTTCTGCCTCTTAAGATGAATGCCAGCAGGATTATGAGAACGCACGTGGCGGTGGTTGCACTTCCCAAAATCAACCAGGCTGGTTGATAAATAAGAGCAAGCCGTCCATGAGCACCAGCTGGGACTTCGACAGTTGGGAATAATCCGCGATACGATGTGACGACGAGTTTTTGATTGCCCATTTTTGTTTTGTACCCGCGAAAGTATGGCCTGGAAAAAGCGAGCAAAGCGGGACGATTACCGTTGGAGACATCGATATCTGCTTCCACTCGATTTCGTGAATTATTGATTCGCGAAACAGTTGCTATGACAAATTGCTCTCCAGGCCGCGAATCAATGGAACTTATCGAACGCACTCGCGCGAATGGAGCACCGCGTCGATGAAAGACTCGTCCTTCGTCTGTTGTAAGAACCGCTTCCCATTCAGAGGCCGGCTGGGGCGTGAAATCCAATTCTCGCGCAACAACAATTCCATCCACGCCCAATAAAGCTAGTTCACCATCCTTACCCGCCTGGTTATT
>Ga0209806_1001853_pt1 | contig 13584 bp, 12 predicted proteins | sample GraSoiAngelo_152_FD_186166 | JGI IMG/M metagenome (GOLD analysis project Ga0209806, IMG submission 186166) | Grasslands soil microbial communities from the Angelo Coastal Reserve, California, USA - 14_1009_12_30cm (SPAdes) (version 2) | ecosystem: Environmental > Terrestrial > Soil > Grasslands ... | reverse complement strand
CAACCCAAACTTGAGGGCGGTGCTGACAGCCTCGCCCCTATTGCTGGAGCCCAGCTTCTTGAAGATGTTCCGAAGATGGGTTTCGACCGAGGGAGCTGCAAGACCGAGGTCCCTGGCCAGGTGCTTGGTCGTGTGCCCCTTCGCCACCCCCCGAAGTACCTGCATTTCGCGAGACGTAAGGTTGACCTTGCCTTCAGCCGAAAGCGGCGTTGACTCGGCCACCCGCCGCAGTACCTCGGGAATCATTCTTCTTGGAACTGGGCTTTCACTTCTTAGAGCCGCCAGTAACGCACGCTGGAGCTCGCCGGGACCGACGTCTTTGAGGACATAGCCGGAGCAGCCGGCCCGCATCATCCTCAGTAGATCGTCGCTCGATTCGGATACTGTCCATGCGACGATCTTGGTGGTTGGGTGCTTGGCGAGGAGTGCCTTTGCGGTTGAGGGTCCGTCCATGAGCGGCATGTGCACATCCATGAGCACGAGGTCCGGCTTCAGGCTGTCCATTGCTTTGAGAGCGTCGGGGCCAGATGAAGCTTCCCCCGCAAACTTGAGCTCAGTCGTTGTTGAGAGCATCGCGCGGGCAGCGGTACGCGGGACGATGCTGTCGTCCACGACAAGCACGCGGTACCTCTTGTGATCCGGCGCAACCTTCGTGATGCCGCGCAGCTTAGCAACAAGCCCCGCGTACGACGAGCAAGCATGTACCTCTATTTGGGATTGGTAGCCGGTCCAATCGTCGTCGCAAACTATCTCTTTCGAACGGAGTCGGCCTCACACCCTGACAACGTCGCCCAAGTGCTTTATCTCGCTGTCGCCGTGATCCTTTTGGGTGCAGTCGCAGTGCGAATTGAGCGCGGCCGCCTCACCCTATCGGGCATCGCCATTGGTGCCGCGGCGATCCTCCTAAATCCTCTCGACGCAACCATCGTCGGCCTGGCCTTGGCAGTCCCCATGGGGCGACGAGGTCCTTGGACAATTTTGGGCAATGGCATTATGGCGGCCGCATACGCTTTCCTCGGCGCCCTCGTTGCAGCGGACCTCCGGGGCAATCAACAGCTCACGCTTGGTGCTCGGATACTCGTCCTTCTCGTTGTCAATGTCGCAAGTTGGCTTCTAATCGGAGTCGGCTTGGCATTGCGGAGCCGCGAGTCAATTGGGAGTATCGCGAGGCATAACTTTACGGGCCAGTTCTATGCTGCTTTTGCCTACTTCGCCCTTGCCGCACTAGTAATCAGCTATGTCCTCGACGGTTCGCTCCTCGGTTATTTGCTCTCGACCATTGTCTTCGTGCTTGCCCTGGCTCTGACCGACACGATTGCCGGTCGACGTATCCGGCAGGTTCTCGAGTCAGAGCTTTCTGATGCGGATCGCCACCTCTTTCACAGCCGCGCCGTCGAGGGGGTCGTCCACAACCTTCGGAACCATATGGCGACCGCCGTCGGGTACCTCAAGGAAGTCGATCCCCGCCGACTCGACCCGGTCGACCGGGAGGCAATAGAAACGGCTACGGCCGCCGCCAACGACGCGGTGACGGTTCTACGCACTCTCTCCCAGGGCGCCACTCCACGCGTCAGCTACGCGCCAGAGCCAATCGAGCTGAATGAGCTCGTAAGCCGGGCTTTGGGCATGGCGCGACCGAGGGCAAGATCGAAAGAGGTGGAACTTGGGTTACGCGAATCGCCTGAGGCGGTCAAGGTAAAGGCGGATCCGTTACTGCTGCGGGAAGTCATCACCAACCTCATCAACAATGCGATTGACGCCGCGCCGGCGCACGGACATGTTGAGTTGACAACCGGCCGGCGCAACAACGGATGGCCCTTCTTCAGCGTAGCGGACAACGGGCCAGGCGTCGCCGACGACAATCGCCACCATCTTTTCGAACCGCACTTCACCACCAAAGAGACGGGCACCGGACTGGGTTTGTTCATGTCCTACGGGATAGTGCGTGAGCATCAGGGCGAACTTTTGTTTGAAGGAACGCGACGGGGTGCGGTCTTCACGGTCGTCCTGCCGCCATATTCCGACTGACATATACGCGCCCTTTGGTCGGGCCTCCGGGCGCACGACTCGTTACACCCTCATGAACAGGAATAACCGCCTTCCCCACCGTAATTGACTGGCTTCGAGGGCCAACAATCGAAGGTGGCCGTGGCCAGGAACAGGTCGCCGACCGTCGGGCTTGCGGCTGTGTAGTTGCTGTTTGGCTGCTGCACGGCGACGAGGTCGTCGTCGACCTGTTCTTCGAACTGTTGGGCGGCAGACTTGAGGGGCTCGACTGTCGGACCGACTCCCGGGGGGACGACCGCATTGGTGAGGTCGCTCAATAGGGCCTCCGTCGCAGTCTCGACCTGCTTGAGCTGAGCGGTGCATGTTTGACGGCTATTGCACGGCAACCGGTACACAGCGAAGTTGATTGAGTTCACGTCGACATCGATCAAATGGCGGTACTGGACGACCTGCGCGTCCGGGCTGGGAGAGACACTGGCTGTCGGGGTTGCCATGCTCGGTGCTGCGGTAGGGCTGGCCGCTGTTGAGCTGCAGGCAGTCAACACTACAGCGACCATCCCCAGGATTACCGTACGAGCATCTCCCAACGCTTCGCTCGTGCTCATCATCGCTCACGAGTCTGCTCCACAACACCGCAGCTGTCCAGGTTGTGCTCGCCGCTGCGGGAGACGTTCTGCGGAACCGCCGGATCAACTCATATGGGAGCTACAGCTACGCTGGCATCAAGGCCAGCTGGTTTATGAAGGCAATCGGCGAGGGGCTGTGTTTACGGTCGTTCTCCCGCCGTTCGAACGCTGATTCAGTTCGAGAAAAGTGAAAGGCCCGCGGGCCTAGTGAGTTGGCACGCGTGCAAGGAACTCCAGCGCAACCGGGATCGCTAGATCCGACCGAATGAACGCGCCCAGATGGTCCAGCCCTTCGAGTCGGCACACACTCGCGTAGCGCAACAGTTCGGCCGCGCGGTCGTTCAGGTGTTCGGGATCTTCGAGCTCGCCTACAAGGAACTGGACCGGGACCGTGATCGCCGACAGGTGAGACCAAACGTCCCAGTCGGCCTCACCATCCAGCCACAGCGCAACCATCTCGGGATCGGTGGAGTCGAAGTGGGTTTGAAACCAAGCCGGTATCGCCTCCCGCTCGGCCTGATAGATATCGGGCTGCCACCCGTGTGCCCTGAGCGCTCGAGCGCCCTCAGCGTTCTCCGCAGCGTTCACCGCACGATCCGGAGTCTCAATCGCCCCCGTGAACAGGACTGCTGTTAGTCGTTCGGGATACAGGGCTGCCACCGCGAGGCCGATCACTCCGCCCTGGGAGTAGCCCCACAGCCCCGCACGCTGCATTCCAAGGCGATCCAGCAGCTCGACGATGTCGTCGGCATACCGTCGCGTCGTATGTGCTTCGCGGCTGCGTGGCCGATCGCTCTGACCATGGCCGCGATGATCGAAGAGGATGCATTGGTAAGAACTCGACAGTGGCTCAACGTAACCGGCGTCGCGCCACATGGAGCCGTCGCCCGCCCCGCCCGTCTGCAAAACCAAAGGCCGGCCATCTCCGACCGTTTCGTAATGAAGCCTCGTGCCGTCACTCGCCGTAATAGATGGCAAACCCTAACGGCTCAATCCCACGGGTCCAAACCTTCCAACCCGTGACCGCCGAGGATGCTCGAGACCTCACCGCAGTGAAACGAGTCATGCATGACAAGTCGCGTCAGAACCGATTGACGCGTGTGCTCCTGGATGACTCCCTCGCGTTGGCGAGTAAAGGTCTCGCCGAGCATCTCCGGCGTCCAGCGCGCCAGGCATGACTCAACGATCGTCCACGAACTTTCAATTGCAGACAGCAACTCGTCAGCGCGGCGCGGAACGTCGAGCTGATCCTCCCAGCCCTCGCCCGAGGGATCGGTAAACGGCGTCGACTCGGCACCCGGCTCGCGCAAGACCGCGCACAGCCAGTAGACACGCGCACCGGCGATGTGGCTCACGATTGCCCAGATTGGCCACGCGTCCGGAGATGGCCGCAATAGCAGCTGCTCCGGACCGAGCGACGGCAATCGGTTGACCAGATGCGCCTGGACCCTTTGCCAGCCTTCAAACAGCGGAGCCACGCTCACGGTGACGGCGTAGCTTAGCTTTCGCGGGTCAGCGAGAGGTCAGCGGTCCTGTCGAGAGCTCGCCAGTGCTGGTCGCGCGCGTCGATTGAACAGGCTGCGCCTGTATTCACGCCTGCGTAGTGATTTCCGGCGCTCTGGTGCGGAGTGTGGATCAGTGCGGGCGGCAGACAACCGGCGACGCAGAGTGCGGGACCTTCGCTCGTTATGGCGACGATCCGTCCCCGTTCGCCTGGCGGTCCTCCTTCTTTCGTCCATCGTCGCACTCCTTTTCACGCATTCCCGTCCGCTAGGGGCCCTTCCGAGGCGCCTCGCGACGGCCAGGTCGACGATGCGGTGGGTATCGAATTTGACGAGGAGACCGAGCGGGTCGGTCTCCTCCCTGTTTTGAGAACGCCCGATAACGCCAAAAACGCCGTATAAATCTGCGCAAAGGCGTGTAACTTACGGGTACACGCCTGCGTTCAAGCGGCAATCCGGTATCGGAAAGCCGGCCGCAAACGCGGAAGGAAGGAGCCGGCCAACCGGCCGGGGCGCCAAAATGCTCGTTTTCCGTTCGAGAATGGCCCTTGTAGCCGCAGGGGTCGGAGTCGCGGTGGCTGCCTCAGGGGTCGGGATTTACATCCATTTTCTCCGCCAACCACATCCACATCTGTCGGCCCCGCCGGTGACGGCGGTCGGTTCCACGAGCACGGGCTCAACGACGGTGGGCCAGGCTCCCAGCGCTGAGTTCTTGACAGTCGTCACGACAAACCCGGCGGCGAACGCCATCGGCGCGGCCGTCAACTCCCCCATCACGGTCGGTTTCAACCTGCCTGTCGACCCGGCCAGCGTGCGGAACTTCTATTCCGTGCTGCCCGCTATCCAGGGCACCTTCACGCAGGGCAACGCGGCAACCGATGTGGTCTTCACGCCGAGCGCCAGCTTTGCGGCCGGCTCGTCCGTCAACGTCGTCATACGTCAGGGCCTGACGAGTCGGGACGGGTTTGCGTTGCAGAACGACTTCAGCTTGAGCTTCAGCACGCAGGTGTCAGACCAGAGCGTGTCTTTCCTGTCCGGCTATCAAGTCGCAACTCTCGTCAACGCCCAATCTGGCCGCAACGTCACCATCACGGTGCAAATCGGCGACCAGGTGCCCCCCGACGTGGCGTTGCAAACGTACAGGGCGGGAGTGGCCACCCTGCTCCCGGCACTGACTCATTCTGTCAGCGGCCAATACACCACCAATCCTGTCGACACCGGATTGATGCATCTCGTTGACACGAAATCGAACGTCAAGAACAACGACCAGATCACCATCAGCCAACCGGACGGGATCTATGCCATCGTGGCCGTCAGCGCTCGCGGCCAGCACGGCACGATCTGGGTCGACTTCAGCCACTACGGAGTTCTCCTGCGGCAGGACGACCAGAAAGTCGTCGTGGCGGGCCAGAACCTGTCGACAGGCGATACAAGCCCCACGTTCACCATTGCGTTCTACAACCTCACCGAGAAAGTGCAGAAGGTTCTGTCTGGCTCGTTCTCAGGCACCGCCGAGTTCGCAGCGAAATATCCGGCGCAGCTCGATCTCGCGGTTGCCTCATCCGGTGGCGAGGACGTGGTCATCCCCATTTCTGCGCCCGCAAGCAACGCTGACATCAAGGTGATCGGCGATCTCTCGCAGCAAGCTCAGATCTTTCTGATGACCGACCGCGCCGGCTATCAAAAGGGCGACACCGTGAAGTTCTACGGCCTGCTGCGCATGAGCAACGACCAGGTGTACACGGTGCCGGCCGCGACCACGGTCGACGTGTGGACGGGTCAGAATCCGAATCGTCTGATCGACGTCAAGGCCGCCGTGGCACCCGACGGCGCTTTCTCCGGAGCGTTCGCGATGCCGGCCGGGGCGTTCACCCAGGACGGGACCGACGGGCCGATGACTCTCTTTGCGAGCCTGCAGTCGGCTCAACCCAACGACTTCTCCCTTTTCTCCACCCTGGTTCAGGCCCTCGGGCAGCACGCGCCCGCCGGACGAGTCACAGTGACCCTCGACAAACCCTCGTATGTCAGCGCCGACACCGTCGCCGCGTCGATAGCCGGCACAGACGGAAGCGGAAAGCCCCTCGCCGGCAAGGTCGTTGCGATCAACGTCTACTCGACCGGCCATGCGGTCGTCGAGCACGAGGCGGACACCTTCACCTCGCCCACCAGCTGGGGTGTTGCCGTCAAGCAGAACGTCCAGGTCACGCTCGATGCCACAGGGCACGCCACATACTCGGTGGCCGCCAACGCCGCCCAGCTGTCTGCCGATCAGCAGCTGACGGTGACGGCGACGTATGGCACCGGCAGCACCGCGGCGCTCGGAGCGCGTTCTGTCGTCGTGTATCAGGCGGCAGACGAGGTTTTCTTGCTTGCCTCGCGGACCGTGTACGTGCCTGGTGAGGTGGTCACGGCTCCCTTTGTCGTCGAGGCGCGCACCGGGCAACGAGTGCCGAATGCGCCCATCGCCTACGAGTTCGACAAGACCGATTACCAGGGTTCGACCAGCACCACCACCGTGGTCGGGAGCGGTACGACCATCACGGACGCCAACGGAATGGGCGTCGTGCACGTCGCGTATACGGGGCCGGTCGTTCCGGTTGAGCTGAGAGTCAAGGGCAAGGACGCCGCCGGCAACGCATTCCAGGACGTCAAGACGCTGTACATCGCCCAGGATCCGAACTCGGTCTTCTCTGGTGGCACGTCGGGCATCCTCATCCACATGTCGGTGGCCCCCGACAAGATCGCCTACGGCATTGGCGACACGGCTCATTTCACGATCACATCACCCGCGGCGCAGAACGTGCTCCTGTCGCTGGAGCGAGGCCGGATCCACCAGTACAGGTGGCTGCCCCTTGCCCAGGGCGACTCGCAGCTGACGCTGCCTATCTCTCCTGACCTGGCGCCCGGCTTCACCATGACGTTCAGTTACTTCCAGAACGGCGCATACCTCACCGAGGGGCTCCCCGTCCTCGTGAACAATTCCAGCCAACTCTTGAACGTCGCCGTCACGCCGGACATGCCGGCCTATGCCGCGGGTCAGACGGCTCACCTGACGATCACCGTCACCGACAGCAGCGGTAAGCCGGTCGCGGCCACCCTGCTGGTCGATGGCTACGACGCCGCGATGTCCTCTTACAAGCTCGACGACATGTTCTCGATCGGCCAGGCCTTCTTCACCCCGGCGCCACGCGGCACAAACGCGTCCAGCTCGCTGGTGGGCATCGGGAACTTCGGCGGCAGGTGCGGCGGCGGCTTCAACCAGGGGCAACCCGCCACCACCAATCCGGGACTGCCCGCGGTGTGGCTGACAGGCGTCACGACAGACGCTGCGGGCCACGCGTCGATCGACGTTCCGATTGCCAAGACCCCGGTCCGCCTGGCTTTCATCGCGACGACGTCCGCCACCTCATTGGGCCAGGCGGAAGTGGACCTTGCGGTTCAGTGAGCTCGCGGTCGTCGTTCTGTTCCTCTCGAGCTGCGGCGGGTCGCCTCAGCCGGTAAAGACGCCCGACGCAGCCCACGTAGATACCGCGGTCGCAACGCTTCACGAAGGTCAGGTCGTCGACAGCGTGCCTTGCCTGCGCGATGAGCTGCCGGCGCAGCACATCCATGTTCACGTGGCGGTCCTCGATGACGGCATCGCGGTACCCGTACCTGCGGGCATCGGAGTCGGCCGGCCATGGGGCGCAGAACCGGACGGCTTCATCGCAACCGGGACGTGCTTTGCGTGGATTCACACCCACGACACGACCGGCGTGGTGCACGTGGTCAGTCCTGAACAGAAGGCGTTCACGCTCGGGCAGCTGTTCGCAGTCTGGGGGCAACCCCTCGGGTCGGGCGAGGCTTTGAACTACATCGGCCGGCTCACCGTGCTCGTCAACGGCAAGCGGTTCACTGACGAACCGGGCTCGATTCCACTTGCCAACTTCTCCAACATCGTGCTCGAGCTGGGTAAGCCGCCGGCGGTGACGCCACCCGCCGCTTATGACTTCAGCTCGATGCGCCGCTAAGCGATGCGCGTGTCAGCCATGCCTGTCGCGGCGTTCCATCACGATCCAGACAACCCCGAGGATTACGGCGACGATCACCACCAGCGCTATGGCGGCAACGCCCAGTCCGGCAAATATGACGGTCACGCCAGCGAATCCTAGGCTTCCGAGCGGCGCTTGATGGCGGCCGCCAGGCTTTCGAGCTCGACCGGCTTCACCAGGTAGTCGCTCGCATCGAGCTCCTCCGCCAGGGCTCGCGAGCCCGCGTCCGTGGCGCCCGTGACAACGATGGGCCGGGCCGCCTTGACCGTTGCCAGCCCCGCCTTGTCGAGCGAATCGCAAAGACTCAGGTCGAGCACAACCACCTCGCGCGGCCTCAGCGCGCGCAGCGAGGCCGCCGACTCCGCCTCGAAGCCGAGGCGTCGCAAACCCCGGGCGGTCAGCTCTCCCAGACGCTCGTCGTCGTCGAGGACCAGGACCGGAACGATCGCCAGCGCCGCTGACTCAACGTCGCCCAGGTAGTGGAGCGCCTCACCCAGGTCGCCCAGCACGCGATCGATAGGCGGATCCTCACCGTCCGACTGGGCGAGCTCGAGCTCTGCCCGCATCCTGGCCAGCGTGGATCGCAGGCGGTGCAGGGCAGCCGCCAGCTCGGCCTCAGTCCTGGACGGCGAGCCTGTACCCAATCCCCCGGACCGTCTCGATCCAGCCGGGTTCCCGGACCTCGCGGCGGATTTGATGGACCGCCTGCTCGAGGCTGTGCTCAAAGCCTGAGTACGTGCTGCCCCACACGCGCTCCAGGAGCTCCGCCCGCGGCACCACCTCGGGGCTGCGGCCGGCGAGGAGCTGGAGCATCAGCAGCGGCCGACGTTCGAGCTTCAACGTCCTGGTACCCAGTCGCGCCTCGCCCCTCGCGGCGTCGACGTGCAGGCGGCCCCGCGCCACCGCCCCAGCCGGTGACGCGTGCTCGCGGAGCGCTCCGCGGACCCTTGCGAGCATCACCTGGCGATCAGTGCCTTTGACGATGTAGTCGGCCGCCCCGCGCTCGAACCCGACGACCTGGTCTCCTGGAGAATGACGCGCGCCCGTCAGGATGATCACCGGAAAAGGAATCCGTTCGGTTCCGGATCGCAGCGAGTCAAGCACCTCGGGCGCCTCCATGTCGGGCATCTCGTAGTCGAGCAGCATCAGGTCTGGCGATCCCTTGCGGACGCGCTCGAGTGCCTCGGTGCCACTGCCCGCCACGTCGACGGAGTAGCCCGCTCGCCGCAGTATCTCGGCGGTGAGCTCCGCCGTCCGCGGCTCGTCGTCAACCACCAGCAACTTGGCGGTCACGCCTCCAATCCCGCTCGCAAAGTAGCAGGTTCAAGCTTTCTTGAGGAAACGCTGAACCTGGCGTGAGGTCAGGCCGGCCGTCCAGCCATAACCTCCGTGCATGGGCCAGCTCCCAGACCTCCAGCAAGCCAGGCGCCGGCTGGGGCTGGCCCTGAACGCTTTGAGCCACGATCGGTGGGTCCTCGGGTATCTCCGCAACGGCTGGCTTCAGCCGATCGCCGCCTCCGAGATATCACGGCGATTCATGCAGGGCCGCCCCCTCATGCCTCTTTCACGGCGTGCCCTCTATGAGAAAAGACCGCTCGTGCTCAACTCGGTGTTCGAGAAGCCTGAGACTTCGAACGGATACGACTGGGAGCTCGACTGGCCGGCGATCCTTTACGCGCCGGTCGGCGAGATGGGCCACCGGCCGGTAGGTCTCCTGGTAGTTGGCTGCCGGCAGGACCATTGGTACACCGAAGAGGACGTCGCTTACGCGCACACCCTCGGTATCACGCTCGCTCCACTCGTGTCTGCGCTGCGAGGTCCGCTGGGCCGCCTCAACGAGAGTGAGGGCGAGGTCGCGCAGCTGCTGAGTTATGGGCTCTCGACTCAGGAGATCGCAAGAGCCGTGAAGACCGATGACCGGCATGCACGCGAGCTCGTCGACAACGTGACGCGAAAGCTGCATTCGGTAAACGCGGACGACCTCGAATTTCCGATCGTCCAGATCAAACGGCGAGCGTTCCGGCTGTGACCTGGAACTAGCCGCTTAATTCGGCCCGAACAGGAACACGGTTGTGCCGCGGCCTTCCGTGCTCACCACCTCGAGCCTGCCGCCGATGCCCGCCGCCCGCTCCCGCATCCCCATCAAGCCATAGCCTGCGGCGCCGCCGGCGGTGAATCCTCTTCCCTCGTCGGACACCTCGATCAGGAAAGGCCTCGCGGCAAAACCCATCTTCACGCGGCAGATCGCCGAGCCCGAATGGCGGCGCACATTGGTCAGCGCCTCGCGCACGATCTGCGCCACGACCTCGCGTTGCTGTGCCGTGATCATGTCCTCGCTGCCGTTGCTCGACAGCTCGACGCGGATGCTGTAGAGGCGCGAGAACTCCTCTGCCTGGTGGCGAAGGTCACCGACCAAGCCTTCCGGGCCAATCGCCAGCGGGCGGAGGTCGGCGAGCGATTCGCGAACGCGCTTCAACGACCCCTCGATGAGGTCGAAAACGTTTTGCAGCGTCTCGTCGGGCGGGCCTTTGTGTCTTTCGAGGTAGACCTTGAACAGGGAGACCGCACCGGCCAGCTCGGTGGCGATGCCGTCGTGCAGCTCCCTCGCGATGCGGGCGTGCTCCCGCGCCACCGCGTCCTCGACGGCCTGGTGGGCGAAGCCCTCCCTCACCGAGCCGCGGCTCGACGCCGTGCGAACGACTGCATAAGAGCGATGGTGAGCGGATGCTGGAGCCAGCGCAAGAGGTGGCGGTACGGCTGCCACAAGACCTGCATCTCGGCCAGAGACTCGTTCAACCTCGCGATGGCGGCTCGGAGCTCGCTTTGTTCAGACACCAGCCGTCCCCGCAACACCAGCGCACGTCTGGAGATCCGCAGGCTGAGCAATCCAGCGACGAGTCCCTCGAGCAGGATTGCGGCCACGCTGACGACCAGCAGCCAGACCCCGATCCAGCCGACGTCCGTCATTCCTTGGCGTCGCCTTCTTCGATCCCGGCCACCGGCGCGATCGCGACCACCTGGTCGTCAGGGGAAAGACGCATCACGATCACGCCCTGGGTTTGCCGCCCGATCTGGGAGATCGCCCCGACCTGGGTCCGCAGCACCATTCCACTGGCGCTGATCACGAGCACCTCTTCTTCCGGATCGCTCACCACGCGTACCGCGACGAGCTTGCCCACGCGGTCGGTGACTTTCAACGTGAAGACTCCCTGGCCCGCGCGATGGTGCATCGGATACTCGGACAGCGGGGTGCGCTTGCCGTAGCCACGCTGGGTGATGACGAGCAGGTCGCCGCCCTCGATGACGGTCGCCATTCCCGCGACTGCGTCTCCCTTGCCGAGCTTGATGCCGATGACGCCCTGCGTGTCGCGGCCCATGGCCCGGACCTCGGTCTCACTGAACCGAATCGCCTTGCCGAGCTCGGTCGCGATGATCACCTCGTCCGACCCGGTGGTCGGCGTGACCCAGTCCAGCTCATCGCCGTCCTGTAGGTTGATGGCGATCAGGCCATTGCGCCGCACGTTGGCGTACTCCGCCATCGCCGTCTTCTTTATGTATCCGTTCTTGGTGACCATGAGCATGTAGTGCGCCTCGGTCTCGGTCTCAGGGCGCACGAAAACCGCCGTGATCCGCTCGTTGGACCCGATGTCGATCAGGTTGTTGATCGGCATGCCCTTGGCCTGGCGCTCGCGCTCCGGCACCTCGTGCACGCGGAGCTGGAACACCCGTCCGCTCTGCGTGAAGAAAAGCATCGACGCATGGGTGTGGGTCGTCAGCAGGTGGAGGGCGTAGTCCTCCTCGCGCGTCCCGCTGGGCGCATCGCTTCCCGCGGTCGGCTTCGCACCCTTCAGTCCGACGCCGCCCCGCTTCTGCGCCCTGAACACGCGCAGCGGCTGCCTCTTCACGTAGCCGCGGTGCGTGAGCGTCACGACGACGTCTTCCTTCGGCACCAGGTCTTCGGCTGACAGCTCGGTCGCTTCCTGGTCCGTGATCTCGCTCCGGCGGTCGTCGCCGTACTTCTTGACCACGTCGTCCATCTCGTCCTTGATCAGCAACCGGACCTTCTGGTCGCTGGCCAGGACGCTTTCCAGGTAGGCGATCGTCTTGATCACCTGCTCGTACTCCTCGTCGATCTTGCCGCGCTCGAGCCGGGTGAGCCGGCCGAGCGTGAGGGCGAGCACAGCCTTCGCCTGGCGCTCGCTCAAACCGAATTTGCTCTGCAGCTCCGACGACGCGACGTCCTGGTCCGACGCCGCGCGGATGGTCTTGATCACCTCGTCGAGGTGGTCGAGACAGATCTTGAGACCCTCGAGGATGTGCGCACGTTCCTGCGCGCGCTCGAGGTCGTAACGCGTGCGCCGGACGATCACGTTCCGGCGGTGATCGATGAACAGCTGCAGCGCCTGCTTGAGGCTCAGCACGACTGGACGTCCGTCCACGATCGCCAGCATGATCACGCCGAAAGTGGTTTGAAGCGTGGTGTGTTTGTAGAGGTTGTTCAGGACGCTGAACACCTGCGCCTCGCGCTTAAGCTCGATCACCATCCTCATGCCGTTGCGGTCGGACTCGTCCCTCAGGTCGGCGATGCCCTCGAGCTTGCGTTCGGCCACGAGCTCGGCGATCTTGGCCACCAGCGCCGCCTTGTTCACGGCGTACGGGAGCTCGTACACGATGATGCGCTCCCGACCGTTGGCCGCCTGCTCGAGCGAGTGCCTGGCGCGGACGACGATCCGCCCATGGCCGGTCGAGTAAGCGGCCTTGATGCCGGTTGTGCCCATGATCAGCCCACCGGTCGGGAAGTCGGGCCCCTTGACGAAGGTGAGCAGGTCCTCCGCGGTCGCTTCGGGATTGTCGACCAGGTGCCTGACCGCCCCCGCCACCTCGCGCAAGTTGTGTGGCGGAATGTTGGTCGTCATGCCGACTGCGATGCCCGAGGCACCGTTGATGAGAAGGTTCGGAATCCGCGCGGGCAGCACCGACGGCTCCTCTTCCGAGCCGTCGTAGCTGGCGACCATGTCGACGGTTTGCTTTTCGATGTCCGCCATCAGCTCGCCGGTGATCGCGGACAGCCTTGCCTCGGTGTACCGCATGGCCGCCGGCGGGTCGCCGTCAACGCTGCCGAAGTTTCCCTGGCCGTCGATCAGCGGATAGCGCAAGGAGAACGGCTGAGCCATGCGCACCAATGCGTCGTAGATCGCGCTATCGCCGTGGGGGTGGTAGAGCTTCATCACGTCACCCACGAACGCAGCGCACTTCTTGGTCTTGGTGCCGCTCGTCGCTCCGGCGCGGTGCATGGCATACAGGATTCGGCGCTGCACGGGCTTGAGCCCGTCACGCACGTCGGGCAGGGCCCGGCTGATGATGACGGACATCGCGTACTCCATGTAGGAGGTCTGCATCTCCTCCTGGAGGTTGCGA
>Ga0209806_1001848_pt1 | contig 13606 bp, 7 predicted proteins | sample GraSoiAngelo_152_FD_186166 | JGI IMG/M metagenome (GOLD analysis project Ga0209806, IMG submission 186166) | Grasslands soil microbial communities from the Angelo Coastal Reserve, California, USA - 14_1009_12_30cm (SPAdes) (version 2) | ecosystem: Environmental > Terrestrial > Soil > Grasslands ... | reverse complement strand
TCACAGGCGCTGGAAGATTACTGGCAACGGCCGATCACGGCCGAGCAGTTGCAAGCCGAGATGGATCGCATGGCAACGCACACCAAGCAGCCCGAGGTGTTGCAGGAACTCTTCGACGCGCTCGGCAACGATCCTTTCGTGATCGCTGAATGTCTGGCTAGACCTTTGCTCGCCGAACGTTCACTCCCCGAGGTCTATGCTCATGACCGAACACTTAGTAGCGACTCAAAGCGGCCGTGGGTAGGTAGTGCCAAAACCCAAGTGGCGATAAAAATGGCAGCAGTGAGCAGGCCAACCTACACGCTTCCTGTGATAGCGGCTCCGGCGGGCGCCTGCACCGACGACACGTGGGCAGCCACGAGCATCACTAATGCACCCGCTGCCCGACTGGTGCACACGGCAGTATGGACCGGCAGCGAAATGATCATCTGGGGCGGGGCTAGTGATGCCAACTATTTGGGCACCGGTGGAAGATACAATCCAAGCACCGACAGTTGGACGGCGACCACCACCATTAACGCACCTGCTGCCCGGGAACTTCACACTGCAGTATGGGCTGGCAGCGAAATGATCATCTGGGGCGGATATAACGGTGGTCCCCCTTTGAACGACGGCGGTAGATACAACCCGTCGACGGACACCTGGACAGCCACCAGTACCAGTAACGCGCCGGAAGGCCGGGAGTGGCACACTTCCGTCTGGGCCGGTAATGAAATGATTGTCTGGGGCGGACTCGGCAATAGCGGTTTTTTGAACACGGGCGGGCGATACAACCCCAGCACCGACAGTTGGACAGCGACTAGCACAGTTAATGCACCAACTGCGCGACAATACCATACCGCCATCTGGACCGACAGCGAAATGATTGTCTGGGGCGGATGCAGCGAACTCGGCTGTCTCGAGGTTTTGCTCACCGGCGGGAGGTACAACCCAACCGCTGACAGTTGGACAGCCACCAACACTACCAACGCGCCGGCTCCACGAGGTGCGCACACGGCAGTCTGGACCGGCAGTAAAATGATCGTCTGGGGCGGAGAAGATATTGGCCTGTATTTGAACACTGGCGGAGCATACAATCCTAGCACCGACAATTGGACAGCTACCACCCAGACACACGCGCCCTCTGCCCGAGAGCGTCACACCGCGGCGGGGATCGGAGGCGAAATGATCGTCTGGGGCGGAACAGGCATTACCGGTGAAGAGAACACTGGCGGGAGATACAATCCCGGCACCAACAGTTGGACGGCCACTAGCACCACTAACGCGCCCGCTGGCCGAGCGTTTCATACTGCAGTCTGGACTGATAGCCAAATGATCGTCTGGGGCGGATCCAGCAGCCCTTCGTTTAACACCGGCGGGAAATACTGCGCTACAGCGCCAGCTGGGACGCCCACACCGACACCAACGGCTTCACAAACGCCAACGCCTACACCTGCGCCTGTGGGTTGTGACAGCGGGATCGTCTTTAATGGCGGATTTGAGACCGGCCATTTCGAAGGCTGGGCAATCTTTGATCCCGGAAACCCAGAGCCCTTTGTCACCAATGACCACCGTCACAGCGGAAATTATTCTGCATTCGCGGGCGGGAGCTTTTCTCAATTCTGCGGCAATGGAGCTGAGCCCTCCGGGGATAGCTCGTTCTTTCAGTCATTCACAGTGCCTGTCGATGGCGGGACATTAAGCTTCTGGCACTGGGACTGCACCACCGACGACATAGCGTCTGACTGGCAGGACGCTTATATCACTGACGGTAACGGTAACATTCTACAGACGATCTTTCACCAGTGTGAGAATGGGCAGACCTGGCTCAACGCCACGGCGGATATGACGGCGTATGCGGGGATGACGGTGGGCATTAGATTCCTGGTGCACCAAGATGGCCTCGGCAATCTTACTGGCATGTATGTGGACGATGTGGCTCTATACGTGCCATGCGCAACACCCACGCCTACGCCTACAGCGACAGCTACTCCTACGGCTTCAGCAACAACCACACCGACAACTAGTCCAACGCCGACTGTTACGCCTAGAGTGACACCCAGACCGCGTCCGACGCCACATGCTCGCCCGACGCCGACGTGACCATGAGTGCGCGAGCCGGCGAATTGGTGAATCGGGGGATGGGCGAACAGAGGAAGTCGCCGTATCGCCGTTTCTCCCTTTCGCCGTTTCCTTCTTCCAGCAAGGTCGTTACTGCTCATTAGTGTTCATTAGTGGTTAATAGCAATTTGAAGAAAGTATAACACAAATGAAAAAGCGGAGGATCACCACTATTACCAAAAGTCTCCGTTGGGGCGCGTTTGTCTTTATCTTACTATTTCTCGTCATCCAGGTGATGCCCCGCGCGTGGGGACAGCGAGGTCAGCGAGTTATAAGCAAGAGTACTTCGAGTGTCAAAGCGCCATCGCACCCGAATGGCGGGAGTTGGGCGGTCACGGATAGCCTCAGCACCGCACGCTATCTGCACACTGCGACGTTGCTCCCAAACGGCATGGCGCTGGTGGCAGGGGGACTCGATAGCAATTTCAACGCTTCCGCGAGCGCGGAACTGTACGATCCGGCCAGCGGGACCTGGACGGCCACCGGCAGTCTCAACAGCGCGCGCACTAATCACACAGCGACGCAGTTGCCCAACGGCAAGGTGCTCGTCGCGGGGGGACTTAGCAACGGTGCTCTCCCGAGCGCGGAACTGTATGATCCGGCGACCGGGACCTGGACGGTCACTGGCAGCCTGAATACGGCACGCGAGAGTCACACCACGGCGTTGCTATCCAATGGCATGGTGCTTGTTGCTGGAGGATATGATAGCATGACCCATGTACTCGCGAGCGCGGAACTGTATGATCCGGTGAGTGGGAGCTGGACTTTCACCGGCAATTTGAACACCGCTCGCACGGTTAAGAACGCCACGTTGCTGACCAATGGCATGGTGCTTGTCGCAGCGGGGAGTACCAACAGTGGCATTCTTGCGAGCGCAGAGCTGTATGATCCAGTCAGCGGCAGCTGGACTCTCACCGGCAGCCTGAATAACGGACGGTCCGCGAACACGGCGACGTTGTTGCCTGACGGAAAGGTGCTTGTCGCGGCAGGAGACGATATCACTTTCCCTTCTCCCCCTATAGCCAGCGCGGAACTGTACGACCCAGAAAGCGGCACTTGGACTTTCACTGGCAGTCTCAACACCGCACGCGATTTGCACAGCGCCACGTTGCTGACCAATGGCATGGTGCTTGTTGCGGCGGGAGCCGATATCAGCGGTAACCCTACCGCAAGCGCGGAACTGTACAATCCGGCGACTGGCAGTTGGAGTGTCACCGGCAGCCTTAACGCCGCACGCGAGTTGCATAGCGCGACGTTGCTGGCCAACGGCATGGTGCTTGCCGTAGGAGGATTTGATAGCAATTTTGACGTGTCCCCAAGTGCAGAACTGTACAACGCTCCTGCACCTTCGCCTACTCCTACAGGAACACCTAGAGTGACTCCTAGGCCGCGGCCGACTCCGCATATTCGCCCGACGCCGCCGTAACCCTTATTCCGAGTGATCAGTAATCCGTGAACCGAATGAATACTGCTTTCATCATTTCGGCTTCGTCATTCCGTCGTTATTCGACATTCGAATTTCGTCATTCCATCAAGATTAGTGTTCATTCGTGGATAAAACGAAAGCTAACATGAAAATCAGAATCACATCCAATACCTTCTCCAGTGTGCTTGCAGCGGCGTTAACAAGCGTTACGACAGTTGCCGCAACCTCTGCACCCACTCCTCAATATCAGATTTATGACATTGGCGTTGTCGACGTTGGCGATACTTTTTCGCAGGGCCTTGGAGTCTCGCCTGAGGGGATCGCAGTCGGTCGTTCGATACGCAACGACGGAAGCCATGCGTTTAGCTGGACGCTTAATGGTGGCATCGTTGGATTGCCCGATCTGGCAGGTCGCAGCTATTGTGTTTCGAACAGCGCCAATGACAGCGGCGGCGTCGTAGGAACGGGCGCCACCACGGTATTCGGCTCGGGTCGGTTGCCGGTGATTTGGCAAAATGGCGTGGTTTCACAGCTTCCTTTGCCGGTTGGTCAAACGCTCGGCGACGCAAACTCGGTGAACGCTTCAGGTGTCGTAGTCGGCTCGGTCAATGCCGGGAGCGATCAACGCGGGGTGATCTATAGCGCGGGCAGCGCGACGATCATTACGCAGACGACGGCGGACGGAAGTTATTTTCTCACCGCATTTGGCATCAATGATTCAGGCCGCATCGTAGGTCAGGGTATTGATCCGGCTCATGCCGCCCGCAACGTGGGGATTGTTTACGATATGGGTCAGAACATGGCTTTTGATGTAGGCGCACTGCCAGGCGCCAACGGAGCGCTCGCTTTCGGTGTGAGCAACAACGGCTACGTTGTCGGGTCAAGTATGTTTAACCAAGGCTCTGGCATGCCATTCATCTGGTCGGACCAAAATGGAATAGTCGCGATTCCCCTCGCGTCCGGTACGAGTCTCGGCCAGGCCCAGGGTGTGAACTCGTCGGGTTGGGTGGTGGGCACTGATGGGGGTGCCTTCGCCGTTCCCTTCCTGTATGATGGAACCAACACCTATCGTCTCCAGGATCTCATCCCCGGCAACTCGGGCTGGGACTTGTCGATGAACACCTCTTCATCGGCCATGGCCATCAGTGAGAACAATATCATCGTTGGCACAGGCGTTCACAATGGCGAGACTCATGCCTATGCAATGGTCCCCGCTACCCCGACACCAACACCTACGCCTTCATCTACTCCAACGGCTACGCCTATTGCTACACCAAGAGTCACACCCAGACCGCGTCCGACTCCACATCCGCGCCCGACACCGCCGCACTAGGCTATTGATCCGCGATCCGAAGCGACGTGATCAATGCCCGTGACGGGTTGTGCGCCGAGCGTAGCTGAACCGGCTCTACGTCTCAAATCTTCCCGCAGACTGATCACACGCTCCGACGGTTCGTTGAGGTAACAACTGTGTTACTTTGAAATGCTTGCAATTCTCGTGCACTTCTGCGGTACAGGAAGGGTGCGTAATATCAAGTCCGCGACAATTTGTTTAACCTTGGCCTGCGTTCTCACAATCCCCGCGCGCGCGACGACCGTCATAGTTAGTAACACCAATGACAATGGCCCCGGCTCGTTGCGCCAGGCGCTCGCCGATGCAAACGATGGCGATACGATCGACGCGATGGGTATTTCCGGCGTCATTACACTCACCACCGGGCAATTACTCGTGGACAAGAGCGTGACAATCAACGGCGCCGGCGCTGGTGTGCTGGCCGTTGACGGTAACACCACCAGCCGTGTCTTCCAGACTGCTACAGGTGAAACGGTGTCGATTTCCGGCCTGACGATCAGGAACGGTCAGGGCGGCGAAGGCGGCGCCATCTTGAACGCCGACACCGCGACGCTGACGATCATTAACAGCACGCTCAACGGCAACACGGCGGGGTTTGGTGGCGGCGTCTTCAATTCGGGAACGCTGACCATTACTAACAGCACTTTTAGCAGCAACATGGCTAGTGAGGGCGGCGGCATCTACAATTCGGGTAGCGGCGTTTTGACGATCAGCAATAGTACCTTCAGCGGCAACGCGGTTTCCGAAACTGGCGGTGGCATCTTCAACATCGGCACGCTGCAGGTCGCTAATAGCACAGTCAGTGATAACTCGGCTGCTTTTCTGGCTGGCGGTGTCTTAAACTTCAACAACCTAGAGATCGGAAACACCATCCTGAATAGAGGCGCCTCAGGTGTAAGTATTTATTCAAATGGGGACGGCTTGGTAACTTCGCTGGGCTACAACATTAGTAGCGATGATGGAAGCGGCATTTTAACTGGCCCCGGGGATCAGATCAACACGGATCCAATGCTTGGTCCATTGCAGGATAATGGCGGTTCTACCTTTACGCATGCTTTACTGCCCGGTAGCCCGGCCATTAATGCCGGTGATCCGGCTTTCACTCCGCCGCCTTTCTTCGACCAGCGCGGTCTCGGTTTCGACCGGATCGTAAATGGCCGGCTCGATATCGGCTCGTTTGAGGTACAACGCCCGACACTTACTCCAACCCCGACACCTACCGCGACTCCTGCAACGACACCGTCACCGACAGCTACTCCGTCGCCAACGGCTTCAGCTACAACTACTCCAACACCTACTGCTACGCCGAGCCCGAGTCCAACCCCTGGGCTTACCCCCACACCGACGTCGACGCCAACGGCCACTGTAACTCCCAGCGCAACACCAACACCGACAGCTACTCCGAGATCTACTCCTACATCCAGGCCGCGCCCAGCTCCACGACCTCGGCCGACCCCGAGGTAGAGAAAGCGGTAATTTTCTGGGAGCACAGGTTGCCAGCCTGTCCTTTTCGGCAGCCTGCCGAAAAGCGCTTCGCGCGCTGGCAACCGAAGTCTCCTCGCGCCCGCTGGGCTGTCGTCGGCAAGCTGCCTGCGACTACAGGGTAGCAGCTTGTGCTCCCAGACATTCGCGATTGCAACAAACTTTCATCCCTTCCTGTTTTATTCCATGTGACTTGCTCTGAGTAATTCTATTCGTGCTTGGTTCTCTTCGCTGCCTTCTGTAAAAGGGACTCTGGTGAAAGAACCCGATCACGAGAACCAGCACGCGCCGCTGAGTTATTACGGAGCGCGGCGCATCGTATGGTTGGTTTTTCTATTGATCATTGTCTGGTTGATCCTGCGCGGGTTACAGGATGTGATCCTGCTTTTCGCCCTCGTCTTTCTTCTCGCCATGGTCCTGAACCCGATTGTGGTCTGGCTCGAAAAACGTCACGTCCCGCGTTTTGTCAGTGTAATCCTGCTGATCCTTACCCTCGTTGCGATCACTGCCACGATTGTGATCTTTGCGATTCCCCCGCTGGCCAGGCAAACCCAGGAACTGGTCCGTAGCGCACCGACTGTTTGGCAAGGCATTCGCATCCGTATCGAGTCGCTGACGAAAAATTATCCCGCTGTTCGTGAAGCATTGCCCCGCACAGAAGAAATCGCCGGAAAAGTCGGCGCGGCCGCAGGAACAGTCGGCAACATTTTGCTAAGATCGACACTTGGTTTGGTCGGCGGCGTGGCCACCTTTGTGCTCACCGTTCTTTTGCTCGTGTTTGTGCTGGCTAACCCGCGTCCTCTCGTAGCGGCATATCTCGCGCTGGCGCCCGACCGTTATCGCGCGCAGGCGCATCGCACTCTCGCCCAGCTGATGCGACAAATGACCGCCTGGGCGCGTGGCGTCGCGATCAATGGTGTCATTACCGGACTCTCCATCGGCGTGTTGCTTTGGCTAATCGGCGTGCAACCGGCGCTCATCTTCGGCGTGTTCGCGTTTCTGGGTGAATTTTTGCCAAACATCGGCGCATTTCTTGTCGCCATTCCTATTCTGCTGATCGCGTTGAGCCTGGGCGCGACAAAATTCTGGCTAGCTCTCGGCGTAATCGTGCTGGTGTACCAGGTCGAGCTAAACGTTCTGGTGCCGGGCGTGCTCGGCAAAGAGATGCGATTGCATCCGGTCAATATTTTGTTCTTTACCCTGGCGACCGCCAGCCTGTTTGGGTTGCTGGGAGTTTTTATTGCCGTCCCGGCTGCGGCGCTGGTGCAGATCGTGATTGACGAATTTTATTTGCAACCGCGCAAACCGGATTATGCCGCGCTCGATCGCGAAGCAGCAGCGCTCGTGGAAGGAAAGAAGTGAACGTGGTGGATCGGCTTCTCCTGAAAATGCAAGTCCGGCTCGGACCGATGGCAAACTGAGTCGCCGAAGGCGCGAATATCAGACGGCACAGCCGCATCAATTGCCAACGCGTTGAGGACAACGCGTTCCACCTTATTCCTTCCCTCGATTCGCCGACTTTCTTCGCTGCCTCTTGTAACTGGTTTTCTCATTCTGTTCTCATCGTCATTTGTGGTTCGTCATTTCTTTTTCTCACTCCGTCCGTTCGGCTCCAACCGCAGTTAACAGAACTTTTACGAAAATTGTCTTGACATTCTTCCGCGTTCTTCAGTAAAACGGCGCTCCACCCCAACCATTACTCCCGGAGGTAAACAAAAATGCAAAAACAAAATAACTCTGCCATCAATGCGCATCTTCTTCGAGCTGCGTTCTTCGTGCTTCTGTTTCTCGCCGTCGGCGTGATCCCATTCGCGCTCGCGCAGAGAGGAAGCGGCAAAAGACCACTGGCGCCGCGGGGAACGTGTCCCACGCCGTGGACGTTCATCGCAGACATGCCGGTTGACCTTTATGGCGCAGCATGCGCTAGCGACGGCACATCTATTTATTGCGCCGGCGGTTACTCGTTCAGTTTTCCTGGTCTCGTACCCCAGCTCATCCGTTACGACCCAGGTACCAACACGTGGACGGCCCTGGCACCCATACCTGTCCCCTCTTCCATGGCTTCCGCTGTGTATTATCCACCTACAAACAAGATCTACGTCTTCGGTGGCTCGGACCCGGACGCCCAGACAGTCAACAATCTGAACCAGATTTACGATATTGCCTCCAATACGTGGAGCACAGGCACACCGTTGCCCGATCTGCGCGCGTTTATGGCTTCCGGTTATAGTCCGGATAATGGCAAGATTTATCTTGTCGGTGGTTATAACACAGCCTTTGTGGACAGCGGCCAGCCTAACACCTGGGAATATGACCCCATAGCCGACACATACACCAATAAGACCGACTTTCCGGAGCTGGCAGGTGGCTATGCCTCAGGAATTATTAACGGTCACCTGTATGTCGCCGGTGGCCGGGATGCTAATAACGTTTCTCTTAACACCGTTTTTGACTACGACATCGCAGCTGATACCTGGACGCAAAAGAACAACATGCCAGGCACCCAAAACAATGTTCGAGGTAGCGCTGTCGCTTTGGATTCGCTTTTCGTGTTCGGTGGAGGAAATCCATTTATTGCCCCGGGTAGCCCTGCCTCAAAATCAAAGGCTGCTTTCTCCGCTAAGGAGCTTAAAGCTTCCGCCGCAGCGGCGAAAGCCGGATCCAAAATCCAGGTCCCTGCCACTACCAACAACACAAACGTATACGTCCCCGATACTGACGAATGGCGAACCTCTGCGAACTTGAATGTGTTTCGTGCATTCCCCTCCGGCGCGGCGATCGGCACTAATGTCTATGCCGCCGGCGGCTATGACGGCACGATTGGCTTTACCGTTGCGAGCGCAGAGGTGTTGGCTGCATGTGTCCCAGAGCCGACACCGACACCTTGCCCGGGAGATCAGTACACAATCACCGATGGGGCCGATACCATTGTGCCAGGTGACACCGACACTGGCAGCCATTGCGACGATTGCGACACCGTGGTGACACTGCCGTTCCCGTTCCAATTGTACGGTCAGAGCTTTGTCGCGGTGAACGTGAGCTCCAATGGACGCCTTGACTTTGTCATTCCAAATGAGCCGGGTGGCTTCGTCACAGCCTGTCTGCCTGCGCCGCCAAATATTGGACCATACGACTACACCATCTTCACTCTGTGGGAGGACATGCGCACAGATTTTGGTCTCAGCGGCTGCGCGAGTTTCCCAGGCGGAAACTGCGGTGTGTTCACCTCGGTCACGGGCAGCGCGCCTAATCGTATCTTTAACATCGAATGGCGCACTGTGCTTTTTGCTGATAACTCTGCGACGCAGAATTTTGAGGTGCGCCTGTATGAGAACGATCCGCTTAAGACCTTCGAGGTCATCGTCGGTGATCTCACCCCAGCCAGCGCCGATCATCCGTGGGTATCGGGCGTTCAAGGACTCGGCGACCTTGGGTTCTTCACACAGAACTTCTGCATAGACCCGCCTGGCAGCCCTCTGGAGTTTGTCTCACACACTTATACCTCACCGGGCTGTGGAACCCCAACACCAACGCCGACACCGAGCCCAACGCCTACTGTAACTCCAACACCGACGCCACGGCCTATTCCTACACCGAGGCCGCGCCCGACTCCCCATCCTAGGCCGACTCCATAGGACACTTAAAAGATTAGATAGGCACAAAGCGGTGACTCGGGAACTCGCGAGGCGTCTCGTGAGTTCCCCGTTTTTAGGTGGAACGGTCGGCGACCGACTTCGGGCTCACGTCTATAGGTATTCAGCGCCAAAGGCGCACATTTCATCTGGAGCCTGGGGCGGTGCCCCAGGATTTGTGGAACCGAACACCGCCAGCGCTGAAAGCGCGATTCACTTCCGGTGCCAGTTTGATGCATACTGCCGTCATGCCACAGTCGCTAAGCAGAGTCATCCTTCATATCATCTTTAGCACGAGGAATCGCGAGCGTTGGCTCGATTTGGACGTGCGACCGCGTATGCATGCTTATCTGGCCACAGTCTGCCGCGACCTCGGCGCCAATTTCGTGCACATCGGCGGTGTTAGTGATCACGTCCACATTGTCACAACGCTGCCACGAACCGTTTCGCAAGCTCAAATGATCGAGCAGATAAAGAAAGCGTCTTCGAAATGGATCAAAGCCCTTGATGATCGATATAGCCACTTCTTCTGGCAGCGTGGATATGGGGCATTTTCAGTAAGTCCAAGCCAACTCGATGCTGCACTGCAGTATGTAGAAACGCAACAAGAACACCATCGCACTCGCACGTTTCAAGAGGAATATCGCCAACTGCTGTGCAGGCACGGAGTTGATTTCGACGAGCGCTATGTCTGGGATTAAACCCGTTGCGGAACTGAATCGCGCATTCAGCGCTTGTTCATACGCGATTCAATTCCTGGGGCGATGCCCCAGGCTCAGATTATACGGCGCCTTTAGCGCTAGGCAGATATTCTTGCCGAACGCCTAAGCGGCCTAAGAAACAGACTGGCATTTTCAGGAGAAGCCGATCCACCTTAACGCCGTCCTATCACAAAAATTTTCTACCCCGCGAGATTCTGCGTCGTGCGATTGGAAAATAGCGATTTGTAGGACGCGGACGTACGCGGGATCAAATTTTCAAAAAAAACTCTTGGCTTGCGCCGCCGGCGCGTGAGACAAGTTACGACTTTACTCGCACCCAGCCAAACGGCGCAAAAAATCGGAGGACAAAACAATGTTAAAGAAAATCCTGATTGCTCTCACACTTTCCCTGCTCGTGCTCCTTGGAAGCTACGCGGTCCAGTCCGCTAAGGCCCGGAACCGAGGTGGCGAACTCAACCAGAAAGCTTCCGACGCGCCAACGGGGACACTTCAAAAGATGATCGTGGAAAACGGAAGTGTCACGATGGACCTCGACATCGGTCGGCTGAACGGAGCCGCGGGACAAACTCTCCAGGCGCAATTCGCTGTAGGGGCCAATTCCTTCTTTCCTGTTCTCGTTTTTAACGATCAGCTGCGCGGCCCGGTGCCAGGATCAATGGCCTTGATCCCGTCCCGCAGTGGCGGGATTCCGCCGCTTCCCGCGGCGTTAAGCGCGTCTCTCAAGCAGCTCGCAGTCGAAAAACTTCCTTCCGGGCAAGGCGCCGATCTTGCCGTGCGCGACAGCAATACAGGATTCACATTTTTCAATATCCAGGGACACCAGTACGACTACAATCCCGCTGCGCAGTCCCTTGCCATCACCAATGGCCGGCTTCTCATTTCCAAGGAGTTTGCCAACGCGCTTGGCCGTCCGTCCGACGCCGGTTCAGTCGCTGGAACAATCTCCATCGGCGCGGCAATGCAGCCCGCCGAGATCACGCAGCTTTCCAACGGGCAAGCACAGTCAGTGACGATGCCGCCTCTGCAACACGCGCTTAGCCAGGGAACACCCCAAACCCTGGTGCCCGGTCCGGATGTTATCGTTGGAGACATCGAAAGTGTTGAGCAACCCCAAGGCGCGGTCAATGGAAACTTTGTCGGTCTAGGAGTAGGAACTGTTTCGTGCAACAACGGCGACCAGCCAATCGACTGGCATCCATTGCCTAACACCAATCATCCGGTGATTCCACAAAATCTTTACCGTATGAGCGGCGGCGGCGACCACACCGAGCGGTTCGAACAAATCGGGCAATCTTGGATGAAACATGCGTTTTTCGCATTGGAAGAGTTCATCTGCGGCACATGCAACACGAGCCCTCCTTGCGTCACCGGTGATCAGTTGTGCCCTGGCTGTGCCGATACTTATGTCGCAAGCTTAAATTATGACCAAGACCTCATCGGCTCCCGCGCGTGGGTGAACCCATTCACAGGCGTTTTCCCATCTAACCCAGACCCAAACAATCACGCGGGCCACAATCATACTGGTACTTCGCATCGAGTGACAGTCGCAACGAGCGACCTGATTCCAGGACAAAATCCGGGTGCCACCTACTTTGCCGAAGCGGACTACATCTCACCTACTGAATACACCTGGTGTCAAGCCCACCCGGGGCAATGCAACATGTATAACAACGTCTCCTATCGTCCCTTCACTGTCAGCGGCGGGCCGACCACCTTCACATTTGGCGCTGCGGGTCTAACGGTGCGCATGCAGCCCGCTATTCAGACGTGGGCATCTACAGGCGCAACAGTGGCACAGGTGGAGCCCGACCCGGGCAACGATGGTATCTGGTTCATGGGTTACAAGGTGACCAACCCTTCGGCTGGAGTCTGGCACTATGAATACGCGCTTTCTAACCAAAACCTCGACCGTGCTATTCAATCCTTTAGCGTGCCAGTGGGTGAAGCGAACATCAGTAACATCGGGTTCCATGCGCCACCTCAGGAACCGGCCTGGCCAAACGACGGGACTTTCAACAATCAGGGGTATAGTAGCACGCCTTGGGCGGTTGATCAGAGTGGTGGTTCGATTACTTGGAGCACTGAAACCTTTGCCACAAACCAGAACGCAAATGCGATTCGCTTTGGCACACTGTATAACTTCCGTTTCGACGCCGACCAGCCGCCGCAGACTGCCAACGCCACAGTTGGTTACTTTAAGACCGGCTCGCCGATGACAGTTGAAATCCAGGCGCCGGGCCAGGGGGGTGGCACGCCTACGCCAACTCCAACAGTTACCCCTACGCCGACTGCGACCGTGCGGCCTACTCCCACGCCCAGGCCCTCTCCGCTACCCAGGGTACGCCCAACACCGCATCCGAGACCGTGAGGGAATAGGTGGAACGCGTTGTCCTCAACGCGTTGGTGACTGCACAGCGGCTTTGCCGCCGATCATTTGCGCCTTCGGCGGCGGTCCATCCTGCCATCGCCTTCGGAGAAGTCGATCTACCCCTCGCTCTCCTAGCCGATGTGGAACGGTCGCCTGCACTATCGAAATTGTCTTGACTCGCTTCCCTTGCTCATGAGAAAAGAGCAGTTTCCTCCCGGGCCTGCAGCACAGATCACCCGCAAACGTTAGGACCCACAAACCATGTTGAAGAAAACACTCATCGTCTTCGCGCTCCCGTTAATTTTGCTTTTCGCAATCACTGCAGCCACGGCCCTGTGGGGCGTTGTTTCATCGCAAGCCGCATCCCAGACCGCGCGCTCGCCACAGCGAGCAGGCTCTGCCGTGGCTACAGCCCTTGGGACTGGCACACTTCAAAAGATGATCGTGGAAAGCGGAAGCGTCACGATCGATCTCGATCTTAATGGGTTTAACGGAAACAGCTCCCTCGTGGCAAGACCTGTC
>Ga0209806_1001847_pt1 | contig 13613 bp, 7 predicted proteins | sample GraSoiAngelo_152_FD_186166 | JGI IMG/M metagenome (GOLD analysis project Ga0209806, IMG submission 186166) | Grasslands soil microbial communities from the Angelo Coastal Reserve, California, USA - 14_1009_12_30cm (SPAdes) (version 2) | ecosystem: Environmental > Terrestrial > Soil > Grasslands ... | reverse complement strand
CGAAGTCTAGGGGATTATACCGTGGTCGTGGATGCAACCGGTTACAAGAGCGCCCAAAAGGAAGTGTCGGTACCCGTCAGCGTGAGGGCCGAAGTGGACGTCTATGTGCAAAAGGAATCGGCTACGGAAGATAACACGGGTATCCCTGGTAAGCCGCTGCTCGCGCCGAAGGCAAAAGAAGCTCTAGACAAAGGATTGCAAGCGCTAAACGCGAACAAAATGGAGGAGGCACAGAGGTTCGTGGGCGAAGCGATGACGCTCGCCCCCGGGCACCCGGACGTGCTCTTTGTACAAGGGGTGCTGTACCTCAGCCTGCGCGATTGGACGCAAGCACAAAGCGTTCTTGAAAAGGCTACGCAGATGGATCCAAGTAATGCGCGGGCTTTGGCCGCACTGGGAATGACCCTCACCAACCAGAAGAAATACCAGGCAGCCATCGCACCGCTCGAGAAATCGCTGCAGATGGACCCTGGCGGGTGGGAGACTCATTGGGAGTTGGCCAAAGCCTATTACTATCAAGAACGATATGGCCAAGCGCTGAAGGCGTCCGAGCAAGCGCTCGCTGAGTCAAACGGCAAGGCGCCCCAAATCGAGCTTCTTGTCGCGCAGTCGCTCACGGCGGTGGGGCGGTACGAGGATTCGGCCGAGGCTCTGCGTCAGTTCTTGAAGAGCCACGGCGATCGCCCTGAAGCCATGACCGCGAGGCGCTGGCTGGAGGGCTTAGCGAAGAACGGAAAAATTCGCCAAGACTAGAATCTGTCTTTGGCGTGGCATCCGCTGGACGACCTACCTTCTGCTCCGAAGAAGAGTGGACAGGAGACTTTGCGATTGGTTCGAGCTCATTCCCTGGAGGCGTGAATCTCGACATAGTCGAGTGGCGCATGCTCTTCTCTGTCCGGAATCCCCACAATGCGAATGTCGTCCCCCGGGCGCAGCGCCAATCCAGGAATGTGCCGTCGCTTCGAAGAATCACCTCCAATTTTTGTGGCCGGGAGGGTGTCGTTGGCCATCCATTCATCCACTACCTGATCGCCCACCACGACCCGAAAATCTGAGTTGCCATTGTTCTGATCGAAGTACACGACGTCTATGTCGTACCACCCGGCGTCGCCTTCAAACCGCAAGGAAGCCGTACATCCGAGTGGCTGCGCGCATTCGACCGCTTGGCCGCCGGAAGCATTTTCTCGCGGGACGACATCCACGGCCGAGTAGCCTTGAAGCCGCATGGCTTCAGCTTCGATGCGATCAGGATAAATACCCACACGGCGCTGCTCATCAGGTATGCCGGACATGCCAAAGAACCAGTTACAGACGGCATCCCGCCAGACGATGGCGTGTCCCGCTTGATATTCAAGTCGTGTCAAAACGTCAGAGTAACGCTGCTCATCTATGCGGCCGCTGAGCGATTCCCATTGATGGACGTACTGCGCGGCGCGTTCCGCACCTTCGTAATGGGAGTCGTAAATGTGCTGGATCACGGTTTTGCCGGACTTCAGCACGCGCGTGTAAGGAACATGGTGGAAGAAAAGGAGCAACTCGTCCGGAGTGGATTCCGAAGACTCATACAGCTTGGCTACAGGCGGAGGATATTGCCCGACATAGCCCGTGCCGGTGGCCACGGTGCGATCCATCCCCACCCCCTCATGGTCAGCGCGGTGCCACTGGCCCCAGCCGTTGTGCTCGGACGATTCCACTCCGGGGCCGTAGTGACTTCCGAGAATGTCCGTCAATGTTTGAGCCCCCAGCGGACCCGTGTAGCTCTCATAGACCTTCCACGAATTGACTTGCATGTCGGCAATGGTGCTTAACAGGGCCGGATCGTTTCCAAAGGTCAGCCGTGTCCATTCTTCGGCGATGGTTCTCGGACTCAGATCGGGATTCCACGCCAGGCGGCCAAACCCATAGAGATTTGCCATCGCCAGCGGGTGACCGAGCCAACTCGCATCGCTACCGACATTTGCTACGCCGACGAATCCGCCCATCGGACGACGAAACGTCTTGCCGGAGGCCAGGTCCTTTACCATTGCCCCGTCCCCGTTCAGATGCAGGTCGAAGTCCAGCACTTCTTTCCACATAGACGGGAGGAAACATAAATGTCGTTGCTGGCCGGTGTATTCCTGTGAGATTTGCAGCTCCATCGCCACGTTCGTGCCTGGCAATCCGGCAAAGAGCGGAGAAACAGGTTCGCGGACCTGAAAGTCAATGGGCCCGTTTTTGATTTGGACAACGACGTTGTCATCGAATTTGCCGTCTAGCGGATGGAATATATCGTAGGCGGCTCGCGCGCGATCACTCCTAGGATCTTGCCAGTTGAGATGATGGTCGTATACAAAGGCCCGGTAGAAAACGATGCCCCCGTGGGGTTGGAGCGCGCGGGCGATCACGTTGGCGGCGTCCGCCGGTGTTCTGCCATAGGCGGACGGGCCAGGCCGACCTTCAGAGTCCGCCTTGACAACAAATCCCCCGAAGTCCGGAATCCAACGATAGATCGCGTCTACTTTCTTGCGCCACCATTGCCCGAGACGAGGATCAAGCGGATCAAAAGTATCCAGCCCTCCAACGACCTTGGGAGCGCTCAAATCAATAGCTACGGCCATCCGAATACCCCATTCGCGGAAGGTGTCAGCGATGCGAGCAAGTTGCGGCAGAAAATCTTCTTCAAGAAAGTGCGGATTCGCGTTGACATTATTGACGGAGCAGCCGTTGATCCCAATGGAAGCGAGCAAGCGTGCGTACTCGCGGACGCGCGTCAGATCGGTGCGCACCTTCCCGTTGTCGAAAAAGATGGAGCGTCCGCCGTATCCTCGCTCGATTCCACCATCGATGTTGTCCCACTGGTCCACCCAGCGTAGCCGAGCGTAGGGCTCTTGGATTTCGTCAAGGGGGGTGACCTCCGTACTTTGAGCAATCTTGCTCAATAGCGCGAACACCCCATACAGGACGCCACGATCAGTCATTGCCGTAACGATAAGACACCCCATTCCTCGTACTTGTCCGGAGGTCAGCCAAAAACCTTCTGCACTCAAGGGATGGGGGGCGTGAAATCCTGGGACCACCGCCTGAATCGATGCCAACGTACCCAAAACAATGGCCTTCTCCCGAGGCGGGCCCTTCCCGGTGCGCAGCGTCTTTCCCAGCATGCCCTTAACGCCGCGAATGAGCTCCCCTTGCGCGGTGCCCAGCGTCGAAGAATCTCCCAGCACAACTACGGCCGCGGGAAGCGACGCGTATTTTCCCCGCGCCATCTCCCCGATTGACGCGTACCGCAGCCAGGCATCGTGGCTCGATTCACCAAGCGTGGGATTCGTATAGGCGACTGCGAATATCACACCAGCCGAAACCAGCACGCGTAACTTCCGTGTTTTCATCGCAGGCCAGCGAGAAGATCGACCGTGAGTTGGTCCAAGCGCTCGTAGGGCAAGCGTTTCTTACTGATCGCATCCTTGTCGAAAACATGGGCCAGCAGTTTTGTCGCGCTCTCTGTCGAATACGGACCTGCCTGGAAAGAGCCATTGCCCCCACCGGAGATCTCCTGGAGGATGGCATGAATCTCTTTGTCTCGGTTCCAACACGCTGCTTTCTCTTTCAGGATCAAATAGGTGCGCATGCAGCCACGCGCAAAGTCCTTCACCCCGCAGTAATCCTCGGTGCGATAGGCATGCGCATCAAAATGACGCGGTCCGTCGTACCCGACGTCTTCCAAGAATTTGACCAGCCAGAACGAGGACTTGAAGTTCGCGGAACCAAAGCGCAAGTCCTGATCGAAACGCCCCGGCATTTGATCGTTGAGGTCGATGTGAAAAAGTTTTCCAGCTTCCCAGGCTTGCGCGACTCCGTGCATGGAATTCAAGCCCGCCATTTGCTCGTGAGCGACCTCCGGATTGACGCCCACGATCTCGGGATGATCGAGCGTGGGAATGAAGCCGAGGTAGTGGCCGGTGGTGGCCATGTAGATATCCCCGCGGGGCTCATTGGGTTTGGCTTCCAGCGCGAACCTGAACCCATACTTTTGGTCAATGTTGTACTCGCAAAGATAGTTGACCGCGTGGCGGAGGCGCTTTACGGCCTCGTCCGCACGACGGCAGGCGTCGGTTTCGACACCCTCACGGCCGCCCCACAACACAAAAATCCTTGCGCCTAACTCCGCCCCGAGGTCCATGGCCCGCATGGTTTTTTGCAAGGCGTAGGCGCGCACCTCCGGATCGTTGGCGGTAAAAGCACCGTCACGAAAAACGGGGTGAAAGAACAGCGAAACGGTGGCCATCGGAACGACCAGTCCGTTTTCGGCGCAGGCTCTTTTGAACTCTCGCACGATCGCGTCGCGCTCCCGAGGAGTGGCGTCGATTGGTACCAAGTCATTGTCATGAAGATTGACGCCCCAGGCTCCCACTTCGCCGAGGGTCCTAACGATTTCGATGGGAGAAATGACCGGACGAACGAAATCGCCGAACGGATCGCGGCCCCGGTTCCCCAGCGTCCAGAGCCCGAAAGAGAACTTGTGTTCGGCTTGTGGTTCGTACTGTTCATTGTTCTTCATGGACTTCTCCCTGGCATCAAGAGGGATGCCTCGATGACCTGAAAATGGATTTCATCGCCAGCTAGCGGCGGAGGCCAAGACTCGTTGGTCGCTCCATGATCAAGTAACGCATGCCGTCAGTGCCAACATTGTTTTCGAGACCGTAGTTTTGCATAGATTTCAGGCGCGTTATTACGGTCTCCAAACGTTAGCACCGGGAAGCGCAACTGAAGGTAGCACCAGGACGAATGAAGAGACCGCAGGACCACAGACCTGCCTAACCATGGCAACACAAAAGTGTCCTCGGTGCGACCAGAACGGAGCGAAAGGAAACGGAAATGATCTTAACGTGTACGTTAACGGCAGTGTTATAGTACCACACGCTTTTCGAATTGCAAGGATTCCTACTCCTTCTGGAGGCGGCCATGCAGTCTCTTTCTCCATGCGCATTCTTCGGTTCTTTTTCTTTTGGCCCTTGCTTGTGCCCGTGTTCTGGCGCAAAGCTGCCTTACCCAAAAGCCCGGGACTTCACGCCGGGGATATACAAGGTCCTCCAAAACGTCAGCGCGGCTTCTTCTACGGGCTCGCATTGGATCCGTTCGTTAGCGTACACGGTAAAACTCAAGTCCAGGGCACACCAGTGTTTGCCGTGCCCGCGGATGACGTAAGATGGGCTCTCCGGTGTAGTCAACGGGCTCCGGGAAAATTAGGGTGCCACGACGGCAGGGTCGTCGCGAGCCGGGCTAGTTTTCTCGAGCCACGCACCCGCGGAAGTGTGGGCAGCAAGTATGACCAAACCAAGAAGCGGAATCCACTTGATCGCCCACATGGCGAACGTCTCCATTGGAACTGTGGATCGCGCCTTGCACGGGCGCGGAGGGATAAAGGAATCCACGCGCCAGCGGATTCTGCAAGTTGCGCGACAGATCGGCTATACGCCCAATCTGGCGGCGCGTGCTTTATCGGTTGCTAAAGCCAGCGCTCGAGTTGGAGTGTGCATACCCCGGGAAATACACTTTTTCTATGACCAGCTTTGGAGCGGAGTCCTGGATGAAGCTCGTCGCGTCGCACAGCTGGGGCTTCAGTTCCTGAATCGACCCGTTCACGCGCTCGGAGAAGGAGATACGGCGGTCTTCAAGGAACTCGTACAATGCGGCGTCGACGGAATTATTCTCACCGCAGGAAATCCCAAAGCTCTGACACCTCTCATTGACGAAGCGGAAGCGAATGGTATTCGTGTGGTTTGCGTATCTACCGATGCCCCGGAGAGCCGTCGTTCAAGCATTGTCTGCGTGGAACCGTCATTGAATGGCAGCCTCGCCGGTGAACTGATGGGCAAGCTCGTTCCGCGAGCTTCGAAGGTGGCGGTTGTTGCCGGCATGCTCACCGCCGAGGATCACCGCAAGAAAACCGATGGTTTTTCGGAAGCGTTCCCGCGACACTGCACTGGCGGGAAGATCGCGGGCATCATTGAAGGGCACGAAGATGAAGATGAAAGTTTCCAAAAAACGTTCGACCTCCTGCGCCGTGTCCCGAACCTTGCGGGTCTCTACGTAAACACTGTAAATTGCTTGCCGGTGTGCCGTGCGCTTGGAGCGCGGGGCCTGGCCGGAAAAGTAAAGCTAATAACCACGGATCTCTTCGCCGAGATGTCCCCGTACTTCCAAAAGGGCACCATTACAGCGTCGATTTACCAACAACCACATCGCCAAGGTCAGATAGCCGTCCGGGTCATGGCCGACAACCTCACCAACAAAATACACTTCCCTCCCGCTGTGCACCTGAGCCCCGGAGTAGTGATGTCGTCCAATTTACATCTGTTCCGAGAAATGAGATCGGCGGATTCCAAACTCGATGAGCCAGGTCTGAAGAGCCGCCTCATCCTTTAGGTGAACGTACAGCGTTAGCAAGGGAGTTTCCTCCTATTTATTTCCCGCTTGTTCGCTTTTTGCTGCGCTTGACCGCAATTAATACTACGTGGCCAGCAGCAGAGGAGTGTTGGTGACGCGGTGGACATCATTCCTTACCGGTGGGAAACGTTTCTCAACCCCGGCGAAATCTCGTAGGCTTTCTCGAACTCTGCGCGGGATTGCTCCTCTTTTCCTTCCTGATGCAGCGCCAATGCAAGATTGTAGTGCGCTTCCGCATAGAGCGGCTTGAGGCGCACAGCCTCGATAAACTCCGCCTGCGCCATGCGAACATCGCCCGCCTGCAACAGTACCAGCCCGAGATTGTTGTGCGCTTCCGCGAAATTCCGGTCCCGGCGCACGAGTTCACGGAAGACATTGGCCGCGCCAGCGGTATCGTTCTCCTGGCTGAGGACCAATCCCAATTGTATCCGGGCGTCAGTGTATTGGGGATCGAGACTGATGGCTTCATGCAGCTCTCGAGCGGCTTCCTCGAGACGCCCCGTTTGCTCCAGCGCGAGGCCCAGATTGTAGTGTGCCTCCGCCAGATCAGGATCGGACATCACCGCCTGCCGGAACTCCTCGAGCGCGCGTTTGCTATCGTTCTGGCGCCAATAGAGCAGTCCGAGGCTCGAGTGGGCCTGCGCATAGTCCGGTTTCAGCTCCAGCGCTTTCTCATAGGCCGCCAAGGCACGTGCTGCATCTTGCTTGCGCTCCCAAATTACGCCCAGATAATAATGGCCGGTCGGCAGCTCGGGACTTTGCTCGATGGAGGTCTGAAAAAGTGCCAGCGCATCGTCGAGCTTTTGCTGCTTCAGCGCTTCCACGCCCTGGAGAGTGAGATATTTCGATTGCGCCAGGCGCGCCCGGAACTCATGCAGGGCGTTCAGATCATCCAGCTCCTTTTTCGCCGCGCTGGTTTCGCCCTGAGCGCGCAAAGCGATACCCAGGCTGTAGTGCGCCTTTTCGAAATCAGGCTTCAGCTCGATGGCTCGCCGGAATGCTGCGGTCGCGCCGGCTATGTCGCCGCCGGATTTGAGCTCCATGCCCAGGTTATATTGCGCCTCTGGATCTTGGGGATCGATTTCGACAGCTTTGCGGAACTGGGCGAAGGCGCCCGCGTGATCGCCCTGACGGCGCAGCGTCACTCCCAGCAGCGAGTGCGCCCGTGCGAACTGGGGATTAAGTCGGAGGGCGCGGCGAAACTCAGCCGCGGCGCCATCCAGATTGCCGAGCTGTCCCTCGGTCAGCCCCAACTCTAAATGCATCTCGGCAGAGGGCTTCGATTGTAGCGCCCGCCGTAGCTCGCGCTCAGCGGCCGAAGGATCGTTCTGTTGCAAATAAATGCGCGCCAGGAGGCGGCGTGCTGCGGCGTTCGCGGGATCGAGGTCTACCGCCGTGCGTAGTTCCTTGAGCGCGGCGGCCTGATCGTTCAGATCGTACAAGGTCGCGCCTAATCCGTAGTGCGCATCGGCCCACTTCGGTTTGAGCCGCAGCGTGGCTTCGAACTCTGCAGCGGCCTGTTTGGCGTCACCCTTGTATTTCAGCGTCAGCGCCAAATTGTAATGCGTATCCGGGTCGTTGGGTTTGAGGTCCAGGGCCTTGTGATAACTCGCGATGGCTTGATCCCAGGACTTGTGGCGCGAAAGCTCGATGGCCTGTTGACGGTAACTCTCGACAGTCTGCCCAAAAGAAGGTGCTGCGAGCCAGAGGCCCAGAAGTAGCAGAAACACCTTGGGCCTACACCCTGTCCGAAGTTGAGGGAATTGTTTCATTCAGGCATAAGTTAACCGGGCAGGACAGGCATTCCTGCCTGTCCCACTTGGCGCCGCACACTTTACCAGGTGAACTTCGCGCTGATTTGACCTTCGCGCAAGCCGCTACCAGTGTCTCCGAATGACCTGGTACTGGTCACTCTGCCGAACGTGTCGGTGTTGTTGAAATTGCCGTGCGGGTTGTTGAAATTAGCGTGGTTAAATAAATTGAAAAATTCCGCTCGAATTTCGAACCCCATGGCCTCTCTGATCATCGTCCTCTTAGAGATCCCGAAGTCGGTGACGTTGATTCCCGGGCCGTGGAAGAACTGGCGGTTGGCGTTGCCAAATCCGCCGTTTGGACCACTGGCAAATGCGTCCGGTAGGAAGTAGGTGTTCGCTCCATTGGGACCATCCTTGCGGGGATTTTGGATCACGACCTTCCCCACAATGTTGGGTACATCGGTGTTCCCACCTCCAACCAGCGAGTAATCCCCGCCCTGGCTGAGCCCGACGGGCAGACCGCCGGAGAGCCGAGTAACACCGTTCAGGCTCCAGCCTTGCGTCAAGCGCTTCGGCAGTTTGCCGAAGGCCCGCTCGAAGGGAACGGCCCAGATGTAACTCACCACGAAGTTGTGGGTGATGTCGTATGCAGAGAGCGAGCGGCTGAGCCGGGGGTTCAAGAAGTTCACCCACTGGCCGAAGCCGGAAGAATTGTCCATCGCCTTGGAGAACGTGTAGGCCGCCAGGAAGGTAAAATCCGCGGCTTTGCGCTCCACTGTGATCTGTCCGGCGGAGTAGCTCGAATTGGCGATGTTGGCCGTGAAGCTGTTGTCCTGACTGAAGTCCGGCCCCAGATGATCACGCGTGCCGGCTATGCAGGTGCTGCCAGCTGGGGTTCCCGACGGACATGGGGTGGTAAACGCCTTAGCCGGGGCGGGCGTGCCTGGAGACAGAGTATACGTCTGGTTCTCGCCGTTGCGCCCACATGTAGGCGTGGCGCCCAATTGGTTGAGCTGCAGGCAAAGAGCGAAGTCGCCGGGATTGGCGTCGTATTGGGAGATTAGCTTGTGGCCCTGCGTTCCGACATAAGCCAGCGTCAGCACCGTCGATTTACTCAGCTCCCGCTGAATGGACAAATTGTAGTGTTCCGCATAGGGCGGCCGATTGTGAATGTCGTAGCCCGGCGAAAACGAGATGGGCAGATAAATTGAATAGTCTAGCGTTTTATTAGCCGGGCTTCCCGGCTTCGGTAACACAAACGGGAAGCGCTGGGTTTCTGACATTCCGTTAGCGACTTCCTGGAACGGCTGGTCGAAGTTGACTGGGTTCGGCGATACCCAATACAGCCCAAAGGGAGCATCTCCAACCTCGTAGAACAGGTTCAGGTCTTCGATCGACGTGTAGTAGATGCCATAAGACGCTCGGATGCTGGACTTGCCGGGGCCACCGAAGATCTTGGCCGCAATCCCATCCTTGAAGCCGGGCGAGTAAGCTATGCCGAGCCGCGGAGAGAAGTCGTTATACCGAGTGGGAGCGAGTGTGCTCGGAATGCCCGGGTCCCCCGGCACCACCCACCCTAGCGGGGCAGTCGGGAACTGTGTGGACTGCAAGCCAGGCACGATGGTCTCAATCTTGCCCTGAGTGTCATACCACGGCATGCTTACTTCCCAGCGTACACCGAGATTTAGCGTGACGTTCGGCTTGACCTTGTAGGTGTCCTCAGCGAACGCTCCGCCATAACGCGACCGTGAATCTAGGAACTGCTGGCTGCACTGGTTATAGTTTTGCGCTGCGCCGAGCAGGAAGTCTGCGAAATCTGAGCCGCTTATGCTGCCATCGAAGGTGAAGTCTCCGTTTGGCGCGCACGTATTGCGCTCATTGATCTGCAGGTAGCGGAACTCACCGCCAAACTTGAGTGTGTGCCGGCCTCGCGCTTTCGAGAAAGTGTCGGAGACGTGCCAAGTGTTGTTAGGCTGAAACGTCGTCAGCGTATTCACTCCCAGGGAGAAGTTATTGAAGTATATCGGCGGCACCGTCTGTGGAAATCCAGGAGGGCCCGAGGGGATGATGCCGAGAGTTCCTGGGCCCGTTGCGAAACCGAGATCCGAGAGTTTTGCGAAGCTACTACTTGGCTCGTCCGTGTGCGTAGCTGTCCGGAAGAAGCTCAAACGAAATTGATTCACCGCGCTTGCACCGTGAGTTTTGTTGTTACTGAGGACGACCTGCTGTGCACGGGTTACCGTGACGCTCGAAAAGCCTGGCACGCTGGCGTCCAGCGCGTTAAAGTTATTGGAGTCGTCGAAGTGATAATAAAACGACCAGTCGCCGGTCATCTTGTTGATAAAGTCCACGCGTTGTCCGGCCTTGTCATCCTTTATCTTGTTCCTTTGGCTGGCGTCGGCGAAATTGCCATTACCATCGCCTATCGGGATGTAGGGTAGTATTTTGGTTGCCGGCAAGGAAAAGGCGGCGGACGGTATCGTAACCGTTTGTGAGACCGGGTCAGTCGGAAACACGCACTGGGTGGTGTTGGCGCAGGTTGGTGTGGAATAAGGTTCCCCATCGACGACCGTCTGACCGGTGGTGGCGGCGAGCCGTTGCGTCAGCGTATCCGCCCAATTTAATCCACACGTAGCACCGCCGGGGCAGGGTTGACTGCTCACGAGTAGTGGCTTGCCGCTGGAATCCGCAAAGTCAGCCGGGGTGAAGGTGCCACTCCGCTGGTCCGCTGTCGGCACCGTCACCGAACCCGTGCTGGCTCCCCTAACCTCTCGCGTTCCCTGATAGTCCGTGAACCAGAAGAGCTTGTTCTTCCAGAAAGGCCCTCCCACGGCGTAGCCGAACTGGTTACGCCGCAGTTCCGCTTTCGGTTGATCGATCGGGTCGAAGAAACCTCGCGCGTCGAATTTGTCGTTGCGCAAGAATTCGAACGCAGATCCATGAATGCCATTGGTGCCGGACTTGGTAATCGTGTTCATTACTGCGCCGCTGAATTTTCCGTACTCGGCATCAAAACTATTGGTGATCAGTCGGAATTCCTCCACCGAATCGAGATTGGGGACCAACCCGGCACCCAGGTTGCGTCCTTCGCTCACGTCGCCGCCGTTCACCAGGAATGCGTTGGCCGTCTCCCGCTGGCCGTTTACCGAAAGGTTGCCGGCGTTCGGCGAGTATCCTCCGGAAACTGACCGGTCCTGCTGCATGGTGCCGGACGTAACGGGCACCACTCCCGCTTGCAGGCCGAGAAGATCTAAGTAGCTGCGGCCATTCAATGGCAGCGCCAGCATTTTCTTTGTTTCAATAACGTCACCCAGCTGCGTGCTTTCCGTCTGCACTTGCACCGCGTTGGCGGTAACGCTGACCTCTTGTTGCATGCTGCCAACTTCGAGCGTAACGTCAATGCGCAATTGGTCGTTCACTTTCAAGTCGATATCTGTGGTGATGAACTGTTGGAATCCGGGGGCGCTGGCGGTGAGCGTGTAGTTTCCGGCCGGTAGAGCCAGTATCCGGTAGGAACCGTCAGCGGCCGAAGTGGTATCCTTCTTGAAATTGGTTTGCACATTCGTGGCTACGATGCGCGCGCCCGCAACCACAGCTTGCGTACGGTCGTGCACCACACCCAGAATCGATCCGGTTACGTCCGCGCGCAGCGCAGTCGGGCCAAAAATTATTGCCAGAACAAGCAGGAGAGCTGAAGCCACACGGCTATGGCGATTTTGCATGAGACACCCCGAATGAGGGTAGCATGTCACAAAACGCTAGCGGCAATCAAGATGGTCGTTTAGGTCGTTTATTCGGCGGCTCTGGAGTGTGGTGTAGATCTCGGGCCGCGGAACGGAAAAATTCGCCGGAAGTAGCTTTTTGGGTCGTGGGCTAGCGCTTCGCCTCCGCCGGTGCGGGCGTGGCCTCAAGCAAGAGGTTCTCGCTGAATTCCGCCTTCAGCTTTGCTGTCGGTCCCGTCACCACGCCATAAGCTGTCTTGTTCACGTAATCCATGATCCTGTAATTCTTCCCCGCTGCCAGACCGCGCAATTCCAGTTCGCCCTTCCAAATCCCTTCAGGAGACTTCTGCTTGAGCACCTTCATTGGCTTTTCCGGCGCGTAGAACGCGTAGAACATCCTTCCGTCCTTCTCGATGGCATAGGCCTCCGGGGAATCGTAGCCATAAACGTAAAGGTCGAGAAAATTCCCCTTTGAAAGCATCTTCTCGTTGTACAGGGCGATCCACTTTTTCCAGTGCGCCTCTTTGCCAGGTTTCAAATATACATTTTTCAGTTGTGGCCCGTATTCAGGCCAGGTGAATTTCGTGCCCAGCACGCCGCCGGTCCCCAGGGTCGACGCGAAATCATCCCCCAGATCTTCTTCTTTGTCGCCTTCACCACTAATTCGTGTCAGTTCAACATGATCACCATAAATAGCCGCCCGCGGCCCAAGAAGAGCCTTGTACATCTTGATCCGTCTGCGCACCTGCACCGAGCCCACGGGATCAGCCGTCACGGCCTGGTCCATGTAGCGAAACCACGCCAAGCTCGGCGGCGTGCCGCACGGGCAGCTCTGCGTCACACTGTTCGGCTTCAGCGCCCGCGTGGTCTCGAAAATCGTTTTGTATACTTCACCCATCGCGTATACCGAATCCAGCGGAGACTTGTGGTGGTGCTTCGGGTTATAGCATGGGGGCGTTGCGTAAACGTTGTCCAGCTTGTGCCCGTCGAATCCCCAATCACGAATGAAGCGCTCCGTCAGCCCTTGGTAATAAGCTTGCACTTCCGGTACCGCCGGACAAAGTGTCGCCAGATTGCGCGTCATCCGCGCCGGTTTCCCGTTTTTATCAAGTGCCAGCCAGTCCGGATGCTCTCTGACTACTTCTGAAACGACGAATTTGTGGCCGCCATATCCGTTGTGCCCGTCTTCGACCGCCAGCGGCAGCCACCACAACTGCACGTTGATCCCTTGCGCGTGAAAATCCCTCGCCATGTTCTGAATCGCATCATCCGCAAAGGTATCCTTCCGCGGCTTCCAGTCGCCGTAATTGTCGAACCACCGGTCGTCCAGCGTCGATTCTCGACACAGGGCACAAACCCGCTGACACCGAGACACAGAGGCTCCATCTGCACTTCCTGGCGTAACCGGCGCTGCCCGAGCGAGAAGGGCGTACTGAAGAAGACTTGCCGCTCGTGGTCGAGACGCTCGCGAGATGAAAAGCCGCCGTTCGACGGGCGATCACAGTCCGTCCAGTCATTGTCTCCGGGCGTGAGGATGGCCGGCGCTCTGAGCCCATTGAAATACCCGAGCGCCTGGGTGTAGAGGGCGTCTACACAGGTCGTGGGTGTCACCGAATTGGGGATACTGTTGCCGGCCTTCAAATCCCCATCGTGAACTGTGAAGGCCAGATCCTGCTTGTTCATGTCGGCAATAAGGTTCGGGACACCGGTC
>Ga0209806_1001846_pt1 | contig 13621 bp, 9 predicted proteins | sample GraSoiAngelo_152_FD_186166 | JGI IMG/M metagenome (GOLD analysis project Ga0209806, IMG submission 186166) | Grasslands soil microbial communities from the Angelo Coastal Reserve, California, USA - 14_1009_12_30cm (SPAdes) (version 2) | ecosystem: Environmental > Terrestrial > Soil > Grasslands ... | reverse complement strand
CTGGTCGACCGGCTCCTGTTGCAATGCGAGGGCGATCGCTTGCGCCCTGCTGTGGACGCCGAGCTTGAGCAGGATGTGCTCGATGTGCTTCTCGACGGTCTTCGCGGTGATGACTAGGTCACGGGCGATCTCGACGTGGTCCATGCCGCACGCGAGCAGGCGCAGGATCTCGAGCTCGCGTCGGGTGAGGCCCGCGACGACGGTGCGTGCGACCGGGCGTGACCGTTTGGCGAGCCGCTGCACGCGCGCGAGGAGCTCGTCGAGTATGAAGGGCTTCACCATGTAATCGTCTGCGCCGAGGAGCATGCCCGCGACGCGATCGAAAGACTCTTTGCGCTCGCCCGATATCACGATGATGCCGATCGAGTCGCCGAAGTCGTCGCGGAGACGACGGCAGAGCTGGTAGCCAGAGATATCGGGCAAATGGACATCCAGGAGGATCACGTCGGGCGTCTCGCGCTGGATCAGATAGAGCGCTTCGCGAGCATCGGAGGCACGCCGAGTGGGGTACCCGTGCTCGGCGAGCGTGCTCGCCACGAGGTCGCAAATGACCGGATCGTCGTCGACGACGAGCACTCGACCGCGCGGTCGCATGTTCGTGGCCATACCGAGTGTGCCCAGACCTGCAAGAAACGCACCCGTGTCGGTCGAGCCACGGACTCGTAACAAATATTGATTCGGCGCATTTGCACGCGCGACTGCGTACGCGGCCGTACGGACTCGGGCGAAGAGGGAAATGGGGCGGAGATGCGGCCACGACCGCTCACCGTTCGCGCGCCACGTTCATAGCGTCCGTGCTCGTCGCGCGAGCGACGAAATCCGCAAAGGAGACACGGACGCATGCGATACGCAGTCATCGAACGCATCGCGAGATCGCGAACCGCTTCCGTCACGGCGATTCTCGCCGTGTTGGTGAGCATCACGCTGTCGGGCAGCTTCGTCCAGGCGCGGGTCGATCCCTTCAGCTCTTCCCGTAGCTTCGCGGACCTGAGTGGGGACACCGTCGCGAAGGTCACCGGCGGCGGCACCGTTTTGGCCGCGCCGCTCTACCCCAACACCGTGGCTACATTTGGCGTCAACGCCCGGCGACCGCCGGGCTTCGTTGGCGGGGGCCAGGCGGTAGGCCGCATCCACTACGACCGGCACCGGAATACGACCGGCCGGCAGGTCAATGCTCCAGTGGTCCTGATGGAAGGGGTGATCACGAACCCCCAGACCCCCAACGGGACCGGCGGCAAGGCGTCGATCGTCGGCGACTGTGATGCCGTCGGCGCAACGTGTCCGGCGAACGACCATTCCGTGGTCGTCTACGTTGAGGACAACTCCGACTCCGGGGCCAACTCCGACGTATTCAAGATTCTCTTCTGCACGACCACGCCGGCGCCTCCTCCACCCACCTTCGCCGGTGGACCGCTCCCAAACTGCGATGCCCCTGAGGGTGGGACCTTGCGAAGCGGAAACATCCAGGTCCACTCGACTCCGGGCGAGGTCGGCGAGACCACCACGACCGCAGCGGCGGCCGGCATCTTCCCAGCGTCCGCGAGGCTCAACGGCGTGGAGCTCGCCGGTGGGATCTTCGGTATCGGCGCACAGAACGCCAGCGGCGTGTCGAATGGCGACGTCGAGGTCCAGTTCACCGGAATGAGCCTCCTCGGCCTGTCCCAGCAGGTCACCATCGTTGCCTGGATCACGAGCTCGACGATGGCCGGCGGGACGGCGACTCTCAACGGGACGGCAGTCCTCGACATGGGCGAGGGGCCGCCACCGACCGGAGGGCACCCGTTCACCGTCAGCATCGGCCCGACGGGGATGGCGCTCACCATCGACGGGACGGCGCTTCCGAACCTGCCGGTGTCCGACGGCTTCGTCGCGGTCGAATAGCGCGATCAGACTGACACGCGAAGATGCCGTGGACCGCAAGGTCCACGGCATCGACGTGTCGACCCGGTGTCTCCCCCGAAAGTCCGACGTAAGTACGAGGGATTGCGGGCTACCATCGCGCCGGAGTGAAGGGTCGACTGCTCGCCGGCGTTCTCCTGTGTGGCCTCGCGCTGGCCGCGTGCGGTGGAGGCGGCTCAGGCGGCGGCGCGAACGAGACCGCCGCCGACGCCTTGAACCGGGGCCTCGCAGCCCACGCCGCGGGGAAACTCGACGAGGCCGTCGCGGCGTACTTCACCACTCTCTCCAAAGACCCCAAGAGCCAGTTCGCCTACTACAACCTCGGCGAGATCGCGCAGCGCCAGAATCGTCTCGTCGCCGCCGAGTCCTACTACCGCCTGGCGCTGGACCTCGACCCGAAGATGGAGAGCGCTCTCTTCAACCTCGCGATCGTTCGGACGACCGTTGGGGCGCCCGCCGAGGCCGTCGCGCTCTACAAGCAGGTGATCGCCGTGAACGCGAACAACGCGGCCGCGCACTTCAACCTTGGACTGCTCTACCGCCAGCTCGGGCAGACCGCGGATGCGCAGACCGAGCTTGCGACGGCGCAGCGTCTCGATCCCAAGCTCGTGGCGCCGAGTCCTTCCGCGAGTCCGGCGCGACAGGTAACTCCTTCGCCGACCAGGTGATGCGGTCGCGCTCGATCTGAGCCTCCCGCGCCTCCGAAGACTCGCGCTGATCGCGCTCGTCGCGATCCCGATGGCCTTCAACGCCTTCGCGCTTCTTCCCGAGGTGACCGTCGCGGTCCCAAATGTCAACGACGACGCCGAGCATGTCCTCTTCGTCCAGCAGGCCGACGCCGCTTGGAGCAGCGGCCAGGACCCGCTCGACTTCTGGGTCCCGCAGCTCGAGCTCGGCTTCCCGCAGTTCCTCTACTACCAGAACCTTCCACATCTGGTCGTCGTCGGACTCGGCAAGCTGACCTTCGGCCTCATCCCGCTGCGGACGCTCTTCGATTTCGTCCGCTACGTCCTCCTGGTCGTCTTTCCGCTCACCGTCTTCTGGTCGATGCGGCGCATCGGCTTCTCCGACCTCGCGGCGGCCATCGGCGCGGCCGCGGGATCGCTCCTCGCGGGGAGCCACCGCTACGGCTTCGAGTACGACAGCTACGTCTGGCGTGGCCTCGGCGTGTACACGCAGATCTTCGGCATGCACCTCTCCTTCCTCGCGCTCGCGGCGCTGCACCGCGTCGCGACCCGCGGCACCGGCGTCATGGTCGCCGCGCTGGTCTGCGCGGCGCTCGCGCTCTCGCATCTCATCTACGCGTACATGACCGCGATCACCGCGGTCGTGCTCGTGCTCTTCGGGCTGACGCGCGCGAACGTGCTCGGCCGTGTCCTGCGCTTTGGCGCGGTCGGCGCGCTCGCCGGTGTAATCGCCGCCTTTATGTGGCTCCCTTTCTTCGCGCAGGCCGGGTACCTGAATGTGAGCCCATATCTCGATCGCGCGAAGTACGACTCCTTCGGCGCGCCGACCATCCTCGGCTGGCTCGTTTCCGGGGATCTCCTGGACCACGGTCGCCTTCCGGTGCTTACCGCGCTGCTCGCGGTCGGGATCGTCGCCGCACTCGTCATCCGAACGCGGCTCCTGCTCCTCACGCTCGTCCTCTTCGTGCTCTGGCTCGTTCTCTACTTCGGCCGGCCGACGCTCGGCCCGCTCGCCGACCTTTTGCCGCTCCACGACGGCCTGCTCTTCCACCGCTTCATCGGAGGCGTCGACCTGTTCGCGATTCTCCTCATCGGTGCCGGCGGGGCGTACCTCTGGGAGCTCGCTCGAGCGGAGGTCTCACCGCGGCGCTTCGCCGCGGTCGCGGCGGCCACGGCGATCGTGTTCGTGCCCGTGCTGGCCGAGCGCTGGTCGTACTACGGCGACAACGTCAAGTGGATGCAAATCACGCAAGCCGCTATTGACGCGGACACGGACGCGAAGACCGTGCTCGCTGCGCTCGCGGCGCAGCCACCGGGGCGCGCGTATGCGGGACTACGCGCCAACTGGGGCGACAAGCTCGACTTCGGGATCCCGTTCAACTCGGTCCGCCTCTACAACCTGCTGGCCTTCGACCGCATCGATGCGGTCGCGCCGCCGTACCGCGGCGCCTCGATCAACTCGGATCTGCTCTTCGACTTCAACGACCAGGACGCCGCGGAGTACCGCCTCTTCGACGTCCAATACGTCATTGCGCCGCCATCGGCGAAGCTCGCCGCCGGGCTCACCCCGATAATCGCGACGCCCACATACGTCCTGTATCGAGCGGCGGGTGGCGGGTACGCGGAGTACGCGGCGGTCGCCCGGACCGAAACGCCCTCGAGCCAGTTCGATCTCTTCGAGCGCGCTCGGGCGTGGCTGCGCGGCGGCGGCGCAACGAGCTGGCAGCTCACGCGGTATCTCTATCGACAGCCGGGCCCGACTGCCGGTCCCGGAGCGATCGCGGACTGCCCGCGTCCAGGCATCTCCTACGTGCGCGCGCAGTCGAGCCGCTTCGATGTCCTCGCGAGCTGCGCGAGCGACTCGGCAATGGTGCTCAAGGTGACCTATCACCCGAACTGGCACGTCACCGTCGACGGCCGCGAGGTCACGACCTTCATGGTGTCTCCGAGCTACCTCGCGTTCGCGCTTCCAGCCGGCCAGCACTTCATCACCGCGGAATACCGGTCTGCGCCCCTCAAGGACCCGCTCTTCTTTCTCGGCGCGGCCGCGGCGCTCGGCGCGACCCTGTCCCTTGTCCGCCTGCGGGTGAGATTTCCGCGCGAGTGGCGCGCTCGCGTCCCGTCCTTCCGCGAGCCGATCCTTCGCGTCCGCGACCTCGTCCTCGCGAACGAGCCCGTCGCCGGGCCACTCGTCGCGATCGGCATCGCGGCCATCGCGTTCGTCTTACTCGCACCGTTCACGCCGCGCATCGCATTCAACGATGGCCTCGGGTTCGACGGTCGCGTGTACGCCTGGCTCACGCAGAACCTGCGCGGTGACCACAGCATCGCGGTCGTGCCGCCGTGGTCCTTCCGGCTCGCACCGAGCGCGATCGTCGCCGCGAGTGGTCTCGAGGTGAAGCTCGGCTTCCTGCTCCTCGACCTCGTCTCGGCCCTTGGGAGCGCGTGGCTCCTCTACAGGCTGCTGCGGCACTACGCGGTGTCGCCCGCCCTCGCCCTGCTCGCCGTCGGCTGGTGGGCGGTGCTCCCGCTCGGGCTCCGCTGGGCTGTCTATTACCCCGTCCTCCCGGACACGCTTGGCTTCTTCCTTCTGCTCGCGCTCATGGTCTCCGCGCTCGAAGGCCGTTTCGCGGTGTTCGGCGGCATCCTGGTGGTCGCCGCGCTCACGCGCGAGAACCTCATCGCGCTCGGCCCGTTCCTCTGGCTCATACATGTTCGGCGCGATCCCGTGGGCGTGACGCTCCGGAGTCTCGCGGCGGGTGTCCCCGCCGTCCTCATCTATCTCGCCGTGCGCGTCTTCCCCGTGGTCCCTCCGCCACCCGACTTCACGAACTGGGCGGAGCGTTACCAGATCGACGTCAACCTGCGGTTTGTCTTCGAGAACATCGACGCGCACGCGTGGCGCTACCTGCTCGCCGCGCCGCTCACCCTTGGGATGTTCTTCGCGCTGCCGTTCGCCTGGCCGCGACGCCTCCTTGCGTTTCTGCGCCGCGAGATCCACTGGGCCTACTACGTCGTCATGTCATTCGTCGTCGCGCTGGTCGGCGGGCGCGACGACGATCGGTACCTCTATGTTCTCGTGCCTGCGCTCGCGGTCTTCGTGTTCCATCTCGCGCCATCGTCGCTCTGGCGGTCCGCCTGGCGCGTCGGCGCGCTGACGGTGTTGCACCTCGCGGCCGTCCGGTTCCTGTGGCCCGTCGGCACGAGCGAGAGCGAATATCTTCAGTACACCGTGTCGGCGATGAGCGTCGATCGGATGGTCGCGCTCGTCTACTTCTGCGTTGCCCTCGCGCTCGGTGGCATCGCGGTCGTTCGTCTCGACCTTCGCGCGCTCAATCCCGCACGCCGAGCCAAAGCAGAAGCGTCGGCTTGACGATGCTCCACCAGTCGCGCACCCGGCGGATCTTGGAGTAGTTGCCGCCGCCCTTCGGGTAGGTCTTCGAGACACCGACCTCGATCACGCGATAGCCGAGCTTGATCGCCTTCCAGTGCACGTAGTACTCGAGCTCGTACCGATCGAGCCAGGCCTGGTTGATGCGGATCCGCGGATCGTCCAGCAGCGAGAGCCGATACGCGCGATAACCGTTCGTCACGTCGGTCCCCGCAAAACCGGAGAGCACGCGGAAGAGAAAGGTGTACCCGCGGATCATGAGACCGCGACCGCGCGGGAGGTGGACGCTTGCGCCGCCCTCGCGAAGGAACCGCGACCCCTGGACGTAGTCGTATCCAGCCTTGAGGCGGTCGATGAGCCGCGGCGCCTCGGCCGGATCGTCCTTTCCGTTCGCCGCGAGGATGACGACAGCCGCGTGCCCATTCGCGCGTGCCGCCTCGATGCCTGTCCGGATCGCGGCTCCGACTCCGCGCCGCCGATCCTGGGTGATCACCCGCGCACCGGCCTCGCGCGCGAGGTCGGGCCCTCCGTCATCGGACCCGTCGTCGACGACGATCGTCTCGGCGATGACCGGCGGGACGCGGCGCACGAGCCGTTCGATCGCGTGACGCTCGTTGAAGAGCGGGAAGATCATCGCGACGCTGCCGAGCTCGGCCAACGACGGCACTCTAGAGACAACTGCCTGGCGAACGTAGTGGGTCCCCGCGGCGCCCGGAAAAGCCTCGCTAGCGGATGGGGTCCTTTTCGAGGAGGCCGCGGTTGTGGACGTAGAGGGCGGCCTGAGTCCGGTCCGTCAGCTCGAGCTTGCTGAAGATGTTCGAGATGTGCGTCTTGACGGTGCGCTCGCTGATGCCGAGCGTCGCGGCGATCTCTTTGTTCGCGCGGCCGCTCGCCACGAGCTTCAGCACCTCGCGCTCGCGGGCCGTGAGATCGCTGTAGCCCTCGTCGTCCCCCAAAGGACGGTCGCCGCCCCGCAGCCGTCCGAACTCGTCAAGCACGCGCTTGGCCACAGAGGGGTAGATGAGCGAGAAGCCGTCGGCGACCGTGCGGATCGCGTTGGTGAGCTGGCTGCCGGTGACCTCCTTCAGCAGATAGCCCGACGCGCCCGCCCGGATCGAGCTGAACACGAGCTCGTCCTCGTCGTAGTTCGTGAGGACGATCACACGCGACGACGGCACTGAGTTGCGGACCCGGCGCGTCGCGGTCACGCCGTCCCAGTCGCCCATCTTGATGTCCATCAGGATCACGTCTGGCAGAAGCTCCTGCGCGACCGCGAGCGCCTCGTGACCGTCGCCGGCCTCACCGACGACCTCGATCTCCGGTTCGGTTTCCAAAATGGAGCGCAGCCCGCTCCGAACGAGCGCGTGGTCGTCGGCGATGAGAACGCGGATCTTCCGGACTTCGGTCATCGGCCGAAGAGCCGCCCGAGGAAGCTCGCCTTCTCCGTCCGTTCGAGGTCTTCGATCGCGCCGCGTGGCTCGGTGTCCTCGACGGTGTCGGACCAGCCGGGGGCCTCGCCGTCCACGGTGAGGCGGTAGGGGATGGTGGCTCGGACGATCGTGCCGCGGCCAGCTTCGCTGCGGACCACGAGCTGCCCGCCCACGCCTTCGGCCCGCTCCCGCATCCCGACGATGCCGTAGTGGCCGCGCTCTTCAGCGGTCTGCAGCTCGTTCGACTCGAACCCCTTGCCGTCGTCCTCGATCGTTGCGACGACCTGATCGTCGTCGTACCGGAGGATGACCTTCGCGTTCGCCGCTCCGGAGTGCTGCCCGACGTTGCGCAGGCCCTCGCCGATGATGCGGATGACGGCGCGCTCGACGAAGGGCTCGAGCTCCCGGGCCGCGCCGGTTTCCTCGAAGTCCACGTGGACGCCACTCTGGCGGCGGAGGTCGTCCGCGAGCCGCGCGACCGTCACCGGCAGATTCAAGCCACCCGCCTCTTCGGTTTGCCGCAGTGCGGCCATGTACTGGCGCACGTCCGACAGCGTCGCCCGCGCGTCGCGGGCGGCCTTCGCGAGCTGCGGTCCGAGCGCGCCCGGATCGCGATCGAGTGCGCGCTGGCAACCTTCGAGCGCGAGCACCACACCGGTCAGCTCCTGCGCGACGCCGTCGTGGAGCTCCTGCGAGATACGCCGCCGTTCATTCGACGCGGTGCGCTGGACGAGGTCGGTGGATGCCGATTTCTGGAGCATTCCCGAGAGGTACTCGCCGAGGGTCGAAACGAAATCCGCCTCCGCCGCGGTGTACGGCGTCGTCGCGCGCCCGAGGACCAGGACCCCGAGCACCACGCCGGTCTGCGAGCCGCCGATCGGCGCGAGAAGGAAATGCGTCGACGATGGCGCCGCCCAATCCGGCCGGTCCTCGGCCATGCCGTATTGCGCAGTCGCGGTGCGTCGCTCGCGGAGTACCTGCGCGAGCACCGTGTCCGTGCCCGAGGTCGAGATGTCGGAGGGAAGCACGTCGCCGTAACCGGTCGCGGCCCGCAGACGCAGGTGATGCTCCTCCGCGGCCCACACGCCGACCGCGTCGTGTCGAAGGTTGTCGGCGAGCATCGCGACGGCGCTCTCAAGGTCGTTGTGCGGATCGTTGCCGAGCGTCGCGAAACGCGAGAGCTCGTACAGCACGAGCGCCTGGCGGCGATCCTCTTCGGCGCGCTGGAACTCCTCCGCCGTGAGGAGCGCCGCGGCGATCTCGGACGCCGCTTGCGTGAGCGAATCCACCTGGATCTGCCCGTAGCGCTCCTGCGAAGCGCGATGCTTCACGTTCACGACGCCGAGCGTGCGACCGTTGGATCGGAGCGGGGCGATCATCGATTCGCTGGCGGTCGGGTCCGAGCCACCCTGCACCCGACCGGAGAGGAGCATCGACCGCCCGGTCTGTGCCACCGTGCCGGAGATGCCCTCGCCGATGCGTTTGCGATCCATCTTCGCCTCGTCGGAGAGGCCGCGCGAGCTTCGCACCGAGAGCTCGCCTTGCGCGTTCGTGAGCATGATCGAGACGCCATCCGCGCCGAAAACGTCGGCGAGCTGCGCGGTCGCGCGCTCGAGCAATTGATCCGGGTCGCGCTCGTGGCGGATGATCGCCTGCAGATCGCGGGACGCCTTGAGCTTCTGCTCGGCGTCCTGCTGCTGGCGTTGCGCCCGCCAGAGGGCGTTCGCCTCCGCGAGCTCGAGGCCGATGAGGTCCCCGACGCGGCCGAGGCTCGAGAGATCCTCGGCCGAGAAGGCACGGCCGACGAGGATCGCCGCGAGACCGCCCACGACCTGGTCCTTCCAGATCACCGGCACGACCGCGAGGGTGTCGGCGTCGCGCCCGTCCGAGAGCGTGAGCGTCACACCGCTCGTTGCCTGCTCGGACGCACGCTCGGTCATCGCCTTCCCGAGCATCACCGCGGGCAGGCCGTCGGTCCATTTGGTCTCGCTCGGCAGGTTGTGGGCGACGTAGGTGACGTAGCCCTCGCCCCTCATGTTCAAGATCACGGCGATGGCATCCGCCCGCGCCACTTTGGCAAGGTAGGCCATCCGCGCGTTCCAGAAGTCAGCGTCGAGACGGAGGGTCAAGGTGAGGCCTTACGCCACGCCGGCGCCGGCCTCGCCCTCGATGCGGAGCTCCAGGGAGGTGCCGCCACTCCGCTGCAACGCGAAGCGCGGCTGCTCAAGGGTCGCGATCGCGGACCAGAGCTCGTCCACCAGCATGGGTATGCGGAGTCCGACCGCGAGAGTCGCGACGCCTCCCCTGAAGTCACGCACGTAGAGCGTGCGGACCTGCGCCAGCGACTGAATGCGCCGCTCGATGTCGACGAGCCGGGCGAACGACGGGACGGGAGAGAGCATCAGCACAATGTTGCTGGTCGGAACGGCCGGCTCCTCCCTCTCGGGAGTGAGTTGCTCCGATTCCGCCACCGTTTGGGTCGGTTCGCGCTCAACTACCGTCAGTTCGGGGGCCGGTGGTGGGGTCTCGGCGACGTTTCCAGTCGGTCTCCCGAAGACGTCTTCCTCCTCGACGACCGGCTGTGTCTGGGCCGCCCGTGCCGCCTCCGCCGCTCGCGCTGCCTCCTGCGCCGCACGCGCGGCCGTCTCAGCCACGCGTGCCGCTTCGGCAATTCGCTGAGCCTCGGCCGCGGCAGCGCGTCGCAGATCCTCGGACCGGCGCGCCTCGGCGGCGCGGCGTTCGTCTTCTTGGACGCGCTGGGCGGCAAGCCGTTCGTCTTCATCGCGACGCTGCTGGTCGCGGCGCTCCTCCTCCTCGCGCCACTGGGCCGCGCGCCGCTGCTCCTCATCGCGCCATCTCGCCGCTCGCCGCTCCTCTTCTTCACGCCGCTGCTGCTCGAGACGCTCGGCCCCGACGGCGGCGCGCTCGGCATCGGCCGCCCGATCCGCGCCGGCCGCACGCGCGGCCTCCTGAGCCGCGCGCATCGCCTCCTCGGCGGCACGGACCGCATCGCCGGCACGCTGTGCTTCCCCGACGCGTTCGGCCTCGGCAGCCCGCGCGGCTTCCTGAGCCGCGCGCATGGCTTCCTGCGCGGCGCGAGCCGCCTCGGCCGCCCGCTCGCCTTCGAGCGCTCGTTCCGCGTCGGCCTGCTGCTGCGCGAGCCGCTGGGCTTCGGTGACCTTGCGCGTCTCTTCGGCGGCGCGAGCGGCGTCTTCGGTCGCGCGCTGCGCCTGTTCGGTCGCCCGCGCCGCTTCCGTGGCTCGCTCCGCCTCGGCTGCACGCTGCGCCTCGAGCGCGCGGCGCGCTTCCTCTTGTGCCGAGCGCGCTTCGTCCTGCGCGACGCGCGCCTGTTCCTGCGCGGTCTTGGCTTGCGCCGCCGCGGCATTGGCTTCGCGCGCGGCGTCGGCGACGGTTCCGGCCTGGCGCCGGATGTCTTCGAGCAGCTCAGTGAAGACGCCGCGGAGGGCTTCTGCCGCCAGAGCTCGCGAGTCCGGCGGGGTCTCTTCCTCGGCCTTCTCTGGGGCTGGAGGGGATGCTGCTTCGCGGCGCGGACCGCGCAGGGCGGAGAACCCACTGCGGCGGCTGGATGCGATCTCGTCGCTGAGCCCGTCGCGCTCCTCGCGCAGCCGCTCGATCTCCTTGATCAGGATCTTCCGTTCCTCGCGGGCTTGCTCGAGGATCTGCTGCGCGGCGTTCTCGGCTCGCGCCCGTATCTCATGCGCAGAGCGAAGGGCGCCTGAGAGCGCGTCACGAACGGTGGCGTCGAACTCCTCGTAGACGGCGACGCGCTTCCGCGCGGCGTCAAGCTCCGACTCGAGCGAACCGACCCGTTTGGTGAGCTCGCTGACCCGGTCGGACAGCGCGCCGATGATGTCGCCCGACGCGCTCAGGCCCTTGGGCTCCTCGGACACGCGGTCACCCTCCGGACGCTCGCTTCTCTGCCCACTCCCCGCGTGTGGCGCAAAGCGTATACGACTGCGGCAAGGAAGGGCATCATCCGCGCATCACGCGGCCGAAAGTTCTGCTCGTTGTGGGGCACCCAAGCATCGGCGCGGCGCTGGAAGCGCTGCTGCGGATAGAGGATCGATACGAGGTGAGGCGCGCACAGTCGTTAGAACAGGTCGCATCCGGCGTGGACAGCTGGACCGCGGACCTCGCGTTGGTCGATGGCGTTCTTATGCCGAGGGGACGGATAGATGTGCTGACCATGCCGACGATCGTGCTGTCAGGCAATCCGCACGACGGACGCAGACTTTCCGAACGCATCGCTCAAGGGAAGGGCTGGCTCAGGAAGGACGCGACCGCCGAAGAGATCCGTGCGGCCATCGACCGCGCACTCGCCTCGGGCACGCGGCGCCGTTCGGCGGCCGTCATCGTGGCGGCTCTTGCGCTGGCGGCCATAGTGATTGTCATCGCGTGGTATTTGCTGAGCCTTCGGGGATAGAAGTGGCCAAAGACGACAAGAACAAAGACAAGAAGAAAGACAAGGGTCACGAGGAGATCGTCGACTTAGCGGGCCGCATCGGAGCTCGACCCTCGGAGCCCGAGGGCGCGACGCCACCCGCGCTCGTCCCGCCGGAGCCGCCACCCGCACCCACGCGACTCGACGGCCCGATCCCATCCGCGCCGAGGCCTCGTCTCGTGCCAGCGAAGGAGGACCGCGTCCAGAGCGCCATGATCCAAAAGGCGCTTGCCGAAGAAACCCAGAAAGCCGAGCCCGCGATCCCGTCGCCCCGCGCCGCCCCCGGACCTGGAGAAGTCGACCTCGTCGTGACTCCCCTTCCCACGCCCGACGATTGGCATCGCTTCGAGCTCGCGCTCCGCAAAGTTCGCGGAGTGGGACAGCTTCGCACGGAGTACTACCGGCATGGCGTCCTAAAGGTGCGGGTCAGCTACCAGGGGACCGACCGCCTTGCCGCGGCGCTTCGCACCGGCATCCCGGGCTATCGCGTGCGCGTGATCGGCGAGGATCGCGCGACGCTTCAGATCCTGGTCACGTCAGACGGAGACGAGCGCCGGCCGGGCTGACCGCGCGCCGACACTGCGGTAGCCGATAGAGTGGACGCGATGCCTGACTTCGAAGCGCGCGCTCGCAAAGTCCTTCCGTCGGTCCTCGGCCACTACACCTGGCTCTCCATCGAGCGGGGCGAGGGGAGTTGGCTCGTCACGACCGACGGCCGGCGCGTGCTCGACATGACCTGCGGGATCGCCGTGACGGTGGTGGGGCACTCGCATCCGCGCGTCGTGAAGGCCGTGGTCGATCAGGCGCAGCGGCTCATGCACATCTCCGCCGGCGTCGCGAAGTACGAATCGAACATCGCGCTCGCTGAGCAGCTCGCCACCATCACACCGCAGGGACTGGACACGGTGTTCTTCGGAAACAGCGGCGCCGAAGCGGTCGAAGGGGCGATCAAGCTCTCCCGTCAGACGACAGGCCGGGAGGCGATCATCGCCTTCCGCGGCGGATTCCACGGGCGCACGGTCGGTGCGGCCACGCTCACGACCTCGAAGGCGCAATACCGACGCGGCTACGGCGCGCTCCTCCCTGAGGTGTACGTCGCTCCATATCCGTACGCACTGGCGTGCGCGCTGCCGGCGGCACACGACGCGGAAGCGTGCGCAACCCACTGCTTCGCTGAGCTCGAGGCGATGCTGGAGCACGAGGTCCCGCCCGAGCACGTCGCGGCGATCGTGATCGAACCGGTTCTCGGGGAGGGCGGCTACGTCGCGGCTCCCGCGTCCTTCTTGCGCGCGCTACGCGAGCTCGCGACGAAGATCGGTGCACTCCTGGTTTTTGACGAGGTCCAAACCGGGATGGGCCGAACGGGCGCCTGGTTCGCGGCGCAGAAGTTCGGCGTTACGCCGGATGTTCTGACGGCAGCGAAGGCACTGGGTGGTGGCATGCCGCTCGGCGCGGTCATCTCGACGCGCGAGCGCATGGATCGCTGGCGTACGGGCACGCACGGATCGACCTTCGGAGGCAATCCGGTGTCTTGCGCAGCAGGCCTCGCCACGTTGCAGGTCATCCGCGACGAGAAGCTCGTCGCGCGGGCCGAGACGATCGGCGAGATCATGGTCGAGGAGCTCGCTCCGTTGCGCTCGCATCCACGCCTCCGCGAGATACGACGTTTCGGCGCGATGGTGGCAGCCGAGTTCGACGACAAGTCGGTCGCGAAGGCGGCGATCGCTGCGGCCCTCGAGCGTGACGTGCTGCT
>Ga0209806_1001838_pt1 | contig 13656 bp, 10 predicted proteins | sample GraSoiAngelo_152_FD_186166 | JGI IMG/M metagenome (GOLD analysis project Ga0209806, IMG submission 186166) | Grasslands soil microbial communities from the Angelo Coastal Reserve, California, USA - 14_1009_12_30cm (SPAdes) (version 2) | ecosystem: Environmental > Terrestrial > Soil > Grasslands ... | reverse complement strand
ATCGCGAAGCAAGGCTGAGTGCAGCGCTTGATCGTAGTCGCGGCAGCGACGCCAGAGATTAGCCTCGCATGTGAGTGCGGGGTAAGCCATAGTCGAGCCCCAAGGTCCCCTTCAGGCAACGACACTACTCCGCCCACTTCCTGTCGTTTGCGTTTCGTCCCACTCCTCGGCAAGACCCGCCGTTTCCCACGTTCTCAATGCAAGGGGCGCCGTGTACACTCTCTGCGACGAAACGGAGGCACTCATGAAACCAAGCATCTTGCTGTTCGCAATTCTTCTATCTTCCGCACTTCTCATGGCGCAGGCGCCGACTGTGAACGCCGCACCCAACACCCTGTTCACCGGCGCGGACGGCAAATTCGACGCTCCTCCCGACACGGCGCTCGTGCAGTTCAACATCTCCGCGCAAGCCGACAACGCCAAGGCCGCCTACGACCAAGCCTCTAAACAATCCGAGCAAGTGCGCCAGATCATGCGCGACAATGGCATCGATCCCAAAACCGCCCAGATCGGGTCGTACTCGATCGAACCCATGTACGACTGGAAAACCGCGAAACGGAAACTGATCGGCTACCGCGTGGGCACCAGCGTCACCCTGAAGCTGAAAGACTTCGCCAAGATCGGACCTCTCACCCAGCAGCTCGCCGATTCCGCCGTGAGCGAAAGTCAGTCCATCAGCTACACCCTCGACAACATGGATGAAGCCAAGAACAAAGCTGTCGAAGATGCCTACCATCGCGCCCGCGCCGCTGCGGACTCGCTGGCTCGCGCCGCCGGACGGAGCGTCGGGGAACTCTCCTACGCATCCGTCGATACCTTCGAAAACCTGCGGCCCATCGGGATCGTCCCGCGTGTGATGGCCATGAAAGCCGAAGCGGCTCCCGCCCCAACCGAGGAGTTCTCTCCCCACACGGTCACAGTCACCGCCCACGTCAACGCATTATTTAGTTTGAAATGAGAAAAACGAAGAAAGCGCGTCTGACCACGTAGGCCCAGACGCCCTCGTCTGGGCAAGGTGCCTGAACCGTCGGTCCCACATCCGACAACCGCTTCGACCATTTTTGCTGACGACTAACGACCGGCGACTGACGACTAACTCACTCTCCCGAACGCGGCAATCGCTTTCCGTCCAGCGGCACATCCCGCTGAATGACCATTTCTACCGACGTGCCCGGCTCCAGGCGCACATCAGCCCCACGCGACAGCATGCCGATGGCCGTGCCCACGCCTGCGCCGATCCCGCCTCCGATGCCCGCCCCCTTCCAGCCGCCCGCCAGGCCGCCGATTGTCGCTCCGGCACCGGCGGTCTTCGCCGTCGTCTCCACCTTCTTGCCGGTATCGCTGTCCTGCCGAACTGTGCCTTCTTCGCCTTTCGTGGTAGCGTGCTCGGCGCCAGGAACATTCTCCAGTGCGCCCGGCAACATCACCGTGTACCCGCTTGGGTAGATGAGAGAAGTGAAGTGAATCAGAATCTCCGCTCTGCCCTTGATGTGCCCGCCTCGTTGCACATGGCTGATTTTTCCCTGCACGTACGTCCCGGGAGGAATCAGAATTCGGTCGTCTTGCACCACTGGAAAGCTGGTTATGGCGTACACCGCGTCGCCTTCCTTCGCAGTCTTGGTGGAGATGGCTTGCTTCAAACTCAAGGCCACCTTGGTGCCTGCCGGAATCACTGGCCCCACCCTGGCAGCCCCCGCGCTCGCGTTATCCTGCGCGCCCGCAGGTCCAAAGCACATCGCCGACATCAATACACATCCCAGCATCCAGCGCATAAATATCTCCCGAGCAAACTCCCGCAAGATAGGCCCAACTCCCGCCCCAAGTATAAGGCGATTTTCCCAAAGAACACGCCTAAACTGATTGCTTAGGATGCAGGTCATGCGAGCGGAGTTGACCGCCGAACTGACTAAGTGAGTACTTCACTTGGGGTGCTTGCTTCGCTTGGCTGCGCGGGGCAAGAGGACCGGAACGATGGAGCGACGAGGGTTAGGGCACTCTCGTAGCGAAAGCTTTTAAACGCCACGGCGCAAACAAAAGCCGCTAAGAACCCAAAAGCTATCCGCCCCGCCTTACGATGTTTTCGCGTACGTTACCCATGAATTGAGACTGTAGCTTCTGCGCGCACAGCTCGCCGCAAACGTGCAGCGTGCCTTCCCGTTGCGCAATTTCCTCGTCCCACGGGCATAGATACAACTGCGGAATACTTAGGTCTGCGAACGAGGTCCACATCAGCCACCAGTGATCGCTCGATCCCTTCAGTGTCCCGCAATTGGGTCCCGCACACCGGTAATAAGGCTTTGCCGGTGGGTTCGTGCCTCCCGCTTTGCTCACTCGACCTCTCCTGCCCGAACCAACATGATCTGCCCATTCTAACGAAACCCCACACTTTTTGAGCATCTCCCAAGAGTGCAAGCGCAACGCTGTACGTTCGAGGTACCCTGCAAGCGACTACCGCGCTTTCCGCAAGCAAAATCCTTCAACCACCTTGATCAAGCCGCGAAGCGGCAAAATTCGTTAGCCCAGCGCGTAATCGCTGGGAAAATCGGCCACATAAGTCAAACCACTTTGGGGGGCGACACCGTCCTTATTTGTAAAGCAGATACTTTGCCCGCATCTCCTCAAATTTCCCTAACGCTTCCCGCCACCCTTCGGCGATTCTTCGCGGATCCTGTCCCGCCGCCAGCGCCTCATACGTGGCCTGATTCACCAGCAACTCCATCATCCGTTCCATCTTGAAATCGTTCGGATACAGCTTGTGCAATGCCGACGCCAACTCGATTCCCAGCTCCGGCCCGTCCAGCGTATTCCGATCCAGCAGCACGATGCTCACGCCTTGGCACACCTGCCCCGAATAATTGCTCGACGAAGGCGTGAAACTCACCGGCACAAAGCGCACACCCGAAATTACCCGCGCATTCAGATACTCCGCGAGTTGTCGCGCCTTAATCCAGGGCGCGCCAATCCATTCAAACGGCGTATCCGTTCCGCGCCCCACCGAAACGTTCGTACCCTCAATCAAGGCCACACCCGGATACAGTGCCGCCTCGCGCAGGCTCCGCAAATTCGGGGACGGATTCACCCAGGTCAGCCCGGTCGAGTCATACCAATCCCCGCGCATCCACCCATCCATCGGAATCACTTTCAGCTTCGCCCCGATTCCGCGCTCGACATTGAACATCTGCGCCAGTTCGCCGATCGTCATTCCATGCCGCACGGGCAACGAAAAGTAATTCGTGAAGCTCTCATGACCCGCGTCCGACACCGGACCCTGGACCATCGATCCGGTGATCGGATTTGGCCGATCCAGCACGATCATTTCGATTCCCACCTTCGCTGCAGCCTCGAGAAAATATCCCAAGGTCGTTTCATAGGTATAAAACCGGGCCCCTGCATCCTGGATATCAAAGACAATGGCGTCCAGCCCTTTCAGCACTTCGAGCGATGGCCGGCGCGCCGCATCTGTCGCTCCGTACACGCTGTACACCGGCACGCCCGTTGCATCATCTTTCGAATTGCCAATCACCGTCGTGTCCACCGCCCCGGTCACCCCGTGTTCTGGACTGAAAATCGCTTCCAGCGAAACTTCGGGCGCCTGCGCCAGCACATCAATCGTCCGCCGCCCGTCCGAATCCACCCCGGTTTGATTCGTGACCAGCCCGATCTTTCGTTTCGCCTCGCCGCTCTTCAGCCCATCGAACCCGTGCGCCTCGAGCAGGTCGAGCCCGGTCTTCACGTCCCCGTTGCGGACCGCCAGCTTTCGTCCCGCGCTCTGCGCCTCGTTATATCCAGTAATGCTTTCCCAGCGTAACCGCTCTTTTTCTTCGACGGTCAGCGGCAACGCTGCCGCCACCGCCGTCGCGACTTTCGAGCGTAACGCAATCGCATTGCCCCCTCGAGGATGCACTGCGTTCGTCAAAAGAATGATGTACGTCCTGGTGGTCGGATCGATCCATATCGATGTTCCGGTAAATCCCGTGTGCCCGTACGAGCCCACCGGTAACAAATCGCCCCGGTTCGAAGAAAATGGTGAGTCGATATCCCAGCCAAAACCCCGGACCCCGGTTGCAGTAGGAGGCTGTTCCGGCGTAGTCATTTTCTCGACCATCAGCGGCGTCAAAATCCCGCCGCCACCATTCAGCAAAGCCTGCGCATATTTCGCCAGATCGTCGGCAGTTGAGAACAATCCCGCATGCCCCGCCACTCCGCCCATGCGCAGCGCCGTGGGATCGTGCACTTCTCCGCGGAGCATGTGGTTGTGCTCATCAAACTGGGTCGGCGCGATTTTCGGCGACCAAGACTTCGGCGGCAGGTAACGCGTGTGCGTCATCTTCAGGGGCGCAAACACGTGCTTCTCCGTGTAATGTTCCAGGTTCTCGCCCGAGACCTTCTCCACCAGCGCGCCCAGCACGATAAATCCAATGTCGCTGTAGACCAGGCCCGCGCCCGGCGGCGTCTCTGTTGTCTCCGCAAAGGCCATCTTGTAGGCAGTATCTTTCCCCAGCCATGGCGTCTTCAAATCGAGGTCCGGCGCCAATCCGCCGTAGTGCGTCAGCAATTGCCGGATCGTGATGTCCTCTTTCCCGTTCTGCGCGAACTCCGGCAGATACTTCGCGACCGGATCGTTAAGCCGCACCCGGCCGGTTTGCACCAACTGCATCACCGACGGGGTGGTCGCAATGACCTTGGTTAGAGACGCCAAATCAAAAACCGTATCGACGGTCATCTGCTCCCGCCGTGGCTCCAGCGCCCGATTCCCATACGCCTTCCGGTACACCACGCGGCCGTCATGCCCAATCAAGACCACGGCTCCGGGAATCTGATGTTCCTCGATCGCCCGCTGAATAATCGCATCCACCACGGTGAGTCGCGCCAGAGAGGTAGGCGCCCTCTGCGTCATGGCGAGAGCAGGAGAACTATGAAATCCCTCAACGCATAGCAGTGCGATCGTAAGCGCACGCATGATGCGCCCTTTTCCCGCTCTCAGTCGCGAAACGACGCCAGAGACCAGCCCCGCACGTAAGTGTGGGGTCAGCAGCCAATCCGAACCCGAGTCCCCTTCAGGGGATGACACCTGCACGCACACGTTCACCCGCACCGCCTTCTTGGCCATGATCAAAATTGGATATCCCGACTCTACACAACTCGCTCCCCTCCCCTCAACGAAACTTCGCATCCAAAGGTACCGTGTGCGCCACGGCCCGTTTCCTTTACCCCACCCTCACTGTTTGCTATAACCGACAACATCGCTCAGATCACAAGGCACGTTTTTTGACCCATCCCACTGCGATCGCCGCCTACGAGGACCAAGACCTCCGTTTCGCCCGCCCCTTCGGCATCCTCGAGGACGCCGTCGCCGTCCACGCCTTCCCCTCGGCATCGGTCGCGATCACGCACGATCACCAACTGCTCGCTCTCCGTACCTTTGGCCGTTTCACATACGATCCCGCCTCTGCTGAACCGACAACCGGCACACTCTTCGACCTTGCCTCGCTTACCAAGGTGATTGCCACTACCACCATGGCCATGATCCTCTATGAGCGCGGCCTGCTTGATCTCGACCTGCCCCTAATCTCGATGGTCGGAGAATTCTCCGGCGAGGATCCCCGCCGTGACGAAGTCACCCTGCGAATGTTGTTAGCGCACTCTTCCGGTCTGCCCGCTTACGAAAAGCTTTTTCTGCGGGCTCGCACCCGTGATGAACTTCTCGGGGCTGCCTTTTCGACCCCACTCGCCCACGATCCCGGCTCGCACGCTGAATACAGCGACATCGGATTTATCGTCCTCGGGGTCGCGCTGGAGCGCCTCGCCGACGAGTCCCTCGGCCATTTCTGCCAGCGCGAAATCTTCGGCCCCCTCGGCCTGACCCACACCACGTTCAATCCCGCGCCTTCACTTCGCTCCCAGATCCCACCTACCGCCAATGACGAAACCTTTCGCCATCGCATCATCCAGGGTGAAGTCCAGGATGAAAATGCGAGCGTCCTCGGAGGCGTTGCCGCCCACGCTGGCCTGTTCGCCACAGCGCAAGACCTCGCCATCTTCGCCATTGCCATGCTGCACAGCGGCGCACCCATCCTCCGACCCGAAACCATTGCTTTATTCACCGCTCGCGAATCTGCTCCCGAAGGAACCTCACGAGCGCTAGGGTGGGACACACCATCCACACCATCCCAATCCGGCCGCTACTTGTCCTCGCGCTCCTACGGGCACCTCGGTTATACCGGCACTTCGCTGTGGATCGACCCCGAGCGCAACTTCTCCGTGACGCTCCTCACCAATCGAACCTGGCCCGATTGCGCCAATCAATCGATCAAACAAATCCGTCCCCGCTTCCACGACGCCATCTTCGAGTCACTCTAGAGTTCCATCTCTCCGACTCCTAATTGTTCATAGTCCTGTTGCCATTACCCGCATATTGAAGACGCTGGTTCGCTGCCAGAGATGGACCCCACAGCAAGCTCACACGACACCCCGCACGCAAGTCGCGCAGCGACGCCAGAGGTTAGCCCCACGCGTAAGCGCGGGGGTCAGCCCGAGGCAAATTTCCGAGTCCCCTTCAGGGGACGACACTGTGCCATGGGCCGACCGCGCTCGTACCGTACAATATTGTTTTCGAACTCCGAATGAAGCCACGCCGCCTGCAAGACCTGACCACCGAACGTGCCAATCCCCAATCCAACGACATCGACCTCAAATCCGCCCTCGAGATTGCCCGCATCATCAATGCCGAAGACGCCAAAGTCGCCGCAGCGGTCCAGCACGCGCTGCCTCAAATTGCCCGCGCCATCGACCTCGTGGCCGCCCATTTCCGCCAAGGCGGACGACTGCTCTACGTCGGCACCGGCACCAGCGGGCGCATCGGCGCCCTCGACGCTTCCGAAATTCCTCCCACCTTCGCGACTCCTCCCAGCCTCGTGCAATACATCATTGCCGGCGGGCCCAAAGCTCTTGGGGCCGAAGCCGAAGCCAGTGAGGATTCCCGCGAACTGGGCCGCGCCGAAATGGTCAAGCGCAAGCCGACAAAGAAAGATGTCGTGATCGGCATTGCCGCCAGCGGACGCACTCCCTTCACAATTGCGGCCGTCGAGTACGCCCGTAGTCGTGGCGCGGAGACCATCGCCCTCACCTGCAATCCCAACTCCCAGCTCGAACGTGCTGCCCATTTCGCCATCGTCACCGACGTCGGCCCCGAAGTCCTGACAGGCTCTAGCCGCATGAAAGCCGGCACCGCCCAGAAGATGGTTCTGAACATGATTACCACTGGTGCCATGACCCGTCTCGGATACGTCTATGGCAACCTCATGGTCAATTTGCGTTTGAAGAACAGCAAGCTTGCCGAGCGCGGAATCACCATCCTCCAACACGCCGCCGATGTCGATCGCGAGCAGGCTCACAATGCCCTGAAATCCGCCGGCCACGACGTCCCCGTCGCCCTCGTCATGCTGAAAGCCGGTGTCCCCCGCGCCCAAGCTGCCCAAGCCCTGAAAGCCACCGCAGGACATGTACGCAAAGCGATCGCCCTAGCCCAAAAGAGTAAACGCCCATAGCCCTCTCTCCTGTAAATTGAATCGGAGGAATGAGTCGCGCAGCGACGCCAGAAATTAGCCCCGCATGTAAGTGCGGGGGAACGATGGGAACAAATCAAGAGTCCCTTCATGGGGACGACAGGTCTGAAGGAGAAGATCGTTCTTTTTCGCGAACTCTTCTTCGGACGCTTTTCTTTGGCCCTACGCGTCCTCTTGGCGCACTCTGCGGTTAAATGCTTTTTAGAAAGTTCAACCTGGAATGACATGGATAAGCTAGTCATCCGCGGGGGTACTCCGCTTCTCGGCACGGTCCGCATCAGCGGCGCGAAAAATGCTGCCCTGCCTTGCATGGCCGCGGCCCTGCTCACCGAAGACACCGTCATCCTCGAAAACATTCCGCAGGTACGCGACATCGAAACCACCCGTCGCCTGCTCTCCGCCATGGGCGCCGAGGTGGAACTCGGTTACGGGCGAGCCCATCACCGTACCACCATCCAAACCCGCAATCTGGCCGCCCCCGAGGCCTCCTACGAACTCGTAAAGACCATGCGCGCCTCGACACTGGTCCTCGGCCCGCTGCTTGCCCGTTGTGGCCGAGCTCGCGTCTCGCTCCCCGGAGGCTGCGCGATCGGCGCCCGGCCGATTGACCTCCACATCAAAGGACTCGAGCGCCTGGGGGCGAAAATCACGCAGGACCACGGTTACGTGGAAGCCACGGCGGATCGCCTCCGAGGCGCCGAAATTGTCTTCGACAAAATCACCGTCACCGGCACCGAAGACCTCCTCATGGCCGCCGCCCTTGCAGAGGGCGAAACCCTCATGCAGAATTGCGCCTGCGAACCTGAGGTTGCCGACCTCGCCGACCTCCTAAACAAAATGGGCGCCCACATTGAGGGCGCCGGCAGTTCCACAATTCGCGTGCAAGGCGTGACCAGACTCAGCGGGACCAAGCATCGCATCATTCCCGACCGCATCGAAGCCGGCACCTTCATCATCGCCGCAGCTCTCACCGGCGGCGATGTCAAAGTCACCAACTGCGATCCCGAGCACCTCACCGCCATCGTGCAAAAGCTTCAGGAAGCCGGAGTCAAGACCTCACATAACGCCGACTCCATACGCGTCATGGGCGATAACCCGCTCAAGGCTGCCGACGTCAACACCGAGGAGTACCCGGGCTTCCCCACCGACATGCAGGCACAATACATGGTGGTTGCCACCCAGGCCCAGGGTACCTCCATCGTCACCGAAAATATTTTCGAGAACCGTTTCATGCACGCGCAGGAACTCGTGAGGATGGGCGCCAACATCCGCATCGAAGGCCGCCGCGCTATCGTGCGCGGTAAGACTCCTCTCAGCGCTGCCGCCGTCCTTGCCTCCGACCTGCGGGCTTCTGCCTCGCTCGTGCTGGCCGCCTTGGTGGCCGATGGAGAAACCATCATCGACCGCGTCTACCATATCGACCGCGGCTACGAACACATTGAAGAGAAACTGAAGGGAATCGGCGCGGAAATTCGCCGAATTGGAGAGATGTTTCCGAAAAAAGCCGCCGCTCCCAATCGCGGATAGCGTCGGCGCCTGGCCGGGTATTGCGAGGGCGTTTCCGCCCTCGCGTCTACCGGCCAATCGATCGCACCTGGAGCCCTGATCAAGCCCTGGCCATTGCCGAACTGTTGACCTCAAAAGGCCCTGCGACGTCACCGCCGGTCGTCATCTCGATCATACGGCCGATAGTTTTGATCGTGATCGCGATCATCCCAGTCTCGCTGATCGTGCCAACGACGCCGATCTTCGTCCCACCACCGGTTGTTCGCCTTCCAGCAATGCTCCCGCTCCTCGTGCAATTCGTGCCTCGCTTCAGCCGCTTCCCTGCTTTGATAGCCGTGGTGTTCAATGGCCTCGTGCAGTCTGTGATCGGCATGCGCGACCCGCCGCTGACAGTCGTCGTCCGCATGCAATTTGGGAACTCCGGCCATCACCGTAAAAGCTGCTACGGCCAGCGCCGCTAATGCCCATTTTCCGAGAAAAAGCTTTAACCATCGATCTCTCATAGATTGTTCCATCCTCCTGGGTGAGCTGATTTTGACCCCTCGGGAACGGTAACGAACTTTACAATCGGTAGCGTATCCCTCCTTCGCCCTTCCCCCGATACCGTGAACGCGGTACTCCATCGGAGTTTTCTCCCCAGCCTTCCGCCTCCGTTTCTCTACAGCACTCACCCTTGCCCGCAAGGACCTGTACCTCCGTAACTTAACAGCTGCCCCATTTCGGCATCGAATGCAGTATGGCAAACGAAATCAGTACCCTCCCCCTCGTTTACCAGTGCGCCCTTTGTGAGTGGCGCTGGATCGAGGGTCAACCGCAAACGTTCAACACCAACTTTGACGCTGTCGTGATGTTCGTCGGCGCTGGCGCCTGCCCATCCTGCAGCGGCGCTCGCGCCGCACTGCAGAAGGCCAGCTAACCAGACTTCGCGTCGTGGCTGCCCCCGCAGCTGCGACTCGAGGGCTAAATTTCGAGTTTCGAGTTTCAAGTTTCAGGTGGGCATATTGCCGCGCCCATGTCTTGTAGTCCCCATTCGAAAGTCGAAACCCTCGCAACTCACGCTTGACTAAGCTCCCAGTTTTTGATGGCCCGAGCGCTGCCCGCTCGCCAGCCCGCTCGAAACTTGAAACCCGAAAACGACACTGCCTTTGTGCTACACTTCCGGCCGTACCTCGCGGGTCCCGCCCGCTGTGCGCAGTCCAACCAGGGACCCTACCTGCGTTCCTCCTCGCAAGGGACGTGGATGGAGGAGTTGCGAGCACACCCGAGATGTGCCGACTCCCAGTCCGCGCCCACCTCATCCAAGGAGAGAAACACATGAAATTCACCAAGCTCACGCCCAATCTCGTCGTGCGCGACGTTCAGGCCGCCGTCCATTTCTACCAGTCTGTCCTCGGCTTCAAGCCCGCAATCACGGTTCCCGACGCTCCGCCCTACGTCTTTGCCTCAGTCACATCCGGCAACGTCGAGATCTTCTTCAACGACCAGAAGGCAGTGGCCGAAGACTACCCGCCCCTTGCCAAGGATCCCCTCGGCGGCACCATGACCCTCTTTCTAGAATGTGAAGGAATCGAGGAAATTCTCCGAGCGGTAGAGAAATCCGGAGCGCGCATCGTGATGCCACTCAAGACCCAGTTCTACGGGATGCGCGAATTCGCCTTCCTCGACCCGCAGGGCTGGACTGTAACGATGGCGGAGCGCGTGAAGTGATCACTCCGAGTGGAGCGACGGGCGTCCTCGCCCGTCGCCCGCCTTCATGCAGCATGTAAGCGACCGGCTGAGCTACAATCCGTGCGCCTTCAAAATCCCCGCCGGAGACATCATGCCCACCCTCATGCAACGAGGCGTAGTCGCACTCCTCTTCGGAGCAAGCACGCTTTCTGCCCAACCCGCAATCGCGCAGACCGCTTCCCTCACCGGCCCGGTCCCCGTCGCCGAGCAACCGGCTTCCTCGCCTCCTGAGTATGTTCGGGCGGGCAAGCTGCTCGACGTTCGTTCCGGAAAGCTTCTTGACAATCAGATCATCGTTATTCGCGGCCAACGCATCGATCGCGTCGGCCCAGCCAGCGAGCAGCCGATTCCCGCCGGGGCCAAAGTTGTGGATCTATCGCAAGCGACCGTCCTTCCCGGCTTGATCGATTGCCACACCCACATCATGCTTGCCGACACCGACAACTCTCATTACGAAGAATATCTGCTGAAGGATTCCTACCAATACCGAACCATCCTTGCGACTCTGAACGTCAAGCGCGATCTCGATGCAGGCTTCACGGCCATGCGTGACGTGGAAACCGAAGGAGCCATGTATAGCGATGTCGACGTACGCAACGCGATCAATCAAGGACTCATTCCTGGACCCCGCCTGAAAGTCGCTACCCGCGGGATTTCATCCACCGGCGGTTATGAGCTCGAAGGCTACGCACCTCAGGTGAAGGTTCCCAGCGGCGTGCAGCTCGTCGACGGTCCTTACGAAGCGCGCAAAGCCGTGCGCGAACAATTCAACTACGGTGCCGACCTGATCAAAATGTATGGAAACGACCGCTATCGCTTCTTGCCCAACGGCAAGATTCTGAGTGTCGCGAATTTCAGTTTTGAAGAGGTCCAGGCCATCGTCGATGAAGCCCGCCTGAAGGGTCTCAAGGTCGCTTGCCACGCCTATGATGGTCCCGGACTGCACTACTGCATCGATGCCGGCGTCGCCTCGATCGAGCACGGCATCCAGCTCGATGACGAAGCCATCCACAAGATGGTTGTTAAGGGCACGTACTTAGTCCCTACGTTGCAGGTGTATTGCTGCGCTCTCGAAAAGGGAGACTTAATTATGAGCGGGGGCAAGACCAGCCGCGTGGCGATCCACGAAGCTAGTTTCAAGAAAGCGCTCGCCGCCGGTGTGAAGATCGCATTTGGCACCGATGCGGGTTCCTTTCCGCACGGAACCCAGGCGATCGAATTCGAGTGGATGACGCGCTACGGCATGTCGCCGCTCGATGCCATCCGTGCGGCCACCATCAACGCCGCCGACCTGCTCGGCTGGGCTGACGATATCGGCACACTCGAGCCCGGAAAATACGCTGACCTGATCGCCGTCGGCGGCAATGTGCTCAGTGACATCAAGCAGCTCGAACACGTGAAGTTCGTGATGAAGGGCGGCGAGGTCGTTCGCAACGACTACGTGAAGTAGAAAAGAAGAGGACGTTGCATACCTACCAACGTCTCGCCTTCCGCCGGCGAGTCTGCTTGGCAGGCTAGGCAAACAGGGCTATCATCCTGTCCTCGGAGGTCCTGGCCATGCGGTCCTCACTTGCACGCCGGCGACTGTTCTTGACGATCCTGCCACTGCTCCTGTCCGCTGTCCTGTTCTCTGCTGTCTCCCCCTTGTCTTCCTTCGCCCAAATGCCGCAGCCCGGCGCTCCGGCAAGCGATGTGAGCAATATTCCCAAGCCTGTGCTCAACACCGTGGACGACGTCAACATGCGCAACGGTCCTGACCAGGACAGGACAGGGAAAAAGACGACCGAGAACAAAGAGGAGTCCTGTCTGCTTCCTCCACTCACTCTGATCAGCAGTCCTATCATTGATGCTGAGCAGCTGCAAGTTGGTGACAAAGCGAAGAAGGAGTATCAGCAGGCTTGCGCAGCCCTGAGACGCCACAAGAACGAAGATGCGGAAAAACATCTGCGCAGGGCCGTCCATGAATACCCAAAGTATTCCGCCGCCTGGGTCACGCTCGGCCAGTGGCTCGCTGCACAGCAGCGCTCCGACCAGGCCCAACAGGCTTGCTTGCAGGCTTCAACCGTATCGCCCAGGTACATTCCCGCGTATCTTTGTCTCGCTGACATTGCGGCACGCGGGCACGACTGGAACGAGGTATTGAAACTGAGTGAGCGAGCCCTTGAGCTTGATCCCTCACGGGATCCACTCGCTTATGAGTACAATGCTGCGGCAAACCTGAAACTCCAGCACCTGATGGAAGCGGAAAAAAGTGGCTTGCGTGCCGTTGCCATCGATAAAGACCATCACGAACCGCGCGCGCTCTTCGTGTTGGCACAGATCTACGAGGCGAAGGGCGATATCGAAAACGAAATCAATCAGCTGAGAGAGTATCTGCGATATGCGGACAATCCCGAGGACATTTCCGCGGTGAAGAACTTTCTCCTGCAGATCGAAAATCGCAATGCCAAGAGTCGAGCCGATCAAAGCAAGGCTGGCGACAACACTGTCGGCGAAAAGTCGCCCGATGTTATCGCGTCAGCAAAGCAATCCTGGGCGCCCGCAGATATCGACGAAGCCGTTCCTCCTGTCCAGTCCGACCTGCCTTGCCCCATCCAGCAGATTCTGAAACAGACCAGCGATCGCACCCAGGACCTGATCCAAAGCCTGCAGCGCTTCAGCGCCGACGAACGCATTGAACAGATCGAATTCGACAAGAAGGGCAAGAGTCGAAGAGCGAACACGCAGGGGAACTACGTCGTGCAGATTGAGGAAAACACCTCACGCTATCCCGTCATCAGGGAGTACCGGGGCGGAAGCAGCGGGACGCATCCATCCTCAGTGGTAGACACGGGCACGGCGATATTCGCGTTGATCT
>Ga0209806_1001837_pt1 | contig 13668 bp, 10 predicted proteins | sample GraSoiAngelo_152_FD_186166 | JGI IMG/M metagenome (GOLD analysis project Ga0209806, IMG submission 186166) | Grasslands soil microbial communities from the Angelo Coastal Reserve, California, USA - 14_1009_12_30cm (SPAdes) (version 2) | ecosystem: Environmental > Terrestrial > Soil > Grasslands ... | reverse complement strand
AGATCGTCCAGGAACAAGGCGGCAAATCCGTAGACGAAGCGAACGCTTACGTCGAGAAGCTCAAAACCGACAAACGCTACAAGCGCGACGTGTATTAATTTTCCGAACCGAATTTCAGCCCGCTGAATAAAACGTTGAGTACATCGTGCTGGTGAGCAAGGACACGCGCGACGCCCTGCAACAAACCGTTGAATTGCGCTCACTCCCGCGGCAAGCGGTAAAAGGCGATTTCTTACGTTCGCGAACTGATCTGCGCGGAAACGGCTAATCGTGCCACCCCGAAAAAGCGAACACCTCTTCATGCTCGCGCGGATCGATGGGTCGCTTTTCGCCGAGGGCCACCCGTTCCGTTTCAACAGCATGGTTTCGAAGCAAGCAGGCAATTTGCTTGTCCCAGTTGTTCTGGTAGACGAAAAGTCGCCAACCACTCTGAGGCGCCGGTGGTAATGGCGCTGGCGGAGCCGATTCCGCTTTGGGAAATCTTCCGACCAGGAAAACTTTCTGGCCGGCTTTCAGGGTCGATTCGATCCGCCATAAAATTTCACGGATCGAATCGGCATGCTTCATTGCGTCTCTCGCCAGGTCCCAACGATGTTGTCGGTGGTCGCTAATGTCGGGGACGGATTTCCAGGTTGCTGCGCCCTGATAATAACGCGCAAAGGTGATCGCGTGCGTGAACCGCATCACAATCGCGAAGTCATTCTTGTCGGAGCGCTGAGCGACAGCCACCGCAGCCAGATCGCAGTCGGTTCTTCGCAAACTTGACCAACGGTACGCGACCGGAATGACGATGGTGATTACGGCGAGAAACGCGAGCAGGTTCAGAAATCTCAGTCCGATATTTTTCCGCAGCGCTCCAGAGAGAATATGAAGTGACACACTTGCAACAGCCATCATCGGCAACAAGTGCCGTGAGCCGGGCACGCCCGAAGTCCACAGGAATGCGAAAGTCGCAATCGCAGCTACCGCGACCGCTAAAAAAGCAAAAAGAATTCCGTCAGCCGACAGGCCTAACGAGTGACCGAGACGGTGCGTCGCCCAGGGCACTACGATGAGCGCAAAAGCGCAGGCGGCAAAAATGAGCCACAGATAGGAATGCGACGCGTCCAAAATGCCGCGCTCTTCGCGTTGCAAAGGCCAGAGCTCGCGAGCGCTATTTATGATTCCAGCGTACGGAAGCAAAGATATTGCAGCGACAATGCCGATGGAAAAAATCACCGCTGCGCTTTGGAATTCGCGTCTTTTTACCGCAACCACAATCCCAGCGAGACAAATTCCGAAGGCGACGAAGCCGTTGAGGTAAAGCGATTGAACCGAGAGCAGCGCTACAATCGCCGCCAGGACCACCGTTCCGATCCGGCTCGTCTCAAACGTCAGCTTCCAAATCAAGGCGAAGACGAGGACGACACACATCATGCCGAGGCCGTACGGCCGCAACGAATCGCCATCGCTAATCGTCATGGCTCTGGCCGCGAACATTGCCAGTGGCCAAAGCGGCGCCGACCAGCGTTTGTCGATCCAACGACAGCTCAACCAGATCGCGCCGATGAGTGATAGGCCGATAATGAACCCGAGAATGCGCAGATGGAAATCGCTGTTGCCGAAACCAAGAGCGATCCAAATCCGAAGAACGGCTGCGAAAAGGGCCGGAAAGGGATTGAATACAAGCGCGGTTTCAAAATCGTGAACGGTTTGGGTGTTGGCGACATGCAGACTGTTAATTTCGTCCCGCCACAACGGTCCGGCGTGCATCAACAATCGGAGATGCAAAAAAATCAGAAAGAGCGTGAGCAACGTCGCGGCCGCGAATTCGCAGCGTGCGAGTGCCGCTTTTTCCGGTAGGAACCGCTTCATGCGAAGCGTACGCGCGCGGCAGCGAGAAATCCGAGCAACCAAATTGCCGCAGATAAGATCGACAATCCCCCGCCGAAAACGAGCCACGCCGGCCGATAAATGAGACTGAGCTTTCCGTGCAAACCGCTCGGCACTTCGACAATCGGAAACAAGCTGCGATAAGAATCGACCTGAAGCTTTTGATTTCCGAGCCGCGCTTCGTAACCACGAAAGAAAGGTCGCGAAAAAGTCAGAAGTGCGGGAGCGCCCCCACTTGGAACATCGACATCTGCCGCCACATGATTTCGCGAATCATCGATTTGGGAAACTGTCGCCGCGACAAATTGCTCGTTCGGTTTGGAATCGATCGATGTGACTGAGCGAACGCGTGCGAACGGCGGGCCGATTCGATGATAAAGAGCACCCTCTTCCGTTGACGTAACGAACTCCCAATCCGGACCCAGCGCCGGATCGATGCCTAAGTCCCATGCAACAATGATTCCGTCGACACCGAGTTGCGCCAGCAGCCCATTCGAATTCGACTGCGCCCAGACCAGATATTCGGCCTCGTGCGGATTGATCTCGCCATGAATGCGGAAATCGAATTCACGCGCGATGCCGGCTGGAAGAATAGGACTATAGCCATTAATAAAACGAAGACCGGCCCACATTGAAGTGCTGCCTGGCCTAACGAGTTGACCAACGGGCGCAGACTTCTTTTCGATCCGATAAGTTGATTCAGCCGGCGGGTAAACACTCAGATATAAACGCTGTGGATCGAGCGGTGCCGGGTCGAGCAGTTGCTGGCTGAGATTGTATTTCGGCACGCCGCAATTGGGTGGAATGCAAAGATAAGTCGCGAGCAGGACCGCAAACGTAACGGCCGGTGGTGCCCAATCACGAAACCTCATGCGCGGTAAAAACAATTCGCAAAGCGCCCAAATGACTGCGATTTGAAAGTAACCCCAGGTGACTGACGGTCCGTAGTTACCTGCGATGCCGAAGATCGACATCGGAATCGTCACGACGATCAACAAAAGGACCATGGTCGAACCAGTCGGCGAGCGTGGCCGGATATGCAGCACTTCTGCAGCGCAAAGTGCGAGAACGAGATGGAAGAGCGGCAGCCAACGAAAACTCCAACGAAGAACGCCCACGGTTGGAATCATTGAGAGCAAAAGCACGACCAAAAGTAAAACGAGCTCCCATTTCATTCGCCTGATCAGCAGCCGCGGTCGCCAGATGAATCCGGCAACGAGCGCGGCTGGCCCAACCAAGCCAGACGCCAGCTCGGTCGCGGTGTGCGGAAGGTAATTCGTAGAAAAATCGGCCCAGTTCACCGTCCAACATGGCAAAATGAAACCGGGCAACGCGCGCCAGGGAACAATCCATTGCCAATGCGCGGCGCTTTCATACAAGGCGCGCGCGGAACCGTGGACGTAATCAAAAATCGCCAGCCAGGCGGGCGCGGACATTCCAAGACCGAGGGCGGCGCCGCTCAGCATCGGGAAGATCGATCCGCCACCGGGCGGATTCGCCGTGGCGACCGTCCAAGTTTTCGTTTCGACTAAAGACTTGATCGACAACCACGCGATCAAGAGCACGAGCATGAGCACGGTGTAAGGGAAACCGCCGGTGACGACTAGGTAAACGAATGGCGCCGGCCAAAGAAATCGCCAGCGAGTTCGTTGTCGATCGAGCGCCCGTTCCAAACTCCACCACGCCCATGGCAGCCAGGCGAATGCACCGAGCGCACCGAACCAGTCGGTTGCGCCCCAGCAGATGATCCAGCCATTCAAGGCGGCGATCAACGCGACGAAGATCGACAACGGAACGGAAGGTTTTCGATCGCGTGCGAGCAGAAACGCGCCAATAGCGAGAACGATAAGATGCGTAATCGAAAGTGCAGCGGCCTGCTGTGGAAAGGTCAGTGGAAATTTCCAAATACCGACGACAGCAGCATTAACAAAAATTGAAAATGTTCCGTACTGAAATTCGCCGGCGAGATTGCTGCAGACCCACGAATACGGACTAAGCAGCGGCAGATGACCTTCGCTCCAACTCCGAGAAATGTCCGCGAACACGGGCAAGACCGACAATTCGTAGTCGTCATTCCAAAAAACGAGCGGATCGTGCCAAAGGAGAAGCACACAGAATCCGACGACGATTAATCCGGCCATGATTGCGCCGGGAAAATTTGGCCAACGATTAACGCGGATTTTCACAGACGCAGAAAAGGACGCAACCCCTCACCTTCATCCTCTCCCCTTGGGTAAGGGGAGCGGTCAGGGTGAGGAGTCGTTTCTGCGAATCTGTGTTTCATCTGCGTCCATCTGTGGCGAGAAAATTATTTCTTACAACACAACCGGTTTTCCTTCGGTCATGACGAGAACCTTGTCTTCAATGCCGTGAACGCGCGCTGACTCACGCAAACGCTCGAGCGGTTCTTCCAGCGGCTCATAACCCAAACGGAAGCTGCCGTAATGCATGGGTACGAGTGTTTTTGCTTTGAGCTCATTGAATGCGCGCACCGCTTCTTCCGGATTCATGTGCACTTCGCGCGCAAGCGGCGGATCGTAAGCGCCAATGGGCAGGAGCGCGATCTCGATGTTGTGGCGTTCGCCGATTTCCTTGAATCCTTCGAAGTAAGCGCTGTCGCCGCAGTGAAAAACGGAGCGCCCGTTCGCGCCGATTACGAAACCGCCAAAGCCGCGATGAGTATCAGCAAGAAAGCGCGCGCCCCAATGATGCGCGGGCGTAAGCGAGACTCTGAGCGGACCGAGCTCGATCGTCTGCCATTCACCAAGTTCGTGCACGATATTGAAACCGAGCCGATGAACCAGTCGTCCGACGCCAACCGGCACGACAATTGGCTGATCGGACGCGACTTTGCGCAACGTCCGGCGATCGAGATGATCGAAGTGCGCGTGGGTCACGAGCACGAAATCAATCGAGGGCAGATGATGAATGTGAAATCCGGGCTCCTTCAATCGCTTGATAACGCTGAGCCACATCGACCAGATCGGATCGATCAGCACATTGACCTCGTACGTTTGAACTAAAAACGAAGCATGCCCGATCCAGGTGATGCCAATCTGACCCGGCTGCACTTTCGGAAACAGCGGACGCGCGCGCGCGCCGGAACGTTTCGTGAACAGCGTTGGGATCCAAACGCTGGTGATGAAATTGCGCTTGGTCCAATCACTGCCAGGGCGGAGTTTTACTCGCGTCGATTTTTTCGCGCCACCCGAAGAAGTTTGGCGAACTATCTTGCGCTTTCTTGAAAAAGGATTCGGCACAGTCGAAAGACGATATAAGCGTCGCGAATTGAATCAAACATTCATGGATTGCCGCGAAGCATTAATTGGAGTCGCAATAGAAAATACGGCGTCGGCAGTCGTGGCGGCAGACACACGAAAATTCCGTAGCGGCGCTGCGGATTTGGGCGGGGATCGCGTTCGCTATCCAAGCTTTGAAAGCGCTTGAAGAGCGGATCGTCGCCGAAGAATGCACTGGGAAAGTTGCGTTCGACAAACTTTCGCTGTGGCGAGTTTGGCGGGAAATCATGAATGAAAACCGCGCACGGTTTTCCAGTACGTAGGAGATCGATAGCAAGCTTGAGCGCGCGAAAATCTTTTGGACCGTCGATCAAGACGGCGTCGCCATTTCGCAATCCCTGCGGCAAGATTTCGCGCGAATCGCCGTAGAGAAGATCGACATTCTTGCACGATTTGAGTTTCGCTTCCGCAGCGGCGGCGTTTTCTGATTGTCGTTCATATTCGACGCTGATAACGCGCGCATCCGGAAAGCAGCGTGCAAGGATAAGCGTGCTTTTGCCGCGGGCGCGGCCGGATTCGAGAATTTGCTTCGGCGCGAATGGGTTTACCGCCGCGTAAAACAAAAACATTTCGCTCTCCCAGATTCCGCCGAAGCCGGCTTCGGGCGGAATGCTTCCTATCATTTCTCGATATTTCGCCAACAAGGCATTGGCGCGTTCGGCAACAGCGGTTTTCGTGAGCAAAATTTGTTCCGGCATATTTGTAGCCTAGCCGCTCTGCGACGCGTTGCGTCGCCCACCCGCCTTCGCGGCACTACGAGTGGAAAGCAGGGTACGCGGCTACAGTAAATCATCGGCGGTTTGTGTGGTTAGGCCACCAGATTTAGGTTGATGTCGATGGAAAATTTGCCGTTCGACGCGCGCGCCTGTTTCATCGCGGGTGCGGCGAAGTCAGGGACGACGCTGCTGGTCTCGTTGCTCGACAGTCATCCCGAACTACTGGTGATGCCGCAGGACACGGCCTATTTCCCGACGGTGCTGACAAAATACGATGCGCGCGGACGGCGAGCGCAGTTCGATTACTTGACCAAGGAATCGTGGACGAACGTGCTTTTCGGATTTCAAGCGATCCGCGGCCGACAGGACTACGCCGAGTTTCCAAAAAAAGAGTTCCTCGCGACGTTCGAGCGCGTGGCGTTTGATCCGGCAAACGCGAACAGAGATTTGCTGGTGCTGATGATGGAATCGTACGCGGAGGTCGTCGGCGTTCCGCTCAGTCGGGTGAAACGCTGGGTCGAAAAAACACCAGCCAATCGCAATTACGTGCCGGCAATTTTTAATCGATTCCCGAAGGCAAAGTTGTTGCTAACGATGCGCGATCCGCGTGCGCTGCTCGCGGCGCAGATCGCGCTCGAGAGCACGAGAAAGACGCGACGCTTCTCGGTTTACTACGTGGTGGCGCATTGGCGGGTCGCAGCAAAGCTGGCGAGAAAGATTCGCGACCGCGAACTTCCCGGTTTGGTCGTTGGCTACGAAGACCTCGCGCTCGATCCCAAGGTGTTGATGCAAAGAGTATGCGATTATCTCGAGATCAATTTCGATCCTGAAATTGTTCTGAATCCAACGAAAGTCGGTCGCTCATGGATGGGCAATTCCGCGGCCGGCGTCCGGTTCACTGAAATCAGCACCGCGCCGGTGACTCGATGGAAAAACGAACTGCACGAAGACGAAATTGGCTGGGTGGAATGGCACTGTCGGGATTTGATGCCGGAATTTGGTTACGAGCCGCGTTTGAATCGCCGGTCGTTGCGCTATTTCATGAAACCGATCCGGGGTGAGCGGCCAAAAGAATTTTTCAAATCGCGGGCGTATTCGCTGCGCGATCGATTCGCAGATCGTCGCCAGCAATCAAACATCCCACCCCCACCTCAATCCTCTCCCTGAGGGAGAGGAAGAAGAGGGATCATCTGCCACTGAGGGACACTGGAGCTACAACTTGATTGCGCGGCGATTTGGCTTTCAGTTCTGTCCGCTATGAGGGCTTCGAAGTTTATTGTTCCCATTGTTTTGATTTGCGCGACGGCGTTTGCGGTCGAGACGCGGTTGCCGTTCAAGACAGTTTTCAACGGGCAGGACCAATTCAATCGATTGGTTTCGCTGGCCAGAGACAACAATTGGAAATCGCTGCCGATCGGGGAGCGGACAGCCGTGGTGGGGCAAGCGCTCACCGGCACGCGTTACAAATCGTACACGCTCGAGATCGACAATCGAATCGAGTCGCCGTCGGTCAATTTCAACGGGCTCGACTGCTGGACGTTTTTTGAAACATCGCTCGCGTTTGCGCGAATGCTGAACGAGCCGGAAACGAACTGGACGCCGGAAAACTTTTTGCATTACATCGAAACCGATCGCTACCGTGGCGGCGTGTGCACCGGTGAATATCTTTCGCGCCTCCATTATTTGGAGGACTGGCTCTACGACAACGACAAGCGCGGACTGGTGGAAGACCTGACAACGAAGCTTGGCGGCAAGAGCGTGCCGCACGCGGCGCATGAAATGACCGCTGCGTGGCGGCATTATCGTTACCTGGCGGCGAATAAATCGCTGCTCGGACCGCTTGCGCGAATGGAAGCGGATGTTTCGAGGCGACCCCTCTACCAAATTCCAAAAAATCGCGTCGCAAAAATCGAACCGAAACTTCAGAGCGGCGACATCATCGGAATCGTTTCACACGACGGCCGTTTGTATTCGACATCACATGTCGGACTCGCGCTGCGCCCCCCCGACGGCGTTTTACATTTCTTGCACGCTTCAGCCCCGCACAATTACGGTCGCGTGGTCGTCGATTCGCGGCTATCAGATTACCTGAAGAAGTATCGGAGCGATTCGGGAATTCTGGTCGCGCGGCCTTTGAGATAAATCTGCCGCCAGAGACGGCGGCAGCTACAACATCGACGATTGCCGTTGCGCCGAACTGCTGACAAGATCGGCATTCGCGAATGAAGATGTCGATCTTTGCATTATCGATCTTAGTCGCGGCGTTCGTGTCCGGTCCGGTTTCCGGCGCAACCAAAATTCGGGCCGGCCATTTCCCGAACATCACGCATGCGCAGGGCGTGATCGCGCACGCGCTTTCGCGACAAGGCAAAGGTTGGTTTGAGCAGCGACTGGGTCCGGACACGAAAATCGAATGGTTCGTTTACAACGCCGGCCCGAGCGCGATGGAAGCGATCTTCGCAAAATCGATCGATTTAACTTACGTCGGCTCCGGACCGGCGCTCAATGCCTACACGAAATCGAACGGCCAAGAGATTCGTTTGATTGCCGGTGCGGCGAACGGCGGATCCGGACTGGTTGTGCAACCGGATCAGAACTTGAAGGCAGCGATGGATTTTCGCGGAAAGAAAATCGCGACGCCGCAATTGGGCAACACCCAGGACATTTCGTGCCGGGCGTGGTTGAGCGAAGGCGGACTGAAAATCACCCAGCTCAGCGGCGACGCTCAAGTGCTGCCGACCCAAAATCCGGACCAACTCGGATTGTTTCGCGGAAAGAAAGTCGATGCGGTTTGGACGGTGGAACCATGGTTGTCTCGATTAGAACAGGAAGCCTCCGGAAAAGTAAACGCGATGGACCAAGTCATCGGCATCATGCTGGTGATTGTGGGGATCGGATTGTTGGCGGACAAAATTTTGTTCTCGCCGTGGGAACGGTTTCTCCACCGCGCTGGGGCACCGGAAGAGTTTAAGATGTCGATGTTGGCTCGTCTTGGTTGCGCGACGGCGCGGCAGGCAGAGTGACAGCAAAGGTTGCGCCTTTGCCCTGGCCTTCGCTCTGCGCGCGAATGCTGCCGCCATGCATTTCGACAATTGCTTTACTGATGGCGAGACCGAGACCGAGACCTTCACGCCGCATTTCCAGCTGCTCGAAGGCAGCGAAAATTTTCTCGAGAAATTCCGGTTCAATTCCAACACCGTTGTCGGTCATTTCAACCGTGATCGAATTTGGCGCGCTGCTGTAAGAGCGAATTGAAATGGCGCCGCCATCGGCGGTGAATTTGCAGGCGTTACGCAGAATGTTCCAAAAAACCTGCTCCAGGCGCGGTGGATCGACATCGACCTGATGAGACGTCGCTTCCAGTGCGACCGAAAGCTGAATATGGCGAGAGTCGAGATCGGCGCGCACAATTTCAATAGCGTGGCGGACTAACTCGTGGGCGTCGGCCGGTTGAAGCCGCAATTGTAATTTGCCGCGGGCAATGCGGGTCAGATCAAGCAGATCGTCAATCAACCGCGCTTCCAGTTCGATATTGCGACAAACCATGCGCAACCCTTGCTCGATTTCCGGATCGACGCCGGGTTGATTCAAAACTCCGTCCGCCCAGAGCAAAACCGGGTTGAGCGGCGTGCGTAGTTCGTGACTAAGAATAGCGAGAAAACGATCTTTGGCGGTGCTGGCGGCTTCGGCGTTTTCTTTCGCCCGCTCCAATTCCTTTTCCATCCGGCGTCTCTCGATGAAAAGCCCGATCTGGCTGCCGAGCGCGGCCACTAACTGGAGGAGATCGTTGTCCGGCTCGGCAAAATCGTGACTAAATAACTCGATCACGCCATTGACGGCACGCCCCGCGAAAAGCGGAAAGGCGAAACCGCCCCGCAATCCCGTTTCTTTCGCCGCAGCCGAGCGCGGAAAATTCTTGTCCACCGTTACATCGTGAATCCAGGCAGGCTCATTCGATTCCCAAACCCGGCCGGGCAAGCCTTCCCCCATTCTGAATTGAACTGTTTGGGAAAATTGTCCGAACTTCTTCAGATTTTCCGAGCCGGCTTGCCAGAAAGCCCGGCAGCGCAACCGCCCGATCGTTTCATCATAAATCCAAAGGCCGCTCAGCGCCCAATCGCCGATCGAAGCGATCGTTTGCAGAATCGCCGAGCTGGCTTCTTCAAGGGTCCATGATCCGGCGAGCAGACTGGCAACAGTATATTGCGCGAGGCGTCTTCGGTCGTTACGGACACGCTCCGTGATATCGCGCAAGTAGGCGGTAAACAGCGGTTCGTGATCGATTTTGAGGGCAGTAATCGTGAGTTCGACCAAAATTTCGGAGCCGTCCTTGCGCACACCCGCGATCTCGATCCGCTTTCCGATTACCGGGCCCTCACCTGTTTTCAGATAATGAGCTAATCCGCGCCGGTGCTGTTCGCGCATGCGCGGTGGAATGATCAAATCGGCCAGTTCTTTGCCGATCGCTTCGTCCCGGCTAAAACCAAAGACGCGCTCGGCCGCGGGATTGAATTCAAGCACATGTCCACCACTGCCAATTGTGATGATGCAATCGAGCGCGGTATCGAGAATGCCGCGATACAGCATTTCGAGTTTATCGCTTGGGACCGCTTTGCTGTTTCGCAGTCTCTCGTTCGATTTCATTAGGAGCGCGCTTCCAAGCGCTTCCGCAAAGCGAGACTAACAACTTAGCGGCTCACCGCGCAATAGCGCTCCGCCGCGAAGAGCGCGATCTTAACCGCTGGAATGGCAGGCAAGGAAGTTGTAGGAAAAGAGATTCTTCGCAGCCAATTGAATGAAAATACTTTGTGTCGTTGAACACGGTAACGCTCCCAGCACGCGGCTGCGTCTGCGAGACTGTCTTGATTACTATGCCGGTCTCGACGTCGAGGCGACGGTCGTCCCGACGCGACGTTCGAGCGTGACGGAGCGGTTGCGCGTGCTCAAGGAAGCACGTCGGCATGACGTGGTCGTTCTTTTCAAAACAATCGGCTTTAACGAACTCGAGCTCGGTCTCCTGCAGCGTGCCAATCGCCGCATCATTTTTGACTTCGACGACGCGGTGATGTTTCGCGACCAGAAGCACCGGCGGCCTTTGCGCGGTAAAGACTTCAAGAAATTCCTGCGAACCGTCAGACACTGCGCCGCGGTCGTGGCGGGAAATGATTTCCTTGCCTGCTTCGCCGAAGCGGCCGGTCGCCGAGCAATTATTCTGCCGACTTCGATCGACCTTCGGCGTTATCATTTAAAGCAAAACTTCGACGGTCCGGGAGTAACAATCGGTTGGGTTGGGCTAAGCGATGGCCTGCCCTATCTCCGGCACATCCAGCCCGCATTGCAGCGGCTGAGCGAAATGTTTCCTGGACTAAAACTGAAGGTCGTGTCCGACAAACCGCTTCAACTCGACGGAGTGCACGTCGAGAACGATCCATGGCAGTTGGAGACCGAACAGACCAATCTCGCGAGCTTCGACATCGGAATCATGCCGCTGTGGGACTCGGTTTGGACACGGGGGAAATGCGGTTACAAAATTTTGCAATACATGGGAGTAGGGACGGCGGTCGTCGCGTCGGATGTTGGCGTGAACAATGAAATCATTTCTCACGGCGAAAATGGTTTCCTCGCGCGAACGCAGGATGATTGGGTCGGGGCGCTCAGCACTTTGATCCAAAACGCGGAGCAACGAAGAACTTTCGGATTGCGCGGGCGCGAGCTGATCGAGAAACGCTATTCGTTGGAAACCTTCGCCCAGGGTTACGCCAAGCTGTTGCGCGAAGTCGCTCGCATTCCGGGCGAATCGGCCGATTCTCGCGGGCGTCGCAGTTTTGGCCGATGGAACTTCAGCAGCCGCGCGCGCGAGCTTTCCGGTGGCGACGCAGTTGTCATCTCGGCGCCGAAAAGCGGACGCACGTGGGTGCGGACTTTTCTCTGCGCCTATTTTTGCAAACGGACGGGCAAACCGTTCACCCTCCGCCCCGACCGTTATCATGAGCCGGACATTCCGCGCATGATTTTTTCGCACGATTTCGCCGAACAGCGAATGAAAGCGACGCTGTGGGAGCGTGTTCGCGGCAAATATCTGGTGCCGGCACGAGAACTGGCCCGGGCCCACGTGATTCTTCTCGTGCGCGATCCGCGGGACGCATTCGTCTCGCTTTACATGCAACTAGTCCATCGCACTCGTGAAACGCCGCAGGAGTTGAAAGAAAAAAGCATCGGCGATCTTCTGCGCGACCGGCGTTACGGCATCATGTCGATTATCAAGACGATGAACAACTGGTTCGCAGAATTCGGACGCCGCAAAAACTTTACCCTTTTACATTACGAATCATTGCGCGCTGCGCCGGAGCAAAATTTCCGCAATCTTCTGAGCACGCTCGGCGAAACCTCGCCCGATCCGGAAGCATTTAATTACGCGCTCGAGTTTTCTGATTTCGCGAACATGCAGCGGCTGGAGGTGGCCGGGGTGTTTGACTCGAAAATCTTACGCTCACGCGACGTTCGTAATCCGGAATCGTTCAAGGTGCGTCGCGGCAAAGTAGGCGGCTATCGCGATTATCTTTCGCCGGAGGACCAGGAATTTGCCGCGGACGCGCTCAAACATCTGGACGCACGCTTCGGTTACACTGCGTGACCAGCCGCGGATGAAAGATCGACCCGCTTCGCGACCGGAGGGCAGCCGATTGCATCAATCAGCTGGGTCGCCCGGCTCCTTCCGCTCTACCTTCGATGAATCGACTCAACTAGTCGAAGGAGCTGCCCGGCAAGGCCGGGTTTGGCGACAGCGTCCGCCTGTACTCATCGTCGGCGCGCATCGTTCGGGTACGACTGCGACCGCCCGCGCGCTGGAATTACTCGGATTACAAATTGGTCAGCACCTCGATAGTCATCGTGAGTCGCGATCGTTGCAAAAATTGCACGAGGATTATCTGCAGCGAGTTGGAGCGGCTTGGTATAATCCGCAGCTATTCCTGAAATGGATCGGAACCGCAGAGGGGAAGCAGGATTGCAGTTCCTATCTGCGGACAAACGTTCGCCGCGGTTTCTCTAGGATCTTTGGTTACCGCCGCAATCCCAAAGGACTTTGGCTCCGAGTGCGGCTCAATTTCGGTGCGCGATGGGGTTGGAAGGAACCGCGCACCACGTTGTTCGCTCCTGCCTGGCTGGAAATTTTTCCCGAAGCGCGAATTGTCCACGTGGTCCGAGACGCGGAGGCAGCGGCATCAAGCATTCGCGAGCGTGAATTGAAATTTCAAGCGGCCGGCGATCCGCCCACGCCCAATCTCGCGGACCTTAATTACTGCACGCAACTTGTCCAAACTTACCTTGCGGCCGGAGAGCAACTCGCTGATTCTCCGAACTATCAGCGCCTCCAGTTCGAAGAGCTCCAGGCAAATCCGCCCGCGATGCTGGAACAATTGGGGAATTTCTGTGACCTGCGAGTGGCCAGGCGAGATCTTTCTGCCGCGGCCGCAAGTATTCGGCCGGCGCGTGTTAGATCAACATTTTCCTAGATCGACCCGCCTTCGCTACGCTAGGGCGCGGCCGACATCTCACTTGACGTGCATCGCGTCTTCCCAGCGAATGGCAGCGCGCAACAATTCAGTGAGTGAAGTCACGGCGAATTTTTCTTTCGCTCGCGCGCAATACGCCTGCACCGTTTTCAAGCTCAAACCCAAATCCTCCGCAATCTGCGATGGCGTTCGGCCCTGGCCGAGCAATCGGAAAATTTCCAACTCGCGGTCGCTCAAGCGCTGGACGGGAGTCGCTGCGGAAGCTTT
>Ga0209806_1001834_pt1 | contig 13679 bp, 15 predicted proteins | sample GraSoiAngelo_152_FD_186166 | JGI IMG/M metagenome (GOLD analysis project Ga0209806, IMG submission 186166) | Grasslands soil microbial communities from the Angelo Coastal Reserve, California, USA - 14_1009_12_30cm (SPAdes) (version 2) | ecosystem: Environmental > Terrestrial > Soil > Grasslands ... | reverse complement strand
AAGATCCCGGGCTTTACGGCGCCGATCTTCCGAGGCGCCCACTTCAATGAATTCGTTGTGCGCCACAAGAAGGGCTACGCAGACATCCATCGCACCCTTCTGGAGAGAGGCATCCACGGCGGGTTGCCGCTGACCCGCCAGCTCCCGGAGTTGCACGATGCGGCGCTGTTCGCGACGACGGGTCGACACACGCCCGAGGCGGTCGCGAAATTGGTGGCGGCTTTGGAGGCAATCAAATGAGCTTCCGACAGGCCTATTGGGACGAACCGCTCCTTATGGAGAAACGCTCCGCCCCCGACGTGCCGATGGACCTCGCCGATCTCGTGCCGCCGAAACTCCGGCGGGAGAGTCTGGCGATCCCGAACCTCGCGGACCACGATGTGGTGCGGCACTTCACACGGCTATCGCAGATGAACTTCGGAATCGACACGGGCTTCTATCCGCTCGGCTCCTGCACGATGAAGTTCAATCCGAAATTCACGGAAGAACTCGCCGCCCTGCCGACCGTCGCGCGGATCCATCCCGACCAGGACGAGTCCACGGTCCAGGGCGCCTTGCGGCTTCTGTACGAACTGCAAGGCATCCTCGCGAAGATCGCGGGCATGGACGCGGTCACCCTGCAACCCGCCGCGGGAGCCCAAGGCGAGCACACGGGCCTCCTCCTCGCGCAGGCCTACCATCGGGACCACGGCGAAGAGCGGCATCAGGTGATCCTCCCGGACACGGCGCATGGGACGAACTTCGCCTCTGCGGGCATGCTGGGCTTCGACATCGTGGAGATCGCGTCCAAGGACGGACGCGTCGATCTGAAGGCCCTCGAATCCGCGGCGAGCGACAAGACGCTCGCGTTCATGCTGACGAACCCAAACACCCTCGGCATCTTCGAGGAACACGTCCTCGAGATCGCTGACATCGTCCACGCTGCGGGGGGGCTCCTGTACTATGACGGCGCGAATTTCAATGCGATTCTCGGACGGACGTCGCCGGGGAAAATGAATTTCGACATCGTGCACTTCAACCTGCACAAGACCTTCACGACGCCGCACGGCGGCGGAGGTCCTGGGGCCGGTCCCGTCGGAGTCAAGAAGTCGCTCGAGCCGTTCCTGCCCGTGCCGCAGGTCCACCTGAACGGACGGGGTTATCACCTGGACTACGACCGCCCGAAGTCGATCGGCAAGGTGCGCGCGTGGTACGGAAACTTCGCCCTCCTGGTCCGGGCGTACGCGTACATCTTGCGCATGGGCGGCGACGGCCTGCGGGAGGTCTCCGAGCGCGCGGTCCTCAACGCGAACTACGTCCGGCATCGACTGAGCGACGTCCTCGACGTGCCCTTCGGCGGACTGCGGAAACACGAATTCGTCGCGAGCGCCTCGAAACTTGCCGCGAAGGGCGTCCGCACGGTCGACATCGCGAAACGACTCATGGACTTCGGCTACCATCCGCCGACGGTGTATTTCCCGCACCTGGTGGAGGAAGCCCTCATGATCGAGCCGACTGAGACGGAGACGAAGGAGACCCTCGATTCCTTTGTCGACGCGCTCACGGAGATCGTGAGCGAGGATCCGGAGATCCTTCGTTCCGCGCCGCACAACACCGCCGTCCGCCGGGTCGATGAGGTCCAAGCAGCCCGTGAGCCGATCCTGAGCGCGCGGATGGCGAAAGGACGCAAACCGGCGCGGCTATAGTTCGAGGTCGTCCCGGTCGAGAGTTCCGAGCAGGATGTAGGCCCAATCGAGTTTTCGTTGCTTCGTGCGCGGGTCGCTATCCTTCAGGCTCGGATGCTCGAAGTCGAATCCGATGAGATGAATCCGCGCGGCCCCGAAGTGATCCGCGAGGAACACGGCCCGATCCCCGTCCGTGAAGCCGCCGAAGTTTCGGAGTCCTCCCGTCGGTCGCGACTGGGTTGTGGCCACCGTCTTGCCGGCGAACAGGGGCGCCCATTGCCGTACGGCAGGACCGTTGTCTCCATGGCCATGCACAACCGAGATGGTGCCGGCATCGTTCGCCTTCACCTGATCCGACACGGTCCCATCGAGGTCGGTCACTAGGATTGCGGGGCGAAGACCCCTTCCCAACACCACGGAGGTCGCCTCGTCGGCGGTGACTAGGACTCCCCGGGCGTCGTCGATTTCCTCCACGAGGTTCGGCCCGTTGCCGGCCACCGTGACCACTTGGCCCTCCAGTAAGTTCTGCAATTCGACGTCCGTCGCCCGTCTCCCGCCAAGGCGTGCATCGAGGTCCCGTGCGACGGCCTCGTCGCTGGCCCGCGAGAACCCGAAGTCCTTCAGAATCTGGACGTAGAACGGTTCCCACGACTCGAAGTCCATCCGAACCCTCAGTGACGCCAGCTGTCCTCGAGGAGCTCCGGCGGCCGCGGTTCCCGCGTCCGATAGGAGAGGCCGGTCACCGCGACCAGGAAGATGGCGAGCCCGATGCTCAGATAGATGAGCGGGAGGGCGGACGTCGGATTGTACGGCGCGAAGAACAGTTGCAGGATCTGAATCGTGGCCAGGACGATCAGGCCGAGCGCGATGAAAGTGACCGCGACCGCGAGGGCGTGACGGGGGGCCCGCCCATGCTGCAGGTAGGCGCTCAGGACCTTCCCTCCTTCGAAGAGCAGGGTGCCGAGGACGAAGAACCAGACGGAGTTCAAGGCGAAGGTGAGGAACTTCACCACGTAGCTCGGTTCCAGGGTCCGGCCCGCGCTGTCCCATCCGAAGAAGATCCCCACGAGGATCAGGATCAACGCGGAGACGTTGAAGAAGATCGACAGATCTCCGGAGGCGACGGAATCTCGGATCCGCTCGTACAACCGGCCGGCCTTGTCGAACACGTCGCCGACGCTCTGGAAGGGCAGGGAAATCATGAGCAGATACAGCCCGGCGAGGATCAGCACGAGGGCGGGGGCCGCGATCGGGGCGGCGAGCCAGATCGCTCCGAAGAGCAACAGGACGAATCCGAGGGGTGCCACGATCTTCCGACGGACCTTCGGGTTCTTGAGCTGCCGTCCCAGAGCGTAATAGAGGGATTCCGCGGTCGGCGTCTGTCGCACGTACACGCGCCGGACGTGGTCGACCCGGATCCGAGAGCCCACGATCGGAGCGAACGCTTCGTCTTCGGCGCCGTCGGAGACGAGAAACACGCGATCGGGTCGGACCTGTTCGAGCACCTGGTCGAGCTGCTGCGTGAGGAGCAGATCGGAAGTCGGTCCGACCCGCACGTCACCGCAAATGGTGGCAATTTCGGCATCCTGGCCCTCCTTCACGAGAGTGTCATACGTCGACACGGCGCTCAAGAGGGCGTTCACGTCGGAATCCTCGGGGTCCGCCAGGCCGAGCTTCGTCGCTGCGGTCAGGTTGGCCTCCCGGCCGACGAGCGGCGACTTGATGCCGGTCTTGACGCCGATATCGTCATCCCGGTCCACGCACAGGACGAGGATTTTCATTGATAGGCCTCTAGCTGTCCCGGGATATATCAAACTTGTTTAGCGATTGGCGGATGGACAAACCTCAGAAGAGTCCGAGGCCCTCTTCGATGCGACCGAGTTCGATGGGCGTCGTACGCGCGCCGACGACCGCACCATGGGAATTCGCGACGATGCACGCTCCGACCTGGGCGGCCCCATAGTTCGCGGTCGTGATCACCACAGGCACGCGCAATGCGGACTTCAGGAGCTCCATTTCCGCGGGCCGCGCATGCGGATGACACACTGCGCCCTTGTTCGTCGCGACCGCTACCGCACCGACGGTCCGGATTCCCGCAATGGTCCCGCGGACGACGGGCACCCCGAGCACTTCCTGGATCACGCCCATCGCCTCGTCGTCGTAACCGGGATGGACGACCGCTCCCTGGTCGTTGCACAGCACGTTGTTGCCGACCGCGCTCAGGCGATGCGGAAGTGGATACACTCCGTCGCCGATCGTCTCGATCTCATCTTCTTCGATGAAGGGCGACGCTAGGATCCCCTTCGAGTTCATCGCGATCAGGGAACCGACGACGGTCGAGTGGGCCACGTGCGTGACGACGGGGGTTGCCTCGAGAGCCCCTTCGATATGTCGAATCGCGGACTTCGGGACGTCCGGGGCGACGATCAGCCGTTCGTCGTTCGCCGCGCAGAAAACCCCCACGTAGGGATTTCCCCCGACCTCCAGGCGCCGAAGCAAACGGGTCCCTCAATCCTCCGGGAGAGAAACCACCGCGGAACCGTCTTCGAACTTGATCGCCTTGATGCGGATGCGCCGAGGCGGGTGCTCGCGGCCCCGCTTCCATAGGTATTCGTTCAACACGTCGTCGATGAAGATCCGATCGGGCTTGAGATGCTGCTTCACATGTTCCCGGATCGCCTTGATGGCCCTCGGAGTGCGATCCGTGCGGGCCGCCGCCCACGCTTTCCGTAAGGGCACGACCATGATGCGCTCCTCTTCCTGCTCGGCCATGGCTCACGCCTTCAGCTTGTTCCGCCGCCACGACCGCTTTTTCGGATGGCGGGTGAAGTTTCGCTTTGTGCGCTGGATGACCCAAGCGGGCACGCGTCGGTTCGATTTCACGGCCTTCATGAGGCGGAGCTTCTTCGCGTACGGCTTGTGCTTCGCCATCCGTCAGCGCCTCTCGATCTTGATGTCCCGTCGGCGTGGGATCACGCGCTCGAGGATTTGCCGCAGGGTGGGATCGTCGATCTGCCGCTGCACGCGCCCGCTCTGCGCCAATTGGATGAGCTGGTTCTCGATGTTCTCCTTCAACTCGGGATAGGCGAGCTCGATCCGGCCGAGTCGTTCCCTCGCTTCGGGGGTCAGGATCTGCCGCAAGATCGTCTGCCGCTGGGCCTGGACCTGGTCGCGGTATTGCTGCTCCGCGGCGGCCTGGCCCTGGAACTGCTGGAGCTCGGCGAGCTTCTTCCGTCGAATCGCCTCGAGTTCGTCGTCGTCCATTCCCATGCGATCAGGCGCCTCCCGCGTACTTGGTGAGCTCCGGATTCGTCTTCGCGAGTTCCAGGAGGATCTCATGGGCGAGGGAATCAAGGAGCTTGCGACCCTGAGCGCTAATCGAGCGGCCTTTCTTCTCTGTCTTCGACAGGAGGCCCATCGACTCCAGCTGCTGCATCGCCTCGCGAGCGATCGACCGAGAGCCCTTTCGCGGATGCTTGGGAGCGGACCCGTCATCGCGACGGCCGCCGAACTCGGCGGCCAGGCGTGAGGTGCCGATCGGACCGTGCAGGTAGACCTTGCGGAGGACTGCGGCCACACGACGGTACCACCAATCGGGTTGCACCGGCGCCTTCTCCGTATGGATGCCGGTCCGCGCGAACGGCGCCCACTCCGGCGGCTTGATCTTCCCTTCTTTCTGCAACCGGTCTTTCAGACGCTCGATCAAAAGAGTTGGCGGCACATCATAGGCGGTCGTCATCGGGAACGCTCGGTCGATTCGCGCTTCATAAATCAAGGTCGTATATGAAGGCTTGCGTGCGCCCTCCGAGTCGCGAATCAGTGCATGGCGCGACCCGAGGTTTTCCGGGAGGAACGGGTCTTGCGGTTCACGGTGCGAACGAGCGATCGGCGCATTTCCCTCGTCCGCTCGAATCCGAGCCGCCGGTAGATCGGTTCTCCAAAGTCCGACGCATGTAGGAGCATGACCGGAATGCCGCGGGCCTTCGCCCATCGAATCGCGGCGCCGACAACCCGAGTCGCGTGGCCTTCGCCGCGATGGCCCGGTTCGGTGAACATCGAGAGCAGGTAAGCAGCGGCCGTCCCATGCCTACCGGGTCGCGGTTGCACCTCCATGATCCACACGGCGCCGCTCGCAACGGGTTCGCCTCCGACGTCCACGATGAAACCGGCGAAACGTCGCGAACGCATGCGGTCGCGAGCCCACCGACGATACACGGCATCCGCTGCATCGTGGTCGCGAACCGAGATCTTCGCGATCGCCTCCCACATCGCACGACGGTGGCGAACGAGAAGATCCAGATCTTTCAAGGTGGCCGTGCGGACGATTGTTCGAGCCACACCGCCGGATTGAAGGCCACCATTAACCGTTTTGCCGCGAGACAATACAACCTTAAACAAGGTTAATTCCGGATCTCCTCCAAACCAGGTCCGCGGAATCTTCATCTGGCCTCGAGGTCTCCCACTCCCGTGGAGCCGGAATCCAGATTTCTGGTGGGCGTCACGGGAGCCTCCGGCGTCGAGTACGCGAGACGGCTGATCGAGATATTGGGAGACCGCACGGATGTCATCATCACGAAAGATGCCGCGGCCGTCATCGAGGTGGAGACAGGCCTCTCCGCCAAAGAGTTCGCGGGTCGTGCCGGGATGTACTATCGGGGAGAGGACCTTGCCGCGCCCCCGGCGTCCGGATCACACCTCTTTCGGGCCTTGGTCGTCGTGCCGTGCAGCGGAACGACTTTGGCGAAGATTGCGTCCGGGATTGCGGACAACCTCGTGACGCGCGCCGCGGCTGTCGCCCTCAAAGAACACCGCCTCCTGATCCTGGTGCCCAGAGAAACGCCTTTGAGCGCCATCGCCCTCGAGAATCAGCTGAAACTGGCCCGCCTCGGAGTCGTCATTCTCCCGGCGTCGCCGGGTTTCTATGGAACGCCCAGGCGGGTCGCGGACCTGGTCGACTTCGTCGTCGCCCGAATCTTGGACCAGCTCGGCGTCGAGCACGCGATCGGCGTGCGATGGGCCGGACCCCCCGAGTAAGCTGCATTATAGCTGGGCCGACAAATCGAGAAATTCGTCGAACTCCGCGTTCAGACGCTTCAGGTCCGGTTCCGCCAGACGACCGGGCGTGACGCGAGCGATCACGGTGACCCCGTGAACGAAGGCCATGTCGTTCGCCTTCCGGAGGAATCGGATCACGTCGGCGAGGGAGCCCTCCGCGATCATCTCGTCGAGCCCGTCGTACAGGATCGCGCCGCCTTTCCCTTCGCGGGCGAGAGGCAGGATCGCCCGCAATCCCGCGGGATCGAGTTCGTTCGGAGCAATCGCCCCGGGAGCCCTGTCAGAAATCTGGACGATCGGTGCCTTCTTCACGCCGAACTCGAGCCTCAGCCGGTCCGGGGCCGCGTGAGTCATGATCAGCGCGGGCTTGCCGCCTTTGACCAGGTCCCGCATCCACGTGATCGCGATCGCGGGATTGCTCGCTACGATCAGATAGCGTTTCCCGACGTCGAGATGACGCATCCGGCCACCGCAATTCGCACAGGTCAAGGCCCGGGGGTCCGTTCCCTCCAGGACGGTCTGCAATTCGCCGCACGACTCGCAACGGAGGGACACCCGCTTCCGTTCGCTGAGGACGCCGGCCGCGATCGGCTTCCGGCAGTTGGGACAACGCATCAGGCCGGAAGCACAGGCGAAGTGGAACAAAGCCCCGCACGTACACCGATACGTTCGATCCGATTCGTGGATTTCCTTCAGACAATGAGTACATTGCCCCACGACCGGACTCGCTTCCGACGAAGGCGCGGGCGAAATGATCTTTCGGACGACCGTCGACTCCTCATCGACGACCGGTGGCGGCGCCTCCTCGAGATGTTGCCGGTAGGACGCGCGGGTCACGAATCCAATCAGCAGGACCAGGGTCACGGAAAGGACCCAATAAATCAGGCCGGAGACGACGGCCCGGATGCCGATGACCCAGAGCGCGGTCGGGACGAAGTAGAACAGAATGAGAATTCCGATCGCCACTTTGCCTGACCGATGGAGCCACTTCGAGCGGTAGACCGCGGGCCGGTACTCGGCGGGATGCGAGTCCCGGAACCGCTGGTACGCCCCCTCCTGGAGTCGCGAGATCGCGTAGCAGGCGACCAGCATGACCCCGAACAGGATTTGCGGATTCTCGGGCAGGTCGAAGGTTCGGAAGTAGATCGTGTCGCTGGGTAGGTTGGATGGATCCCAGGTCGCGCCGTACGAGAGGAGTTCTCCGCCCGGGGTACGGATGAGCTGGATTCCGCCGCGTCCGACCGCGGGGCCCCAGAAACTCAGCGTTCCGATCAGGTAGTGCGTGTCCGACTCGACGACCTCCCCCGTATAGGCCGCGGGAGCGTGGACGTCGAAGTCTCGGACGTAGAATCCCGACGCGGTCCCTGCGTTGTCCGAGTGGAATCGCATCCGGAGGCGAGCCTGTTGTCCCAGGAGGCCGGTCAGGTCCACGGTCTCGTTCGACCAGACGCCCGCTGCGGTCGAAGGAAGGTTGGCAGTCCCGCCAAAGGAGAGGTTGGTCCAATCGGTGTACGCCGGCGGATGGGCATATTCGATCCGGAGGTAGTCGCCCGGACCGTTCACGGCTCCCGTGTAATTGAACGTGGCCCAGGCCCGGGAGGCGAAGCGGAAATCGAAGGGCAATCCTGCTGCTAGGGCGGGATCCGCCGAGGTAATGCTCGACGCATCAATATTGTTGTCGTACCGGAGCGTCGTGTCGTTCCCAGCCCAAAAGGCCTGGCGACCACCGAACGTAGTCACATGCCATCCGTTCCCCGGAAGAAAGGGCCAGGAACCGGGATACGGTCCGGATCCCGTCAAGGAAGGAGACTGGATTACTTGATAGGAGAAACCGTCATACAGCGCATCGACAAGGGCGCGGGTCGCGAGCGGAACTGTTCCCTCGGTGGTCGTGATGTTCGCCTCGAATAGGAATCGAATCTCTACCTGACCCGTCGTGTTGGCAACCGTGCCCGCGAGGCCCACCGTGCTTCGGTCGAAGCTCGTGGCGGGGTCGTTCGGGACTTTATCGCGGAGGTCGAACGGATACATCTCGACGTATTGGGCCGAGGTGCCGCGTCCGGAGGCTTCGAGCAGGGTCTCGAGGCGATCCGTGTAACGAACCCCTTCGGTCGCATCGAGACGGGAGTTATTATTCGCGGTTTCGGGGGATGTGCTCGTAAAGGTGAATCCGCGGGGGATCATCGCGTATTCGTCGAACATGTGAAGGATCTTCATGCGGAGGTCGGCGGCCTTGTCGCCGGTCAGCGTCCACGTGACGTGACCACCGCCCCGGAGGTCCGAGGTGCCGAACAGTTCGTAGTCCGTCGAGACGACGAGATGGCCTGTGGCGCCCTGGCCGACCGTCGGGGTAAGGACGCTCCAAAACAGGAGAAGAACGAGGGCGAGTGCGAGCAGCGCGGGTCGCGCGGATCCCATCGCGTCCGAAGGTAAGCTCGCCCTGGGATAAAGGTGCGCTCACGGCCGTTTCGAAAAGATAAAATGCCGCCCTCGGGTATCGTGGCTCCGTGGTTCCGCAGGACTTGTCCAAGCTCCTCGCGCAGGGAGTCGACTTGGACCAAGAGTTCGAGCGGGCCACGAAGACCCTCGAGTCAATCGGGCTCTCGGGGTACGAGGCTCGCGGCTACATCGCCCTCGTCGCACACGGATATGGGAGCGCGGAGACGATCGCGGAGACCGCGCGCATCCCGCGGACGTCCGCGTACAAGGTCCTCCAAAGCCTGTGTCAAAAGGGCTTCGCCATCTCCACGCGGGGCCGTCCGACGATCTTCAAGCCGGAAGCCCCGAGCAAGGTGAAGGGACGCGTCATCGAGCATTTGGAAGACACGTTCAGCAAGCTGGACCTGCTCCACGAGGTCCTCCGCGCGAAGGGCGAACCCCAGCTTGTATATACGATCGTCACGAAGCCGCGGGTACTCGAGAAAATCGGCGAGCTGATCGACCAGTCTGTGGAGACCTGCATCGTCGCGACGCCGACGTTTTCGGAGATCCGCGAAAATCTCGGAAAGAAGATCGAGCAGGCGATCGCCCGCGGCATCCGCTTCACGATCATCACGGAGCCCGGGCAGAAGATCCCGGAGGGCGCCTCCTCCGTGCATCGGAAGGGGCTCATCGCCACGGACGTGATCGTGGACGGAGCGTCTGCCCTGATCGCGGCACCCGACCTGTCCGCGTGTGGCTATACGGACAACGCGTCGTTGGCGAAGCACTTGGAAAACTTCCTCGAGATCATCCGGAACTTGAAGGAGTGATGCCGCAACGTGGTCACGTCCTCGCGCTCCTTCGACGTGGTCGTGATCGGCGCCGGCCCGGCCGGCGGATACCTCGCGGGCAAAGTCGCGGCCGCGGGATACGAGGTCGCTCTCGTCGAAGAACATCGCGAGATCGGAGAGCCGATCCAGTGTGGCGGTCTCGTCACCCCACGGGTCTTTGAGTACGTGCACTGCAAGGAGACGATCATCGGGTCGGTCCACGGGGCGGAACTCTACTCTCCCTCCGGCCGGAAGCTCGTGATCGACGGGCACCAGACCGAAGCCGTCGTCGTTCAACGGGCCATGTTCGACCGGGCGATCGCCACGGATGCGGTCCGCAAGGGTGCCCACACGTTCCTCGGGGCCCAGGCCCAAGCGGCCCGACGAGAGGACGGCGGTGTGGAGGTCATCCTGGATCAGGATGGGGCACCCAAGACGCTGAGATGCAAACTCCTCGTCGGCTGCGACGGAGTTCGGTCGAACGTCGCGAAATGGTTCAATATCCTCCGGCCGAAGAAGATCATCCCGGGCTTCGAAGTTGAGATGACCGGTGTACAGGGAGACCCAGGCTACGTGAAGCTCTTCATCGGAAACGAGATCGCACCGGGTTTCTTCGGATGGATCATCCCGAGCGGAGACACGGCGCGTGTCGGCCTGTGCCTGGGCGAAGGGAATGCGTTTGCCTATCTGGAGCGGATGCTGCTTCGACCCGAGGTCCGACAGTATACGAAGGGCGCTCAGCCCATCCTGTACATCGCGGGAGGAATCCCACTCGGGTTCCCGAAGCGCACGTACGCGGACAACGTCCTGGTCGTGGGCGATGCCGCCTGCCAAACGAAGGCGGTCTCGGGAGGAGGCATCTTCACCGCGCTCACCTGTTCCGACCTCGCGGCCGATGCGGCGATCGACGCTTTGGAGGCAGGCGACTACTCGGCTCGGATGCTCCATCGATACCATCGGGCGTGGACGAAGTCGATCGGAAAGGAGCTGCGAAAGGACCTCGCAATCCATGAGAGCTTCGCAAAACTCAACGACGAACATTTCGAGGAGCTCTTCGACATCTTCGACAGTCCGGACATGCTCGAGCTCATCGAAAGGAAAGGCGACATTGACTTTCCCTCGAAGGTCGGCTGGGCCCTCCTCCGAGAAGATCCGCGGCTGTTGAAGTACGTCGGGAAGGCGCTTCGCGCGATGATCGCCAAGAACGTCGGGCTCTAGCGACTCTGAGTTTCGCCGGCCGCTCGTGCACTGTCAGATGTGGCCCTACAGGGTATACCACTTTCCTTCCTGCGGCATCAGGACCTCGCGTCCCTCCAGGGCGTCCGCGAGGATCTGCCGATTCTCCCCATGCATCAGGACGACGCGCTGAGGGTCGCAGGCTTCGATGAACCGAACGAGGTCGTCGTGGCCCGCATGGGCGCTGAAGTCAAATTTCTGCCACTCGCACTTGATGTCAACCGTGACGCCGTACAGATCGATCACGCCCTCCTCGACGAGCCGCCGTCCGTTCGTCCCTTCCACCTGGTAGCCGGTGAGGAGGACCGCGCTACGCGGGTCCTCCCGGATCTTCTCCAGATATCGAAGGACGGGGCCGCCGTCCAGCATGCCGCTCGTCGTGACGATGACTTCTCCCTGGACCGCCATCTCGGAATCGCGAGGACCGCGGACGACCGACACGCGGTGCATCGCCTTCCGCAGGGCCTTCACCGACCGAATGTATTCCGGGTTCTCGATGTAGATCGAGTTGACCTTCTTGCCCATCCCATCGAGCCAGACCTCATGTCGCGCCTTCGCGAGTGTCAGGATGATGTCCTGCGTGCGCCCGACGGCGAAGGAAGGGACGAGCGCAAGTCCCCCGCGGTTCACCACCTGTTCGATCTTCTTCAGAAACGCGTGTTCCGATTTCAACCGCTCCGGATGTTGCCGACCCGCGTACGTGGACTCGATGAACAACGTGTCGCAGGCCACCGGCTTCGCGCCCCACACCAAATCGGTCGTCAAGGTGTGAAGGTCGCCCGTGAACAGCGAGGTCTCCGCGCCGTTCACCTCGAACATCGTCGCGCCCGGGATGTGGCCGGCGGGATGAGCGGTCACCTCGAGGTCGCCGATATCCACGTTGTCCCCGAAATCGATCGTCCGGAATCGGCGCCTCGCGGTCCGGAGGTCCCCGTCATCGAAGGGCGCATCGAACCCTTCCGCGTCCGCGATCTTCAGGGAATCCTGCAACAGGAGATCCGCCACGTCCGCGGTGGGCGGTGTGAGCACGACGTCCACGTCCTGGCGGCGGGTGATCCACGGGATCATGCCCGTGTGGTCCAGGTGCGCGTGGCTGACGAACATCCCGTCCACGGGAGGGGCGGGCAAAGGGTATTGCGGCGGGTCGCGCGGCAGCAGGCCGTAATCGAAGAGGAGGGACGTGGGCCCCTTCTTCAGGATCATCCCCAGGCGGCCGACTTCCGAGGCGCCGCCGAGAAACTGGAAATCCATCCGTTCCGCCGTCGATACCTCCGGCGTCTATAAGACCTTCGCGGCGGACGGGAGTAAGAGGCGCTGGCATCGGATTGCGCGCGCCATCCGACGCCCTCCGATGAGGACCATCGCCGCCTCGAGGAGCCGATCACTCCCGAAGAATCGGTCCGCGAGTCGCTTGATTCGGACGCCTTGGGCGAGGGGTCCGCCGACCGCGGCGCGCCACCGCGATTCGTACGCATCGAGCGGCGTGCCGTCGAGGAGATGGTCCGCCGCGGTCATGCCCGCGATCCGACCCGCGATCATGGCCACGTTGTTGCCGCCACCGTTCGTCGCCATGACCATGCCCGCGGCATCCCCGACGAGCAGCGCATTGTCCTTCACGGTCCGCGGCGGGGGGCCCATGACGGGTACGAACCCACCGGTCGCCTTGCCTGGTTGCAGATCGCGCGACCGAACAAATCGGTCGAACAGATTCCGCAAGTTACCTTGGAAGTGCTGCCACGTCCCGAGGCCCACATTCGCGCAATGCGCTTTCGGGATGATCCACGCATATCCTCCCGGGGCGAGGTTGCCGAAGAACATGTCCGTGGCGTTGCTGAAATCGCCGTCCGCCGTTGCACTCATGGCGGGAGCGGACACCGGCCATTCGAGCCCGACCGACTTCGCCACCGTCGAGCGAGGCCCATCCGAACCGACCACCACTTTTCCTTGGAACGACCCGCGGTTCGTGTCGACCTCTTCGCCGTGAACTCGATTCACGGTCGTTTCCGTCAGGATCTCTGCGCCCTCGGCAACCGCTTGGGCGGCGATCCCTTGGTCCATCCGGTCCCGCCGGACGGTGAATCCTTTGAACGGCACGTCGTATCGGCGGCCCTTGGGCGACCAGATCCGGATGACCGGGGTGTCGACCTCGCGAACCTGATACGGGACGGCCATGAGGTCGTCCAAGTCGTCGACGCTCGGGAAGATCGAACGGACTTCCTCGTTGTGCGCGACGTATTCGCCACACTGCACGGGTACGCCGATTTCCTTGCGCTTGTCGACGAGGAGGACCTTGAGGCCGCGTCGGGCGGCGTACCGGGCGGCCGTGCCACCCGCGGGCCCGGCGCCGACCACGATCACGTCATAGGGCGATGGCATGCCGCCACCCCCTCACGTATCGCGCGTCAAGACATATTCCACGAGGCGGATCATGCTCGCCTTGGCGTCGCTGTCCGCGATCGGGTCCAGTGCCTTT
>Ga0209806_1001820_pt1 | contig 13762 bp, 15 predicted proteins | sample GraSoiAngelo_152_FD_186166 | JGI IMG/M metagenome (GOLD analysis project Ga0209806, IMG submission 186166) | Grasslands soil microbial communities from the Angelo Coastal Reserve, California, USA - 14_1009_12_30cm (SPAdes) (version 2) | ecosystem: Environmental > Terrestrial > Soil > Grasslands ... | reverse complement strand
CTGGAGCGCTGACCCATGGTTCGCACAACACGCGTGGGTCGCTCCCCGCGTGGGAGAAACCCGTCGATCAGGGTTCAAATCCCTGCGTCCCCACTCCTTTCGGAGGGTGGTGCCAAATCGTCCCCGGTCCTGTCCTGCATCAGTTGAAGCGCAAGGCAGCGTCGGGGTCACTCATGCCCCGTAATTTCCCGTAACGGTTTTGCGGAGGCTAAACGGGGTTGACCCCTGCGGCCATCGAAGAAGACCGCGGTTGTCATGCGGTGCCGGATTGGCCGCGACTCGGGAACGGCGACCGTCGAATTCCGGAAGCCTTTTTCCGTGTCGGGCTGATGCGGCGAAGGATGCGGGGGCGGGTACTCGGAGCCGAGCTCGCGATCGTGCTCGCGGCGCTCGTCTTCGCCGAGACAGGCGTTATCCTCCTCGAACTTCGGACCGATCGAATCCTCGATTGGTTCATTTCTCTCGTGCCTCTCATCTGGATCGACCTCTCGGTGCTCTTCCTCTATGTCTTCCTCCGTCTCTACTTCAGTGCGCGCATAGACTCTCCCGCATCGGAAGGCGGTTGGGCGCGGGCAATTCCTTTTCTCTTCCCGAACTTCCAGGTCATTCGGGCTCGAAGGAAGCGATTTCGAAGGGTTTGGTTCACCGGAGCCCTTGCATATGCGCTCGCATACGCCTTCCTGCAGGGGATTTTTGTCGTGGACCCATCCGGTTCCCTGCAACCGGTTTTCGTCGTCATCGAGAGTGCGATCGGGTATGGTCCAGGCATCGCGTGGGCCCCAACCGCGACCTTCGGCGTCCAGATCCGACCGTATTCCCTCGCCGCCGCAGTGGTCCTGTCTCTGTTCTCCGGGCTCGTGGTCGCCCTGGCGATCCAGGTCGTCTCGAGGGGCCAGCGGGCCGCGCGCGCATTCCCCGGTCCGCTCCTCGGGCTCGCGGTCATGTGCCCCGCCTGTGCGAGCGGACCCGTGTCGGGACTCTTCCTCGCCTACGTCGCGCCGATCGCGTTCATGGGAGGCATCGGATCCGCGTCCGCATTCTCGCGGCTGCTCGGCTTCTCGACGTTCCTGCTGATCGCGACGCTTGTCCTCTTGTGGAGCGTGATCTCCTTCATCACGAACGTCCTGCTTCCGAACGCTCCCTCGAGGACATCGCATGAGGCCGGCTCGAGGTTCGCCTAATTCATCCCGACGAGTCCGGGCTGGCGAAGATCGGAGTCGCTCCGTCCCTTCAGGCGTCCACGATGAGGGTTCCCCACATCCCCTTGTCTTGGTGGACCTTCCAGTCCGTCCGGTCGACCTGGTGGCACGCGAAGAAGTAGGTGCCCGGGGTGTTGACGACGAACCAGAATAGGAAGGTGTTTCCGGGGTCAACATCGTGGTCGACGCACGAATCCGGACAGCCAACGCGGCTCAGGTTCGCCCAGGAATCGTGGTAACCGGTGTACTCGTCGACCGTGGCATTGCCGATCGCCTCGTCGTTCTGATATCCGGGGTTGTGCGACTCGGCGAGGGCGAGCGCATACCTCACCGTTGCCAGGATGGTCCCCCGGTCCCCGCTGAACAAGAGGAACTCGTGAGCCATCGTCCCGCTATTGTTCATCGTGACCACGATGAGCTGGCCCGCCTTCACCTCCCACTGCGGGTTGTAGTTCGATCGGTCGTAGCCGACATCGAACGTCATGAGGTGGACGGTGAAGTCCGCCGATCGCGCGGGTTGCAAGGCGGGGACTACGACCAAGTCCATCACGGCGGCGGTGGCGGCCACCGCGATGACGATCGCAATCACGACGCCCAGAGCGCTCCGCTTTGGCGCGGCCGTCGCGGGCCCGCCAGATGACGATCCTGCCTCCAAGGAGACCCCCGCCACCGCGCATCGATTGCCCCCACATAAACATTCTGCACATGGCGTCGAGGGCGCACGAATCGTTGGCTCTTCGCGCGAGTTGTAACCTTTTTACGGAGAACGGGGATTCCCGACCCTCGTGCCAGCTCTCGCTCCTTCTGCGGAGCAATGGCAGTCCCTTTTCACATTATACATCCTCGCGGCGATCATCGTCGGCGGCGCGGTCTTCGTCCTCTTCTTCTATTTTCTCATCAAGTACCGGAGGAAACCCGGGGCCGCGGAGCCGCCGGACGCGCCTCGCCTCGGCGTGATGGCGGACCGGGGGAACCCCGCCCTCGCCGCCGTCCTGACTGTCCTGCTGGTCGCCCTGTTTTTCGGCCTGACGATCAACACCTTCGCCCTCAACGCATTTCTCCAGAATCCCCCGAACGATCCCAACGCCCTCTACATCGACGTCATCGGCTTCCAGTGGGGCTGGCGCTTCGTCTATCCGAACGAGCATGAGCTCATCGACGAACTCCGCGTGCCCGTCGTCAATACCACCTGCACGGCCGCGTTGCGGGGATGCTGGAGCGGGACCGTCATCCTGAACATCACGAGCCAGGACGTCTTCCACTCCTTCGGCATCGCGATCTTCAAGATCAAGCGGGACGCGATCCCCGGCCGGGTGAACCAGGCGTGGTTCGTCGCGGACAGGCTCGGCATCCCGGAGACAATCCCCGAGTACCGTGAGGCGGTCCGCTGCTACGAGCTGTGCGGGACCGGACACGCGCGCATGTTCGCGGATCTCCTCGTGCTGACCCAGGACAACTTCCGAGACTGGTACAATGGAACCTAGAGGCAACTGATGGTCGACTGGCACCCTCTGAAACGCTGGCTCTTCACGACGAACCATAAGGATGTCGGGGTCCTCTACCTCGTCACCTCCCTCTACTTCTTCGTCGCCGCGGGCATCCTCGCCCTGACCTTCCGCACGCAGCTCGCGGTCCCCTCCAACACGTTCCTCCAGCCGGACGAGTACAACCAGGCCGTGACGACCCACGGACTCCTCATGCTCCTCTGGGTCCTCACCCCGCTCGGCGCGGCCTTCGCGAACTATTTCGTCCCGATCCAGATCGGCGCGCGCGACATGGCGTTCCCGCGGTTGAACGCCCTCAGCTACTGGGTCTACCTCGCGAGCGGCCTCCTCGCCCTGTCGAGCTTCTTCGCGGGCGGCGGGACCGCGGACTGGGGCTGGACGACGTACGCGCCCCTGAACACGGTCGAGTTCAGCCCCGCGGTCGGCGGCTCGATGATGGGCCTCGCCCTGATGCTCCTCATGGCCTCGAGCATCGTGTCGACCGTGAACTTCCTCGTGACGATCTTCCGGCTCCGTGCCCCCGGGATGTCCCTCATGAAGCTCCCGCTGTTCACCTGGGGCTGGATCTTCACGAGCCTCCTGATGCTCTGGGCCTTCCCCGCCTTCGTGTCGGCCCTCAGCTTGCTCGTCGCGGACCGCGCCTTTGGCACCGTCTTCTTCACCTCGACCCAAGGCGGCCCGCTCCTCTGGGACCACATGTTCTGGTTCTTCGGACACCCGGAGGTGTACGTCCTCCTGCTGCCCGGCTTCGCGATCACCGGCGACCTGATCTCGACCTTCAGCCGCCGGCCCCTGTACGCGAAGAAGCTGATCATCCCGTGCCTCGCGATCGCCAGCATCCTGAGCTTCACCGTGTGGGCCCACCACATGTTCATGACCGGGATCTCGCAGAGCCTGCTCGAGGCGTTCAACATCACAACGGAACTCATCTCGATCCCGTTCGCGATCATCGTCCTCGCGTACATCCTCACCCTGCGCGGCGGCTCCATCCGATTCACGACCCCGATGCTCTTCGCTGTCGGATCCCTGGGCTTGTTCATCATCGGCGGCATCACCGGCGTATTCAACTCCTCCGTCGCCCTCGACACGGCGTTCCGGGGCACGTTCTGGGTCGTCGGCCACTTCCACTACACGATCGTCGGCGGCGGCCTGACTGGCCTCTTCGGCGGCCTGTACTATTGGTTCCCGAAGATCACGGGCCGCATGTACAACGAGCGGCTCGGGAAGATCCACTTCGCCTTCTACATCGTCGGATTCAACCTGCTCTACTTCCCCATGCAGCTCCTCTATGACATGCCACGGCGGATCTTCACCTACGACCCCGGAACCGGATGGGGGCCGATCAACCTCCTCATCACGATCGGGGCCTTCACCTTTGGCGGGTCCCAGCTGATCATGTTCGCGAACCTGCTCTGGAGCTCCCGCCGCGGTCCGACGGCAGACCGGGACCCGTGGGGCGCGTACTCGCTCGAGTGGGGGGTCCCGTCCCCGCCTCCGGAGTTCAACTTCCCCGAGGGCGTGCCGGTGATTTCCGCGACGGGCGTCACGTACCGGCCGGTGTCCATGGCGAACGGCGGGCACAAGGAGGCGCACGAGGCCGAGTCGTACGAGGCCGAGTCTCACGAGGAGCATTGGAGCCACTGGCCGATCGTGGTCGCCGCGGGCGCCGGGATCGCCCTGTGGGGCGTCCTCATGGGCCTGCCGGCCCTCTTGTTCGGGACCGTAGTCCTCGCCGCGGCCTTCACCGGTTGGGGCCGCGAGACCCTCCGCGGTCGGTTCGCGGAGCCCATCGAGGCCGTGGGGGAGAAGTGGCCGTTCGAGCGGCTGGAGAACCTCCCGCTGGGGATGTGGATCTTCATCTTCGGGGAGATCGCGTTCTTCGGAACGCTCTTCGGCGCCTACGCGTTCCTCCGGATGAACAGCCCGCTGACCGACTTCGTGTGGCCTCGGCCGGGAGAGGTCCACAACATCTCCCTCGGTGGGTTCAACACGATCCTGCTGCTGACGAGCGGGCTCACGATGGTCTTCGCGCTCACGTTCGCCCGGAGGGGATCTTACGTCGGATTGCAGGGGTCGCTGGTCGCGACGTTCTCCCTTGGCGCGTTCTTCATGGTGAACAAAGCGCTGGAGTGGAAGGAGCTCTTCGCCGGGGGATTCACCTTCGGGACCAGCACGGCTTCGAGCATCTACTACGTCCTCACCGGCGTGCATGGTGCGCACGTCGTGGCCGGCTTGGTCGCCCTGATCTACCTGATGGTCAAGGCGGTCAAGGCGCACTCGACCACGCAGGCCAGCGGCGCGGTCGAGGTGTTCGGGATCTACTGGGGGATGGTCGACGCGGTCTGGATCTTCCTCTTCCCGCTGCTGTATCTGTTGTGAGGTGGTAACGATGTTCGATGAAGCGAAGTACGTCGCGGTCTACGGCATCCTCATGCTCGGCCTCATCGTCGAATTGCTCATCGGGATCGGCCGGAGCCCCTTCGGCGCCCTCAGCGGAGCCGCGATCCTGGCGATCGCCGCTCTCCAGGCGGTCTTCATTTTCCTGGTCTTCATGCACGGGCGGTACGGCGCGCGGCCGGTCGCGGTCTTCGCGGTGATCTCCCTCGTGACCGTCGTGCCGCTGTTCATCGCCTTGCTGTACTCCGTGGTGATGCCTCACCACGGTTCCCTTCCGTAGGAGATGAGGCCTTGGCAAGAAAGCCGTTGCGCGCGGATGCGGCCGCCGGGATTGCGTCCGGGGTCATCGGGGCCGTGCTGATCATCGTCATCTGGATCAACCTGGTATTCCCCGCGCCGTTCGCCTCGGGAGGCGGGACGGTCTTGACCGGGCCCAACGTCGCCCTCAAGGAACACGAGTGGGGCTTCAACCAGTTCGCGAAGGGCGGCCCCCAAATTTGCGCGAACACAAACAGCACGAACATCACGATCACCCTGGCCAACACGGGCATCAACCTGCACGGATTCCAGATCGTCCGGGTTGACACTGGGGCCTTCGTCGCGGGATTGGCCAAGACGGACCTCCTCCGACCGGGAGAGCCTCCCCGCAAAATCGTGATCGACGTCAGCAAGATTGCGCCCGGAAGCTACGACTACATCTGTCCGGTCTCTGGGCACCGCCAGAAAGGGATGGTTGCGCCCTTCGTCGTGCAGTCCTCCTGCTAGATGCGTTCTGACGACCCGCAATCCGAAGGTCAGGACCCGTCCGTCGGCGAGGCGGGAGGGAGATTCGCTCTGCCGGCTCTCTTCGCCCAGATCAGTGAGACGAGAGCCGCCCCGGTCGCGATCTCGACAGCCTTAGAAATCAGCCCGAGGGGATCGACCGCCTCGACCTCCCCGATCGGCCAAATGGCGACCGTGCGAGTCAGGACGTACGCGCCGATCAGGAGCAAGGTGAAGAGGAGCCACGGGACATCGAACCGCGGTGAGAGATGAGGAATGAGGACCCCGAGGATGATCTGGACCGGCGATACGATTTCGAAGAAGAGGGCCGCGTACGTCGAGGAAATCAAGTGCTCGTTGAAGGCGAGCAGGTGGATCGCACCGTCGAGGATGAACAGATAGCCGACGAGATATCGCTTCGCGAAGGCGGCGTCGCTCATCAACCGTCGGTGATGATCGTACGCCGCGCCGACGGCGGCGAAGGCGATCCCCTGCAGCATGAACAGGAACCAGAAGTAGATGTCCATGCCTCCGTGGGAGTCGCCCGTGCCCCCGGAGAAAACACCCAGCAGGTTCGCAGCCCAGGCCATCACGATGATGGCGAGACCGGCGACGAGAAACGAGAACTCCGTTGAGGCGTAGAACCCACGTCGCATGTCGGCTTCGGGCCATGGCGAGTCGGGACAATAACCTTCGGACCGAATGCTTCCGCGGCCCGGTGAGCTCCGTATCTAGCGAGGGTTTATTGAAGCGAACTCACTCGCGCCGGCCATCGATTCGCATGCCAATCGACCGTCGCCGACTCCTCCAGGCAATCGCCATCTTGGGCGCCATCTGCGCCTACACGACGATCGTCCTCGGGGGCACGGTGCGCGGGATGGGAGCGGGGCTCGCGTGCCCGGACTGGCCGCTCTGCAATGGCCACGTCGTCCCCGACCTCGGCGATCTTCTCGTCGCGGTCGAATACGCCCACCGCCTCGTCGCGGCCCTCACGACCCTGTTCCTCCTCGCCACCTTCGCGGTCTCTGTCCTCTGGTTCCGTCCGGACCTCCGCCTCATGGCCTTCTCCTTCACCAGTGTGGGATTCCTCGTCGCGCAAGTGGGCCTCGGCGCCCTCACGATCACCAGCAGCCTCGACTGGGTGATCGTCACGATGCACCTCGCCTTGGGAACCGCAACCTTCGCGAGCAGTCTCCTCGTGGCCTTTTTCGCCCTCCGGCCATCGTCCCCGGATCTGCTGTACCGTCCCACCGCGGAATGAGCCTACTCGACGAGGAAATGCACCACGCTAATTGCGATGAATCCGATCAGGACGAACGGAAGCCATCGCGAACTACGATCGGTGACGAGACCTGCGAGAAACCCGCGGGCGAGGACGGCCAGGGCGAGCGAGGCCTCCATCGCGGCAAGGAAGGTCGAAACGCTCTGGGTTGTCGCGCTCCCATCGACGAGGCCGCGCCAGTCGAAGAAAAAGCCCGGCAGGTAGGCCGCGGGAATCGACGAAAGCGACAGAAGCAGGATAAGAAAGGAAGAACGGTGCCTCCATCCCGCCGCCATGGTGGGAATAAGGAGGACGGCGCCCTCCACCAGACGGTGCACGACCGTCGCAGAGACATTGACCGCATCGAGCTGGAGGATCGGGCCCACTCCGCCGACGAAGCCGCGTCCGAGGACCAGGCCGTCTCCGAAACTGTGGAGGGCCAGGAAGGCTGCGATCGCCCACACGATCCTGGAAGGCTCCGGCCCGGGGAATGGCCCTTCGAAGACGAACCAACCGAGCGAGCCCCCGAGCCCGAGGCCCGTCAGGAGGAACAGGACCGTCGCGGCCTCGCTCTCTCCGCCGAAGAGGAACGGCTTGCCCGCGAGGACGAATCCCATCGCATGGGACAGTCCAAGAAACGCGATGATTCCCGCGGCGGCGCCCCAGACCGCGGGTCGATGCGCCGCGATCCAGTCGCGGAATGAGAGCAGGAGGATCGACGCGAGGGGAATCACGCCGAACCCGACGGCGAGGACCGCGAGGTCCGTCATCGCGGCTCACTTCGAGCGTTTCGCGGCCTGCACCGCTCGCACGTGGTACACGGCCGCGAAGATTAGGACGCCGCTGAGGGCGATCAACATGATTGCTGGAATCAAGGCGACGTTGAAACCGCCCCCGGGCGATGGCGGGCCGTAAATCAACACGGTCCCGAACATGACGCCCGGATGGTACTGACAGTAATACGTGAAATTGCCCGCCCGATCGATGAGGAGGATTTGCGTCCTCGGGTTCCCGCCGGAGAAATCGCCCGCGATGGGCTCTCCGGGGCTCGGCGTCCGGCTTCCGTCGTAGTCGATGAAGAAGTCGTGCATGACGCTCGTGTCATTCGCAATTAAGGTGAAGGTCACGTTGGTGCCGGCCAGGAGCGCGAGAGAGGGTCCGGGCTTCTGAATCGTGGCGTTGCTGAATCCCCATCCGAGTCCGACATCCCCGTACAAGGTGACATTCGTTTGCGGCACTACGCGAATTGTCCCGAACATCGTGTTCGGATGGTAGGCGCATCGATAGGTCCACGTCCCATTTCGATCCGGCGTGATGGGGGCCGACGTCTGGGGGGTGGGCCCGGTGAAGTCGGGGACTTTCGGCTCGCCGACGTCCGGCTGCTTGTTGTCGTTGTAGTCGATGAACCAGTCATGAGTGACCCCGGCTTCGCCGCTCAACACGAGGATCACCGGATAGCCGAGGAGGACCGTCAGGTTTGGACCGGGCGTCGTGAGGGCACTTGCATTGAGGCCCCAGCCACGACCCGCGTCGCCGTACAGCCGAATCGTCGGCGGGCTCCCATCGGCGGAGGAGACCGGTGGCGAGCCGACCATGAGGAGGGCCATCAGGAGGACCGCGACGACGGCCGCGGCTTTAACCGGGGACAACATGCAGGGTCGCAACCATCGAATAATGTTGCAGGCCGCAGAACTCGGCGCAGTGAATCTCGTAATTGCCGACCTGGAGCGCGGTGAACCAGTAGACGTTCTGGTGGCCCGGGATCACATCGATCTTGAGATCGAATGCAGGGATGTAGAAGGAGTGGGCGACGTCGATGCTTTGGAAGATCAGCTTGACGGAGCGGCCCACTTTGACGGTGAAGTCCCCGGGCGGGAAGCGCAGCTGCGCGGACGCGACGGACGGACAGGTGCCGTTGGTAGAGACGAACCCCCAGGCCCATTGCTGGGCAAACACGCACATCGTGAGGTCGGGATTCGAAGGGATGGTGTCCGTGACGACGAGCGTCTGGAAGGCGGCGACTCCGACGACGACCAGGATGATCGCGGGAATGATCGTCCACGCGGTCTCGAGCTTCCGGTCATGGGTCTTCGCGACGGCCGGTCCCGTCGTGTGCCCGGGCCGCACGCGGAACTTCAGGACGGCGTAGGCGACCAACACCATGACGAAGATGCCGATGCCGATCGCTGGGACCAGCACCAAGTAGAACAGCTGCTCCGTCGCGCCTTGTCCCGGCGTAATCGGCGGCTGGGCCCTCGCGTTCGCCGCCGCGGTCGCGAGGACCGTCAGGAGGGCCGCGGCCAGGAGGAGCGAGCGCCGGGGGCCCGACATCGGCCCGCCGAATCCCGAGGGCCTCTAAAGCATTTGTGGTATTACGCGAACTCTCCATGCGAACGCCGCTCGAACGCGATCGATTGGAAAGCTTTTTGCCGGCTTGCGAAGTACGGGGAATCGCGGCCCGTCTCCGGGCCGAGTCGGAGATCCTCGATGGCGGGAGAGGTCGTCAGCGGCTATCACTCGCGGACCGAGCCGATCGGCATCTTCCGATGGCTGACGACGACGAACCATCACGACATCGGGATCCTGTACCTCGCGAACTCGTTCCTCTTCTTCCTCATCGGCGGGGTCCTCGCCCTCCTGATGCGGTCGGAGCTCGCGTACCCCGGCCGCACGATCGTCGACGCCTCGACCTACATGGAACTGTTCACGATGCACGGGACGACGATGATCTTCCTCGTCTCGATCCCCATCCTCGCGGGCTTCGGGAACCTGATGGTCCCGCCGCTGATCGGCGCGAAAGACATGGCGTTCCCGCGGGTCAATGCGCTGAGCTTCTGGCTCATCCCCGTGGCCGGTGTGATCATGTGGCTCGGGGCTGCGAACATCGGGTGGACCGGGTACACGCCGCTCAGCGTGTACGACAAGAGCCCCGGCATCGACATGTGGATCGTGGGGCTCCAACTGCTCGGGATCTCGTCCACCGCGGGCGCGATCAACTTCCTCGTCACGATCTTCCGCCATCGGGCCGCGGGGATCACGTTCAACAACCTCTCGCTCTTCGTCTGGTCGATCCTCGTCACCCAGGGCCTCGTCCTCCTCGCGACGCCCGTCCTCGCGGGCGGCCTCTTCGTCCTGCTCCTCGACCGGCACCAGATGACCGCGTTCCTCTCCCCCCTCGTTGGCGGGGACCCGATCATGTGGCAGCACCTGTTCTGGTTCTACTCCCACCCCGCGGTCTACATCATGATCCTGCCCGCGATGGGCATCATCTCGGAGGTCATCCCGCGGATGTCCCACAAGCCGATCTTCGGGTACAAGGCGATCGCGCTCTCGACCGTCGCGATCGGCTTCCTGTCCTTCGGCGTCTGGGTCCACCACATGTTCACGACCGGGCTTTCGATCTCCGCGCGCCTCCCGTTCATGATCATCACCCTCGCGATCGCGGTGCCCAGCGGCATCAAGATCTTCAACTGGATCGCGACGATGTGGGGCGGCGCCATCGAGGTGAAGGCGCCGATGCTCTTCGCCCTCGGCTTCGTCACGATGTTCGTGATCGGCGGGATCAACGGCGTCTTCCAGGCGCCGATCCCCCTCGACTATCCGCTCCAGGACACCTACTGGGTCGTCGCGCACCTCCACTACGTCCTCTTCGGCGGCACGATCCTCGGGGCCTTCGCCGGCTTCTACTTCTGGTTCCCGCGGATGTCGAAACGGATGTACAGCGAGCGCATCGCCCGCTGGCATTTCGGCTTCACGATCGTCGGCTTCAACGTCGTCTTCTTCACGATGCACTTCCTCGGGCTCCTGGGGATGCCGAGGCGCATCTATGACTACAGCTCCTTCGGGCAGCTTCCCCTGATCTGGACCCTGAACTGGCTCGCGTCGATCGGGGCGTTCATCCTCGGCGCGGGGCAGCTGTTCTTCGTCGCGAACATCGTCTGGACGTTCGTCAAAGGCCCCGTGTCCGACCCGGATCCGTGGGGCGAGATCCCGGCGCAGGTCCACGAGCCGCGGGTACCGGGCGTGCCGGTCTACGCGATGCCGATCCACGCGATGGCGAACGGCGGCGTCCCCGAAGGGCCTAGCGAGCCAGGGCAATCGCCTCGAGCTCCCTGAGGATCTCCTCGGCGAGCCGCGAGGCCGTATCGTAGTCGCCGCTCTCGAACGCGGCGCGGGCCTGCTTTAGCACCTTCCGGATGTCGCTCACGTTCCGCCCGAGGTCGCGGGCCTTCTTCGCCGTCTCGAGGGCCCGGGTCATCCGCTCCAGGGCGTCGGCCCGCGAGACCTTCGGCCGAGACTCGGCCGGCTCTTCCTCGAAAATCTCATCCCGGAGGGATTCTCCGGTTCGAATCGGAGGGGCGACCATCGGAGGCGGCGCCATCGGCGGGGCCATCGGCTGCGGGATCGGGGGCTTGGGAGCCCGCGGCTCGCCCACCGGCGGCGGGGGCGGCGACCGCTCTTCCTCGGGCGCGACGTCGATGCCGCTCGCCTCGAGGGCCGCGGCGAGATACTTCTCCGCCTCGATCAGGCTCTTCTCCTTCCCGGCAAGCCGCTCGCGTTCCGTCGCGAGGCGGTTCAACTCCTGTCGCAGGGTGTCCTGCAATTCGACGAAGGATTCGTGCTGCGCCGAGGACTCCTTCTGGCGGGCATGCATCTCCTCGCTGATCTTGAGCATGTCCCGCTCGCGCGCCTCGAGCGACCGGAGCCGCTCGTTCTGGAGCTTGATGAGTTCCTCCTCGCGCATCGCGAGCTTCTTGTCGCGGTCCGCGAGGCCGCGTTCCATGCCGACGAGCCGCTCGATCGTGTCGGCCAAGGCGCGCTCCCGCTGAGCCGCGAGCTCCTCGCGCTCGAGGAGCGACTGGATCTTGGCCTCGGATTCTTTGAGGTGACCGGAAAGGTCCATGTCGAGCCGCCTGACGCGGTCCTCGTTTTCCTTGATCGCCTTCTCGCGGTCGTTCAAGGTCCGGGCCCATTCCTGGACGCGCCGTTCCTCGGAGCCGGACTTCTCCCGCTCGACGCGGACGGTGCCGAGGTCGCGGTCGATCGTGGCGCGGGCCGCGGTGACTTGCTCCTTCTCCTTCTGGAAGTCGTCCCGCTCGCCCTTCAGGCGCTCCGCCTTTCGTTCCAGGTCGGTCGCGCGGGTCTCCAACTCGGCTTCTCGAGCGTCCAACTCCTTCTGCCGCGCCTCGAGCGCATTCTTCGTCTCCTTGAACCGCGACGCGGAGGCTTTCACCGCTTCGACGAGGAACGGGGAGGGCTTGTCACTCGCCATGGTCACGTCACCGCCAACAGAAGGCGCACTGTTCCTCCGGTGTCCGCCAGCTTATATAAGCCGTCGGCTGAGGAAATCATCCCTGAGAATATTTCGAGGCCGGTCGCGGGACTGCGGGTGAGACCGGCCGGCCCCGGCGCGGTCGAGATCGACGGTGGCCGCGGAGATGCACCGGCGTCGGCCCGCGCGACGCGATGGAGGATTGTCAAACGGTGTCAGACAGACGAAAGACACTTATAGCGGAGGGTGTCGTACAGCCGTCAGCGCGCTGCCGGATGGGTGGCGCGCGGAAAAGGGATGGAACATGCCTGCACTCAAGGAGATCTCGTTCGAGTACGCACGGCAGATCGCCTCCGTCAAGGGGCTCCAGCCGAGCAAGGTGATTGGCACGAGCACGCTGCGCTTTTCCAAGGGCACCAGCGACAAGCTCCAGGTCATCACCTGGGACGAATTCGTGCGGACCGCGAACAGCCGCAACCTCGCCGTGTACGAGAGCGGCGGCTGGATGAAGTTGATGCGTAAGCACTGAGCGCCCGAATCCAAGGAAGACCATGGTGGATTGGGCGTTCGGCGCCACCGCCATGGCCTCCATCTTCGCGATCGTGGACCCCCTCGGAGTGGTCCCCTTCTTCTCCGTCCTCACGGACGACATGGACGCCTTCCAGAAACAGCAGATCGTGTCGAAGGCCTGTCTCACGGCGACGATCACCCTCGGCGTCTTCGCCGTCTTCGGCCAATGGATCTTCGCGGGATTCGGCTTCACGATCCCGGCCTTCAAGATCGCCGGCGGGGTCCTCTTGTTCGGGGTCGCGCTCGAGATGCTGCATGGAGAGCGGCCCCGTTCGCGGCTGACCGCCCAGGAACGGGAGGAGACCCTCGAGCGGGACGAGGTCGCGATCGTCCCGTTGGGCATCCCGCTCCTTGCGGGACCGGGCGCCATCACGACCGTGATGATCTACATGACCGCGCCGGTGTCCGACTTCGCGGACAAGATGTTCGTCTTCGCGGGCATCCTCGTGGCCGTCCTCTCGGCCCTCGTGCTGTTGCACAACGCGGACCGGATCTTCCGCAAGATCGGGCGCACCGGGGCGCGGGCGTTCGGCCGCATCATGGGACTCCTCCTCGCGGCCATCGCCGTGCAATTCGTCATCGACGGCATCATCGCCGCTGCGCGGCTCAACGGGCTCCTCCGCTGACCGTCCCCTCCCGAGCGGGATTCTAAATACGGCCAGCGGATTCGGGCGCGATGCCTCGGTTCGAGGACGCGATCCTCCGGAAAATCCTGCCTTCGCCGGAGGAGGACCGCCGCATCCAGGGCGTCGTCCGCGACGTGATGCGAATCCTCGAAACCAAGATCGCGGCCAAG
>Ga0209806_1001817_pt1 | contig 13772 bp, 14 predicted proteins | sample GraSoiAngelo_152_FD_186166 | JGI IMG/M metagenome (GOLD analysis project Ga0209806, IMG submission 186166) | Grasslands soil microbial communities from the Angelo Coastal Reserve, California, USA - 14_1009_12_30cm (SPAdes) (version 2) | ecosystem: Environmental > Terrestrial > Soil > Grasslands ... | reverse complement strand
TTCGCTGCATTGTGGCAGCGATGCCACTCCATTTTTTTGCCGTTACGCCATCGGATGTAGTATGTGCCGTCTTCCGGCTTGATTTTGTTGTTGCGACCGTAAGTCGGCTTGTGATATTTCCATGTCCCGTCGGTTTTGGCGTAGCGCCAAATTGTGACTCGTCTGTTTGCCATGCGGTTCCCTCTGGTGTCCCGCACAGCAAGCGTCGTTCAAATGGTAGGATTGCGGTAGGATACGTCGGTCGTTGGACGTAAGTAACATGGAATCAATAATCTGGTGCCGGGAGGGGGAGTCGAACCCCCAAGACCCGAAGGTCGGCGGATTTTGAGTCCGCTGCGTCTGCCAGTTCCGCCATCCCGGCACTTAAACGGTTGGAGTCATTAGGCTAATTCAATTTCGCGGTGGAAGCAACAGAGCCGCTGGAAGCGTCAACTACGTCTGAACTATGGCTTTAGTTGGTTTGACTCGGCTGGAAAGCATCCCTTTCCTGATCCTGTTGCGCCAGTTTCTTTGCAGACTCGTGTCGATCACTCTTGCTGACGATCTTGTAGCGGTCGAAAACGCTTCTCGTCTTCTGATCGCTGATCGCCATCGCTACGCGCTCGGGAATGCCCCTGCACACCATATTGCGAACAGCAGTGCGTAGCAGACCTTCGCCCGCGTGCCGCGAAAATCCCTTACAGGACGCCCGCCTTCGAGTGAAGAAAATCCCGCTCTTCTTGCCCACCACGCACTGCTGAACGAGGGGAATAAACTGCTGGTTCGCTCGTCAGACTTTGTGGAGCAGATTCAGCGCCTTGCTGCCTGCCCACAAAACCACAACACAAAGCACAAGGATTAGGAGGGTGGTCATTTCTTGATTACCTCCTGGCAGCCAGAGAACGCTATGCGGCGGCTTCCCGGTCAATCAGTTCCGCGTACAGCTCACAGATGCGATCACGCCTGTCCTCGTACTCGCACAATTCCTCTTCCGTTACGCCGCCAAAAGTTTCTCGTTCCAGAACATCCATTTGCTCGCTAAGAAGGTTCGTAAGTTCACCACGGATATGCTTGGAATCACGCATGACAGCTCCGGTTTGGCGAAGAACGCAAGGTTCAGTCTATCGCCCACAGGTGTCATGTCCATACACAGACTGCCCTAGGGCTTTGACCCCACAAGGTTGGGTTACCATTAAGCATGAGAACAATGCACACAGAATGCCCCAGCCCCGATCAGTTTCATAGCGCGGCTATCTCCGATGTCCTCGTTCGAGAACAGCCTGACGAGGAAGAAGACGAAGAGGAAGACGAAGGTGACGATCGAGAGGATAACGACGATCAGGAAGAAAATGATGACGGCTACTCAGAGTGAGCATGCCAATTTCGCCACCGGGGCGCCGTGGGAGCGCGAATGATATGAGCTGTAGATTGTCCAATCAGGACTGGGTTGGGGGTGAACGCTTTGGCAGAAGTTCGACTGCAAGAGGGTGAGTCCATCGAGAATGCCCTGCGCCGGTTCAAGCGCAAGGTTCAGACCGAGGACATCATCAAAGAAGTAAAGCGTCACTCTTTCTACCTAAAGCCAGGTGCGAAGCGCCGAGTAAAAGAAGCGTTGGCGAGAAAGCGCGCCCGGAAAAAGACCCGCAGAGAGCAGGATTAAGTCGCTGCATAAGGGGCCGCTGCTCAACAGCACCCCTTTTTGCTCAACGATTGCGGAAGGCATTCAATTGCTTCGGCTGCAATTGACGGCTTAACCTGAGCTCCTATCGCAACGCCTGCTAAATCCCCAGCCGCATCCGAGCCCCACAGAAAGCACGGCGGGCCAATTGGCGGAAGGCTCAAAAGGGTTAACGAGGCGATCCACCCTCCCTAATTTTGAAGTTACAGAGGTAATTAGTCGGCGGGAATTCTTGCGTCTACCATACCCGGAGCATTGTTGGCTGCTGTCCGGGACGGCAGCTTTTAGGGGAAACTCATGGCTACCGCAACTATGGCATATGGGGAGCGCCGGTTTGGGGCGGCATACACAGTACGGATTCTAGTAGCCTTGGGCGCGCTCGGAGTGCTGGCGGGACTCTGGGGTTCCCAGTCCCCGCGCACGTCGCCACATCCAGCACTGATTTGGATTTCTATCGTCCTCGTGGGAGCCTCGGTTGCGTTGTGGATTGTCCTGGGCAAAACCGTTCTGACCATCAATGATTTCGGGGTGCGGCGCGAGTCCGCTTTCGGACAAGAAGAAATCGCGTGGGGCCAAATTGCGGAAACGCGCTATCGCGTCACTCCCATCAACGTGTATGCGCACTTCGGATTGCTGGGAGCCTTGCTTGCAATGTCGAGCAAGTCGACAAAGGCGCAGCTCTCACTGGAGCTGATCAGCACGGATGGGAAGAAGTTGAAGGTCACGTCAGCCATCCGAGACGCGAGCGAGGCTATCGGAATGATCCTTGCGCGCGTTATGCCTCCGATGGTGCAGAGCGTCAAGGCGAAACTCCAGCGCGGCGAGACCGTGCAGTTTGGCGGCATCGGACTTTCGGCGGTGGCTGTCACCTGGAAAAAGAATTCCATTCCGGTATCGCAAATCACGAAAGCCGAAATCTTGCGCAGCAATCTGCAGATAAAACGCGAGGGAAAATGGCTGGCCGTCATCAGCGTCAGATCGGACAAAGTGCCCAATGTGCTGGTGTTCCTGGAGGTCCTGGAATCGCTAGCGCCTCAAGTGAAATCGACTGGAGTTGACCCATTGGCGCGCGTGCGCTTGTAAGCTTTCCGAGCTACCGAAGAAAACGCGTTCGAGGGCGAACTTCCTAACCAAGCATTCTGATGTTCAGCCCATGTCTGAACTATGCCTGTTCCGGCTCACCGAACTACAACAACTGCGCAGCTTTGCAACCAGTGGATCGCAGAATGAATTGTGGCTCGCGGATATGCGAGTGCGCTTCCCCTGATGCCGGAGGGCGCAACTCAAGCAGACGCCGCCATGGAGCCGCCAAGGCTCTCGCCTACGATACCGGGGTCTCCTTGCGCAACTCGTACTTGAGGAGCTTGTAGGAAAGATCGCTGCGCGAGAGGCCTAAGCGGCGAGCCGCTTCTGCCTGGGCGCCACGAGTGGATTGCAGCGTCCGCTCAATCAGACTCTTCTCCACTGTCGAAAGGAAAGTGCGCAAATCGAAGCTCGGCGGCAAGGTCTCAATCCAGCCGAAGCTCATCTGACCTTCGCGCCCGTTCTCGCCGCCTCGGGCGGACACCGAAGCGCCCGGGCGCAGCGGAAAGTGTTCCGCCCCTATTTCTTCGCCGGGAGACAGAATGACCGCGCGTTCAATCAGATTGCGCAGCTCACGAATGTTTCCGGGGAATTCGTACGCCTGCAAGCGTGAGAGCGCCTGCGCACCCAGGCGGCGTTTGGGAAGCTTGAGTTCGCGTGCGGTCTGCGTCAGGAACAGTTCGCAAAGAGCGGCCACATCCGCAGTACGCTCCCGCAGCGGTGGAATAGAAATCGGCACCACGGCCAGGCGGTAGTAGAGGTCTTCGCGGAACCGACCTTCCTTCACACGTTGCTCCAGGTCGCGATGGGTCGCCGCCAATACCCGTACGTCCACACTGCGGGTCTTGACGGAGCCAAGCCGCATCAGTTGCCCGTCGGTCAGAACGCGAAGCAGCTTCGCCTGGGCGGCCGGCGACATCTCCGCGACTTCGTCGAGGAACAGCGTGCCTTCATGGGCCGCCTCGAACAGCCCCAGACGGCTACGATCCGCGCCCGTGAACGCGCCCCGCTCGTGGCCAAACAGTTCGCTCTCCAGAAGGGTCTCTGCAAAAGCCGCGCAGTTGGCAGCGAGGAAGGGCTTGGAAGCGCGCGGGCTGCCACGGTGGATGGCACGCGCAACCAGTTCCTTGCCGGTGCCGGTTTCACCGGTGATCAATACCGTAGCCGAAGTGGGCGCCACGCGTGCAATCTTCTCGCGCACTTCACGCATCGCGGCTGTATCCCCAAAAATTTCCGAGGAGCCTTCCAGACGCCCCACCTCTGCTTTCAGAAGACTGTTTTCCCGCACCAGCGTCGTGTGATCGCAAGCCCGCTGTATGGCCGCCCGCAATACTTCCGGCGTGAAAGGCTTCGCCAGGAAGTCGAACGCTCCTTTGCGCATGCTTTCGACCGCGAGTTCGAGGGTCGCCACCGCGGTCAGGAAGATGACCGCAACATTCGGATCAGCCTCACGCGCGGCCGCAAGAACGTCCAGTCCTTCGCCGTCGGGCATTTTCTGATCGGTCAGAATGGCCTCGAACTGATTGCTCCCGATCGCCTGGCGAGCTTCTTCCAGTCCCCTTGCATGGAAAATCAGGTGCTTGTCCTGCTCCAGGTTGGAAGCCAGGATCTTATGCATGTGCGGTTCGTCGTCAACAATAAGGACTCTACCCATATTCGTTACGCTTTCCTCGACTACTGGCTCGTCGCCTTGCGCGGCAACGTGAGCGTGAAGCGGACGGTCTCCGGAGTGTTTAACGTCAGCAGCAGGAGGCCCGAATGCGCGCGCACGATGTTGTGCGCAATGGCCAGCCCCAACCCCGTGCCCGACAACTTGGTTGTAAAGAACGGCTCGAAAATCCTGGGCACGACCGAATCCGAAATCGGCCCGTTGCCATTCTCCAGATCGATGCGTACACACTTGCCTTCATTCTGGGCCCGTAAGACAACCGCGCCTTCCGACGCCGATGCTTCCACCGCATTCATCGCCAGATTCAACAATGCCTGCTGTAGCTGGGGAGCATCCATCCACGCAATCACTTCTTCCGGACCTTCCACGCGGACGTCCACGCGTTGGCGAAGCGCGTGTGCGCGGCAAACACCGGCCACATACGCGAGGGTGTCCATCACATTCGCCTCCTGGAATTCAGGAGCTCGCGGCTTCGCATAGGCCAGGAAATCGTTGGTCAGGCGTTCCAGGCGATCGGCTTCCTTGGCGGCGATATCGAACATCTCTTCGCGTTCGCCCGGCGAAAGCGGACTGCGAATCGCAGTTGCCAGCGAACTGGAAATCATCGCCACGGGATTTCGGATCTCATGTGCAATCGCCGCAGACAACCGGCCCACCGCTGCCAGCTTCTCTTCCTGCAACAGCCGTTCCCGCGTCCTTGTGAGTTCTAGCAAGTTCTCTGCCAACCCGATTTCCTTGCGCCGCAGGTGATTGACCAGAAACCACACCAGCACGCCGGTCAGCAAGAAAATCAATGAGGTCGTGCCGGCTTCAAAGTACTCGTCTACCTCGGCCGGCGGATGGAGCTGGAAAAAGCGCCAGACGACATAAAACTGGGAGACGCTGGCCGCAATCACAACCAGCAGTGTTTCCACCGCCGAACGCCTGAACGATGCCAGCAGAATCGGAACCAGCATGAGCACGTAATACGGGCTGTCCACGCGATCGATCAGTACTCCCAGAACCACTGCCAGGACCACATCCCAGACGATCGAAATCGCGGTCAGGGTCCGCAACGCGCTGCCCGTCAGCGGCTCGGTGCGAGTTTGCATCCAGATCAGCTCGGCCAATTGCAGCAGGAAGCCCGTACTCAGCAATCCGACCAGGGCTGCGGTGGGAGTCCCAAAGTGCTCTGAAAACAGTGCGTGACCGCACAGCAAAGCTGCCAGCAACGCGAGGTTCAGCATCGCGAATGTGGTTTCTTGCCAGCGAAACGACTCGAAATCCAGCCCAAGCACGGCCGAATCGGGATACAGGTTCAACACAAACCCGCTCGGTTTCTGCGATGGGTGGCTCGATGGAGGCGACAGTGCCGTCGCTTCCGGGACGGTTTGGTTGTTCGAGGTGGCCTCTCCCGGTGGCTTAACCGTGGTATCCATCCATTCCACTGTAGTCATTCGACGCGCACTGCTCCTCATCCAAAGGACTCACGACCCCGCACAAAAGGTCGGCTGTCGTGACCCTTGGAGCGAGAGCTAAGGGCAAGCGAACACCCACTCCAAGAGCTTGTAAGTTATTAAATGAGTGGTGGTTTCCTTAGGAGGAGCCACGCAGCCCTGGTAATCGTACAAATTATTGAATAGAGGTTTGTACAAAAATTTGACTCTCGGGCGAATGGGCTTCCCCGAAGAGAAGGCCTTGCATTCAGCGTTCCAGCCGGTATCGGAAGCAACCCACCAGATGATCATTCACCATTCCGACCGCTTGCATGAACGCGTAGCAAATGGTGGAACCCACGAACGTGAACCCGCGCCTGCGGAGGTCTTTGCTCATCGCATCGGATTGGTCGGTACGGGCCGGCACCGAACGCAATGATTTCCACGCATTGATACGCGGCTGGCCTTCCACGAACTGCCAGATATAGCGATCGAAACTGCCAAACTCCCCCGACAGTTTTAGCGTCGCCTGCGCATTCTGAATCGCCGACGCGATCTTTAACCGGTTGCGCACGATTCCGGGATCATTCAGCAAGCGCGCGATCTTGCGCCTGTCAAAGCGGGCAACTGCGATCGGATTGAATCCAGCGAAAGCCGCGCGATAGTTGTCGCGCTTCCTCAGAATCGTGTCCCAACTTAAGCCTGCCTGGGCGCCTTCCAGCACGAGAAACTCAAACAGGCGATGGTCATCGTGTACGGGCACGCCCCACTCATTGTCGTGATAAAGAATTGCGAGCTCATTTCGCGCCCAGGGGCAACGGGAGAGTGCGCGCGCGGCCGGGCTGGCGGATGGTTTTTCGTTCATTTTTCCCCTAGGGAACAGACGACCCTACGTTTCAGATGTGGCCTGAGTTGGACTCGCACTGGGGCACATTTCGACTCATAGTGGCGATGGCCAAAGTACGGATTTCATGGCCCTTCCGTGCCATAACCAAGCGCGTGCTCCTTTTGTAACTTGGAACCTCCCCGGTTCTCTCCTAGAGTCGAGACTGCAAACGAGGCTCAGGTCAAGGCTTTCGGTCTGCAACGTGCATCTAATGGGTAGGGCGCATGAATTGGCGTGATTTGCAGTGAAAAATTTGGAAATGGTGGGAATGAAGTACACGACACACATTTTTTGTCTTTCGATTCTGGCCGCGATGATGGCCCTCCAGCCCGTCGTGGCACAGAATCCCCCGGCTGCTTACGTGGCCAGCTCGGCGAGCGCACTTTCCGCCTCCACCTCGACTGACGATCCGCAGGATTCCGTCCTCACCATCCGCAAGCGTGTGGATGAAGTGAATGTCCTCTTCATCGCCACGGACAGGCACGGCAAGTTCGTCCGCAACCTGACGCAGAACGACTTCAGTTTTCTCGACGACCACAAGCCGGTTCAGTCTATCGTAAATTTCCGTCGCGAAACCGATCTGCCGTTAAAGATGGGTCTGCTCATTGACGTGAGCGGCTCGGTGCATACGCGTTTCGAATTCGAGCAGGATGCGGCCACCAGCTTTATGCAGCACGTGCTGCGGCCCGGCTTTGATAAGGCCTTCGTCATGGGCTTCAACAGCACTCAAGATTTGGCGCAGGATTTCACCGACAGCGTGCCGCAGTTATCGCGCGGTGTCCGGTCTCTGCGCGACGGCGGCGGGACCGCGCTTTACGATGCGATCTATCACGCCTGCCGTGACAAGCTTCTTAAAGAGCAATCGGATCGCCCGCAGCGCAAGGCTCTCATCCTGCTGAGTGATGGCGACGACAATCAGAGCGAATACACGCTGGCGCAGGCAGTGGAGATGGCGCAGCGCGCCGAAGTCATTATCTACGCGATCTCCACCGACGACAGCGGCCTTATCCTGCGCGGCGACAAGAATCTTGAAAAGCTCGCGGCGGCCACCGGCGGGCGCGCGTTCTTTCCATTCAAGATGAAGGATATTAAAAATTCCTTCGCGGCCATCGAAGACGAGTTGCGCAGCCAGTACGTCGTTTCTTACCATCCCGCCGACTTCGATCCGGATGGCCGTTATCGCAGCATCGAAATCAGCGCCCTGAAAAAGGATCTGCAGGTGCGAGCGCGCAAGGGCTACTACGCGCCCCGTCAGTAAGAAAGTAGCGCCGGCATCCTGCCGGCCCAAAGGGCGGGCGAGACGCCCGCCAGACAGCCGCCGGGACGGCGGCGCTACAAAAATCTAGTCCAGCTCAAACGCAACGAACTGCAGCTTGCCCTGTCGTTCTACCAGGAGCGCAACCGAATCCCCGGATTTTAGTTGGGAAAGAGCGCTGCGCAGGTTATCGACCGTGTCCACGGGACGATTATTGACCGCGTGAATGACGTCGCCCGTGGTGAGGCCAATGTCAGGACCGAACAGGTCGGCCGCGCGTCCCAGCACAATGATGCCGGACGAGATCCGCAGATCGCCGACCGCTGATCGAATTCGCTCGTCAATGCTGATGGCGAGAATAGCTAACTGGGGAACGAGGCTGGTTTGCGGGTCGGCAACATCGAGCAATTGATCCATCGCGTTCTTTTGCTGTAACACGGGAATCTCCAGCGTCTTCTTCTGTGATTCGCGCAGGATGTCGAGCTTCAAAACCTTGTCGGTGGGGTGCAGGTACAGGGCGCCGACGAACGCCGGCAGCGTGTCGATGCGACGATCGTCCGCGGCCAGCACAACGTCGCCTATCTTGAGGCCTGCGGCTTCGGCCGGTCCGTCGGGTTTCACGTCGGAGATCAATACTCCCCAGCTGCGTTTGAGCCCGAGTCCCGCAGCCAATGCAGGCGTGATGGTTTGCGCTCCTGCTTCGATCTCGGAGCGGTGTACATGCCCGTACCTGCGCAAGCTTTCGTACACGAAGCGCACGATGCGTGCGGGAATCGCGAAGCCAAGACCCTCGCTGCCGCCACTGCCCGACAAAATGAAGGTATTGATACCCACCACGTGCCCGTCCATGTCGACGAGCGGCCCCCCGCTGTTTCCCGGATTGATCGGGGCATCGGTCTGGATGTAGACCATTCCCTTGTTAGGATCGGGCTGCCGCGCCACCGAACTGATCACGCCCATGGTGATGGTGTTCTGCAAGCCTTCCGGGCTACCCACCGCAAACACCAATTGACCCTGTCGAACCCGGCGATTCGTTTCCAGAGGCAGAGCCGGCAATTCCTTCGCGCTGACCTTGAGCAATGCAAGGTCGCTCTCCTGGTGTACGCCCACCAGCTTGGCCTCAAGGATGCGGCGCTTGCCTTCCGGCTCGAGCGTTCCGCCTTCCACGATGGGCACGGGAAGGATGACGCGAATACGGCGCGCGCCTTCCACCACGTGTGCGTTGGTCATCACGTAGCCGCTCGGGTCCACTACCACACCGGACCCGATGGCCCGCTGCCTCGCGATCAGAGCGGTTTCCTGGTGCCCGCTTTCTTCGACGGCACCGTAACCGGTTACCAGGATCTGCACCACGCCCTGAGAAACCTTATCGGCGAGCCCCTCCAGGGCTGTGTTCAGCTGGACGAGGCTATCGGGTGTGCCCGCCGCGCGTGCCTCGATCTGCTCGCTGCGTTTTTCCTCTTCTGTCGCTGGGCGAGCAGCAGGAACCATCTGTCGATCCTTCCCGCTCTGGGCCCAGCTCGTTGTAAGTGATAGGATCATAAGCATTAGCGGGATGGCCGCCCGCTTATACGCAGACACGCAGAGAAGCTGGACTGGCATAGCGATCTCTCTCCTAAATCGGTTCTTTGGTCCCCGAAAGCGTAGGCCGAGACGCTTTCGTCTGGGCACGGGGTATTGTGCCAGAAACGCAGGCCTTGATGCCCTCGTCTGGGTACTGGGACTGTGCTAAGAAGGGAAGGCAACCCGGAGAATGGCCGTCCAACGGGCATTTTGGGCTGGTGACCATCTGGTAACCACAATCGGGGAATCTACTTCCTACCGTTAACTAATGAGTGATCAGGCTTTTATCAGGGGTAGCATCCATGATATAACCGCCTCATAGCAGACGATTTCTGCTCCCTCAGGAAATGTGGTAGCGCGCGCCTGTGCGTTCAAACAAGGCCGCAACGGAGGAGGGATTGTGTCCGAAGCACGGACCGGTAAAAGGTTTCCGCTAGAACTGCCGATCAAGATTCACAAGGAAAACGCTCCTGGCGAGGCCAGTGGCATGACGGGCAACCTCAGCGCCGCGGGCGTATACATCCGCGCCGATGCCTCGCTTGAAATGGGTTCCCCGGTGGAATTTGAAATTACCCTTCCCCCTGAAGTGACCGGTGGCAAAGAAAACGTAGTCATCCAGTGTCGCGGACGGGTTGTCCGCACCGACGAGTCCAGTACCGATCCCGAGGGCACCCGCGGGGTAGCCTGCGTGATCGATTCTTACGAGTTCGTTCGCAACTCTTAACCTCGGAGCGGTGTCGAGATGCTCAAGTTAATACTGGCCGATAATCAGGCTATATTTCGCGCGGGAATCGCTAAAGTTCTGGCGGTGGAAGACGAAATGCGCATCGTGGCGCAGGCGCAAACTCCCGAGCAGATGTTCATGGCGCTGGACAAGTTCCGCGCCGCCGTTCTGGTGGTTGCGGGCGGATTTCAATCCGACTTCAACGCCATCGTGCAGGGAGCGACCAAGAACAAGACCCGCATCGTGGTTCTGGCCGATACCGGCGAGAGCGCGCAGCGTTACATGAGCAACGGCGCTCATGGAGTGGTCTACCGCAACGTGACCAGCCCGGCGCTCGTGGATTGCGTGCGCAAAGTCGCTCGCGGGGAAACCTGGGTGCAAGACGTTGCCGTTCCCAGCGAGCTCACCGAAAACGATATGGTGGGTCTGCGCGTGCGCGACCGTCTGACTGCCAAAGAGCTGCGAATCGTGGCGTTAATCGTGCAGGGCTACAAAAACAAAGAAATCGCCTCGCAGCTGGGCACGACTGAGCAGGTCATCAAGAACTACCTGCGCAACGTCTACGACAAAATCGGAGTGTCCGATCGTCTTGAGCTTGCGCTGTTCACCATTCACCACCGCATTCTGAACGAAGCCGCCGCCGCAACCGCCGCCTCGAATCAGCCCCAGGCCGGAGCGGGCGTCACTTCGTAACGAGAAATAAAGCCCACGGCGAGAGCCGTGGGCGTACCTCCTGGGCCCTCATCATTAGCTCCTTCGAAAATTAGTTGCATTGCGTTGGTGCCCCAGGTTCGCGTCCGTTCTTTGGACGCTAACCCGGTCATCCTTACATTGGTTAGCGCTCTCCGCAGCTTGTTTGCGCTTGCATTTTCGGCCTCGCTGCGAGCGGACACGTTCGTGCCGAACTCCGTGGCCCTGTGTTATTGTCTTTGCCATTGTCAGCCAAGCACAGCGCGCCCGGAGATTCTTTCCTGGCGCCTCGAGCTTGTCATTCCGAAGCCGAACGCGGCGGAGGAATCTGCGGCGAAGGAGATCAGGGAAATGAATCGATCGACGATACTGACCAAGCTCACGGTTGTGATTTTCACAGTTCTGCTGTTCGCCGTCGCAGGAGCCGCTGCCGGTACCGAAACCGCTCTCAAGGCCTCCGATATCACCAGCAAGATCTTCCCTGAGCAGGTATTCTTCCGAGGCCAGGTCGCCCCCGTGCAGATGCGTAATACCGGCGGCGTCCGCTTCAGCGACGACATGTTTGTGCTGGCGGGCATGGTCGACAGTTCCGGATACTCCACCGCCATCCGCCAGAAATATCAGGCGTACTTCATCAGCGAAGTGCCCCTTGAGATCAGCGGACAAAAGCTGCCGCCGGGAGCCTACGGCATCGGTTTCATCTCCGGAGAAAAGTTCATCGTAATGGACCTCGGCGCCCACGATCTCTTTGAGGTGGATTCATCCAAAGACAGTGAGATGAAGCGTCCTGTGCCTTTGCAGGTGGTGAGCTCTGGCGGCAAGTACCGCTTGTATGCGGGAAGGAGCTTTGTCGAGTTCGCACGCGCGCAGTAGATCGGACTTCAGTCCCCGATGCCTGACCCATTTTGTGTCGGGCCTGATAGTCTTCCCGCCGTGAAGTAATACGCGTTGTTCCCGGTGCGCAGGTCTTTGCCGTACACGAAATTTAGGCCCACCCCGAGCACGCGGACTTTGGTTTGCACGCCCGTATCCCACAGCCAAGTGCGCGCTCCCAGCGTGCCTGAGGGATCGGTAATCTTGCCTGTGTCCACAAACGGGCTCAACTTCACGGTAAGCAGACCATTGCTGTAAACATTCTTGTCGACTTCGTGATTCGCCAGGAAATATCGGCGGCCCAAAGGCGCGCTGCCTTTGCGTCCGTCGCGCGTGCCCACGTGGGCGCGCATCCACAGATCGTTGTCGCGTTCCATCCCGAGCATGTAGAGCTCATCGAATGGCAATTGGCCGCTCGTGTCTGCTGCGCGTATTCGCGACTGCACAAAGTAGTCGTCACCTCGCGCCTGCGGAAGCCACTTCGTGTCGATTGCTCCCTGCAGTTTCACAAATGCATGCGCAGGCTGAGACCAGATCCGCGCCACCTGGAACGAAGCCTCTGTGTTCACACTCAACCGATGCTCAGGAGTCCGAAGCAGCGCGTAGTGGATCTGCGTCGTTTGCTTCAGCTGCAAACCGGTAAGCAGCAATTGCGGACTCAAAGCCGATCCCGCTACCACGCTGCGATAATCCCGATGAGAGAATTCCGCGCCTGCCGACCATCCCCAACGACCGCTATTGAAAGAGTCGATTCGAGCCCCGCCCGCCTCCCGGCGCAGGTTCAACGCACCCAACAAAGGTGCTGGGCCCACGAATGAACTGCGGATGTTCCAGTTCTCGTTGCGCAGGTCGACGCCAACGCGATACCGCCACTTGGGATTATTGCGGAGCGGAGCGGACAACGTGACCACAGCCCGTCGCTTTTGTGCGTCCCAGCGCAGCAGGGACGCGACGTTGAGCGCGTCGCCATCGATGTTGTCATATGCGGGATAGATCGTCTGATACGCAATGCCGCTGAAGGTCGATATCAGCGCTTCCCAAACATTGCTGCCCCATCCATTGCGCTCCTGAAGATTCAGGATTGCGTCGAATTTGCCTTCTGGCTTTGCCGCCAGTTGAACATGTGCCGCGGGGAAAATTTCAAGACCTTCCAGGCGCGCGCGCGAGGTCTCAAAATCCGCCAACCGCATTTCCGACGCCGGCGAAAACGCGAGTGCACGATCGAACAGTGCAGGGCGGACCCGCAGCGGGTGATCTGCTTGCACCGTCTCAATGTAAGGTTTCCCAACACGATTCCAGTACTTGAGGGCGGCCTCCAGGTTGTCTTCCAGAAAGTAGATCGTCCCCAGAAAATCGTTCGCATATTCATCGGCCGCATCGATGTTCAGAGCCCGCCGCATCCAGGCCGATGCCCCCCGGTAGTCTCTCTGCTTGAAAGCGACCCCGGCGAGCTCCACCGGAAAGCGTTTGTCTCCGGGCGCTAAGCGACGGCCGGCGAGGAATGCCTGGCGCGCATCATCGAACCGCCCGTTTTGTGCCAGCGCGCTGCCGTAATAGAACTCGAGATCCGCATCCTTACCAGAAACCGTCTCGAGCTTCCGCGCAATCTCAGGCCATCGATTCTCGCTGGCGAGTTGCTTGATTTTGCGGGAAAGCTCAGGATCGTGATCGGCTGGGCTTGGCCCCTGCGCATGACCGTGGAAAACTGCTGCCACCAGAAAAAGAGCAAGCTTTATGGAGCGGATGACGCTTCCCCGGATTGAGGCACCGCCAGCAACGTCCAATAGCCCGCGCCCTTCCATTCCTTTTCGAAGCTCGCCAGTTCCTGCTTCATCAGCTTGCGCTCCGCGGGATCATTCAGCAAGACCAGTCCGTGCTCCGCATCAAATCCAACCACCACGACATAATGAAGCGGCGCTCCCGGCGCGGGTTTTAGCGCGGCGATCAGCGGACGACC
>Ga0209806_1001815_pt1 | contig 13774 bp, 13 predicted proteins | sample GraSoiAngelo_152_FD_186166 | JGI IMG/M metagenome (GOLD analysis project Ga0209806, IMG submission 186166) | Grasslands soil microbial communities from the Angelo Coastal Reserve, California, USA - 14_1009_12_30cm (SPAdes) (version 2) | ecosystem: Environmental > Terrestrial > Soil > Grasslands ... | reverse complement strand
TGGGCCGCGCGCTCGCGAGCGATCGCTTCGAGCGCGACCTTCTGGCGCCCGTACTCATTTATGGGGCCAACCGCGTCGTCCTCCACGTACGGTCCTGCCTTTCCGTCAAAGACGTACTCGGTCGAGAACACCACGAGCAACGCGTCCGGAGCGGCCTCGGCGACTCGCCGCACCGCGTCGACGTTTATCGCGCGCGTCGCCTCGGGTTCGCGCTCGCACTCCTCGACGAAGGCGTTCGCGGCGGCCACGACGACGATGTCGGGCCGGGTTTCCCCGATGAGGCGCGCCGTCGCCGCTCCGTCGGTGAGGTCGAGCGTGACGGCGCCAGGCACCTGACTGCGGTTCGAGGTCATGACGACGTTGCGTTCACGGAGCGCGCCCTGAAGATGCGTCCCGACGAGTCCGCTCGCGCCAAGGAGAAGCCAGCGCGCATTGGGTCCATCACGCATCTCGCCACCTATACTCCGGCCTGGTGTTCAGCGCCGGTCGCGCGGCGCTCCCTGGTCGTTCCCCTCTGCTGGTCCCGGTACTGCTCTTTGCCGCGAGCGCGGCCTTCACGTTTTGGCGCAATACCCAGGTCGCCGTTCTGGTGGACATCGCCTATGTGCTGAATACCGCGACCCGCATCGCCGCCGGGGACGTACCGTACGCCCAGTTCCCGCTCGCGCAGGCGCCGCTCGAGTTCCTCACGCAGGCACTCCTTATCAAGCTGTTCGGCCCGCATTTCTTCGTGCAGATCGCCTACGCCACGATCGTCGGCGGTCTCGCGACGGTGTTGACCTACGTGATCGCGCGCCGCCTTGTCACCGGAGTCGTCGCCGAGCCGGCCGCGCTCGCCGCGATCCTCGCGATCCCGCTGGTCCCCCTCGGCGTGTACGCGATCGTCCCGCACCCTTTCTACGACCCCGATGCCTGTCTGGTCGTCCTGGTCGCGGTCGCGACGATGCTTGCAGCGATCGACCGGCCGACGCCGACCCGGTGGCTCCTCGCCGGTGCGCTGATCACGGTGCCGGTCTTCATCAAGCAGAACATCGGCGGCGCGTTCCTCGTTCTCGCCGTTGGCGCGCTCCTCGCCGACGGGTTGGCACGACCTTCCGCGCGCGCCGGCCTGCGCTGGTGCATCGCCGGGCTCGTCATCGCGCTCGGCGTCGAGCTCCTCGCGCTGCAGCTTGTCGTCGGCGTGGATCACTACCTGGCCTGGGCATGGACCTACGCGATGACGGGTCGCGGCGTCGCGCTCGAGCGCATCGGCTCATTCGCCGACCCCTCGGTCATATGGCCCGGCCTGCTGATCCTCGGGCTCGTCCTCGTGACACGCGCGCTACCGCCGCCGATGCGCGCGCCGGTCTTCCTCGTCGCCCTGGCCATACCGCTCATCGCCCGGTCGTCGCCGCCGGCGAGCTTCATCGACGTGAACACGCTCTTCCCGCCTCTCCTCATCGCCGCGTCAGTCCTGGCACTGGTGCGGACCGCTCGCGATGGTGCCCGGTTCGAGACGCTGCTTCCGGTCGTCCTCGCCGGAACCGCCGTCGGAACGCTCCTGTCGCTTGGGCTGAACGGATCGACCTTCGGCATCTTCCCGCTGCTCGTCCTCGCGATCGCGGCAGTCGTCGGCGACCTCGGTCGCTTCCTGGAACGGCCCCGCCAGATCGCACCGATCGCCGGTGTTCTACTGGCGCTGTTCTTGGCCGCTTCAGGCACCGCATACACGCTCACCAACGCACGACTCCTGTTCATCGACGCGAACGCCCCGGGGCCGATCGCCCGTTCGGACTTTCCCTCGCTCGTCGGACTCTCCGCGCCGGGGCCATACATCGGCGACCTCGATGCGATCCTCTTCTGGGTCCGCGACAACGTCCCCGCGGATGATCCGTTCGTGTTCCTGCCCGGAGAGGACCCCGCGTTCTTCGCGCTGGGCCGGCGACCGCGTCTGCCGAGCGTGTATTTCTACGACGTCGCGACACCGTATTCGCCCACCGAGATTGCGCGGTTCGCGGATGAGGTCGGCCTTCGGTGGGTGATCGTGAAGGATCGCCTTCAGCTCGTCGAGGAGCCACCACTCGAACAGAGCCTGGTCGCGGCTCTGACGAGGGACGCCACGCTCGTCACCCGTGTGGGGCCGTATCGCGTCTATCGACGCTAGACGGACAATTGGAATGGTGGCCGTCACCGCACGCGTCGTCCGAGCGCCCCGCGGCAGCGCGCTGCACTGTCTCGGCTGGCCGCAGGAGGCCGCGTTCCGCATGATCCAGAACAACCTCGATCCCGAAGTCGCCGAGCGTCCGGAAGATCTCATCGTGTACGGAGGGACGGGACGCGCCGCACGATCGTGGGCCGCGTTCGACCGCATTCTCGCGACGCTCGCCCGGCTGAAGCAGGACGAGACGCTGCTCGTGCAATCGGGGAAGCCCGTCGGTGTGTTCCGCACGCACGAGTGGGCGCCACGCGTGCTCATCGCGAACGCGCTCATCGTCCCGCGGTGGGCGACGTGGGACGAATTCCGCCGGCTCGAGGACGCCGGTCTGACGATGTACGGCCAGATGACCGCCGGGTCCTGGATCTACATCGGTACCCAGGGGATCCTCCAGGGCACGTACGAGACGTTTGCGGCGGTCGCGCGTAAGCACTTCGGCGGATCGCTTGCCGGCCGGCTCGTCGTCTCAGCGGGGCTCGGCGGGATGGGCGGGGCGCAGCCGATGGCTGTCGCGATGAACGAAGGCGTCGCGCTGATCGTGGAGGTAGACCCCGCACGAGCCGACCGGCGCAGGTCGCAGGGCTTCCTCGACGAGGTCGTGACGTCCTTGGACGACGCGCTCGCGCGCGTCGATCGCTACCGGCGCGAGCGCAGCGCGCGATCGGTCGGCTTGGTGGCGAACGCTGCCGACGTGCTACCGGAGCTCGTTCGTCGAGGTGTCGAGGTCGACGTCGTCACCGACCAGACGAGCGCGCACGATCCGCTCGACGGCTACGTGCCCGCGGGGATCGCGGACCCCGCCGCCCTTCGCCGCGACCTGCCGGACGAATACGTTCGCCGATCGCGCGCGTCGATCGTGCGGCACTGCGAGGCGATCGTTGCGCTCGCCGCGCGCGGCGCGGTCGCGTTCGACTACGGCAACAACCTTCGCGGCGAAGCGCAGGCTGGGGGCTTCGCGAACGCATTCAGCTATCCCGGGTTCATCCCGGCGTATATCCGCCCGCTGTTTTCGGAGGGACGCGGCCCGTTCCGCTGGGTCGCGCTGTCCGGGGACGCCGCCGACATCCGCCGCACCGACGAGCTCGTGCTCGAGCTCTTCCCCGAGGACCGCACGCTGGCGCGGTGGATCCGCCTCGCCGGCGACCGCGTGCCGTTCCAGGGACTTCCCGCCCGGGTCTGCTGGCTCGGGTACGGCGAACGCGCCGAGTTCGGCGAGCGCATCGATGACCTCGTCGCGCGCGGTGAGCTCCGGGCGCCGATCGTCATCGGCCGCGATCATCTCGACTCGGGCTCGGTCGCGTCGCCCTTCCGCGAGACCGAGGACATGCGCGATGGGAGCGACGCCATCGCGGACTGGCCGATCCTCAACGCGCTTGTGAACACGTCGGCCGGCGCGACCTGGGTCTCGGTCCATCACGGGGGCGGCGTCGGCATCGGGAACTCGATCCACGCCGGCATGGTCGCGGTCGCCGACGGGACGCCGCTCGGGCGCGAGAAGCTCCACCGGGTTCTCACGACGGACCCGGGGACAGGCGTCATGCGTCATGCCGACGCGGGGTATCCGGACGCGATCGAATTCGCGCGGCGGAACGGGATCGACCTCCCGAGCGCCTAGCATCGCCGCGGTGTCCGCCGCGCGCAGTGTGCTCGCACCATTCGTCCTGTCGCGCGTCCTCACCGCGATCGTGGCCCTCGCCGCGATCGCGCTGTTCCCTTCTCCCGCGTCATGCCCCGACGTCTGCCATCCGTCGACCAATCCGCTGCTCGACGCCGCGACCCGCTGGGACGCGAAGGCATACGTCGACATCGCGCACGACGGCTACGGCGCGGTACCGGCCAACAACGCGTACTTCCCGCTCTATCCCTTGCTGATGCGTCTTCTGGCCACGCTGCTCGGTGGGGGCGAGGACGCGTATCTCGTCGCGGGTCTCCTCATCTCGAACCTCGCCCTTCTCGTCGCGCTCGCGTATCTCGCACGCCTCGTCGCGATCGACCACGAGGTCTCGGCCGGGCCTCGCGCGGCGCTCTATCTCCTGGTGTTCCCCACGAGCGTGTTCCTGTCCGTCGTGTATCCCGAATCGCTTCTGATCGCGCTGACGATCGGCGCGGTCTACCACGCGCGCCAGGGCGAGTGGCTGCCCGCCGGAGCCCTGGGCGTGCTGGCCGCGCTGACGAGACCGTTCATCGGTGCCGCGGTGGCCCTTCCGATCGCGGTCGAGGCGTTTCAGCGGTCGGGGCCGCGTGCCGCGCTGGCCTCCGCGGCGCCGGCGGCCCTCGCGCTCGCCGCCTGGATGGGTCTGCTTTGGCGAATCACTGGCGACCCCAAGGCCGTCCTTACCGCTGAGGCAAACTGGGGAGTGGGACCCTCGCTTCCCTTCAGGGCGTTCACCGATCTCTTCGACCCGAGCGTGTACGGGTTTCCCTACGTCGTCCTGGGCTCGACCTTCTTCATCGGCGTGCTGGTCGTGATCTCGTGGCGTGTCCTGCGGCCGAGCCTCGCCGCATATGCCACGGTCGTCTTCCTCATCTCGGTCGCGACGGGGTCGCTGACCTCGTCGCCGCGCTATTACCTCTCGGTCTTCCCCGCGTTCATGGTGCTTGGGATCGTGGCGCGAGGCTGGTCCGGTCGGGCGTACGTCGCCATCGGTGTGGCGATCGGTGTGATCTTCACTGCGATGTACGCGCTCTGGTACTGGGTAGCGTGACCCCGGTCGCCGATCGGGCCGGACGCATCAGCATGAGGATCGCAAGCACGAAGAGAAGGGCGACACCGAGAAGATGCAGCAGGATCGGGACGAGCGTGCCGACCTGCTGCGGCTCCATGAGGACCCACGAGATCACGACCCCCACGATGATCGGCGCGCGCTCGGCCGCCGGTCGCGCCGCTGCGCGACGCAGCGTTTCGGCCGCGAGAGGCAGCGACAGGATGAGGAAGGTCGTCCAGAAGTAGCCGAACGGCGCGAGGTACCCGGCCGTCGCCAGAGTGAGGGCGTGCCACGCGTTCTCGTCCGAAGGATCGCGCCGCGCGGCGATCCCCGCCACGATCGCGACGAGCACGGCGCCGATCGCGAGCGCGAGCGGGAACCAGTCCGACCAGAAGACACCGGCGAGCTCCGGCGGCCCCGGCCGATTGATGTGGGAATAGACCCAATCCTGCTCGAGAAGGCGCGGCGCGAAGCGGATGTACTCAGAAGTGCGATCCGGGAGCGCGAGCGCGCCGCCGACGAGTGCCGCTGCGCCAATCGCGGCACCGGTCAGCACCGGGCGCCACCTGCCGGAGGCGACATAGAAGAGGAGCAGCGTCAACGGTAAGAACTTCAGTCCGACGGCCGCGGCCAGGAGGATGCCCGCAGGGATCGCTCGATTCCGGAACCGCCACGCCGCAAGCGCGAGCCCGAGCGAGAGGAGATTCACGTTTCCGAGGGTCACCTCGAGCACGAGCCCGAGGAAGAAGACGTAGCCGGCGGCGGCCCACGGCCGCCAGAGCGGCGGGAGTTGGCGGACGAGCGCGACTCCCACTGCGGCCGCCGTCGCCGCCTGCAGCAGGATCCAGATCGTGAGCGCGACGGAGTACGGCAGGAGCGCGAACGGCACGAAGAGGACCGCCACGATCGGCAGGTAGCGGAACTCGTCCGGCAATCCGAGGATCGTGTCGCTGCCGGGGTAGAGGGGCGCGCCGCTCAAGAGGTGCTGGCCTGCGAGCCAGTACGCGCGAAAGTCGTACCCGGCGGGAAGAGCGCTTCCAACAAGCAGCGCGGCACAGAGGGCCAGGACCGCGACGACGACGCCCGCGGACCAGACGAGGCGTCGCGCGGTCACCGGTCGGTCGGTTCTGGCTCGAAGGACGGACGCGAGACGAAGTCGACGCGCCGGTGCGTCGTATCACAGAAGGGCTTGCTGGCAGAGTGCCCGCAGCGACAGAGCTTGACCGTGTGTCCTTCGGCGACATGGTGCTCGCGCCCATCGGAGTCCAGGATCGTGATCGGCCCCGTCACGACATACGGTCCGTTCGCCTCGGTGCGGATCGTGGGACCGGCCATGGGGCTACAGGCTAAGGTGCCGTACGAAGAATTCGAGCGTCCGCCGAATGATGTCGCGCGATTGATCGTCGTCATCTCGGGTGTCAAAGCCGTGCTGGCCGGTCGGGTGATCGAGAACGGTGAGGTCGACTCCGCGCTCCCGAGCTCTCCTGACGAACGCATCGGTGCCCTCGAGGAGCAAGGCGTTGTCGCGGCCAGCGCGCGCCAGCAGCAGCGGCGGAAGGTCCACGGTCTCGAGCTCGAGTGCGGTCAGGCACGACCATTTGCGAACGCCCTCGTCCGTCATCCAGGAAGAGCCCTCACGCAGGGAACGGAGGTCCCAGACCGTGTAGAAGCCCGCTGCGCATCGCAGCCAATCCGGGCGCCTCTGGAGAAGCGGCGCGAGGCCGAACGGTCCGCCGGCGGAGAACACCCAAACGCCGACGCGGGTCGGGTCGACCTCGAGCTTTTGGGCTTGGCTTCGGACAAAGTCGATCGCCGCCCGAACATCGGCCGCGACCTCCAACGGTTCCATCCGATTCGACGAGCGGTGATTGAAAGACACACCTGCGAGGCCGCGCGCGGCGAGATGCTCGCCGTAGGAGCGGAAGACGCCCCAGTCCTTTGCTCGTGCGATGACTTCTTCGGGCGCGTCGCCGCTCACGAGGAACACAACCGGGCTCGCCGCGCGGGGCGATGATGACCGGTAGACGTCAAGCGTCAGGACGCGGCTACGGTCGGTCCGATAGACGAGATCGCGTTCGACGTGCGCCCCCGTCGGCGGCCGGAGCACGGTCTCGAGCACACTGCGGTCAACCGCCATCAGGCGTTCTCGCCGTGGTACCTACCCTTGTATCCCTCGCCGGTGGGGGCCGAGAGTCGAAAGAACACGAGCTGCGCCACGCGCGCTCCCCGCTGCAGCCGATACCCACGCGAGTTGAGCACCGCGAGGAGACCCTCGCCGCGCCCGGAGTAGCCGGCGTCCCAGACCGCGCCGTGGATCGCGACGCCCGAGCGGAGCAGGCTCGACCGGGGCCGCGACAGCGCCATGAGGTCGATCGGAAGATTCACCTTCTCCCGGTACGTGATGACGTACGCGCCGCGGTGCAGATCCCACCAGCCGTCCTTGTCGGTCGGCATGTCCTCGCGCGCCGCGGGCTCGCGGACGTTGTCGGCGGCGCCAAGCAGACCCGGCGAGGTGAGCCGCTGCACCCGCTCGACGCGCAGGTCCACGCCGTTCGGCTGGAGCTGCAGATGGACATCGGCGTCCTCGATGAGCGGCGGCGTTGCGGCCAGGGCCGCGCGGAGCTCCTCGCGGGAAAGAACGGTCACGCGGCGATGCTAGGACGCGGATGACAGAATCGCGCGGTGCCCCCCGAGCCGAAGACCGTCGCCGTCTCGAAGACGGTGATGTCGCGCACGATGCTGCCTTCGGACGCGAACCCGTACGGCAACGTCCACGGCGGCGAGGTCATGAAGCTCATCGACGCCGTGGCCGGCGCCGCCGCGACGAGGCACGCTCGCGCCCGGGTCGTGACGGCGCGCATCGACGAGCTCTCCTTCCTCGCTCCCGTTTATGTCGGTCACCTCGTCACCGCGAAGGCCTCGGTGAACCACGTCGGGCGGACGAGCATGGAGGTGGGCGTACGGGTGGAGGCGGAGGACATGCTCACCGGCAACGTCGTCCACGTCGCGTCGGCGTATCTCGTCTTCGTGGCGACCGATGAAGGCGGGCGGCCGGTGCCGCTCCCGCCGCTCGTGGCAGAGACCGACGACGAGCGACGCCGGATGAAGGCCGCCGAGAAGCGGCGGTCGCTGCGGCTTCACAGACCGCGAACGTCCTAGACTGCCGCTCCTACCGCTGGGGAGGTGCACATGCGTAGCGCTACTCGGTTCCTCGCCCCCCTCGTCGCAGCGCTCGTCATCACGGCCGCTTGCAACGCCCCGCGGGCGGCCTCGACCCCGACTCCATCGGCGTCAGGGGCGCCGAGTTTCACCGGGAAGACGCTCAACATCGTGACGGGCGGAACCGGCGCGGTGTACATCGTGTACGGGGCGGGACTCGCGGACCTCTTGAAGAGGAAGCTCAACGTCGATGCGAGTGCCCAGTCCACAACGGCGTCGGTCGACAACATGAAGCTCATCCGCGATGGAAAGGCCGACGTCGCCTTCACGCTCGCCGACACGGCCTTCGATGCGGTGAATGGCTCCGGCTCTTTCGCGCCCCCCGAGAAGAAAGCTGACGCGAAGGTCCTTGCGGTCCTGTACTCGAACCTCACGCACCTCGTGGTGAAGGACGGCACCGGCATCAACACCGTGAACGACCTACGGGGCAAGGACGTCTCCGTCGGCTCTCCCGGCTCCGGCACCGAGATCATCGCGAACCGAACGCTGGAGGCCTACGGTATGGATCCGGCCAAGGACATCGCGCGGCAGCGGCTCGGTGCCGCCGATTCCGCGAACGCGCTTCGCGACGGCAAGATCCAGGCCTTCTTCTTCAGCGGAGGCCTGCCGGTGCCCGCGGTGCTCGACCTTTCCACCAGCACGAAGGTCAAGATGCTCGATCTCTCCGACAGCATCTCCAAGATGTCCGCGAAGTACGGCAACTTCTATTTCCCGATCACGATCCCCAAATCGACCTACAACACCGCGGCGGACGTGACCGTCTCGGGCGTCGCGAACCTCCTTGTGGTTCCTTCGACCTTCGATCCGGCGTTTGCTCAGGCGATCCTCGCGACGATGTTCGACAACAAGGCCGACCTTGTGAACGTGCACGCCGCGGCCAAAGAGCTCACGCTTGAGACCGCGACCGTCGGATCACCGATCGACTTCCATCAGGGCGCGATCGACTTCTATAAGTCGAAGGGTGCCTGGAAGAAATAGCGCTCTCGTCGCGCTCGCCGCGGCGATCGTGACGGCGGCGGGGGTGGCGCTCGCCACCCCCGTGCCGGTCCTCACCGTGAGCGACGGCACGACCGAGTTCGTGGGAACGCTCGACACAGCCGAGGCGCTCCAGTATTCGTACCGCCAGTCCATCTACCAGGTCACGGTGTTCGAGGAGCTCGCGCGCGAAGGAAGCGGCTTGCGTATACAGCGCGTTCGGTCGAGTGACATCCGGTCAGTCGAGTACTTCGGCTGGAACGGCGAGCCCGCGCAATCGCGGGATGGTCTGTGGGTCGAGGCCTCACCACGGACCGTGGCGGTCGATCCCGAGCTCGTGATCCGCATCACCCCGGCCGGCGAGCAGGCTCTTTCCACCTCGCGCTGGCGCGTCGTCCTGAAGCCGCGATTCGGTGAGACCGTCGTGCGCGTCCGTGCAGAGGACCGTCCCTGGGTCCTCGCGCTCCTCGAGGGCGCTCGATGAGCGAGCACGGCGCGTCAGAGCCGGAGGTCATCGCGCGACCGGACCTCGAGGCCGTGCTTGCCGACGACAAGACCAAGGAGCTCATCGAGGAGTACGAGGCCGAGGCGAGGACGCGGACGTTCACCGGCTGGTGGGACCGCATCGTGACCGTTCTGGCCGTCGCCACGACCTTGTTCGCGCTCTATTACGCCGCGGCCGGCGCCGAGATTCCCTTCACCGGCATCGTGCTCGTCCCCACGATCCGCCTGCTCGGACAGACCATCACGACGCCCCAGATCTACGTGATGATCTTCCTGACCGCGATCCTGGTCCTGACCTTCCTGCTCTATCCCGTGCACCCGCGCTTCATCAAGCGCGTCAACGTTGTCGATCTGGCGTTCGTGGCCGCCGCTGTCGCGATCACCGCGTACGTCTTCCTCAACTTCGAGACTGTGATCTATCGCGTGAACAACCCGAACGAGTGGGACTTCGTTTTCGGCGTTATCGCGATCGTCACCGTGCTCGAGGCGGGTCGGCGCACTATCGGGTGGCATCTCCCGGCGATCGGCCTTGCGGCCATCGCCTACGCGTACTTCGCGGACTTTATGCCGGGACCTTTCCGCGGACCGCCAAAGGACCTGGACTACATCGTCTCGAATCAGTACCTCGGCCTCGATGGGATGCTCGGCACGCCGCTTCAGGTCGCGGCCACGTTCATCATCCTGTTCACGATCTACGGTGCCATCCTCGACTACAGCGGCGCCGGAAAGTTCTACGTCGACCTCGCGTTCGCGCTGACCGGGAAGCGGCCGACCGGCGCCGCTCGGACGGTAACGGTCGCGTCGTTCCTCCTCGGCACGGTATCCGGGTCGGGGGTCGCGACGACCGTGACCCTCGGCTCCATCGCCTACCCGATGCTGAAAAAGGCGGGCCACGACCGCGAGTCGAGCGGGGCCATCCTCTCAGCTGGCGGGATCGGGGCGGTCATCTCGCCGCCCGTCCTCGGTCCGGCCGCGTTCCTCATGGCGGAGATCCTCGGCATCAGCTACCTGCAGGTGGTCGTCATGGCGATGATGCCGACGATCCTCTACTACCTCGGGATACTCCTCATGATCGAGGTCGACGCTCGGCGCCTCGGGGCGCGCGCGATCGCACTCGACGCGCCCGGCTTCTGGGAACTGACAAAGCGCTACTGGTACCAGTACACGTCGCTGTTCGCGATCATCGCCTTCCTCATCGCCGGGTTCTCGACGATCACCGCGGTGTTCTGGTCGATCATCGTCGCGATCGTCGTCTCGTACGTCCGGCGCGAGACCTCGCTCACGCCGACAAAGCTCGTGAAAGCGCTCGCCGCCGGCACGAAGCAGGTCTTGCCGGTCGGCGCGACAACGGCCGTCGCGGGGATCGCGGTCGGCATCCTCTTACAGACCGGACTCGGTCTGAAGATCTCGCGCCTCATCCTCGACCTGGGGTTCGGAAACCTCGTCGCGACGCTCATCGTCTCGGGAGTCGTGCTTTGGATCCTGGGCCTCTCCCTGCCGATCACGGCGACCTACCTCGTCGCGGTCCCGACCGTGGTACCTGCTCTGATCACGCTCGGCGTCGCGCCGCCCGCGGCGCACATGTTCGTCTTCTACTACGCCGTGCTGTCCGAGGTATCACCGCCGGTCGCGCTCTCGCCGTTTGCCGCCGCCGCGATCACCGGTGGGAACCCCTACAAGACGATGATGCTGACGTGGAAGTACGCGCTCCCGTGCTTTCTGGTCCCGTTCATGTTCACTCAGCCCGACGGCCTCGCGATCCTCTGGACCGGATCGACCATCCCCGAGGCGATCCTCGCCTCCGTCTCGGCCGCCGTCGGGATCATCGCGCTCGTGGCCGGCGTGGGCGGATTCCTCCTGCGGCCGACGAGCCTTGTCGAGCGCGTGCTTCTCGTCGCGGGCGGCCTCCTGCTGCTTGCGCCGGGGTTCGCCGCGGATGTCGCCGGACTCGCCCTTTTCGCTATGGCCGGCGCGTCGCAGCTTCTTCGGCGCGCGCGCCGCCCGGCAACCGCCGCGGCCTGAGCGAGGCGCTCTCTAGAGAACGCGCTCGAGATAGTCCGCGAGGATCGTGAACGTGCGGATCTTCTGCTGGATGTCCGCGCTGCCGTGACCCTCGTCGGCGAGCTCGACGTATTCGAAATCGTCGCCCTCGCGCTTGCCGAGCGCGAGAAGCCTGTCGCGGAAGGTGCGCGACTGCGAAACCGGGCACCGCGGGTCGTTCACCCCATGGACCATGAGGAGCTTCGCGGAAAGCCGGTCGGCGAACTCGATGGCACTTCGGTCGCGCCAGAGGTCGCGGTCCTTCTCGGGATCGCCCATCTGCTCGCGCAGGAAGTACCGGAAGTGCTCCTTGCTCTCGTCCCACATCTTGTGGAGATCGCTGATCCCCACCCAGGCGACCGCGGCGCGCCAGAGATCCGGCTTCTTGGTGGCCGCGACGAACGTCATGAAGCCGCCGTAGCTTCCACCGAAGACCACGAGGCGCTCGGCGTCGACGTACGGCAGGGACGCGACGTACTTCGCCGCGGCGGCCACATCCTCGAGGTCCGCCCCACCCCAGTCCTTGAGCGCCGCATCGCGGAAGTCGACCCCGTACCCGGTTGAGCCGCGGATGTTCGGCTCGATCACGACGAGGCCGCGATCCACGAGGAACTGAGCGAACGGATCGAACCCGCGGAACCACTGCCCGGTGGGTCCGCCGTGCACGTGCACCAGGGCCGGCAGCTTCTCGCCTGGGGCGATATCCCGGGGGCGATAGAGCAGCGCCGGGATCTGCCTTCCGTCGAAGGTCTCGTACCAGACGTGCTCCGCGTTCACGAAGACCTTCCGATCGATCGACCCGTACTCGGGGTCGAGGAGCGGCTCGGCCGTGTCCGTCGCGAGGTCGTACGCGACGAGCGCGGAGCGCGTGACGTCCGTCGAATAGTTGATGAGAAGCTTCGTGTCGTTCGCGAAGAACTGCGCGCCGAGAGCGAATCCGGCGGGCAGCTTGAGCTCTCGCGCTTTGCCGGTGTCGACCTCGTAGAGGATCGGCCGGACCTGCGACTCCTCGTTGCGGATGGTCACGAGCCAATTCCCGCTCTTGGAGAACCGCAGGGCATGCTCCTCGATGCCGTCCGGCGAGTACCAGCGGACCTCCCCGGTCTCGATATCCACGATCCCGGCTCGATTCTGTCCCGACGCGTCGCTCGTCGCCGCGATGTGTCGGCTATCCGGATGCCAGTCGCCCAGAGTGTCCTGCGACCCGGCGCGCACGCTGAAGATCTTCCTGGGGCCCGTCCCGTCAGGACGGACGATGTACCCGTCGCGGTTCTTCAGGTTGGCGAGGTCCTCGTTCGTGACGTAGCTGATCCACTTGCCGTCGTCTGACCAAAGGCCCCCGAACGCGGGGAAGGCATGGCGCGTGAGCGGCGTGTAGTCGGACCCGTCGGCGCGGATCTTCCAGATGTTGATCTGGCCCGGGCGGTCGGGACTCTCGGGAAGACGCTTGTTCGTCACGACCGCGAGCCACTGGTCGTCGGGGCTGAACTGAACTGCGTGCTCCTCCGCGGCGGGGTCGTTCGTGAGCTGCGTCACCTTGCCCGTTTCGACCTCGATCTTGTAGAGGTCGTGCTGCTCGTTCCCTGCCGCGTCCTTGCCGAACGCGATGAAGCGGTCGTCGCGGCTCCAAGCGAAACCGGTGCGCATGGCCCGCGGCACCTCGCCGTGACTGACCTGGCGCACAGCCTTCGTCGCAAGGTCCATCACGTAGAGCTCGATGCGGCCCGATTTGTCCCAATAGAAGGCGACCTGGTCGCCCTTCCACGAGACGAGCGGAAAGAAGAACGAGGGCAGTCGGCAGAGCTCCTCGAGCGGGATACGCGGCTGGCGCTTGGTCATGACGGCCACGGCTGGTCCTCCCCTGGGTGCTCGCTCCACTCTAAACAGCGCGCAGGCAGGACGCAGCGCGACCCGGCGTGGCGCTGAAGCCTCGGCCCGGCTGGCGCGCTACTTGGTCTCGCCCTTCTCGCGCCGCGTCTTGTTCGTCGTGGCGGCCGCGATCCGTTCGGCGACCTTGTTCGAGCGACCGCGAGCCTGCTCGCTTCGCTTGATGTGCTCGTACTGACGCTTGCGCTTGGCGCTCTTGACACCGCGCGGTGGCATCGGAAACCTCCACGAAAGTCGTATCTCTTCGCGC
>Ga0209806_1001805_pt1 | contig 13804 bp, 10 predicted proteins | sample GraSoiAngelo_152_FD_186166 | JGI IMG/M metagenome (GOLD analysis project Ga0209806, IMG submission 186166) | Grasslands soil microbial communities from the Angelo Coastal Reserve, California, USA - 14_1009_12_30cm (SPAdes) (version 2) | ecosystem: Environmental > Terrestrial > Soil > Grasslands ... | reverse complement strand
GGTCAACGTCAGCCGCGATACCACCGCGCAAAACGAAACTCCGCTGGCTGTGAATCCGGCGAACCCGAGCAACATGATCACCGGCAACAACGATTGGAATTACAACGACGGCTGCGGCGTCAACGTCACTTTTGACGGCGGCAAGACCTGGACGCCGACCCTGCCGAGCGGCTTCATCCCGGGCATCACGCAATTCACGAACGACCCGTCTGTTCCGGGAACGGGCCCCTTCGACTTTGGCGGCGATCCCGGCGTGGCCTTCAGCCCCGATGGAAGAACGGCCTACTTCACCTGCTTCGGCTATCGCGGCAAGCAAGTGGCGCTGTGGCTCTCGCGCTCGAGCGACGGCGGCCGCACCTGGACCGCGGGGGGGCCCGATCATCCGCTCACACTGGTCAGCGCGTTCCAGGGCGAAGGCAAGGCCAGAGGATCGAACGGGCAATTCCCCGATCACGAGTCCATCACCGTCGCGAACGACGGCACGATCTACGTGCCGTGGGCGCACTTCACCGGATTCAGCGGCCACTCGCCGATCTTCATCGGCGTGTCCCACGACGGCGGCAACAGCTTCGCTCTGCCTGTGAAGGTCTCGAGCGGTTCCGTGCGCAGCGACCAGGACGCGCGCGTCGTGGTCGATCCGGCGACCGGCTACGCCTACGTGACGTTCGATAATTCCGTGCAGGGCGGTAAAGGCACGGCGATGTATGTGAGCGTGTCCAAGGACCACGGCGCGACGTGGAGCAATTCCCTCCAGTTCGCCACGTTCCAGAATCCGGTCTGCCTCTTCCCGCCATTCTGCTTCAACATCTCCGGCGCGCCGTTCCGCGCTCCCGGATCGTATCCTGCTCCCGCATTCGATCCGACGACGCACCGCGTCTACGTGGCCTATACGGACATCGTGGATGGGAAGGCGCAGATCTTCCTCACCTCCGCCAACGTCAGCGACATCACGACATGGTCGCCGCCGGCCATCGTTGCGCCGGCGAGCGGCGATCGCATCAACGTCGAATTGAGCGTCGAGCCGTCGAGCGGCCGGATCGACCTGATGACCAACGATCGCAGCTACTCGGGCAATACGCTGTTCGACGTCTCCTACATCACGAGCGCCGACGGCGGCGGGACGTGGGCGACGACGCGCGTCACGAAAACGAGCTGGGATCCGTCGGCCTTCGGCGTGCCCTGCCCCGGCTGCGCCAGCGGCTTCCGGCCGTTCATCGGCGACTACGACGGCATCATCTCGCTCCCCGTCAGCGCGGCGATGACGTGGACCGGTCCAGGCAAGACGTTCGGCACCTTCCCGACGAATCTCGAGGTCTATTTCGGCAGCGTCACCCCGTAAGGCCATGCCGTCTCGCCGCGACTTCCTCGTCAACCTGGCTCAGGCCGGCTTCGCGCTTTCCGCAGTCCGGGTGAAGCATCTGCCGGCCCCCCAGGCTCCTGGCTCCAGACTCCTCGATCTTCCCATCGGCCTCGATTGGCGCATGCTCGGCCCGTTCCGCGGCGGCCGCTGCGACGCCGTCTGCGGCGTGCCCGGCCGGCCCGACGAGTTCTATTTCGGCCACGTAAACGGCGGCGTCTGGAAAACCGTGGACGCCGGCAGAACCTGGTTCCCGATATTCGACGATCAGCCAGTCGCCTCGATCGGCGCGCTGGCGGTCGCGCCGTCGGCACCCGACGTGCTCTACGTCGGCACCGGCGAATCCACGTTGCGTGACTCCGTGGGCTTCGGCAACGGCGTCTACAAATCCACCGACGCCGGCCGCACGTGGACCCACCTCGGCCTCGCTGCAACACAGCACATCGGCAAGATCGCCATCGATCCCAAGAACCCCGATGTGGTCTTTGTCGCAGCGATCGGCCAGTTCTATGCCGCGAACCCGGACCGCGGTCTGTACCGCTCGCGGGACGGCGGCCGCACCTGGCAGAAAGTCCTCTACAAGGACGCGAACGTCGGTGCGGTCGAGGTCGTCATCGATCCAACCGATGCGCGGGTGGTCTACGCAGGATTGTGGAATACGCGGCGGCCGCCGTGGTTCGTCTACGCGCCGACCAACGGCCCGGGTGGCGGGATTCACAAGTCCACCGACGGCGGAACGACCTGGCAACCGCTGACGGCCGGTCTCCCCCCCGCAGGGATCGGACGGACCGGCATCGCCGTGTCGCCAACCAATCCACGGCGCGTCTACGCCGTCGTCGATTGCCTCGTGCCTGACCCCACGTCCCCAGCCCCCAGCCCCCAGCCCCCAGTCCCGGGCCGCCCCGCTCCGCCCCTGCCCGGACAGGGCGGCGTGTTCCGCTCCGACGACGCGGGTGAGACCTGGCGGCGAGTCAACGCCGACCAGGGGCTGTGGGGTCGCGGCTGGTATTTCGAGAAAATCGCGGTCGATCCACGCGACCCCGACATCGTGTACGTGCCGAACGTCGCGGTGAACCGTAGCCGCGACGGCGGCGCCACTTGGGACGTGATCCGCGGCTCGCCCGGCGGCGACGATTATCACCAGGTGTGGATCGCGCCCGATAACCCGGACATTCTGATCGTCGCAAGCGACCAGGGCACGATCATCACCCGCAACGCGCGCACCGCCGATCCGCGCGCCATGACCTGGAGCTCGTGGCTCAATCAGCCCACCGCGCAGATTTACCACGCGTCGGTGGACTACCGCTTCCCGTACTGGGTCGTCGGCGCGCAACAGGACTCGGGCGCGGTGGCGGTGCGCTCGCGCGGCAAGTTCGCGCAAATTTCGCAGCGCGACTGGGAGCCGATCGGCGCCGCGGGCGAGAGCGGCTACGCGGCCGGCGATCCGCTGCATCCCGGCGTCATCTACGGCGGCGAGGGCAGCCGCTGGGACCTCGAGACCAACCTGTCGGTCCCGAACACCTCGGCGCCGAAAGGCACGGAAACCGACCGGGGCGACTGGACCCAGCCGCTCGTGCTGTCGCCGACCGATCCGCACGCGTTGTATTACGCCAGCCAGTTCTTGTTCAAGACGACCGACGGCGCGCGCACCTGGACCCAGATCAGCCGCGACCTGACTCGCCCCGATCCCGGGATCTCGCCGAATCTCGACGCATCGGCCGCCGCAGCCACCGATCGCAACGGCAAGCGCGGCGTCATCTACGCCGTGGCCCCGTCGCCGCTCCGCGCGCCGCTGATCTGGATCGGCACCGACGACGGGCTCATCCAGGTCACGACCGACGACGGCACGTCGTGGCGCGATGTCACACCATCGGCGCTGACCGCGTGGAGTCGAGTCACCGGCATCGAGGCGTCGCATTTCGACGCGGACACGGCGTATGCGAGCGTAGACCGGCACCAGCTCCAGGATTTCGCGCCGTACATCTATCGCACGCGCGATCAGGGCCGGTCATGGCAGCGCATCACGGCGGGCTTGCCCGACGGCGTCTACGTCCACGTCGTCAAGGAAGACCCGCTGCGCCACGGGCTGCTGTTCGCCGGGACCGAGCGCGGGGCGTTCGTGTCATTCGACGACGGCGACCACTGGCAGCCGCTGCAGCGCAACCTGCCGGTGACGTCGGTGCGCGACTTCGTGGTGTACGGCAACGACCTCATCGTCGCCACGCACGGCCGCGGGTTCTGGGTGATGGACGACATCAGCGCGCTGCGGCAGGTCAGCGACGAAGTGCTCCAGGCCGACGCCTGGCTGTTCCGGCCCGCGGACGCGAGCAACGTCGTGCCGGGAGACGATGACGGCACACCGCTCCAGCGCGATGAGCCACAGGCCCAGAACCCGCCCGACGGCGCGTACATCGACTACTACCTCAAGACTGCGGCCGCGGGGATGACGCTGGAGATTCTCGACGCTGCCGGTCGAGTTCTGCGGAAGTGGCCTGCCGAACCTGGGACGGATACTGGACCGCGAGGTGGCCGGAGCACGAACGGGCTGCCGCGCGTGTCGCCGCTGTGGCAGCCCGTTCCTGAGGTTTTCTCGACCACGGCTGGAATGCACCGGGTCGTCTGGCGTCCGGTCGCACCACCGGAGCCCACCGCTCCCGGCGCAGCTGGCGGCGGTGGCGGCGGTGGCGGGGGGGGCGGGGGGGGCGGACCGCGGCGCGGCGGCGGCCCGCGGCTCACCGGTACGTTCACGGCGCGGTTGACCGTCAACGGCCGGTCATCCACCCAGACCTTCACAGTGCGCCCAGATCCGCGTACGCCCTAGCACGAGCAGGATCTCGGGGTTCCCCTGATGGAGCTGCAGCGAGGCCCAACAGAGCCACCCCCTGTTGCACCTGCGCCACAGGGCCCCTTGCTCTGAGCGTATATCCAGCCGGTGCAATTCCTGCATCACGCACGATTATGATGGCCCGCCTCGGCGTCGAGCTCGGGGCCCGCGCCCTGCGCGGTGTGCGACTCGAGGGCTGGTTCCGACCCCGAGCCCGCGTGGTGGAGGTCGAGTACGACCCGGCGAACCCGGCAGAGGCGGTCGAGGCGCTTCGGCAACATCTCGGTCCCGCACGCCGAATCGCCATAGCCCTCGACGTTCCCCTCCTCTTCATAAAGCGGCTCAAGCTTCCTCCCCTCGGTGAGCCGGAGAAGCGCAATATCCTGCGGCTCGAGCCCGAGCGATTCTTCCCCGTTCGTGCCGAGGAGATCGTGCCCGCAGTGCGCGGCGACGATGACCTCGTGTTCGCGGCGAAGGAGGCCCTGCTTGCAGCTTGGGTCGCCGCGCTCGAAGAACTCGCTCCGGTCGACGTGGTCGAGCCTGGGCCCCTCGCACTGGCGCGCGCGCTGGCGCAGGTGCAGCTCATGGGCGCCGTCGTGCTGATCGACGGCCAGGCTGACGGCATCGGGGTCGTGGAGATCCGCGAGGGACGAGTGACGCACGCGCGGCGCGTGTTCGGCGCTCTCGACGACGCCGCGGCGGCGCTGTTTGAGAACGGTGGCGCATCGGGGGGGGGGCCGATCTACCTGACGCCGTGGAACGAGGATCGGGCGCGCGTGCTCGGTACGCTCCTGCCCGAGGCGATCGTGCAGCCGCTGCCCACTGTGGCGGACGTCGTGGGTCCGTTCCTTCCCGCCTTCGGAGCAGCGCTCGGAATCGGAACCAAACCGAACTTCGCGCGGACGCTGGTCTCTCCCGAGCTCGGGGTCCGCATCACCGCGCGTTGGTGGCGTCAGCTCGGGCTCGCGGTAGCCCTCGGCATGGCGGCCCTCGTGTTCGCGGTCGCATCGGCCGACGCCTGGCGCGCGCGCGCCACCCGCCAGCTCGAGGCGAGCCTCCAGTCGCTCAAGCAGCAAGCCGCGCCTACCCTCTCTCTGCAGAGCCAGCTCCAGGCGCTCGACCGCGAGGCGCAGGCGATCCGGCAAGTCGAGCAGAAGCGGCCCGACCCGCTGGGCGTGCTGCTGGCGCTCTCGAAGCAGCTGCCGGCCGGAGCCTACCTGCGGGGGATACGCTGGTCGGGGACCGAGTGGCAGATAGACGGCTACGCCCCGAATACGTCGCGCCTGATGGCGCAGCTTGGCGCGGCGCCGGAATTCAAGGAAGTGCGCTTTCTCTCCGCGACAACCCGTGGTGCGTTGGGCGAGAACAACTATGAAAGCTTTGCACTGGCTTTCCGATACGCTCCGGCGCCTTAACCCGCGCGAGCGCCGGATGGTGCTGGGCGGGGCGCTCGTGAGCGCGAGCGCTCTCGTGATCGTGTTGCTCGGACTCCCGTTCGCCCGCCGCTGGGCGGTCCGCGAGGCAGCCTACACGGCGAGCCGCGAGCAATGGCTGCGGTTCGCAGCCCTCACGGGCAACACCGACGGCTTGCGGCGGGCGCTCGTCGAGCGGAAGCTCGCGCACGCTCCGGACGAGGCCCGTCTCGTGACCGGCGCGACGCCAGCGCTCGCGGCCTCGTCACTGCAAGGACTGCTGCAGCGCTACGCCGACGAGAGCTCGGTGCAGCTGAACCGTGTCGACGTCGCGAGCCAGCCACGTCCCGGCCAGTCCAGTCTGCTCGCGATCCCGGTGCAGCTCCAGTGTCAGGGAGACATCTATGGCCTTGTGGATTTTCTCTCCCGGCTGGAGCACAGCGAGAAGCTGCTCGCGCTCGACGAGTTGTCGGTGAACGCTGGGTTCGCGATGAGCAACCGTTCGGGCTCTGGTCCTCGCCCCCGCAAGGCGCCCCAGGCCTTCTCCTGGTCGCTCCGCCTACACGGGCTCTACCGCGCCGCAGGCGGAGCTAGCGGCTCGTGACCCTCGTGCGCAGCCTGTATGCCGCCGCAGGGGCGCTCCTGATCGCTGGCTTGGGGCTGCGCCTGGCGCCGACGCGCCTCCCTCGGGCACAAGCGGCGCCGCTGGACGTGCCTGCAGAAGCCCAGCCCGAGGCCGCCCCGACGAGCACACGTCCGGCGCCGAGGTCCGACGCCATCATCGCCGCGAACATTTTCTCCCCGGACCGGACCCCCCCGGCGGTGCGGTTCTCGCTGCCTGGGCGGGCGGCCGCGCCCACGAAGCCCCGCGGACCGACGCTCCGGCTGTACGGGATCACGGTCGGGGCGCAGGGCGCGGTGGCCATCATCGACGCGGACCCAAGCATCCCGGGCGGCGAGCTCTATCGCGTCGGCGACCTGGTCGCGGGCGCGCGTGTCCTCGCCATCACCGACTCGACGGTAACGCTGGCGCAGCCGTCGGGACCGCTCGTCCTCCGCCTGCAGCGCGCAGCCCGGAGTGGGCCGTGAGGGGGTACGCCATAGCCCTGCTCGGTGCACTGTTAGCCGCGCCCGTCCGAACCGCGGCGCAACAGCCGCAGACCATTCGCATCAACTATGTCAACGCCGACCTGTCCGACGTGATCCGTTCGCTCGCGGCCGTGTTGAACGTGAACGTCGTGCTCAGCGGTCTGCCGAGCCGTCGCATCACCTTTCAGACGCCGGAGCCGGTGCCGGCGACCCAGGTCGGGGCGGTGCTGGAGGCGATCCTCGAGAGTCAGGGGCTGGTGCTCGTACAGACGGGCCCCGTGGCTCAGGTGATGCCCGAGGCGAACCGGCCGTCCACGGGGCCGGTGCGGGTCGGAAAAGACTTCCCCTCCCCGCCCCCACTCGGGCTCGTGACGCAGATCGTGCCGCTCGAGTTCATCCGAGCGGAAGAGGGCATTACCCTCTTGAAGCAGGTCGCGAGCAAGAACGCCCGCCTCGAGGTCGTGCCGCGCTCGAACGCCGTGCTGATCACGGACCGCGGCGTGAACATCGCACGCTACCTCGATCTGTTGCGCCAGCTCGATGTGAAGACGGGAGGCGAGGAGGGACTCCGCACCTACGTATATCCGCTCAAGCACGCGAGCGCGGTAGAGCTCGCGGGCACGCTCGGGCAGGTGTTCGGTGCGGCGGTGGCGACGCCGGCGGCGCGGCAGCGCGTCCAAGCGCTCGAGGGGCGCAGCCTGTCGAGCGAGCTGACAGGATTTCGACGTCGTGAAGTCGAGTCGGCGCAAGATCGCGCCGGGATGCTTCCGACGATCCCTTCTCGGACCGCGCCGTCCGCCGCGGAGAGCGCCCAGGTCCAACAGCAGGGACTGCTGGGCAGGACGACGATCGTTCCTGATCAGGCAACCAATTCGCTCGTTATCCGGACCGCGCCGCCGAACTTCTCCGTGCTCCAGGAGACGATCGACCAGCTCGACGTCCGCCCTCCCCAGGTGCTGCTGGAAGTTCTGATCGCCGAAGTCACGCTCGATCGCGCCAACCAGTACGGGATCAATTGGCAACTGTTCACGCAGAAGGGCGTCTCGGGGGACAGCACGCGTGGGGCCACGGTCGGGGTTGGCCCGCAGCAGTTCAGCGATTCGCTTCTCAAGGGTCTGCAGGGTCTCGGCATCCGGCTTATCTCGCTTGCAACGATCGACGTGCGAGCCATCCTCCAGGCCCTCGCGACCCGCACGAACGTGCGCGTGTTGTCCACCCCGCGGATCCTCGCCCTCAACAACGAGGAGGCCCGCATTCTGGTCGGCAGCGAGGTACCGTTCGTCTCGTCGACGTTCGCCGGCTTGACCGCGCAGCTGAACACCGTCGTGCAGTTCCGTAACGTCGGCACGCAGCTCACGGTAATCCCAACCGTGAACAAGGACGGCTACGTCACGTTCCGCGTGCTCCAGGAGGTAAGTGCGCTGTCGCAGCAGACGGTGGCGGCGGCGCAGAACGCTCCCATCATCACGACGCGCGAAGCGGAAACGAGCGCGATCGTAAAGACGGGCCATACGGTGGTCATCGGCGGGCTGATCGGCGAGACGCAACAAACCGTTGAGAGCGGCGTCCCCTTGCTCAAGGACCTCCCGTTGCTCGGGTTGCTATTCAAGAACCGCAGCACCTCCCACGAGCGCACCGAGATCGCAATTTTCCTGACGCCGTACGTCGTGTTTACGGACGAGCAGGCGGACTCTCTGATGCAGCGCGAGCGCGACCGGTTGGAAGGCTCGATGCACCAGCTCGACAGCTTGCTCGCGCCCGTGCCTCCGCGAAAGCCGTGACCTGCCTGTGAGCTACCCCAGCCCCGCCCACTTCGCCGGCCCGGACCCAGCCGCGCCTCGCTCCGGGGCAGACCTCCGGGCCGCGGCAGCGGGACCACTGGCGCAGCGCCTCTCTCCCAAATACCTCGTGGAGCACTGCCTGCTACCTGTGGGCGTGAGCGAGACCGGTGAACTGCTGGTGGCGGCGGAAGAGCGACCCGACCCTACGGTGATCGACGAGCTGTGCTGGACGTATGGCCGACGCGTGAAGCTCGTGAGCGCGTCCGCCGCCGAAATCCATGCAGCGATCCTCTCCGCGCAGTCCGAGTCGCCCGCCGACGTGCAGGCGACGGACCTCCGCGGCAGCGATCTGGTTCTCCTCGCCGAAGAGGAGGAGACCATCGCGGACCTGCGTACCCTCGCCAACCAGGCGCCGGTGATCAAGCTCGTGAACGTGATGATCCTCGAGGCGCTGCGGGCCCGCGCGAGCGACATTCACCTCGAGGCGACGCCCGACGGGCTGCGGGTGCGTTACCGCATCGACGGTGTGTTGCATGACATCTCCCGCCCGCCACGGCAGTACCAGGCCGCCGTGCTGAGCCGCATAAAAATCATGGCCAGTCTGAACATCGCCGAGCGACGTCTCGCCCAGGACGGGCGCATTCGGTTGCGGCTGTCGGACCGGGAGCTCGATCTCCGCGTGTCGATCAGCCCCACACTGCACGGCGAGGGGGTCGTGCTCCGTATCCTGGATCGCGGGGCGGGTGTCCGCAACCTGGATGAGCTCGGCATGCCCGGCGCGGCACTCGAGTGCTTCGAGCGCCTAATTCGCCAACCGCACGGCATCTTTCTCGTGACCGGCCCCACTGGCTCGGGCAAGACCACGACGCTGTACGGTGCGCTCGCGCGCTTAAACCAACCCGGGGTGAAGATCGTGACGGTGGAAGACCCGGTCGAATACCAGATCGACGGTGTCACGCAGATCCCCGTCAATCCCAAGATCGGGCTGACGTTCGCGGCGGCGCTGCGCTCCATTCTGCGCCATGACCCTGACATCATCATGGTGGGCGAGATGCGCGACCGCGAAACCGCCGAGATCGCGATCCAAGCGGCGCTCACGGGGCACCTGGTGTTCTCGACCCTGCACACGAACGACGCGCCGAGCGGCGTGACGCGCATGGTGGACATGGGCATTGAACCCTACCTCGTCGCCGCTACGGTGCTGGCGATCGTGGGGCAGCGTTTGGTGCGGCTGGTATGCGATACCTGCGGCGAGGACTTCCGCCCGCCAGCGGACGTGCTGGCCCAGGTGACCACCGTGCCCGACATTCCCCAACCGCGGTTCCGGCGCGGGCGCGGCTGCGACGCTTGCGCGGGCACCGGTTATCGCGGGCGCTCGGGTCTTTACGAGCTGATGCCGATGAGCGAGGACTTGCGCGAGCGCGTCGTCCAGCGCGCTCCGCTCGCCGAGCTTCGCGCGCTGGCGCAGGCGCAGGGCATGGCGCCGCTGCGCGCGGCGGGCTGGGCCAAGGCGTGCGCGGGTACCACGACGCTCGAAGAAGTCCTGCGGGTGACGGCGGACGACGCGCTGTTATGAGCCTCCGGTTCCGCTACCGGGCGGCTACACCGGACGGGCAGGTGATGGAAGGCGTGCTGCACGCGCCCTCGCGCCAGTCGGTGCTCGAGGAGCTGCGTCGCCAACACCTCTATCCTGTCACGGTCGACGAATCGACGCCCACCGGCGCGCCGCGGGGTGGGCGGCAGCTCGGTCGCCGCGCCGCCGTGACGCTCTGGACCCGGAACGCCGCGACGCTACTCGGCGCGGGAGTCCCGCTCGACCGGGCGCTCGCGTTCACCGCACAGTACGCGAGTCATCACGGCCTTGCGGAGACGGTCCGGCAGGTGCGCCGCGCCGTACAAGGCGGCGCCAGCCTCGCCGACGCCCTCGCCCAACATCCGCGGTACTTCGATCCCCTCTTCGTTGCCATGGTCTCGGCCGGCGAGTCGAGCGGCGCGCTCGACGTCGTGTTCGTGCGTCTGTCGGAGCACATGGAGGAAAGCGCGGAGCTCCGGTCGCAGGTCCTCTCGGCGCTGCTCTACCCCGCCCTCCTGGCCGTGGTCGCGACCGTCGGAGTAATCGTTCTCTTGGGATTCGTGATTCCACGGTTCGCGAACGTCCTCGCGGACGTTGGCGGCACCCTCCCGCTCAGCACGCATCTCCTCCTTGGCGCGAGTGCGCTGTTGACCAAAGCGTGGTGGCTGTGGCTGTCGCTCGGGGCGGCGGGGGCCTACCTGATCTCGAGCGCCCTCGCCCGTCCGGAAACTCGCCGCCGTTGGCACGCCGCCCGGCTGGCGTGGCCTTGGATTGGGGACCTCGAGCTCAAGTATTCGACGGCGCGGTTGGCCCGCACGCTGGGTCTGCTCTTGAAAAGCGGCGTGCCGGCGCTCCCCGCGCTCAAGATCGCCCGGGCGTCGGCGACGAACCTCATGGTGCAAGAGAGCGTGGACCGGGCGGCGGCCGCGCTGGCGGAGGGCAGTGCGCTCGCCCCGTCGCTCGCAGGAACGTTACCGCCGCTGGCCCTCCAGATGATCGCTGTGGGGGAAGAGAGCGGTCGGCTCGAGGACTTGTGCCTTCGCGTCGCTGACACCTACGACGGCGAGGTGCGCCGCTCGCTTCGGACCGGCGTGGCACTCCTCGAGCCGGCGCTCATCGTGATCTTCGGCGCCCTCGTCGGCTTCGTCGCGCTCGGGATGCTCCAGGCGATCTACGGCATCAACCTCAAAGTGTCTTAGAGATCTCGCTCCTGCCACGCCAGCAGCGTGAGCCGCGCGCCGAGGACGTCATAGACAGCCTGGATCTCGTGAGTCAGCGGATGCCCGTCTTGCCACCCCCGGCTCACGATCAGGAGACGGCTGGGCAGCACTGCGAGGGCGGCCACGCCACCTGGCACTCCGGCCAATTGCGACCGCACGGGGTCTGGCCCGAAGACGAGCTCCCCGGTCTCGCGGCGCCGCACTAGACTCCGCGCCACCGTGACCGAGACCCCAGGCAACGCGGCGAGCACAGGCTCGGGGGCGGAGTTGATGTTCACTAAGCCATCGCTCCACACGGTGACGTAGGGCGCCACCGCCAGCGCGAGCGAGTCGTCGATGCCCTGAATGTCGGTGAGCTCGCCGAGGCGATGCAGGGGCGCCTGCTTGAGGAGCTCGACCGCGTGTTCCGCACGCCTGTCGGTCGTGAATTGCCGGAATAACCCCTCCAGCGTCGCCGCATCGGCGCGATTCAGGTCGATGCGCGCGTTTAGATCCACCACCGCCACGCCGAACCGCCCGCTCCCCAGAGCGACGTCGTTGAGGCCCGCGAGGCGCGTGCTGAGGTCCCGGAACGTGGTGATGCGCTCGGGCAGGCTCCGTGCCGAGTCGAGCAGCTCCTCGATCCGGACCGTCGCGGCGAGGATCCCGCTTTCGGCACTGTAGCGGGCGACGGTGCGCGAGCGCAAGCTCGACAGGATCTCCGACTCCATGCGCGCCTGCGAAACGACTTCGGCCACGATCACGCCGAGCAGCACCAGCAGCCACAGGACGAAGATCAGAGCGACGCCGCGGCGATCCCCGCGCTTCATCGTGACTCGCTCCCCCGCTGTTGGGCCGGCCGGTCCCGTGCTAGCCAATCGAGATCGAAGCGACCGCTGCCCGGGAGAAACACCGTCACCGTCACGAGCGTCAGTCCAGGCTGCCACGGGCGGCGCGTGATCTCCCGCCGGAACCCGCCGGGCAGCGATTCGGCCGACGTCCTGAGGAGGCTCGGCTCACCGAGTTGCGCGCGCTCGATGGCATCCTCGGCGTACGCCACCGCCTGCGACCACTCCCGCGCCGCGGCGACGAGCCGGTGGCTGCCCTGGAATAGCTCCAGGTAGCCGAGCCCCACGAGGCTCAGCACCACCAGCGCCACCATGACTTCGAGGAGCGTGAGCCCACGCTCGTGCTTCATCATCGTATGGAGCCCTCTTGCACCAAGGCACTGCCCGCGACGACCCGCACCTGCAACGGCAAACCTACCGGCGTGGAGTCGTGCCACATCGTGATCGCCACCGCGCTAGGCAGTACGGTCGTCGTCGGCCACTCCTCGAGCCACCCGGATGCGCCCGCAAGACGGGCCCGCACGTCCCAGCGCGTCACGCCGGGGGCGCGGATCGTCACCTGGGCGGCGGGCGCACGGCCGACCGGCGTCGCGGAGAGCCGGAGCCCGTCCGCCCCCGGCTCGATCGTGACCAGCCAGTCGTAGTCCGGATCCAAGGGCGGCCCGCCGCCCGCCGTCACGAACGACAACCGGCCCGCGTGCAGCGTGAACCGTGGGTCACCGGGCCGTTGCGGCGCCCGCGCGCTGCGCAGGGCGTCCTGGAGCAGCTCCCGCAGCGCTTGTGCTTCCTGCAACGCGTCGACATCCGCGCGCAGGCGGGCGTGCGCGTCGTAGCTCACCTGCGCCGCCCCATAGGCCAGGAGCACGACGAGGCCCGTGAGCACGATCGCCACCATGACTTCGAGCAGCGTGAAGCCGGACGCGCGGGCCAGTCGGGAAGTCCTCATGCGCTAGCGCCGTTTCCAGATCGTGATGCTACCATTCTGACTGCCACTCAGGGCAATGATCTCAGGGAAGCCATCATGATCCACATCCGCGAGCGTGACGGAGTGCACGCGCGATAAGCCGCTCGTCGGTAGCCCACTTTCCTGAACGAGGCGCCACCCTCCCTTCCCATCGCCCCGAAACCAGAAGAGGCCATCCCCGTCCTCGACGTCCCCGGTGACATTTCCCGCGGCGACGATGTCCAGGTCCCCGTCGTGATCGAGATCCCCCACCGCAAGACCTGCCGAGACCGATTTCAAGCTTTTCAGCCCGGCGGACGAATTGTTCCATCCTCCACGACCGTCCCCCAAGTACACTTCGGGGCCGTTCAGCTGATCCGGGGCCCCCAAGGGCGCGTTGATGACGAGATCGGGATGGCCATCCCGATTGACGTCAGCCAGGGCCAGCGATTGAAACTCCTGGCTCGCGGAGGAAATAGCGACGGGGCCCCCGGTGAAGCCTCCCCGGCCATCTCCGTAATAGATGTAGATCCCCCAGCGTTGAAACGCCGCGACCAGGTCCAGGTGACCGTCGTGATTGAGATCGGCGACAACCAGGGCCCGACCCGGCATGATCGGTCCCGGGCGCGTCTCGGGAAGTGTCGTGTGGATCGTCCAGTTTCCCGTCCCATCACCGAAGTACACTTCGATCCCGGCCTTTGCAAATCCGACCAGGATCAGGTCGAGGTGGCCGTCGCCGTTGACGTCGGCGAGGTGGGCGGCCACATACCCATCCTTC
>Ga0209806_1001804_pt1 | contig 13811 bp, 11 predicted proteins | sample GraSoiAngelo_152_FD_186166 | JGI IMG/M metagenome (GOLD analysis project Ga0209806, IMG submission 186166) | Grasslands soil microbial communities from the Angelo Coastal Reserve, California, USA - 14_1009_12_30cm (SPAdes) (version 2) | ecosystem: Environmental > Terrestrial > Soil > Grasslands ... | reverse complement strand
TCAAGCAATGGAGGAACAAGTGGCTCGGTTCCGCGGTTCCCTAAGGGACATGGCCGCGGTATCGCAACGAACCGACACCCCCTTGAAACTCTGGGTAACGCTGGCGCGGGCGTTTGACGCGGTGGAGCATCATTCGCGTGACAGCATAGCGCGCTTCGGGCTGGGCACGACGGAGTTCGGTGTGCTGGAGGTGCTGTACCACAAGGGCAGGTTGCCGGTGTGCGAGGTCCAACGCCGCATCCTAGTCGAATCGTCGAGCACCACCTATGTCGTGGACAAGCTCGTCAAGCGAGGCCTGGTGCACCGCCGGCCCTCCAGCCGCGACCGTCGTGTGGTGCTACTCGCCCTCACCGCCGCGGGACGGCGCCTCATCGGCCGGATCTTTCCCCCGCACGCGAGCGCGATACGACGCGCCGTCGCGGCCCTGCCGGCGCGGCAGCAGGCCCAGGCCGTGCGGCTGCTCCGCGCCCTCGGCAAGGGAGCGGCGGCGCTGGTTGGTGGACCTAGTGAAACGTCACACCCAAGCCGACGTCGAGGACGTTCTGCTTCCAGCCGGTGAAAACCGCTCCGGCCCCCGCCTGGTTGATGTCGCCCACGCCTCCCCAGAAGTAGTTGACCACCGGGGTGAGCGAGACATCGCGCCAGAACCGCAGGTCGTATCCGGCGCCGGCCGTGAATCCCCATCCCGTGCCGTCCCACGAGGGCGTGGAATTGATGTGGTAGTTGGAGAACCCGAGCCCCCCGGTGACGAAAAAGCCGCTGCGCCGCCGGGGGTACACGTAGAGCGAGGCAGTGACGTTCGCCATGCGTTCCGTGGCGCTGCCGTCCGAATGCGCCCAGCCGTTGATCGCGGCGCCGATGAGTAGGTTGCGGCTGGGCGCCCCGCCCAGCTTCAGGAATCCGGTGACGCCGCCCTGCCGGGACACGCTCCTACAGCTGTCGCACGTGACCCCGGCCGACCCGTAACCCAGCCCGAAGCCGATCCAGAACCCATCGTGCCGCTGCGGATATTGCGCGCGCGCCGCGGAAGCACCACCCGCCAGCGCGACCGACAAGGCCACGACGCGTAAGACCGTTGACATGGAATCCCCCGTGCACCGGTGACGGCCGGGGTCAAGGCGACTTCCATGCCGGGGGGCGGGAGCACACGGGCGAGGCGCGGGTGTCCTCGCCCGTGGTCAATCTCTGCTACGTGGCTCTGCTACGTGGCGCTACTCAGTGGAATGTGACGCCCAGGCCGAAGTCGATCACGCTCTGCTTCCACCCCGTCAAGCCGGCCGGGCTCATACCTCCGCCGTAAGCGAAGTTCGTCACCGGGGTCAGCGAAACGTTCTTCCCGACTCGCACGTCGTAGCCCGCGCCGAGCGTAAAGCCCCAGCCGCTGCTGTTTTCGGACCCGCCATCGCTCACGTGGTAGTTGGACAAGCCCAAGCCGCCGGTGAGGAAGAATCCCGAAGCCGGCGCCGGATAGTAAAACAGGGACGCGGTGACGTTCCCGAGCCTCTCGGTCAGGCCGCTCTGCGACTTGGTCCATGCGTTGACGGAGCCGCCCAGGAGTACGCTCTTGCTGAGCGTTCCGCCGAGTTTTAGGAAACTGGACACACCCCCGTCGGTCGCGCTTCCACAACCGTCGCACGACTCATGCCTTGACCCGTAGCCGAACCCGAACCCGATCCAGAACCCTTCGCGCGTCTGCGGATGCTGCGCCGCCACCTGACGGGCGCCCCCGAGCGCGAGGACGCCGAGAATCGCCAAAAAGCGAGTGACCGCACGCATACGGCCTCCAGGGGTGGAAGTGATGGCACAAAATGGAACACGGGACGGAAAACACAATGGACCAGCGGGCCCGGCGTGCCTAAGCCCCCGTCGCGCGACGGCCACGAAATCGCGCGAATCACGCTCATGGATGGCCTCGGCACGCAACGTGCTATGGGTAGGTGGGCACTGGGTGACCTCGAATTCGTGCATCCGCTGCACGAATTGATTGACCCCATGATCACCGGGGGCTAGCTTTTCCACTATGAAACTCATCACTACGATCGTGCGGCCCGAACGTCTGCCCGAGGTCAAGGCGGCGCTGTTCCAGGCCGGCGTCACCGGGATCACCCTGAGCCGCGTGTCGGGTCACGGGGGCGAGCAGGAAGTCGTTGGACAGTATCGCGGCACCACGGTCGTCATGGAATTCCATGAGAAGGTGAAGATCGAGATGGTCTGCTCCGAGCCGTTCGTGGAGCCGTGCATCAAGGCCATCCTCGCCTCCGCCCGCACGGGCGAAGTGGGCGACGGCAAGATCTTCATCCAGCAGATCGAACGCGTGATCCGCATCCGCACCGGGGAGACCGACAATTCGGCGCTCACGGCGGTGAACGCGGATCAGGTACAGCGCGCCGCGCTCGAGAGCGCACAGCAAGCCGGTGCCGTCGCGGGGGACGACGAGTGATCGCCGCCGCCGCCCCCCTCCTGGCCGACGCCGCCGCCGTGTCGGCAGGCGACACCGCGTGGGTACTGGCCTCGACCGCGTTGGTGATGGTGATGACCGTGGGGCTGGCGTTCTTCTACGGCGGGCTGGTGCGGCCCAAGAACGCGCTCAACACCATGATGATGAGCATGGTCGCGCTGGGATTGATCAGCGTGCAGTGGGTCCTGGTCGGCTACTCCATCGCCTTCGGGCACGGCACGCCGTGGTGGGGCGGCCTCGCGTGGGCAGGGTTCAAGGGCGTCGGGCTCGACCCGGATCCCGCCTACGCCGCCACCATCCCGCTGCAGGCGCACGCGATGTTCCAGGCCATGTTCGCGATCATCACGCCGGCCCTGATCTCGGGCGCGATCGTGGAGCGCATGCATTTCCGCGCCTATGTCGTGTTCATCCTTCTCTGGGCCACGCTGGTGTACGACCCGCTGGCGCACTGGGTGTGGGGGGCGGGCGGGTGGCTGCAGAAGCTCGGCGCGCTCGACTTCGCCGGTGGCACCGTGGTGCACATCAGTGCCGGCGTCTCGGCGCTGGTGGCGGCTCGCATGCTCGGGTCGCGCAAAGACTTCAAGCGCGTCCCGATCGTGCCGCACAATGTGCCGCTGGTGCTCTTGGGCGCGGGACTCCTGTGGTTCGGCTGGTTCGGCTTCAACGCGGGCTCGGCCCTCGCCGCCAACGGCCTGGCCGCGCTCGCGTTCACGAACACCAACACGGCCGCGGCCGCGGCGCTCGTCACCTGGGTCTGCCTCGATCTGGCGCGCACCGGCAAGGCGACGGCCGTCGGCGCGGCGACCGGGTTGGTGGTGGGTCTGGTCGGGATCACGCCCGCCGCCGGGTACATCACCGTGCTCGCCTCGATCGCGGTCGGCGTGCTGGCGGCGATCGTGAGCTACACCGCAATCCAGATTCGCGCCACCACCCGGCTGGACGATTCCCTGGACGTGTTTTCCTGCCACGGCCTCGCCGGAGTGGCCGGGGCGCTCCTGACGGGTGTCTTCGCAACGAAAGTCGCGAACCCCGCCGGCGGCGACGGCTGGCTCGCCGGCAACTTCGCCCAGATGGGCGTCCAGCTCGTGGCGGTGCTCGCGGCCATCGCGATCGCCGCGGTAGGCACGGCGTTGATCATGACGTTTGTGAACGTCACGTTCGGTGCCAAGGCGGGCGTGAAGGAGCAGCTCAGCGGGCTCGACCTGAGCGAGCATGGCGAGGAAGCCTACTTCGGCGATCAGGGTGCTACCCCGACGCCGGGCCTGTCGCTCGGCGCCGGCGTGATCGTCTCGGCGGTACCCGCGAAAGGCGAAGCCGCCTAGCCTACTGCTTGCCGGGGTGACCGCCTCCCGCTCCGATCGGACCGCTGCTCCCGAGCAGCGAGAACGCGAGCGTCGTAAACACCAGGCCACCCGCGCCCGCGCCCGCCAGCAGGACGGTCCGTCCCTTCGCCAGGCGCCGCACGTCGAGCGACGCGACCGCGTTGCTCGGGAGCACGATGGTCTCGCCCGCCCACGGCACGTCGTTGCCCCGCTTGAGCTCGACCGAGGCCACGGACACGACGACCCCCGCGTCGCCGGTTCCGAGGTAGCGCCCCCGCACCACGAACACGTCGGGCCCGAGATAGCGCGCCAGATCGGCCGAGCCTGCCTCCGTGAGAGTGGCCGACACGTAGCTGCCCTGGTCGGGGGTCGGTGCCGTGAGCGGGTGGTACTCGTAGCATCCCGCGGCCACGCACAACGCGGTCGTCAGCAGCGGCACCCGCCTCATGGAAGAGCGTCGCTGCCCTGGCACGCGTGCACGTCCCCCTTGTTGCGGAAGCCGTGCGTCGCAAGCTGGACGCTCGGATCCGGGATGTTGGTGTTCGTGTTGCGCTCCGCCTGCGGGTAGTACAGTCGCCCGGGGACGTGGGTGAACCCCTGCCCGTTCGAAACCGGGGTGATCGTCGGAACGCACGTGCGGCGGTAGTCGTTGATCGTCTCGATGTTCTGGAACAGCGCGACGTACTTCTCCATCATCACGGTGTCGCGCAGCGCCGCCGCGCTCAGACCGCTCGCGACCGCGGGCAGCGGCACCGTGGCGAGCTCATTGTTGAGATGCACGCGTGCGCTCGCCGTGTCGCCGGTGGCGGCGTACGCCTCCGCGAGGATCAGCTCGTTCTCGGCCCAGCTCACGTAGGGAATCCGCGCGTCCGCGGCGAACCGCGGCGGCAGGCACGCGAAGTTCGAAATCGAGTCGGGGTTCACGACGACGTTGAAGTCGTCGCCGCCGTACCCACCCAGCGCGTTGAGACAGAAGTACGCGGCCCGCCGCGGATCATTGCGGGCGTTCATGTAGTCCGCGAGGGCCTTGCCCGCCTCGAGGTCCGTGCCGAACCCCGAGCTCACCTGGAACTGGCTCCACATGTTCCGCTCGGCCGTCACCTTCGTATGGAACGAGCGGAGGTCGCTCTGGCCGGTCGGATCACCGATGCCGTTGAGCGCCGCGGCGATGGCCGCCGTGTACGCCGGCACTCCCAACGACTCCGCCGTGTGCATGTAGTAGCGGGCCTTCAGGGTGTACGCCACGCTGGTCCACTTGGCCCGCAGCGTCGCCACGGATTGATCGCCGCCAGGGTTGAAGATGAGGTCCACGTTCCCCGGCCCCGCCCCCAGTCCGCTCGCGAGCTCGGTGATCGCGTCGCTCAGCGACGTCTGCAGCGAGCCCAGGATGGCGAACCGATCGTCGAGCGGAGGATTGGTCGTGTTCGTGTCGACCTGAGAATAGGGAATGTCGCCCCACAGGTCGGATGCGGTGCCGATGGTGAGGGCCTCCCATACCTTCGCTATGCCGACCCAGGTGGAGTCGCCTGCCGCCCGGGCGAGCGCCTTCACGCGGCGGATGTCGACCAGCCCGCCGCCGCCATATACCTGGAGCCAGTCGCCGAAATTGGCGGCAATGTTGGACGTTTCCCCGAACACGTATTGGCCGGCCTGTTGCACGAACCGGCCGTTGGCCGCGCCGCACGCCTGCACCCACTCGCACGTCATCATGGCCGCGGTGGCTTCCTGGAACGTGAACTGGCCCGCCTGCACGCCGACGAACAGCGGCTGGATCGCCGCCGCCGTCGGGAGGTTCGGGTTCTCGGAGAGCTTGTTTCCCGTGAGGAACGCATCACAGCCCGTCGTTCCGAGGAGCAGCCCCAGTGAGACGAGCGCGACATCGGTGTTGCGACGCATATGTCGGTCTCCTCGGGTTAGTGGTTGAGGGTGACGGAGAACGCGAACGAGCGTGTCTGCGGGTTATTGAAGTAGTCGACGCCGCCGGCACCGAGGCCGCCGGAAATCGCCCCGCCCAGGTTCGTCTCCGGGTCGTAGCCGGTGTAGCTGGTCCAGGTGTGCAGGTTACGGCCCGACACGCGCAGGTCGATGCTCGAGAAGCCGAGCGAGCGCTGTACCCAGGGCGCGTCGAGCGTATAGGTCAGCGAGATCTCCCGGAGCTTCACAAAGCCGGCGTTCTCGATACACGGCTCATCGATCCCGAGGAATGGGCAGCCGACGACGTCGCGATACCAGTACTCGCCGATCGACGCCGGGACGCCGGCCCCGGGCCCGACGACGGGACCGTCGTACCAGCCGCCCTGGCCGAAGATCTTCGTGTTGCCGGTGCAGCCGGTTTCGGTTCGGGCCGTGCAGACGGCCCGCTGCTGGGTGTCCTGGTGAGTGCCGTAGCTCCACAACGCACCTTTGGTGCCGTTCCAGATCTGCCCACCGTGCCGGATGTCGAGCAGGCCGGAGATCTGGATCTTGCGGTAGCGGAACGACGAGCGGACGCTGCCGGTCCAATCGTAGTTCGGGTCCTGCACCAGACGCGGATCGGGGTCCTGTAACGGGAAGCCGTTCGGGTCGACGTAGAGCGCGCCCCGCGGGTGCCCCTGGCACACGGCGCCGAGGCTGTCGGTGCCGCCCCCGGCGACGGCGACCACGTTGGTGGTGCCGTTGGACACGCCGCACCGTAGAAAGCCGCTTCCCAGGTACACGCCGATGGGCTGGCCGACCATGGCGATCTGGTTGTTGAAGTCGCCGATCACGATGAACTGCTCGCCCGCGCCGAGCGACAGCACCTTGTTGCGGTTGCGGGCCCACTGCAGGCCCACGTCCCACCCGTAGTCGGCCCGCACGAGCGGCCGCATGTTGAGCGATACCTCCCAGCCACGGTTCTGAATCGAGGCCGCATTCGACCCCTGCGCGAAGTAGCCGGTGGACACGGGGAGGGGCTCCGGCAGGATCACGTCGCTGGACTTCTTGTCGTACCAGGTGATGCTGGCGTCGGCCCGATCCTTGAAGAAGCCGAGATCCAGGCCCGCTTCGAATTCCTTGGAGCGCTCGGGCTTGAGCGACGGGGCCGCCTTCAGCTCGGAGCGCGTCACCATGCCCCCCAGGCCGTTCTGGGTGGGCGTGTTCGCCGTGCCTTGCGAGATGCCCGTGCCGAGAAGCGCCTCGGTCAAGGTCTGCGACGTGAAGTAGGGCAGAGGCTCCTGGCCGGCCTGCCCGTAAGCGACGCGGGCCTTGCCGTACGACAGCCACGACCGCTCACCCAGCGCCTTGGTGAATTCCCACGCCGCACTGCCCTTGGGAAACCAGCTCCGCAGATTGGTGCGGCCGAACGTCGAGGATCCGTCGTTCCGCACCGCCGCCGTCAGGTACAGCTGGCTCTCGATGTCGAGCGTCCCCTGCCCGAACCACGAAGCGTCGTGGATCACCTGCTCCTGGTCGCTGACCGGGTCGCGGCTGACGGTGTTCGATGCCTTGAACGGCTGCGGCGCGACCAGCGTGCGGCCCACGTTGCCGAGCTGACGCTGGTTGCGCGTGTTGAGGTTCTGCCCGAGCGTGACCGTGCCGCCCAGGCTTGGGCTCAGCGTGTACGTCGCCGTCGCGGTGAGGTTATGATCGATCGCGTAGTTGACGATCTTCCCCTCGATCACGCGCCCTTGGATGCACGGCGCCGCCGACGTTATGGCGCAGCCCTCGAGCCGCTCGTCGGTCGCATAGTCCGCGCCCAGCGTGTAGTTGAGCTTGAGCCAGGGGGTCGCCAGGTACTCGGCGTTCACGTTGCCGTAGACGCGTCCCACGTTGGAAGAGTTCTGCGCTTGGAAGATGGTCCACAACGGGTTGTCGAACGTGCGATCATCGAGCAGCGAGGCGTCGGTCGGATGCTGCAGGCGGTAGGAGCGCTGCTGCACGGTGCCGTTGGGCGTGACCACGAAATAGGGATAGTTGTTGAAATCGGGCGGCGTGCGCAGATCGCCCAGCTGCACGCCGTTGGTGTTGTTGCCGCGCTGGACGTACTTGGCGCGGCTGTCGGCAAAGGCCAGGTCGCCGCCCAGCCGGAGATTGTCGGCGACGCGATGCGTTCCCTTGAAGCGCACGGAAGTGCGGGAGAAGTAGTTGTTCGGCCCGATGATCACGCCCTGGTCGTACGCGTTGCCCCCCGAGAGATAGAACGTGGTGCGGTCGTTGCCCCCCGAGACGGTGAACCCGTTGTCGAGGGTGTGGCCCACGCGGTACAGCTCGTTCGCGTGGTCGAACACCGCGCCGCCGGCCGGGATCGCCGGTCCCCACGACCGCCCGCAGATGCCGGACCCGGGCTGATCGCAGGTACCGCCGAGCGAGGTGTCGGCGTGGACGCCGCGGCTGCCGAGGCCGTAGCTGGTCTGCAGTGGATAGCTGTGGTTGATGTCGTTGAATGCGGTGGACGACCGGAAGGTGAAGTGCGTCGGCCCGGAGCGGCCCGACTTGGTGGTGATGAGCACCACCCCCGCCGCCGCGCGCGCGCCGTAGATCGCGCTCGCCGCCGGGCCCTTCAGGATCTCCACCGACTCGATGTCGTTGGGATTGATGTCCGCCGCCCGGTTGGTCGCCACGGTGCCTTCGGTCTCGCCGACCTGCGCGAGGGTGCCGCCGGCGTCGTCCGGTCCGTTGAAGTTGGACGTCGAGAAGGTCGAGTTGTCGATCGGGACGCCGTCCACCACGAACAGCGGCTGGTTCGAGCCGAGGATCGAGCTGGTGCCCCGGATATTGATGTAGGAGCCCGCGCCGGGATCGCCCGATTGCTGTACGACCGTCACGTTGGGCGCCTTGCCGGCGAGCGCCTGGACCATGTTTGCCTCGCCGGCTCTCTGAATCGCGTCGGAAGAGACGTTGTTGCGGACGTTGCCGAGCTTTTCGGTCTCGGTGGCGGTGCCGGCCCCGGTCACCACCACTTCACCCAGCTGCAGCGGATTGGCGGCGAGCACGAAGTCGTGCGTCACGCCCCCCGCGCTGAGCGTCACCTGGGCGCTCTGCGACTTGTATCCCAGACGCCGCGCCAGCAGCGTGACCGTCTGCCCCGACACCCGCGCACCCGGCACCACGAGCGTGTAGGCACCGTCGTCACGGCTCAGGGCGCCCAGCCCGAGCGTCGGGAGCGCGACCTCGACCTGCCCCAGGGGGAGCCCCGCGTCGCTCGTCACCTTCCCGGTCATGGTCACCGGCTCCTGGGCGTGCGCGCGGGCCGCGACCAGACCCGCGAGTCCGGTTGCGGCCAACCAGCCTCGAACGATCAAGCGCATGATGGGTCCTCCTGCGATGACGGGATGGGAGGGACTCCTCGACTCCCGTCACGCTAGGAACCCGAGCTGGGGGGCGCGACCGATTTGCGACGAGCCGCGACTTCCGCACGACGGAGGTCCGCCGTCGCGACGACGAAATCGCGCACCGAAAAACCAAACCCGACGCTCGCGCGCCGGGTTGGTCGGTCGGGGGAGTGGCCGTCACGCTCTCCGCGCGACCCGAACAGCACGCTCTTTTCGGTGAGCGCGTGCGCAGCTTAGTCACGATTGCCCCGGGGGCAAACGACCGTGCGACGAGTGGTGCGTCACGCGCGCCAAGACGCCCGGCGCGCGCGACGGGGCGCGGGCCCTAAATGGTGCGGCCGAGCCGTCGCTCGAGATTCTCGCGATAGCCGCGCGACAGCTTGAGCGTCGTGCCGCCGTGCAGCACCACGACGTACTCGCCGCGGAAGAACGGCTGCAGCTCCTTGACCTTCTCGAGGTTCACGATGGTCGAACGGTGGATCCGCACGAACCGCGCCGGGTCGAGCTGGCTCTCGAGGTTCTTCATGGTCTCGCGCAGCAGATGCCAGCTCTTCCCCACGTGAATGCGCACGTAGTCGCCCTCCGCGTCGATCCAGTCGATCTCTGCCGCCCGCAGCAGCGTGACGGTCCCGCTGGCCTTGACCAGCAGGCGATCGAGGTAGCGCGGCCGACTGCGCCGCGGCCCCGAGTCGGGGCCGTAATGCTCGAGCAGCGCGGCGAGCTTGCCGGACAGCTCTCCCATGCGGCCCTGGCGCACTTGCCGCTTGGCGCGGTCGAGCGACTCGCGGAACCGCTCGTCCGTGAAGGGCTTGAGGAGATAGTCGATCGCGTGCACCTCGAAGGCGCGCAGCGCGTACTGGTCGTAGGCCGTCACGAACACGAGCGCCGGCGCCTGCTCCAGGTCCACCTCGCGCAGCACGTCGAAGCCGTCGAGCTCGGGCATCTGCACGTCCAGGAACACCAGGTCGGGCGCGCCTGCGCGGATCGCCGCCGCGGCCGTCCGCCCGTCGGCGCACTCGCCCGCGATCACGATCTCGGGATCGGCGGCGAGCAGGTGCCGCATCCCCTCTCGCGCCGCGGGCTCGTCGTCGACGATCAGCGTGCGGATCGGCTGCATCGCCGTCAGGCCCCCCCCTTCCCCTCCCACTCCGCGACCGCGAGCCGGAACGGCACGACGACCCGCGCCACCGTCCCGCCGTCCTCCGCGCCCACCACCTCGAACGAGGCGGCGTCGCCGTACAGCTGCCGCAGCCGCTCGCTCGTGTTCACGAGGCCGACGCCGCAGCTGTCGCGGCTCATCCCGCCCGAGACCAGCCCGGAGCCGTCGTCCCGGACCGTGAGGTGGAGGCTGCCGGCGATGCGCCGGGCGGAGATCAGCAGCCGGCCCGTGGTGGCGCGGGGCGCGATGCCGTGGAGGATCGCGTTCTCGACGAGCGGCTGGAGAATGAGATACGGAACGCGCGCATCGAGCGTGTCCGGCTCCGCATCGACCACCGCCTTGAGGCGGTCGCGGAACCGGACCTGCTCGACGTCCAAGTAGCTGCGCAGGAACTCGAGCTCCTGCTTGAGCGGCACCTCCTGCGTGCCGGCGCCATCGAGCACGCGCCGCAGCAGGTCGCCCAGCCCCGCCACGACCTGGACGGCGAGCGCGTCCTGGCCGGTGCGCACCAGCTGGCCGATGGTATGCAGGGCATTGAAGAGGAAGTGCGGCTGCAGCTGCATCTTGAGCGCCTGGAGTCGCGCCTCCGCGAGCTGCGCTTCGAGCTGCGAAGCACGCAGCTCCCGCTCGCGCAGCCGGCGATAGTGCGTGATGCCGTAGTCGCTCGCGACGATCGCCCAGTAGAGCCAGCAATCGGACGGGAACCACCATACCGCGGCCCGCAGGGCAGTCATGAGAAACGGTCCGTCGTCCGGCATCGGACCGCGCACCCAGCGCCCGTTCACGGTCACCAGCAGCACTTCGAGGAACACCGCGACGGCGCTGGCAACCAGGTTCACGGCTACGCCGCGCGGCCAATGCGGACCCTCGAACGGCGGGTAGCGACGCGCCAGCCAGATGGTGGCGGGAGTGAACACGGCCCATACCAGCGCGCCCGGCATGTTGAGCCGCAAGGCCGTCAGGAACGGCGTGGGCTTGGTCCCGAGGCTCGTGTACCAAGTCACCTGCGTGGCCAAGAGCAGACCCCAGGCGGTCCAGATCGCCAGGTTGACCCACCAGCGCGGATACGACGCGGTGGGCGTGGCGCGCGATTCCATCGGTGGAGTATACGGGGGATCCGGGACGTCGGGCCAAGGGGTCGGACGCCGATACGACGAAATGCCGCCAGCGAGCGACGAAACGACGCCCCAGCGCGACGAACGCCTCAAGGCGGGGGGGCGGTCCGCTCCTTGAGCATCGTCCTGATCAGCTCCAGCAACTCGGCGGCCTCGAACGGCTTCGTGATGAACCGATCGGCCCCGAGCGAGGTGGCGTGTCCGGCGACGTCGAGCGCTCCCGCGCTCTTGGTCCCGGACATCGCGAGAATTTTCACCCCCGGCCACTCGTGGCGCAGCCGGCCGATCGTCTGTAACCCCCCTTGCCCCGGCATGAAGATGTCGACGATCACAAGGTCGGCGGCGTGTCGCTCGTAGGCCCGGACGCCCGCGGTGCCGTCGGCGGCCTGGCGCACCTCGTGGCCGGCGTGCTCCAGATGCTTGGTGAGCACCTGCCGTAGCGTGACGTCGTCGTCGATGATGAGGACTCGGGCCATGGATGGCTTTACAGTTCAATGGTGCCCTGGAGATACAGGCGTGCCTTGCCGGCAATCTTTACGCGATCGCCCGCGATCTTGCACCGCACATATCCCCCGCGAGCACTCAGCTGTTGCCCGCGCAACGCCTGCTTACCGAGCCGCGCAGCCCAATACGGTGCGAGCGTACAGTGTATCGAGCCGGTAGCGGGATCCTCAGGAATGCCAAGGGAGGGGGCAAAGAATCGGCACACGTACTCCACGTCACCCTCGCCGGGGGCGGTCACGATCGTACCCCCGATCCCCATGGCGAGTTTGGCAAGGGCAGCAATGTTGGGCGAGAGCGCTCGGACTTGCTCGGCGTGATCCACCACGACGAGGTAATCACGCGATCTCATGACCTGCGCCGTCTTGAGGCCCAAAGCCGGTAACAGTTCGACCGGCGTCTCACACGGCTGGGGCGGTCTGGCGGGAAAGTCCAGTTCAAAGCCGCCCTGCTCACGGGCCACGGTTAACACGCCACTGCGGCTGTGGAAGCGAACCGGCCATGCGGTGTGTTGCCGCAGGGCCAGCACATAGGCCGATGCCAGGGTCGCATGTCCGCAGAGATCGTCTTCCACTTCAGGTGTGAACCAGCGCAGGTCGAAATTACCATCAGCGCGAGGAACGACAAAGGCGGTCTCGCTGTGCCGGTTCTCCGCGGCAATCTGCTGCATGGTGCTGTCCGGGAGAAAGGCGGAAAGCATGCATACACCCGCCGGATTGCCTGCGAAGAGCTCTCCCGTGAATGCATCCACGTGATAGTACGGAATTGGCATGTCGGGCTCCACTTCAGGCCAGGGAAGGTGAGAGTCCATACTGTCAGGCGCAAGTCTCCAGCGGCGGGAAGCGGTAGCGGGGCGATATTGGCGCGTCCCCGACGCTCGCGTACTTGCTCGCCGTTTGGATATGGTGTCAATTCTGATACTGCATGTGTGATGGCGGACATTCCTCTCGCATCCGTCGACGAAACCTGCTGCGGGTGGTGCATGACAAGACGCAAACTGCCTCTGCCGCTTGCGCTTCTGTTGCTCGCCACCTGCACGGAAAACCCGACGCAGAATGGCGCGACGAATCCCCAGTCTGTGGCTGTGCTTACGCAGCACAACGACAACACCCGGTCCGGCTGGAACGACAACGAAACCGCGTTGACCACCAGCAATGTCAACGTGCAACAGTTTGGCGCCGTGTTCACGCTGCCCGTGGACGACCAGGTGTATGCTCAGCCGTTGGTCGTTGGCCATGTCTCCGTCGGCGGCGGCTACCATAACGTCGTGTACGTCGCCACGGTCAACAACACGCTGTATGCCTATGACGGAGACAACGGCCAACTCTACTGGCAAGAAAGCTTCACTGCGCCGGGCATGCGGCCGCCGACACACAGCGACATGACAGGGGCCTGTGGTGGCTCGTACCAGGATTTCAGCGGCAATATCGGGATCGTCGGCACCCCAGTGATCGATGCCGCGAGGGGGACGCTGTATTTCGTTGCGCGCAGCACCACGGGCAGCACGTTCGTTCAGTACCTGCACGCCGTGAACATCGTCGACGGGAATGAAATGGCTGGCAGCCCGAGAGCAATCACCGCCACCTACAGCGGGAATGGAGACGGCAGCGTCAACGGCGTGATTGCATTTGATGCCCAGCGGCAGAACCAGCGTCAGGGATTGACGCTGCTCAACGGCTTCGTATACGTGACGTTTTCATCCCACTGCGATTGGGGGCCGTATCATGGATGGATACTGGGATACGACGCCGCGACGTTGCAGCAACAGGTTGTCTACAACGCCACGCCCAACGGATACGCCGGAGGCATGTGGGAAAGCGGAACCGGCATGGCCGCTGATGCGGCGGGCAACCTGTATGTGGTGACGGGCAACGGAACGGTGGGGGATACCGCTGATCCGACGAGCCCTACCAATCGCGCCGAAAGCGCCCTGAAACTCACACCGGCGGAGTCGACCCTGCGCGT
>Ga0209806_1001803_pt1 | contig 13812 bp, 8 predicted proteins | sample GraSoiAngelo_152_FD_186166 | JGI IMG/M metagenome (GOLD analysis project Ga0209806, IMG submission 186166) | Grasslands soil microbial communities from the Angelo Coastal Reserve, California, USA - 14_1009_12_30cm (SPAdes) (version 2) | ecosystem: Environmental > Terrestrial > Soil > Grasslands ... | reverse complement strand
GGTTCGACTCCTGCCTCGCTAGCTCCACATCGTGGCTGCCACAATAAAGTGCTGCGTGCGCGCTACGCACTTGCCTGCCATCCCCGATTCTCTTATCGTGGCGCAGTTCGCGCAGGACGCTCTACCGTCGCGGTCGCTGGCCACGACGCCGCGAGCAAGCTGAGGCGGCTTGGGTGCAATCGCTGGAGGTCTAGAGGGAGGGACCGCACGCCCAACCTCGACGGTGATTCACCCAAGCCGCGTTTCCTTCGATAATGCCGCAAAAGCGCCCCTCAATGCCGCAAAAACACCCTAGCGTGGCAGCGCCATTCCGCGGTACGTGTGCATGCCACGGTTGCCCTCCATCCTGCCACGACGAGTGATCGCATGACCGGGCCTTCGGAAGTCGAGATCCTGCTGGTCGAGGACAACCCGAGCGATGTGGAGCTCACCTTACGCGCCCTCAAGGCCCGGAATCTCGCGAATCAGGTCTTCGTCGCCCGCGACGGAGCCGAAGCCCTGGAGTTCTTCTTCGGCGACCCGGGCCATCCGCTGCGCGCGATCGGCGTTACGCCGCGCGTGATTCTGCTCGACTTGAAGCTCCCGAAAGTGGACGGGCTGGAGGTCCTGCGGCGACTCAAGGACGACGAGCGCACGCGCGCGCTACCCGTCGTCGTGCTCACCTCGTCCAAAGAAGAGCCCGACATCGCGGCGGCATACCGGCTCGGCGCCAACAGCTACATCGTCAAACCCGTGGATTTCGAGGCCTTCGCGCGCGCCGTCTCCGAGGTGGGGCTCTACTGGCTGCTCCTGAACGAGCAGCCGCGCTGATCTGATGCCGGACCTGGTGCGCGTCCTGATGGTCGAGGACGTCGTGGACGACGCGGCGCTGGTCGAGCGTGAGCTGCGCCGGGCCGGCATCACGGGGGCGACGCACCGCGTCGACTCCGAGCGCGCGTACCGCGAGGCGCTGCGGAGCTTCGCCCCCGACATCATCCTGACGGATCACTCGCTGCCCACGTTCGGCGCGGCCGACGCGCTGCGCATCGCCATGCTCGAGGCGCCCGACACCCCCGTCATCGTCGTGACGGGGAGTCTCGACGAAGAAACAGCGGCGGAGTACATCAAGGCGGGTGCCGCGGACTACGTCGTCAAGCACCACCTCGAGCGGGTGGGTCCCGCGGTGCTGCGCGCGCTCGACCTGCGGCGCGCACGGGCGGAGCAGGCCCGGGCGGAAGAGGCCCGCCGTCAGGGCGAGGAGCGCTTTCGCGCGCTGATCGAGCACGGCGCGGACGCGGTCGCCCTCGTCGCCCCCGACGGGACCCTGTTGTTCGCCAGCCACTCGATCGAGCGCCTGCTGGGTTTCGCGCCGGCCGAGCTCGTGGGTCACCCCGGGTTCGAGCGGGTGCATCCCGACGACCTCCCGCGGGTCCACGCCGCCCTGCGCGACATCATCGCGAGCCCCGGCACACCGGCCGGCCTGGAGCTCCGCTGGCGCCATAAGGATGGGTCGTGGCGTTACATCGACGCCGTCGCGGTCGACCGCCTGGCCGAGCCCGCAGTGGGCGCCATCGTGGTGAACTTCCGCGACGTCTCGGAGCGCCGCAAGGCCGAAGCGGCACTGCGGGAGTCCGAGGAGCGCTACCGCACGCTCGTCGAAGGCGTGCGAGACATCATCTTTGCGCTCTCCCCCGAAGGCACGATCACTTCCCTCAACCCGGCGTTCGAGACCATCACCGGTTGGCGGCGCGAAGAGTGGGTGGGCCAGCCGTTCGAGCGGCTGGTGCACCCCGAGGATCTGCCCCTCGCGCTCGAGCTGCTCGGCCGGGTGGTGCGCGGCGAGCTCCGCCCCGCCAGTCAGTTCCGCGTCCGGACCGCGAAAGGCGACTACCGCGTCGGCGAGTTCTCCGCGACTCCCCAGCTTCACGACGGCCGGCTCGTCGGCATCCTGGGAATCGGGCGCGACGTTACGGAGCGCGTCCAGCTCGAGCAGCAGCTGCGGCAGGCCCAGAAGATGGAAGCGGTCGGCCGGCTGGCCGGCGGCATTGCCCACGACTTCAACAACATCCTCACCGCCATCACCGGCTACGCGGACCTGCTCCTCGAGGACCTCGGCGCCGCCGATCCGCGCCGCCAGGACGCCGACGAGATCCATAAGGCCGCCGATCGCGCCGCCGGGTTGACGCGCCAGCTGTTGGCGTTCAGCCGCCAGCAGGTGCTGCAGCCGACGGTGCTCGAGGTCAACAAGCTCGTCAGCGACCTGGAGAAGATGCTGCGCCGCCTGCTGGGGGAAGACGTCACGCTCACTTCGCAGCTCGCACCGACCACCGGGCGCGTCAAGGTCGATCCCGGCCAGCTCGAGCAGGTGATCATGAACCTGGCCGTGAACGCCCGCGATGCGATGCCGAACGGGGGCAAGCTTACCCTGGAGACGAGCAACGTCGACTTGGACGAATCGTACGCGGGCGACCACTACCCGGCTCGCGCCGGCCCGTTCGTCATGCTCGCGGTCTCGGACACCGGCATCGGGATGAGTGAAGAGACGCAAGTCCACATGTTCGAGCCGTTCTTCACGACCAAGGAGAAGGGCAAAGGGACGGGGCTGGGCCTCGCCACCGTGTACGGCATCATCAAGCAGAGCGGCGGATTCATCTGGGTGTACAGCGAGGTCGGGCATGGCACCACCTTCAAGCTCTACCTGCCACGGGTCCAGGAGCTGGCGGAGCGGGCGTCCCAGCCGGCCCAGCCGCCGGCGCGCGCCGCGCGCGGAACGGAGACGGTGCTGGTGGTGGAGGATGAGGCCCCGGTGCGGAGCGTCGCCCGCCAGGTACTCGAACGCCATGGCTATACCGTGCTCGAAGCCCCCAGTGCAGAGGCGGCGCTGGACATCGCGACCCGCTACTCGGGCGCCATACACCTTCTCCTCACGGACGTCGTCATGCCGGGCCTCAACGGCCGCCAGCTCGCCACCAGGCTGGCCGACCTGCGTCCCGACGCCCGGGTGATCTTCATGTCGGGCTACACCGACGATGCCGTCACCCGGCACGGCGTGCTCGAGCCCGGCTCCGCCTACGTGCAGAAGCCGTTCACCCCGGACGCCATCGCCCGCAAGGTACGGGAGGTGCTCGACCGATGAGCGTCCTCCATCGCCACGGCCACATCACGCCCTCATGACCCAGAAAGTGATGTCCCAGCGCATGATCCTGCTCGTGGAAGACAACCCGGATGACGAGGCGCTGACGCGTCGCGCCCTCGCCAAGAACAACATCCAGAACGAAGTGCGGGTGGCCCGGGACGGCGCCGAAGCACTCGCGCTCCTCTTTGGGACGGACGGCGAGGGAGGCCAGGCCATCGCGCCGGAGGTGGTGCTGCTCGACCTGAAGCTGCCCAAGGTCGACGGCCTGGAAGTGCTGCGCCGCATCCGTGCGGACGAGCGCACCCGCCTGTTGCCGGTGGTGATCCTCACCTCGTCGCGCGAGGAACGGGACCTGGTCTCGGGCTACGGACTGGGCGCGAACAGCTACATCCGGAAGCCCGTCGACTTCGGCCAGTTCGTGGAGGCGGTCCGCCAGTTGGGACTGTATTGGCTGGTGCTGAACGAGCCGCCGCCCCAACCGGCCGCGTGATCCCCATCACCCCCGTCGCCCAGGGAGTTGCCCCGGGGTGGGCGCCGAGTGAGTATTGGTGCCCCCAAGCATGACGACCGCGAAGCCCGCAGCCCCCGCGACCCGCGACGCCGATGCCGAGCTCGAGGCGTTGTTCGCGGCGATCAACGACGTCATCCTCGTACTCGACGCCGAGGGTCGCTACGTCAAGATCGCGCCCACCAACCCATCGCTGTTGTACCGCCCCGCCGGGGAGCTGCTCGGCAAGACGCTGCGGGAGGTGTTCGACCCCGCCCAGGCCGAGCAATTCATGGAGTACATCCGTACCGCCCTCGAGGCCCGGACGACGGTGCACTTCGAGTACAGCCTGTCGATCGCGGGCCACGAGGTCTGGTTTTCCGGGGCGATCTCACCCATGAGCGGCGATCAGGTGGTGCTGGTCGGTCGGGACATCACGGAGCGTAAACGAGCGGCCGAGCGGCTGCGCGCCAGCGAACAGCGGTTCCGCGCGTTGGTCGAGCATTCGAGCGACGTCATCATGCTGCTCGGCTCGGACGGGGCGATCCTCTACGCCAGCCAGTCCACCCAACCGGTGCTGGGCTACGCCTCGACCGAAAATGTGGGGCGGAGCGCCTTCGACCTCGTCCACCCTGACGACCGCGCGCGCGCCCTGGACCTGTTCGGCGAGCTCATGCAGCGACCCGGCGACCTGGTCAGGACCGAGCTGCGGGCCCTGCACAAGGACGGAAGCTGGCGCCACCTCGAAGCGATCGGGGTAAACCGGCTGGACGACGCGTCCATCGGCGCGATCGTCGTAAACTACCGCGACATTACCGACCGCGAGCGGACGGAGCGGGACCTGCGCGAGACGCTCTCGCTACTCAACGCGACGTTCGAATCCACGGCGGACGGGATCCTGGTGGTGGACCTGGCGGGCCACATCGTCAGCTTCAACCGCACGTTCGCGGAGCTGTGGCGGATCCCCGACTCCATCCTCGAGGCGAAGGACAGCGCTCCAACGCTCGCGTTCGTGCTGGAGCAGCTCGCCGACCCCGCGGGATTCCTCAGCAAGATACGCGAGCTGTACGCGCGACCCGACGCGTCCAGCTTCGACGTCCTGACGTTCAAGGACGGCCGCATCTACGAGCGCTTCTCGCAACCCCAGCGGATCGCCGGGAAGAGCGTCGGACGCGTGTGGAGCTTCCGCGACGTCACCGAGGCGAAGCGGGCCGAGCAGATCCAGCTCGCCACGTACCGGATCTCGGAAGCCGCCCACGCCGCGCGCACTCTGCAGGAGCTGTTCGGCGCGATCCATGGGATCGTGGGAGAGCTGATGCCCGCGAAGAACTTCTATATCGCGCTGTACGACGCCGCGGCCGACCACCTGACCTTCCCGTACCACGTGGACGAGTACGACACCGACTTCCCGTCCAAGAAGCCCGGCAAGGGATTGACGGAATACGTGCTCAGGACGGGCCAGCCGCTGCTGGTGACGCCGGAGGTACACGCGGAGCTCGAGCGGCGCGGCGAGGTCGAGCTGATCGGCCCGCCCTCGATCGATTGGGTCGGGGTGCCGCTGAAAATCGGCGACCGCACCATCGGCGTGCTCGTGGCACAGACCTACGCCCCCGGCGTCCGCTACCGCGAAACGGAGAAGCTCGTGCTGCAGTTCGTCTCCACCCAGGTCGCCATGGCGATCGAGCGGAAGCGGACCGAGGAGCAGCTGCACGACAGCGAGCGCAAATACCGGCTGCTGTTCGAGACCAATCCCGAGCCGATGTTCGTCTACGACTTCGAGACGCTGCGCATCCTGGCGGCGAATGGAGCCGCCGTCGCCCGGTACGGGCATACGGAGCCCGAATTCCTGCAGCTCACTCTGCGCGACATTCGCCCGCCCGAGGAGCAGGCCCGCCTCGACGGGGAACTGGCCAGCCGATCGGACGACGGTGCCGTGCGCGGCGGGATCCGTCACTGGACGAAGCAGGGCCAGCGATTCGACGTGGACCTCGTCGCCCGGCCGCTCGACTTCGCCGGCCGCCGCGCCCGGCTCGTGCTCGCCCGCGATGTGAGCGCCCAGCGCCAGCTCGAGGAGCAGCTCCGGCAATCGCAGAAGATGGAAGCGGTGGGGCAGCTCGCGGGCGGCATCGCCCACGACTTCAACAACCTCCTCACGGCCATCCTGGGCTCGACCCAGCTGCTGCTGCACAATACGCCCCCCGGTGATCCCCGGCGCGAGGACGCCGAGGAAATCCGGCACGCGGGGCTGCGGGCCGCGGAGCTCACGCGGCAACTCCTGGCGTTCAGCCGGCGGCAGGTGCTCGCTCCGAAGGTGCTCGACCTCAACGCCGTGGTCGCGAACATGGATCGGATGCTCCGGCGGCTGCTGGGCGAGGACGTCGAGCTCGCCACGTCGCTCGATCCCGCCGCCGGTGCGGTCAACGCCGACCCCGGTCAGCTCGAGCAGGTGCTCCTGAACCTCGCCGTCAATGCCCGCGACGCCATGCCCGGCGGCGGCCGCCTGAGTATCGGGACGACGCGCGTCACACTGCACGAGGAGCACGTCGAGCGGCGTCACCGCATGGCCGCAGGTGACTACGTCTGCCTGGCCGTCGCGGACACCGGCGTGGGCATGGACGAGACCACCCAGGCACACCTGTTCGAGCCGTTCTTTACGACCAAGGAAGTCGGGAAGGGCACAGGCTTGGGACTCGCCACGGTGTACGGGATCGTCAAACAAAGCGGCGGCTACATCTGGGTCTACAGCGAGGCGGGGCACGGCACGACCGTCAAGATCTACCTGCCCCGCGTGCCCGGCGTTGCCGAAGCTCCGGTGCCGGCGTCGGAGCCGAAGCCGGTGCGCGGCGGTGACGAGACGGTGCTGCTGGTGGAAGACGCAACGCCGGTGCGCACCCTCGCCCGGCGCAGCCTCGAGGCCCGCGGCTACCGAGTGCTCGACGCGGCCGACGGGCCGTCCGCGCTGGAGCTCTCCGCCCGCCACGGGGGCGGGATCGATATCCTCGTGACCGACGTCGTGATGCCCGGCATGAGCGGCCGCGAGCTCGCCGAGCGGCTGGCCCCCGAGCGGCCGAGCATGAAGGTGCTGTACACGTCCGGCTACACCGACGACACGATGGTCCGCCAGGGCGTGCTGACCGCCGGGGTCGCCTTCCTGCAGAAACCGTTCGTGCCCGACAGCCTCGCCCGCAAGGTGCGGGAGGTACTGGACGGAGAGAAGGGAGAGGGGAGAGGTACAATGGGGTGAGCGGCCTGGTTGCGGCACCGGATCGAACTTCTCCCCTCTTCCTTACTCCCTATCTCCTGTCCAGGATCTCCCTGATGCGAGTGAGCAGATCCGACTCGGTCCACGGCTTGTGCAGCAAGGGCGCCGACGGGTCGAGGCTCGCGGCGCGCTCCGGGTCCGAGTAGCCGCTGGCGAACAGGAACGGGGTGGTGTGGCCTTCTCGACGCGCGGCGTCATACAGCGCGTGTCCTCCCAGCCGCGGCATCACCAGGTCCGAGAACACGAGCTGCACGCCCGCCGTCTGGCGTAGCGCCTCGAGCGCCTCGAGGCCGTCCGCCGCAGTGACGATCTGGTATCCGGCCGCCTCGAGGATGCGCTTGGCGGAACGGCGCAGCTGGTCGTCGTCCTCCACGACCAGCACCGTTTCGCGGCCGCCGCGAACCTCTACCTCACGCGCGTGGGGCCGGGCCACGGCCACCGTCCCGTCGGCCGCGGGGAAGTAGATCCGGAAGCGCGTTCCCTTCCCCGGTTCGCTGTCCACGTCGATGCCGCCACCGTGCTGCTTCACCAGGCCGTACACCGTTGCCAACCCCAGGCCCGTCCCCTTCCCCAGCGGCTTGGTGGTGAAGAAGGGCTCGAACATGCGCGCCCGTGTCTCCTGGTCCATCCCGACCCCGGTGTCTCCCACCGCGAGGCAGACATGCTCGCCGGCGCGCGCCGCGCCCCACGCGTGGCGTTGTTCCTCGGTCAGGTGCGCGCGGCTCGTCTCGATACGCAGCACGCCGCCGTCCGGCATCGCATCGCGCGCATTGGTGACGAGGTTGAAGAGGATCTGCTCCGTGGCGTGCGCGTCGGCGCGCACGTCGGGGAGACCGTCCCCGCCCGAGGTCACGACCTCGACGTCGGCCGGGAGGATGCGCCGCAGGAAGCCCGACAGATCGGCGATGAGCCCGCCCAGGTGGACGGGTTGGAGATCCAGCCGCGAGCGTCGCGCGAAGCCCAGCAGCTCTTTCACCATCACACGGCCCCGTAGGGCCGCCGACATGACGTCCCGCAGGTCGGCCTGGGCATCCGCCTGGCCGGGCGCGAGCACTTTCGCGACGAGCTGGGCATTCGCGAGGATGATGGTGAGCAAGTTGTTGAAGTCATGGGCGATGCCGCCGGTGAGCTGGCCGATCGCGTCCATTTTCTGGGATTGTCGCAGCTGCTCCTCGAGCGCGCGCCGCTCCGTCACGTCCTCCGCGATCGTCTCGAAGCAGTCGATCGTCCGGTCCGGTCGCCGCACTGCACGGCCGGAGAGTCGGACGAGGATCTCTGCGCCGTCACGGCGTTTCCATGTCACTTCGACTCCCTCGACCACGTCCTCGACCTCGAAGCGCTCGAGGATACGCCGACGCTCGTCCGAGTCCGCGTATACGTCGGCCGCGAGGTCGACGGCCAGCAGCTGGTCCGCGGACTCGTAGCCCAGCATCCGGACGAGCGCGGGGTTCACCGTGCGGAACCGCCCGTCGACGGACGACCGGTAGATGGCGTACGAGGCGTGCTGCACCAGCGCGCGATGGCTCTCCTCCGAGCGCCGTAGCGCCGCCTCCGCCCGGCACCGCTCGGTGATGTCGGTCCCGACGCCGATCACCCCTGCCACCGCCCCATCCGCGTCGCGGACCGGCGAATACCACGCTTCGAAGACGACGCCGAAGACCTCCACGGTGGATGAGAACATCTCCCCCGTGAGGGCGCGGCGCACGTCCGCCAGCGCATGCGGGAGGTCCGCGAACAGCTCGAACGCCGATCGGCCGACCAGTAACGCGGGCCGCACCCCGACGGCGTCGAGCCCGCGCCCCTCGACCATCGTGAACACCCCGTCCCGATCGAGGGCGAACAGGACGAGCGGCGCGCCGGCGATGACCGTCCGCAGGCGCTCCTTGTTCTCGCGCAATGCCCGTTCCTGGCGCCGCCGCTCGGTGACGTCGCGGGCGTTGACGATCAGCTGGGCAGATCCGCTCCGATCCAACCGCGCCTGGCCCACGGCTTCGAGCAGCCGCCACACGCCGTCCTGCGCCCGGAACCGGAACTGCGCGGCCTGGGGGACCCCGGGGTGGCGAATCGCGCCCGCCAGGGCTTCGGCCACGACCGATATGTCGTCCGGGTGAACGAAGTCGAACGCATTGCGCTCCAGCAGCTCGCGCGGATGGTAGCCGAGCACGCGCTCCACCGACGGGCTGGCGTAGCGGAACACGCCGTTCTCGCCCACGATCGTGACGATGTCCGACCCGTTCTCGATGAGGGAGCGGAAGTGCTCCTCGCTCCGTCGCAACGCCTCCTCCGCCTGCGCGCGGTCGATCGCCGTGGCCAGGACGTTCGCTACCGCCTGGAGGAAATGCGTGTCGTGGATGGTGAATTCGCGGGGCTGCGCCGAATGCACGCCCAGGATGCCGAACGGCCGGGTCTTACCGTGCACCAGGACGCTGAGGCTCGCGACCACCTCGTGTGGTGCCAGGAGCGGCGCGCTTCCGAAGCGCGTGTCGGTGGCCAGGTTTTCTACCACGACGGTCCCTGTCGAGCGGAGCACATACCCGGCGTGCGAGTCCGGGTCCGCCGGCAAGACCGTGCGCCCTACCGCGCCGTCGCGCCACCCGACACCGGCGCGCAGCAGGAGCGAGCGGCTCTCGGCCCGGAGCTCGAGCACGCTTGCGAACGGGACCTCGAGCACGCGCGCCACGATTGTCACGGCACCAGCGATGAGCTCGTCCGGCGGAGCGCCGGCCAGCGCCCGTTGGCCGATGTGGGCCACCGCTTCCTGCTGCCGCGCGGTGGCGCGGAGCTGCGCCTCCGTCCGCGACAGCTCCGCGTCGCGAACGGGGTCGTCCTGCCGCAGCAGCTTGAACCGGCTCGTGCCCACGTCTAATGATGTCCGAGAGAGGTGAGGGGTAATGCTGCACGAAATGCGCGCCACAACCTTGCACGGAGCGGCCCGGTTTTCCATTATGGTCTTCACACGAGACCTGTGCCCTGCATCACAGCGCGCCCCAACTGGTGCCGACGCAATGACATACCACGAACGGCGATGAGCGAGTACCCCATCCTCAAAGACCTGGCGATCATCTTCGCCGTCTCCCTGCTGGTCATCCTGGTATTCCACCGCTTCAAGCTCCCTGCCCTCCCAGGGTTCATCGTCGCGGGCGTGCTGCTCGGACCGAACGCGCTCGGCCTGGTCTCCGACGTCCACCAGGTCGAAAGCCTCGCGGAGGTCGGCGTCATCCTGCTGCTCTTCACCATCGGCATCGAGTTCTCCCTGAGCCGGCTGCGAGAGATGGGACGGCAGGTCGTCGTCGGGGGCGGAGCCCAGGTGGGTCTCACGGTGGTGCTCACGTGCGGGCTCGCTGTGGCGCTGCGTCTCAACTGGCGGGTGTCGCTGCTCCTGGGCTTCCTCGTCGCGCTCTCCAGCACCGCGATCGTCCTCAAGGGGCTCGCCGACAAGGGCGAGATCGATGCTCCGCACGGCCGCCTCGCCACCGGCGTGCTGATCTTCCAGGACTTGTGCGTCGTGCCGATGATGCTGGTCCTCCCGTTCCTCGCCGGGCGGTCGGGCGGCGGTGCGGGGGCGCTGCTGCTGGCGCTCGGCAAGGCGGTGCTCGTCGTCATCAGCGTGCTGGTGCTCGCCCGAACCGTGGTCCCGCGAGCCCTCACCGAGATTCTCAAGACCCGGAGCCGGGAGCTGTTCTTGATCGCGGTCATCCTGATCGGGACGCTGACGGCCCTTGGAACCGCGGCGGCGGGTGCGTCGCTCGCCCTGGGCGCGTTTTTGGCGGGTCTCGTGATCTCGGAGTCCGATTACGGGCACCAGGCGATGGCCGAGCTGCTACCGTTCCGCGATGTGTTCATTTCCCTGTTCTTCGTCGCGGTCGGCATGCTGGTACAGGTCGGGTTCCTGCGCGATCACCCGGCGCTCGCCCTGGGCGGGGTCGTGGGTGTCATGGGGGGGAAAACCCTGCTGGCGTCTGTCGGCCCTGCCGCCATGGGCTATTCGGGGCGGGTGGCCCTGCTCGCCGGCCTTGCTGTCTCCCAGATCGGCGAGTTCTCATTCGTGCTGGCGCGCCAAGGCCGCGGGACCGGGCTGCTCTCGGAGGGCCTCTACCAGACGTTCCTCGCGGTAGCCGTCCTCACCATGCTGGTGACGCCGTTCCTGCTGCAGAGCGGCCCGGTGCTGCTCGACGGGCTGGAGCGACTCGTCCCGCTGGACCGCCTCCTGCCGGGACTCCGCCCCGGTGCGATCGCGGTCGCGGAGCAACCGCTCACCGACCACGTGATCGTCGCCGGGTACGGCCTGAATGGGCGGAACCTCACGGCGGCGCTGCGGTCTATCCGGGCACCGTACCTCATCGTCGAGCTCAACGCGCAAACCGTACAGCAAGCCCGGGCCCGCGGCGAGCCTGCCTTCTACGGCGATGCCACGCGCGAAGAGATCCTGCGCGCCCTCGGGGCGGAGCGCGCCCGAATGCTCGTCGTCGCGATCTCGGACCCGTCGGCCACTCGCCGCATGGTGCGCGTGGCGCGTAGCCTCAACCCCCGCATCCACATCATCGCTCGCACCCGCTACGTGACGGAAATCCCGGAGCTCAGTCGGCTGGGCGCGGATGTCGTGATCCCGGAAGAGTTCGAGACTTCGATCGAGATCTTCGCCCGCGTGCTCGCCCACTACAGCGTCCCCCGCTCCGACATCGAGCGTCTGGTGGATCAGATCCGCTCGTCGCACTACGAGGCGCTCCGCAGCGGCGATGGAGCGGGGCGACTGAGCCTCGGCGCGGTGGCCGGCATCCCGCAGATGGCGGTAGAGCGCCTGCGGCTGCCACCGGACTCGCCGCTCGTTGGAAAGACCCTGGCCGCCACCGGTCTGCGGACCCAGACGGGCGCGTTAGTGCTCGCGGTCGGTCGGGACGGGGACGAGATGGCGACGCCGGGTCCCCATTTCCGCCTCGCCGCCGACGACGTTCTGGTCGTGGTGGGTCAGCCCCCCCAACTTCGGGCCGCAGCCCGGCTGGTGGCAGGCGACAGCGCTGCGCTGACGCCACTATAGCGCGGTCGACTGTTGCGCCCATGCATACCAAATAGATACCGAAAACGTAAGGAAATTGGGCACTATCTAGCGAGTGTGCTCTCACTTTGTGTTGTAAGTTAATACAACATATGTTCTTATACCAGCACAAGCCCCAAGAAATAGCCCTAAGCGCTTGTCACATAGTGTGTTGCATTTTGCACACGGCCCCTATTTCCCACTCCAGGCTACATTCCCGGCATGCCAATCCCCCCCCTGTACGGCCATGAGGGGATCCGACACCGGCTGGTAGGCGCCATCGCCTCCGGCCGGTTGCCACAAGCGCTCCTGTTGGAGGGCCCGCCAGGGGTCGGGAAGCAGCGCCTGGCGCTCTGGCTGGCGCAGACGCTCGTCTGTGAGGTGGGACAGGGGACCGGGGAGGCGTGCGGGAAGTGCCAGCAGTGCCGGCTCGTGCTGAGCCTGTCGCACCCGGACGTCCACTGGTTCGTGCCGCTCGAGTCGTCCAAGAAGGGCGGCGATGCGGACAAGCAAGTGGAGCTGGTCGAAGAGGCGCTGGGCGAAGAGATGGCGGCGCGCCGTCAGCAACCGCTGTACGAGCCGCCCTCGGGGTTGGCGAGCCACGGGATCGCTGCCGTCCGGCTGTTGCTTCGACGCCTGGTGCTGACGCCGGCGCTGGCCCGGCGCAAGGTGTTCCTGATCGGGGATGCCGAGCGTCTGGTGCCCCAGACGGGAGCGGAAGCGGCCGCGAACGCGTTACTGAAAGCATTGGAGGAGCCGCCAGCGGACACGGCGTTCATCCTGACGACCGCCGCCCCTGAATCGCTCCTCCCGACGATTCTGTCTCGCGTAGTGCGTGTCCGGGTGGCACGTTTGGCCGACAGCGTCGTGGCAGCATTCGCACAGCAGGAGCTCGGTGTGACGGGCCAACGCGAGTTGGCACAACGAGTTGCACTTGCGGACGGGCGGATAGGCAGGCTCCTTGCAGATGGAGACGGTCGCGCGAGGGGCGCCGACTCGGCGGAGCGGTTCCTCGCCGCGGTCGAAGGAGGTCCGGTGCGTCGCTACGGATTCGCGCTCGGGCTGCAGCCCTTCCAGGCGCGGGGCGGGTTCACCGACATGCTGGACGGGTTGCTGGAGCGATTGCGCGAGCAGGCCCGTTCCGGCGGTGAGACAGGCAAGGTGGTCGCGGCGATCGCACGGGTGCTCGAAGCGCGCGGCCTGGCGCAGGGAAATGTGAACCCACAGCTCGTGGCGGCCGTATTGGCCGACGACCTGGGGGGGGAGCCGGCATGAAGCTGTCGCACGTGGACGAGGCAGGCCGGGCGCGGATGGTGGACGTGGGCGACAAGCCCGTCACGGTGCGCACGGCGGTGGCGGAAGGGGCGATCCGGATGTCGCGCGAGGCGTTCCGGCTGGTAGCCGATCAGCAGGTTGCCAAGGGTGACGTGCTGGCGGTGAGTGAGGTGGCGGGAACGCTGGCGGCGAAACGGACGGCCGAGCTGATCCCGCTCTGCCACCCCCTGGGCCTCGATCATGTGGAGGTCGACGCCACGCTGGACGAGGGGCTGCCGGGAGTGCGGGTGCGGGCCGCCGCGAAGGCGGTCGGGCGGACGGGCGTGGAAATGGAGGCGCTCACTGCCGTCTCGGTCGCCCTGCTGACGGTTTACGACATGGTGAAGGCGGCGGACCGCGCGATGGCAATCGAAAGGGTCCGACTGCTGGAAAAGACGGGTGGCACGCGCGGGGACTGGCGGCGCGACTCGGCTGATTGACGGCGGATTGATGGGGCGGTGCCAGTGTGAGACCGCCTGGACTTACAAGAGAGGGCTATGCATACGACAACCCAGAAACTGATGCTGCAGGGAGGGCTCATTCTCCTTGGCGCTCTGGTTGTGAGCAGCATCGGCGGTTGGGCTCGACGCGCCACTGCCGAC
>Ga0209806_1001802_pt1 | contig 13816 bp, 13 predicted proteins | sample GraSoiAngelo_152_FD_186166 | JGI IMG/M metagenome (GOLD analysis project Ga0209806, IMG submission 186166) | Grasslands soil microbial communities from the Angelo Coastal Reserve, California, USA - 14_1009_12_30cm (SPAdes) (version 2) | ecosystem: Environmental > Terrestrial > Soil > Grasslands ... | reverse complement strand
CAGCGTCTACCAGGGGACGCTCGGCGAAACGAACCAGAAGACCGCGGAGGTCAATACCGAAGAGGTCCGGCGCATCCTGGCCGAAGGCAGCGGCATTGTCCTCGATTCACGGCCGCGCTCCCAATACGCGGCCGGCCACATTGCCGGCGCCAAGAACGTCGCGCCGCCGGCCGGCGCTCCCGCTGCGGAGTATGTCACTGCGGTCGAGAGCTTGGTCCAAGCCGATAAGAGCAGGCCGCTGGTGCTCTACTGCAACGGCCAGTATTGCCAGGCGAGCCGCACGTTGGGCGAGCAGCTCCTCGTGGCCGGCTTTACCAATGTGAGGCGATATCAGCTCGGCATTCCGATGTGGCGCACGCTCAACGGCCCGGTGGAGCAAGACGTCGTGATCACCGGCGGGATGGTCGACATCGGGTCCGGCGCGACGATCGGCCGCGACCTGGTGATCGCCGGCGGCACCGCCACCGTGTCAGCCCCGGTCGCACGTCGCATCAGAATGGCTTCCGGCAACTTAACCCTCCGCAATCGAGTAGGCGGTGACGTCATCGGAAACGTCGACCACCTCCGGCTGGACGGCGCACAAATCGGCGGCAACCTCGACTACACGAGCAACAATCAAGTCGAGCTGGTCAACGGCGCGCGCGTGGCCGGGACGACGACTCGCCACACCCCGACCGACCGGGGCAATGTGAGCAACGGCTTTGTCGGGTGGCTGCGCGCCTTGATTGGCATCGCCGCGCTCGGACTGCTGCTCATCCTGCTGCTGCCGCGGTTCAGCAGCCGCAGCATCGATATCCTGCGAGCCGAGCCCTGGCTGAGCCTGGGGATCGGCGCCGTCATCCTGGTCGTGACCCCGATCGTGGCGGTGATCGTCTTCATCATCGGCCTGCTGATCGGTGGCTGGTGGCTGGGGCTGCTACTGATCCCGCTCTGGATCCTGGCGCTGGCGCTCGGCTACGTCGTCTCGGGGTTCCTGCTGGGGCGGCTGGTCTTCGCCCAGCTCGGTTGGGGCCGTTATCACGACGCGCTCGCTCTGGTGGGTGGGCTGTTCATCCTGGCGGTGGTCACGCTGATCCCGGTGCTCGGTTGGCTGGTCGGGGCGGCCGCGCTCGTCTTCGGCAGCGGTGCGCTGGCGCTGGCCGTGGTTCGCCGGGCCCGCCTGCGACCGGCGGCCCCCTAGGCCCCACCCGGCGTTTACGATCACGGAGTGAACGACGCTGATCGGCTGGATCCGATCTGCGTCGACTTCCGCCTGAGCCTCTCCGAATACCGCGGTGCCATTCGCAGCATGATGTGGGCACTCTGGCCGTACAGAATCATCGTTGGCCTCGACATCATTGCCTTCATCGGCGGCCTGGGCCTCACGCTGACCGGGGCGGGGGCGTCGGGCATAACGCTGCTCGGGGTGGCCGTGGTTTGGAGTCTGATGCTTGGTTGGATGTTTGTCGTTAGGCCCGGCCGACAGTATCAGCGGCAAGAGCGGCTCGCACGAGACCAAAGCTTTTGCTTCGGCAACGACGAGGTCTCATGGACATTTATCGATGGCGCTTCCAAAGCGCGATGGAGCTACTTCGACGATGTGATGGAAACTCCGGCCGTTTATGTGCTGCGACATCAGCGGAAGCGGCTCGGGCAATTGGTTCCGAAGCGCGCATTCAGAACTTCAGACGACGAAACCCGATTCCGTGCGATGGCTCAGCATCGACTCAAGGTCAAATTCTTCAGTCGTACTTCTCAGCCGGCCGGTCGCGGCAGGACGCCGAGCAGTTCGAAGCCGTAATCGAGCACCTTCGGCATCTGATCGTAGGCCGTCCCAGCTGGGGCCCCCAGTAAGACGGCCAGCACCCGGTGGCCGCCCCGGCTCGAGGTGCTGATCAGGCAGCCGAGCGCCGCGTCGGTCCAGCCGGTTTTCAGTCCGTAGGTGCCGGGATAGGTGTGGAGTAGCTTGTCGATGTTGACGAGGGCGAAGGCCTTGTGGGTCGCGGTTGCCGGGATCGCGATCGCCGGGGTGGCCGCGATCGCCACCAGTCCCGGGTAGTGCGACTCGAGGTAGAGCGCCGCTACCGCGAGGTCATCCGCGGACGAGTAATGGCCGGCGGCGTCGAGGCCGGTCGGGTTGACGAAATGGGTGGTCCGCAGGCCGAGCCGCGTGGCTCGTAGATTCATATCGGCGATGAACGTCGAGCGCGACGTGACGCCAGAGGCGAGGGTTTCAGCGGCGTCGTTCCCGGAGTCGAGGAAGACGCCGTAGAGCAGCTCCCGGACGCTCAGCCGCTCGCCGGCCGTCAGGCCCATCACGGTCGAGTCCGGCGGCAGCTGGCTGATGGACGCCGGCACCGTGACCATCGTGTTCATTCCCATGAGGTCGCTGGCGACCATCGCGGTGAAGATCTTCGTCAGGCTGGCCGGCGCCCACGCGGTACGGGCATTGCGCTGCCAGAGGAAGCGGCCCGTGTCCAGGTTGACCAGCGCCACCTCCTGCGCGTCGATGGCGGGCACCGGGATGGGGTGGAGGGTGGCCGCCGGTCGTGGCGGTGCCGGAGGCGGAGTTGAGGTGGCGACTGGCGCCGGCGTCGAGGTCGGGCTGGCTCGGAACTGGCTTCGGTCCGGCCGCCGATCTGGCGCGTCGACCACAGTGGCCGAGCTGACGAGCCGGGTGCCGGCGGCGGCCGGCTGGGGGGGAGCCGCCGAGCCGACCGTACTCGCCAGGGCGCCGATGGCGAGAAAGAGGATCAGCAGGCGAGAAAACGAGGACGACATGTAGGTGAGGGAGCCTAGCGCAAGTCAGGCGAGAAAACAAGCGGACGCCACCTAGAATGTTGTCCGCGCCGGGATGACGGAATAGGTAGACGTTGGCGACTTAAAATCGCCTGCCCGTAAGGGCGTCAGGGTTCGAGTCCCTGTCCCGGCATTGCGTCCATTGAACGTAGCGAGCGCCGTTTCGTTGCGGCCCGCCGATTCAGTCAGTACTACTATGGCCTTCATGGCGGTGGTCCTCGAATTCCTGGCCGGGCTCACGTTGTCCGCGTATGTCCTCAACGACGTCTTCCAGAGCGTCGTGGTGCCACGCTCGACGCCGAGCCGATTCCGCATCTCTCGCCTCGTGATCGTCAATGGCTGGCGCCTCATGCGGGCGGTCGGGCTTCGTAGCCGAACGGCCGGATCGCGAGAGCGGATGCTCGGGACATTCGCGCCCATGGCCGTCATCTTCCTGCTCGTGATTTGGATCACCGGACTCATCATCGGTTTCGGGCTCATGCTCTACGCCTTTCGCGACTCCACGACGCCCCCTATCGAGAACCTGGGAAGCGCCATCTATACAGCCGGGACCTCGCTGCTCACGATTTCCTTCAGCAACGTCGTGGCGAATTCTGGCGGGGCACGGCTCGTCAGCATCGCGGCCGGGATGGCCGGGCTGGGCACCATCGCCCTGGCGATCAGCTTCCTGTTCTCAATCTACGCGACCTTTCAGCGCCGCGAGGTGCTGGTGGTCACCCTTGACGCCCGCGCCGGTGCTCCGCCGTCCGGTGTCAACCTCCTCGAGACTGCAGCAAAGCTCGGCATGACCGACGATCTGCCGGCCCTTTTCGCGGATTGGGAAAAGTGGGCTGCCGAGGTGCTCGATAGTCACATCGCGTATCCGCTTCTCGCGTACTTCCGATCATCTCACGATAACGAGTCTTGGTTAAGTGCCCTGGGGGCAGTCCTCGACGCCACCACGCTGGTACTGACGACCGTGGAGGATGGACCGCACGGACCGGCCAAGATGATGTTCGCCATGGGCACCCACCTGGTCGAGGATCTGGGCCGCTTTTTCCGGAGACCAGGTGATCACGAAGTGGGGGTGGAACGCTACGAGTTCGACCAGGCGCGCGAGCGACTGGCAGCGGTCGGCTGGGAGCTGCGCCCGGCGGAAGAGTCCTGGATGGGCTTCTCGCGGTTGCGCGTGCAATACGCCGGCCAACTCAACAGTATGGCGAAATGGTGGGCGATCCCGCCGACACAATGGATCGGCGATCGTTCCTTCGTTCGGTTTACGCTGCCGCGACACGAAGCCATCACGACCCGGGTCGTGAATGGGTAAACCCGCGACCGCCTAAGGGACCGTCGGGTTAGGCGGCGAACGCTCGCGGTGGGTTGCCGTGCAACCGGGAGTAGAAGGCGGAAGCGAGCGCGTAGGGAAGCAGCAGGCGCACTTCGAAATTCTGCGGACGGCGGGCGATCCCACCGAAGAGATCCGGGAGCTGGCGCCGCTCCATCGACTCCGAGATCCGCTGGATGGTGAAGGCGTCGGAGGCACGGATCTGGGCACTCGCTCCCTGCCAGACCGTCTTGCCGTCTTCCAGCTGCCGCCACTCCGCCAGCAACACCCCCTGTGCGGCACTCAGTGCCAGCACCTGGCTCAGCCGGTTTTGCCCATCGGGGATGATCTCGACGCCGCGAGCTCGCGCCAGGGCGAGCGTCTTTTGGACGGCAGCCTCGACGTGCGGCCAGGATTCGGCGTCGGCTGCCGCGTGCGGCAGCAGGTCCGGGGCCTCGACGATCCGCTTCGTCCGTCCCAGGGCAAAGCCGTCGAGCTGGCTGCGCAGCCCGGCGCTGAGCTGCAGGTGCGCCAGCGGCGGCGTGCGCGATTCGAAGAGCTCGATGGCCGGTTCGGCAAAGGTGATCACCGGGTCCTCGGCTGGTTTGGGAAGCTCCTGGTGCTGGACGGTTGGCCGCCAGAGCGGCTCGCGACGGCCCCGCGGGCGAATGCGGATCTTGAACAGCCCCGCCTGATGCCGTCCCACCAGCACCGCGACGGTCACGCCCACCACCATCACGATGATCGTCACCGGGATGTTGACAAACAATAGGGCGGCCAGAGAGAGCACGAAGGTGGCCGCCAGGATCACCGGGCGCCGAAGCAGCCGCGACATCCCTAATACAACGACGACCGGGCGAATCCCCGGCAGCCCGGGTAAGGGGCTAGTTGAGGTTGCGAAAGAGGGTGGCGATGCCCTGGCCGCCACCGATGCACATGGTGACGATGCCCCACTCCGCCTGCCGGCGCTTCAACTCATAGGCGAGCTTGATCGTCAGGATGGCGCCGGTGGCGCCCACCGGGTGGCCGAGGGCGATGGCACCCCCGTTGGGATTGACTCTGTCGGGATCGATCTCGAGCTCACGGATGACGGCCACGGCCTGGGCGGCGAAGGCCTCGTTCAACTCCATCACGTCGATGTCGTTGATCGTCATCCCGACCTTGCGCAGTAGGTTGTGCACCGCGAAAATCGGTGCCACGCCCATGATCTCCGGCGCGAGGCCGGCCACCGCATCGGCCACCCACTCGAGTTGTGGGGTCACGCCGAGCTCACCGGCTTTCGCCTTCGTCATCACCACGACCGCGGCGCCGGCATCGTTGATGCCGGACGAGTTGCCGGCCGTGACGCTGCCGCCTTCGCGGAAGGCGGGCTTGAGGCGGCCGAGTGACTCCAGGGTGGTGCCCGGCCGTGGATGTTCGTCGAGGTTCGCCACCACCGGCTCGCCTTTCTTCTGCGGGATCGCAACTGGAACGATCTGGTCGTTGAATCGGCCCTCCGCGATGGCGGCGGCCGCGCGCCGCTGGCTTTCCGCAGCGAACTTGTCCTGCGCCTCGCGGGACACGCCATAGCGCTCCGCCACTTTTTCCGCGGTGCAGCCCATCTGGTAGCGGCCGAACGGGTCGGTGACCAGTGAGAGTGTGCCGTCGATCAGCTCTGCTTCGCCGAGGCGCCAACCGACCTGCGACCGGGGCAGCAGGTAGGGCTGGATCGACATGTTCTCGTTGCCACCGGCGACCACCACCTGAGCTTCGCCGGTGCGGATCTCCTGAACGGCGCTGTTGATCGCCTGCAATCCGGATCCACACAGCCGGTTCACGTTGAAGGCCGTCGTCTTTTCCGGCAAACCCGCCTTCAACGTCGCCAGCCGAGCATTGAACGCGTCCTCACCGACCTGGCCGACGCAACCCAGGATGACTTCGTCGACCGCGTCGGGCGAGACCCCGGCGCGATCAACGGCGGCGCGGATCGCGTTGGCGCCCAGGTCAGACGTCGGGGTGTCCTTGAACGCGCCGGCAAACTTGCCAATAGCCGTGCGCACGCCGCCGGCGACGACGATCCCCTCTCCGTTCACTGCCACGGCCTCATTTTAGCCGCGGCCGTCTCGCGTTTTAGACCCCGGGCCCAGGGGCGCTGCCGGTCCCCGTGCCGACCGACCCGCCGTAGGCCGGTCCGCCGCCGCTCGACTCGTTGCCGCGTCGGGTGATCCGCTGCGCCTGTTGCTGGGCTTTGGAAATTCCGCGCTCCACCTGTGGCCGCGCCGACTCGACCACACCCTGGGCCTGGTCGATGACCGGTTGCATCTGTCCGCGAACCTGGTCGAGGCGGTCGGAAAGGTCCTCGCGCATCTGGCGTCCCGGCTTGGGCGCGTACAGCAAAGCCACCGCACCGCCGATGATCATCCCGTGCACCACGCCTCTCAGATATCCCATCGTGTCCTCCCTTGGCCAGTCGGCCGTCCCATCTTATCCTTCACGCCACGCGCCCGATGGCTTCAGGCTGGGGGCGACCGCCAGGCGAACCCCCGCGGAGCGGACCGCCAGCACGACGCCACGAACAGCCAGGTCGAGGAGTGCGCGCAGCACCACCGCGCTCACGCAACAAAAGCTGTAGAGGAACGTCTCCGCGATCCGCGCCCGTAGGAACGGGACACCGATCGCCAGGCCCGCGATCAGGACCGCGGCCGTGCAGAGCGCGGCGCCCAGCTCGACGGCCCGGCTCTGCAACCAGCTTGAGAGGCTCATCTACAGAAAAGGATACAGCATCGCTGTCATAAGTCAAGCAAATATCATGTCCGCATCAGCCTGATTGATGCGGCCTGGCGGCGGCGGGTGGCCCGGGCGCGGGTCGGCCATTTCGCGACGTCGGACGGCCGGCGACCGTCGGTGGTGCCGGTCTGCTTCGTGCTGCTCGCGCAGACGCTGTACCACGCCATCGATGCCAAGCGCAAATCGACAGCCCCCGGGCGCCTACGCCGTGTGCGGAACCTCCGGGCCAACCCGGCGGCGGCCCTGCTGGTCGATCACTACGTCGAGGACTGGCGCCGTCTCTGGTACGCGCTGTTCATCGGACGGGCCCGGCTGATCGATGGTGGTCCCGAGCAGCAGCGTGCGATCGCCGCCTTGAAGCGAAAGTACCCGCAGTACCGGACCACGCTGCCGCTCTCGCCCGACGCCCTGGTTATTGCGTTAGATGTACGGCGTCTATCGCATTGGCAAGCCAGCTCACCCGTCCGCCGGCCCGCTCGGGGCCGAGCGCAGCGGCCATGAAGGTGCGGATGGAGACGATCCCGCTGGCGGGATCGCCGTAGCGGTCGGCGAAGTTGACGCTGTCCGCAAACCAGGGGTCGTTGATCTCCAGCCCGCCATTCGAGGCATAACCGGTCAACAGCACGAAGTGCTGGTTGCCGCTGAGTCGCACCTCCGCAACCACCGGCCGCCCCGCCTCGAGCTCGCTGTCGATCACGCCGAGGTCGGGTCCGAGCCAGCCCGAGAAGGCGACCCGCCCGCCGGAGTACGTCGTCACCGCATCCCAGATCAGCTGGTCGTCAAAGGCATAGCCGCCGCTGGCGGTCAGCCAGGCATTGAAGGCTGCTGGATCGGTGTTGATGCCGTAATAGCGAAGCATCATCGTGACCGAGGTGATCGCGCAGCCGGCCGAGCCGATGGTATCGGTGGCGGAGCTCCCCAGCCGCCCTCCCGCCCAGGCGCCATCTTGTTGACCGATCACCGGGACGTCGATCGAACTGTCGGCGTGGGCCGCGATCGGGCCGCCGATGGCGATCGATACGGCGATGGCCGGGGCGAACACGGCCAGCCGCAGGCGGCTGGCTGCGAGCCGGCATTTCACAGAAAGGAACCTCTCCGGGGTGGCGGGCACAAACGTCGGCCATCTTGGACCGCACCTTCGGCCTAAACAAACGGAAGGGATGGTCCAAGGTGGCCGAACGCGCCGATCCGATCTTCACCACCCGAACCTGTGGGGAAAAGACGCGACCCTGCTCCTTCGGCTGAGGCCGCATGTAACGATCCGCGGCATTTGGGCGACAATTTCTATTGAGTCCCGGTAAAGGTACGGTCAAGGGCAGGGGCCGAAAGACCCATAAGCCCTGGTAGGTTTTCCCGGGTTGCCCGTGCTAGGCGGCCTGCTGGCGGCGGGCGGCGAGGCGCGCCCTGGCGCGTTCGATCCGCTTTTCTTTGGCGGCGCGACCGCGCCGGACGTGGGGCTTCATCGCCGATACAACTGCCGCGGCTCGGTTCGCTTGCAGTCAGGAGCGGCCGCAGATCAATTCGCCGCCCGATTGTGATTCGATCATCGCTCGAGTTCAATTGAATTAGGCATTGTTAAGATGGGCTGCGGATGAGTGACCCACGCCCAATCGGTGTCTTCGACTCGGGTGTGGGCGGGCTGACCGTCCTGCGCGAGCTGCAGCGCCAGCTTCCGCACGAATCCACCGTCTACTTCGGCGACCTGGGCCATTTTCCATACGGCCCGCGCTACCAGGCGCAGGTGCGGCACTTCGCGCTGAACATCATCCGCTTCCTGGAGAAGCTGGACGTCAAGCTGGTGGTGATCGCCTGCAACACGGCGACGGCGGCGGCGCTCAACACCGCCCGCGAGGTCTTCGACATCCCGATCATCGGCGTGATCACCCCCGGAGCCGAGGCGGCGGTAGCGGCCACCAGGAACAAGAAGGTCGCGGTGATCTCGACCGAGGGAACGCTCCAGAGCCAGGAATATCTCCACGCGATTCGTGAAGCCAACCCCACCATCAGCGTGCTTCCCAGAGCCGCGCCCGAGCTCGTCGACCTGGTCGAGGCCGGGAAAGCCGAAGCCCCGGAGACGGAGGCGATCCTGCGCGACGCCCTGGATGACATCCTGCGCTTCCAGGCGGACACCCTGATCCTCGGCTGCACCCACTACCCACTGCTGCGCCCGCTGATTCGAAGGCTCGCCGGCGAGCAGATGACGGTCGTCGATTCCGCGGAGACCACCGCTGCCCGGGTGAAGCGGGTACTCGCCAAGAACGGGCTCGAGGCGGGCGAGCACGAGACCGCCCACCACCAGATCTACGTCACCGGATCGCCGGAGCGCTTCACCGAGGTAGCCCGCGTTCTCTTCGGCCAGGACCTGCCCCCGATCAAGACCGTTCGCCTCGAGCTGGTCGAAGCGATGACCGGTCGGGAGGGAGCCGCGTGACCGCCACCATGACGGGGACGGACTTCGCCGCCCCGATCCGTGCCGAGCTGGAGGACTTCGAACACCGCCTGCACGCCACCGTCAGAGCGGACCTCGGCCCGGTGGCGGACGCGATGCAGCAGATCCTCGATGCCGGCGGCAAGCGGTTGCGGCCGGCCCTCGTCTTCCTCGCCGCCGGGCTGGGCGACGCCAGGCGGATGGATGACGTCTACCGCGCCGCGATGGCGATCGAGTTCATTCACAACGCCACCCTGATCCACGATGACCTGATCGATGGCGCTCCCACCCGGCGCGGGCTGCGCACGATCCACGAGACGCTCGGGCCGAACCCGGCGATCATCATCGGGGACTATTACTTCGCCAAGGGCGCCAACCTGATGTCGCAGATCGGCAACACCAGCATCGATGCCCTGCTCTCCCAGACCGTGATGACGATCTGCTTCGGCGAGATGCTCCAGCTGACGAGCCAGCGGCGGTACGACCAGACGATGGACGAGTACTACGCCAAGATCGAGCGGAAGACCGCCGTGCTGCTGGCGGCCTCGACCTTCTGCGGCGGCGTCCTCGGTGGGCTGCCGGAGCCGAAGGTGGAGGCCATCAGGCGCTTCGGCCGCCTGCTCGGGATGTCCTTCCAGATTGCCGACGACGTCCTCGATTACCTGGCGACGGAGGAGGAGGTGGGCAAGCCGGTCGGGAACGATCTGAAGCAGGGAACCGTCACCCTGCCCCTGATGCTGGCGCGCCATGATCCATCGGTCGATGGGCAGCTCGAGGCCATCCTGGATAAGACGGCGCTGCAGGACCCTGACTACGCCGACGTGGTGCGAATCGTCCGGGGATCGCGCGGGATTGAGGAGTCCTATGAATACGCTCGCCGCTTCGGTGACCAGGCGCGCGCCGAGCTCGACGCCTTCGAGCCGTCCCCCTACCGCGACGCGCTCGAAGGGTTGTCCTTCTATGTCGTCGGCCGGCGCCACTAAGACCGTCCGGCTCTGAGAGTTCGGCTGGCGACCCGCGGCAGCACGCTCGCCATGGTGCAGGCGCAGCTCGCCGCCGACGCGCTGGCGCGACATTTCCCCGAGCACGAATTCGTGCTGACGCCGATGACGACGCATGCCGACCGCGATCAATCGATGCGCCTGACGGAAGGCTCGCGCGAAGGTGTCTTCGTCAAGGAGCTCGAGCAGGCGCTGCTGGAGGGCCGGGCCGAGCTGGCCGTCCACTCGGCGAAAGATCTTCCAACCCTTCCCGCGCCGCCGCTGACGATCGCCGCCTTCCTGCCGCGGGCCGACGCACGCGACGCCTTGATCGCCCGCCAGCCCGCGCTGCTGAGCTCGTTGCCGGCCGGCAGCCGCATCGGCACCGGCAGCCCGCGCCGGGTAGCACAACTGGCGGCCGCGCGGCCGGACCTGCAGGCGGTCGACATCCGGGGTAACGTCGACACCCGGTTGCGCCGGCTTCGGGAGGGCGGCGTCGATGCCCTGATCCTGGCATCGGCCGGCCTGCTGCGGCTCGGGCGGTTGGGCGAGGCCCATCAGCTGCTGCCCTTCGACGTCATGCTGCCCGCGCCGGGCCAGGGCGCGCTGGCGTTGCAAGCGCTCGAGGGAAGCGCGGCCGCCCGCCTGGCGGCGGAGCTCGATGATCGGGCGACGAGCCGCGCGGTGGACGCCGAACGCGCGTTGCTGCGGGGCCTGGGTGGCGGCTGCCTCTCCGCGATCGGTGCTTACGCGCACCTCGAGGGCAATCAGCTGGTGCTGCGGGCGGTGGTGCTGGCCGAGGATGGGACGCGGGTGCTGCGGGCACAGGCGGCGGGCGCCGAGGATGCGCAGGTCGTCGAGTCGGTCAGGCGCCAGCTCGATGGGCAGGGAGCCGGCGCCTTACTCCGGACCACGACCACCGCGAGTCCGCTCAGCGGGTTGCGGGTCATGGTTACGCGCGCCGACCAGCAGTCGTCGGCCCTGGCCCAGGCTCTCGAGGAGAGGGGAGCCGCCGTCGTCGTCTGTCCGACGGTCCTGATCGAACCGATCGAGGTCGAGGCCGAGCAGCTCCGCCTCGATGGCTATGACTGGCTGGTGCTGACGAGCGCGAACGGGGTCGACCGGCTGTTCCAGCTGGGATCGCTCAGCGAGCGTGGGCTTCCCCCACATATAAAGGTTGCGGCGATCGGGCCGCAGACAGCGGCCCGCCTTTTGGAGCATGGGGTTCGATCCGCGATCGTTCCCGAGCGGTATGTCGCCGAGGAGTTAGCCGAGGCGATTGCGCGGGTGATCGAGCCGGGGGCGCGCATCCTCCTGGCTCGCGCGGAAGGCGCCCGCGAGGTGCTGCCGCAGCGGCTCCGAGCGGACGGCGCCCAGGTCGACGTGGTCGACATCTATCGCGCACGGCCGCCGGCCGGACTGCGCCAGCGACTCGCTGAGCGGCTCCCCGGGATCGACATGGTGACCTTTACCAGCTCATCGACGGTGCGGCACTTCGTGGAGGCGCTCGACGGCGGCCTTTCCAGCTCCATCCGGGTGGCCTGCATCGGTCCGATCACGGCGCAGACGGCGAGCGATCTCGGACTGCGGGTTGATATCATCGCCCAGGAGTACACCACGCGCGGTCTGATCGAGGCCATCGTGCGCGACCAAACTTCGATTTCAGCATGAGCTTTCCGATTGAACGTCCCCGCCGGTTGCGGTCGCGTCCCGCGCTGCGCCGGCTGGCGCGCGAGACGCAGATCGCGCCCCAGGACCTGATCTACCCGCTGTTCGTCCGGGAGGGGATCGATGCGCCGCAGCCGATCGAGGCCATGCCCGGCCAGCAGCAGCACACCCTGGACTCGCTCGCCCATGAGGTGGAGGCCGCGCTCAAGGTTGGCGTCGGCAGCTTCGTCCTCTTTGGCATCCCGGCACGCAAGGATGCGCAGGGGTCGGAGGCGTGGGCGGAAGGCGGCATCGTGCAGCGAGCGCTTCGCCAGGTGCGGGAGGCGTTCGGCACCGACGTCCTGTTGATCGCCGACCTCTGCCTCTGCGAGTACACCGACCACGGCCACTGCGGCGTGCTCGAGGGGGACACGGTGGCGAACGACCCAACCCTCGAGATCTATCAGCGGATCGCCATTTCCCAGGCGGCCGCGGGCGCCGACGTGATCGCGCCGTCCGGCATGATGGACGGCCAGGTGAGGGCGATTCGCGCCGCGCTCGATGGTGCCGGTTACATTGACCGGGCGATCCTGGCCTACGCCGCGAAGTACGCCTCGGCGTTTTACGGGCCGTTCCGGGAGGCCGCCGGTTCGGCACCGCGCTTCGGAGACCGGCGCGGCTACCAGATGGACCCGGCCAACGTCCGCGAGGCGGTCCGCGAAGCGCGGCTGGATGTCGATGAAGGCGCCGACATCGTGATGGTGAAGCCCGCCCTGGCATTCCTCGATGTGATTCGCGCGGTCGCCGACTCGACCCAGGTCCCGGTCGCCGCCTACAACGTCAGCGGCGAATACTCGATGGTGAAAGCGGCCGCCGCGCGGGGATGGATCGACGAGCGGCGCATCCTGCGCGAGATCCTGCTGGGGATCCGCCGTGCCGGCGCCGACATGATCCTCACCTACCATGCCCGAGAGGTGGCGGCGGACATTCCCTGCTGGAACGATCTCGGTTGAGGCAGGCCCCCGCGCGCGTTCCGCAGATGCTGGCGACCCTGGCGATCGTCGCGGTCGCTATACTCGCGTTCTCTTTCTATGTTGGACGCAATGTCGGTAGTGCACCCGGGACGGCCCCGACCCCAACGCCGGCCGCGGCCGTGAGCGCGGCGTCGTGCGGCGCCCTGACGTTTGGGCCGGTGATGACGCCGACCGCCGGCAATGCCGGCAAGAAAACCTTCGCCGCTCCACCGCCGATGTCGATCAATACGACGCACCATTTCCTGGCGACGATCAAGACCGCCAAGGGCACCATGACGCTCTGCCTCGATCCCACCCTGGCACCGTCCACGGTCAACAACTTCGTCTTTTTGGCCCGCAATCAGTTCTACGACGGCCTGAAGTTTCATCGGGTCGAGGCCAACTTCGTCATCCAGGGTGGCGACCCGCTGGGCACCGGCTCGGGCGGCCCTGGTTACAAGTTCAGCGACGAGCCGGTGAAGGGTGAGTACACCGCCGGCGCGGTGGCGATGGCGAACTCGGGGCCGAACACCAACGGCAGCCAGTTCTTCATCTGCACCGTCGACGACAGCAAAAAGCTGGCCAAGAGCTACAACCTGTTCGGCTACGTCCAGACCGGGATGGACGTCGTCCTGAAGATAGCCGTGGGCGACGTCATGACCTCCGTCACGGTCCAGGAACAGGTCAGCTAGGCTCTCAACCGATCCTCAGCTGATGGTTCCGAACCGGGCGTATAATGGGCCGCGAAGGAAACCTCTTTAATGCCATTTATCGGTGGCGGCCACTTCTGGATCATTCTTCTGGTCCTCGCCATCATCCTCATCATTTATGGGCCGGGCAAGCTCCCCGAGGTGGGTGGTGCGATTGGCCGCGGCATTCGAGAGTTTCGCAAGGCCTCAAC